>Ga0182016_10002875_pt1 | contig 19913 bp, 18 predicted proteins | sample 712S2MmetaG_FD_120491 | JGI IMG/M metagenome (GOLD analysis project Ga0182016, IMG submission 120491) | Permafrost microbial communities from Stordalen Mire, Sweden - 712S2M metaG | ecosystem: Environmental > Terrestrial > Soil > Wetlands > Permafrost | place: Sweden: Stordalen | collected... | reverse complement strand
TGCGATAGCAAATCGCCCTTTCCCAATTTCAACAAAATCCACGCTGTCGCCCGTTTTGAGTCCGAGCTGTTTGCGGACGTGGGTAGGAAGGGTGATGCGGCCGTTGAAGGTGACCATTGCGGTGGGCATTTGGAACCTCTAATACATTATAACCGTGGGCCGAGCGAAGGCGTCCCAGGAAAACTGTGGAAAGCCGAGCGGAACGGGCTATTCGATCAGTTCCATTCGCGCATCGCGGACGGCTCTGCGGTCGAAGATGACGGTTCGACTGCATCCAGCGGCCTTGGCAGAGCTGGCAATCAGGCAATCGGGAAAATCCGCATAGGCTCCCGCTCGGGAGAGAACGGTGGGAAGATAGGATACGGATGAGCGTGCTTTCCTCAGAAGCCGTGGTTTTACGCACCTGGCCGGTGCATGAGGCCGACCTGATTGTCAGCTTTTTTACGCGCGATTACGGCAAGGTGCGGGGCGTTGCCAAGTCGGCGCTGAAGAGCCGCAAGCGATTTGGCGGGGCGCTCGAACCGATGACGGTGGCGCGGGCCTGGTTTGCCGAGCGGCCCCGGCAGGAACTGGTGCGGCTGGATCAGCTTGAAATTGTGCGCTCGCCGCTCTCAGCCCCGGTGGACCCTGCGCGCATGACGGTGCTGAGTTTCTTTGCCGAGGTGCTAGACGAGGCGCTGCCGGACCACGATCCCCAGGAGACGGTCTTTCGGCTGCTGCTGGCGGTGCTGGAGCAGACCACCGCGGCCCAGTCGGAGATTGTCCAGCCGTGGATGGCACTGACCTATTTTTCACTGTGGATGACGCGGCTGATGGGGCTGCTGCCGGATATCGGCCATTGCACAGCCTGCGGCGAGGCATTGGCGGCGGGCGAGGCCAGTTTCAATACGCTGGGCGATGGATTGTTTTGCGCGGCTCACCGCAACGGAAACGCGAGCAGCCTGTCGGCGGAGTCGTGGCAACTGGCGCAGCGGATGCTGCGTGCGCCCGCTACGGCGTTTGCCGCAGAGCCATGGCCGCGGCGGCGCGGGCAGGATCTGCGGCGGTTCACCTTGCAGGCCCTGGAGCGGCATTTAGAGCGCAAACTGCGCTCGGCAGAGGCGCTGGGACGGCTGGGAAGCTGAAACTTCCACAGTTTCACAGTTCCCGCTGAATCTCTACGAATTTATTTTCCAACGATGCAAACCAAAACACGCGATCAAAGGAGAACGGGAATTTCCATTCTTGCGCGCAAGGCGGAATCATCATGCTGCGTGCAACCGTGACACCGCTGTAAAGCAGTAGCCAGACGCGTGCATTGTTTCCCAAGTTTGCCCGATAGGTTGGTACCAGCTTGTCCTTGGAACGGATTCGTTCGGTTAATTGGCTGCGAGTGTCGGTCAGAATGTTATAGCCACCAACTTCGCCGCTCCACCAATCCCCCACCATTTGTGAATCGATTCCGACCCAGGAAAATCCATCAGGCAGTTCGTCCCGTTCAAAGGAGACGAACGGATTTGCCCGATGGGCGTTCGTTGCGACTAGATCGGCGAGCGCCCGTGCCATCGCATGCTTGTCCTGCTTCTTTCCTCTGGCATCGGTGAAGTAGACCCGCACTTTCACTGGCCGGGCTTGGGCATTCCGATAATAGGCCAATTGCGCCGCCTCCATGATTTCCTCATGAATAGCCTCCTGATGAATCGGCACAATACCGTTGTTGCTGCTGGCGGGCCGTAACACCTCGCTCAACTCGATTCCGAGTGGTCCAAAATCCGTTGTAAACCAAAAATCCGGTCTTTCGCCAACAACCTCGCCAACAGGGATAGGCACTCCCGCCTTCCGCGCAGCCGAAAGCATGTATGCCTCAACGATCTTTTTGTCCGTCTTCTTTGCTCGCATGGCAATTCAACTTCCTGAATCATCGTACCGGGCAACGGCAGTTTTGTGTGCAAGTATTCTAACTGGTACGTATCGTGGATCTTGCACGTCCTGAAAAATCGGTGCATACTGGCGTTATGAGAACCAATGTCAATCTCGCCGATGACGCCCGCCAGTTTGCCGAGGTCTACGCTCATGCGAACGGAATTACCTTGGGTGAAGCGATCACGGATCTCATCCGCAAGGGCGGCGAAGCTGTTAGCTTACCCGGCAAAACGGTGGAATTTCGGCGATCTGCGGCGGGCTTTCCGACGTTCCCGCCGAGCGGGCGCGTCATTACGACGGAAATGGTGAAAGAGGCTCTGGAGGACTTTATTTGAGAGCCTTTCTCCCCGATGTAAATATCTGGGTCGCGTTGAGCGATCCGGCACACGCGGCTCATAAGCTTGCCACCGAGTGGCTGTTGGACTGCAGTGGTGCGCGTCTATTGCTTTGTCCCGTGACCGAGGCTGGTTTTGTGCGCATCGCGGCTTCGCCGCTGATCGGCAAGAAGTCCATTGCGGATGCAGTGCGAATGCTCAAGGAGATTTCAGCCTTGCCCAACGTTGCGCATGTGCCGGTTTCCCCTAGTTGGCTGGAGTTAATCCAGCCGATTGCTCCTCGTCTGCACGGCTACCGCCAGGTCACCGACGCCCTCCTGCTAGGCCTCGCCATTCGCAACGGAGCCATCCTGGTGACCCTCGACCGCGCCATCACGGCCTTGGCTCGCGAAGCCTACGCGGCTAACTTGCTCACACTGGCCTGAAGGTTGAAAGGGCTTTCCAGCCCGGCTGATAAACTATCTTCCAGTCCCGACCAGAGAGAGTTGCCCGTGACCTCAACCCAGGTTTTAACCGAATCGAAGAGCGCTCCGCTCACATTTCAGGAGCTGTTGTTCCGCTTGCAGGGCTTTTGGGCGGCGCGCGGCTGTGTGCTGCAGCAACCCTACGACGTCGAAGTGGGCGCGGGCACCATGGCGCCGGAGACGTTTCTGCGCGTGCAGGGGCCCAAGCCCTACCGGGTTGGCTATGCACAGCCCTCGCGGCGGCCGGCCGATGGGCGCTACGGCGAAAACCCGAACCGGCTCTTCCGGCACACTCAGTTTCAACTGATTCTCAAGCCGCCTCCGGTCAATGTGCAGGAGCTTTATCTCGAGTCGCTTGAGGCCATCGGTATCGACCTCAGTCAGCACGACCTGAAGTTTGAGGAAGATAACTGGGAGGGACCGACTGTGGGCGCGTGGGGCGTGGGCTGGCAAGTCATGATGGACGGGATGGAGATCACCCAGTTCACTTACTTTCAGCAGTGCGGCGGCCTCGATTTGGACCCCATTTGCGCTGAGTTGACCTATGGGCTGGAGCGTCTGTGCGCATTCCTGCAGGACGTGGATTCAGTTTATGACGTGGTTTGGGCGCGCGATCCGGAGACCGGCGAGACGGTTACCTATGGCGATGTGCGATTGACCGAGGAGTTGCAATACTCGGTGTATAACTTCGAAGACGCCGATGTGGAGCGGCTCTGGGGACACTTTAATAGCTACGAGGCCGAGGCTCAGGAGTTGCTGGCAAAGGCCGGCGCATTGATGGCTGACGAAAAGGCCAGTCCTGCGGAGAAGCTGCGCTTTCCGTTGATGTCTACCTACGAGCTGGCGCTGAAGTGCTCGAACCTGTTTAACGTGCTGGATGCGCGCGGAGCTATCAGCGTGACCGAGCGGGTGGGCATGATTGGGCGCATTCGCACGCTGGCAGTGGGCGTGGCCAAGGTGTATGCGGCGCAGCAGGCGGCATAAAAAGGGGTGTTTTTGAGTTCTTCAACATTGCCTGCAAGCTGTCAAAGGGAACAAAATGCGAGTTCTGACAACGGTTCTGTTTGGACTTTCGATGGGGATCGCGGTTTCAGTTCCGCTACAGGGGCAGATCATATACGCGGGGAGCTGCCAAGTCGATGCTGAATTGATAGAGCTTCCTTCATGCGCTGTAGAGACCAGGAATGGTCAGCCTTACGTGATCAATGGTTTGCTGAAAGCTTTCTTTTCGCAAGGCACCATTAGTGTCAGACCTGTTCGAGTTGGCCAGCGATATTTGGCTTCGGGATATACCAGGGAGCTTGGCTGGTTTTACTTCAATCGAAATGGCCGGATCATTGTTCGGGATGTGCTCGAATTTGATAACGGAGTGGGACCGTTCCATCATGGCTTGGTGATCGTTAGCCGGAGTCAAAAAGCAGGGCTGGCAGATGTGAACGGCAAGCTTGTGGTTCCGTTGGAGTTTGATCAAATTCTGTACTTTGAAGATCAGGATCGTTGGTTGGCCTGCAAGGGATGCAAAACCGAGCGAGTTGGGGAACATGCAATTATTTTGCCGGGTGGAGAGTGGTATGCGATTGATCGGCACGGCAAGCTTGTCGGATCGGTTGAGAGTCCATTCCATCAGTGATCGAGTTCATTGACTTTTTTGATGGTGAGAGAGCAATAAGACATGGCGGATTTTTTGTTGGAGATTGGGCTGGATGAGATTCCGGCCCGCATGATTGCCGGAGCCGAAGCCGAGTTGGGCAAGCGTGTGAACGATCTGCTGACGCGCGAGCGGCTGCTTGGCGCGGCGGCTAAGGTCACCACGTACTCCACGCCGCGGCGGCTGGCGGTGCTGGTTGAGGACGTTCTGGCGAGCCAGGCGGATTCCGAGGAGAAGCTGACCGGCCCGTCGTGGAAGGTTGCTTTCAAAGATGGCGAGCCGACCGCGGCAGCCCAGGCCTTTGCGAAGAAGGCTGGCGTGGCCGTCGAATCGCTTGAAAAGGTCTCGAATGCCAAGGGCGAGTACGTCGGAGCCACTGTGAAGCGTCAGGGGGTGGCCGCACCGCAGGTGCTGGCGGCGGAGTTGCCCAAGGAGGTGTTGAGCCTCTACTGGGCCAAGAATATGTATTGGCGGGCGGGCAAGCCGGAGCGCTTTGTGAGGCCGGTGCGGTGGGTTGTGGCGCTGCTTGACACAGAAATTGTCCCGTTGGAGATTGCGGGGATTGTGGCGGGCCGTGCGAGCCGCGGACATCGCGTGCTGCATGGCACTGCGCCGGTGGTGCTGGCCAAGGCTGCGGACTATGTGGAACCGTTGCGGAAGGCGTATGCCGTGGTGGATGTGGCGGAGCGGAGGCAGTCGATTCGCAAGGCGCTGGATGCGGCTACACGCACGGTTGCCGGCGCGCGCTGGCGCGAAGATGAGGCGCTGATTGAGACCGTTGTGCATTTGACCGAGTGGCCTACGGTAGTGCTGGGCGATTTTGAGCCGGAGTATCTGGAGCTGCCGGAAGAGGTGCTGGTGACGGTGATGCGCGACCACCAGAAGTATTTCGCTGTCGAGGGTGCGGACGGCAAGCTGGCACCGCACTTTTTGGCGGTACTCAATACGCAGGTGGATGCCGAGGGCGAAGCGATCATTCGGCATGGCAACGCGCGGGTGTTGCGGGCGCGGTTCAAGGATGCGCGGTTCTTCTGGGAGGTTGACCAGAAGACGCCGCTCACTGAGCGCGTCGAGAGCCTGAAGAACGTCACCTTCCAGAAGGAGCTGGGAAGCTATTACTGGAAGACTGAAGAATGCCTCAAAGTCGCCCGCCTCCTCGCGACAATGGCTGAGGATGCTGGTGTTGCGTTTGAAAAAGCGGCATTGGTCAATGCCGTCAAGCTGGCCAAGGCTGATCTCACGACGGAGTTGGTAAAGGAGTTTACCGAACTCCAAGGAGTTATCGGCGGCCTCTATGCGCGGGCACAGGGGCTGGGCGAGGAGGTTGCGCTAGCTATCTATGAGCAGTACACGCCAGCTTCGACTGAAGATGAGATTCCCTCCTCGATCGAGGGGCAATTACTAGGACTAACGGATCGAATTCAGACAATCACCGCGATGTTTGGTGTCGGCTCGGCACCGACCGGGTCAAAGGATCCATTCGCATTACGGCGAGCTGCAAACGCCATAGTAAAGATTCTGGCGGAGTCGGGGTTGCCACTGACGCTGAACGAGGTCGTGCAAGCCAGCGGTGCCGATGGACAAAATCGTGTACAGGTAACTGAGTTCCTCCGCGAGCGTCTCCACTTCTACTTGAAAGATGTCCGCAGCTTCGCGTATGACGTGGTGAATGCGGTTCTGGCGGCTGACGCTAGCTTCGTACGCGATGCGATTGCGCGTGCCGAAGCGCTGACGGCGGCGCGCGAATCCGCGGATTTCGCAGCGATCTCGACGGCTTTCAAGCGCATCAAGAACATTCTGCGGCAGGCGGAGGAGAAGCATTTTACTGCTGCTCCGGCTCAGAGAGAGACACTCTCGGCAGAGGCCAAACAGCTTGCGGATGAGGCCCATGCCCTAGCGCCCCAGGTTGCGCATTCGCGTCAACAAAGGGCATATGGCGAGGCATTTGCTTTAATTGCGACACTTCGTCCGACGGTCGATAACTTTTTCGACAAGGTCATGGTGCTCGATCCCGACCCTGAGGTACGCGGGGCGCATCTCTTTCTGATTGCGTCGGTGCTAAGTAGATTCTCAGATATTGCCGACTTCAGCGAGATCGTGACAGGGTAAGGTTTCCTCTGGGATGATTGATTGTTGTGGTTTCCCACCCATTCGCTAAAGAAAAGCGAATGGGTGGGGCGCCCAACTTTGTGGGTTGGATCGGCAAAGAACATCAAAGCCCTCAAAACACTTTTCGCATTGCCGACTTCAGCGAGATCGTTACCGCATAGGCGAGGATTCCATTACTCGCAGCTCAAGGTTCGTGCGAACCCACCCTAGCCGCAAAAACAAAAGCGCGGCGAGGGTGGGGCACCCGCACCTTTCTGTGTGGAGCTGCTTCTGTTGCATCTTCGGTGCCTTTCCGCCGTCTACAATCTATAGAGATGTCTGACACACTTTATCTGAGTTTGTGGTACCCGAATCTGCGTCTTGAGACGCTTGCTGACAAGCTGACGGCGATGCTTGGCGAGTTTGCATCGCACGGCGGCGAGGCGCGCGTCTATTCGGCGACGGTGTGGCCGGTGAGCTGGAGCGAGTCGCCGGTTTTTCAGCAGGTCTATGGGCGAAGGATCGGCGCGGGCAAAGACGACGCCGCGCTGGGTGCCGAGCCACGGCTGGCTGTGGAAGAGGCGCTGGAGCTGCTGCACGACGATTACGCCTACGAATTCCAGATTGGGTGGAGTCTTTGGGAGCTGGAAACGACTGGCGGGCTGGATGCGCGCTGGGCGCGGGAGCCGCGGCTGGTGCGTGTGACGGGCTACGGGCCGCTCTTCGATGAAGGGGCTTACGAGTCCGATGGGCATATCCGGATTGATTTTGGCTCGGACGCGCCGTTTTTGGAAGAAGAGACAGAGCTTGACTCGATAGCAGCCCGGCATGTGGAAGAGAATGTGCGGCAACTGGTGGAGCTGACAGCGGCTGTGGAGAAGGCCTCTGGGGCTACGGCGCGGCTGCTGTGGAGTGAGTTGGGAGAGAGCCTTGCCCAGCGGCTGGCGGCAAGGCTTGGGGTGGCAAACTAGCGTGCGATTCACCATTGAGCGGATGCGGACGCTGGTGCTGGCGGCGGGAGTGCTGCTGGTGGTGGCGATCGTCGCGTTTCTGGCCGTGGGCAAGTGGCGGAATCCGATTAACGTGAAGGGGCTTCCCAAGCGGATGGGCGTCAACATCAAGCAGGAGGCGAATGGATTTACGTATACGCAGTCGCACGGCGGCCACGCGCTGTTCAAGATTCATGCTTCAAAGGCGATCCAGTTAAAACAGGGCAACGCAGTGCTGCACGACGTAAAGATTGAGCTGTATGGCGCGGATGGCAGCCGGTTGGACCGCATCGAGGGCGCAGAGTTCCAATACGACCAGAAGAGCGGGATAGCTACCGCCGCCGGGCCGGTGGAAATCACTTTGATGCGCCCAGGTGTTGCGCCGGCAATTGCTCCGAAGGCGACTCCGGGGAAAGTCCTGGACCAAAAAGGCAAGGAAACGCCGCTGGCGGCAGCCGCTTTGACGGCCGCGTCGGGCGAAGTTCATGTGAAGACCAGCGGGCTGATCTTCGACCAGAAGAGCGGCATGGCGACCACTGCAAAGCATGTTGATTTTTCGATGGTGCAGGGCAGCGGCAGCTCGATGGGCGCTACCTACGACTCGCAGCAGGGCCACCTGGTGCTAGATCGTGCCGTGGAACTGGCGACGCGGCGCGGAGGCGAAACGGTTCAGATCCACGCCGTGCATGCCGAGTTTGAGCGCGAGGACCAGATTTGCCGTCTGCACACGGCCACAGCCAACTACCGTGGTGGCGAAGCGACCGCCGGCGACGCGAAGGTTCTGTTCCGCGAGGATGGATCGGCGGCGCGTCTGGATGCGAGCAACGGGTTCACCATGACGACGGCAACCGGCAGCCATGTGGCAGCGCCCACGGGGGCCATGGATTTCAATGAGCACAACCAGCCCAGGCATGGCCATCTGGAGGGCGGGGTCAAGATGGACTCCGCAACCGAGAACGGGGGCCAGAGCCGCCATGTGCATGGGACCGCGGCAACGGCGGAGTTAGCCTTCTCGGCGCAGGGCGAGTTGCGCCAGATCCACATGGAATGTGACGTGGAGCTGCGGAGCGAGGATCTGAGCAGGGCTGGCGGTAATTCCAAGGCCGGCGCCCAGCGGGTGAGCCGCGATTGGCGTTCTCCGGTTGCCGATTTGGAGTTTCGCGATGCTGGACATGGGCGGCTGGAGCCGGCCTCGATGCACGGCTGGCAGGGCGTGGTTGTGACGGGTGAAAGCCAGCGGGGCCGGGAGGCGGTTGTGCCCTCCAGGCTGGCGGCAGACGATGTGACCGGTGAGTTTGGATCTGGATCGGTGTTGACCAAAATGATTGGAACAGGCCACGCGAGCATGGAGGAGACCACCGCAACCGGAACCCTGCAGACCGCAACCGGCGACCGTCTTGAGGCGCATTTTACGGGCGGGACTAAAGGCGGGGGCAAAGCGAACGCCGCGAACATAGCTCACTCCGCCAAGGACTCTGGCGGCTCGGCGCAGATTGAATCGGCGGTGCTGGATGGCCATGTGGTGCTGGTGCAGCAGCCGGCGGCCAAGCCCGGCGCGCAAGCCGAAGCGCCAATGCGGGCCACGGCCGGTAGAGCAGACTATGAGGGCATTGGGCAGTGGCTGCACCTGACGCTCGCTCCGCGCGTGGATAGCGGCGGCTTGCAAATGACCGCGGAAAAAATCGATGTGTCGCGAGATTCCGGAGATGCGTTTGCGCACGGGAATGTGAAGGCGACCTGGGCCGGCAGCAGCGCGGCCCAGACGGGCAAGCCTCAAAGCGGCAGCTCAGGGCAATCAGGAAACTTAGGACACGGCAGCGTGGCGCTCGGCGGGCAGGGGCCGGCGCATGCGGTGGCGGCTGAGGCGCAACTGCATCAGGCGACGGGTTTGGCTACATTCCGGGGTCATGCGCGGCTTTGGCAGCAAGCCAACTCGGTTTCCGGGCCGGTGATTGTGCTGGATCGCCTGCGACAGACGCTGGCGGCGCACAGCACGGATGCGGCAGAGCCGGTGCGCGCAGTGCTGTTGAGCGCGGGCGGTGTGGAACCGGGGAAGGATTCCGGCAAGGACGCGGAAGGGAAACCGGCCATGCCCTCGGTGATCCGGCTGCGCGGGGGCGATCTGAAATATAGCGACGCCGAGCGCAAGGCGGTGATGCGGGGCGGCGATCTAGGGACGGTGGTTGCCGAGACGGGAACAGCCAGCTCTGCTTCGAGCGAGGTCGAGTTGCTGCTGCTGCCCCCCGGCAATCACGCGGGCAAGGACGGCGAGCCGGCGCAGGTAGACCGCATGACGGCAAAGGGGCGCGTGACGGTGAGCTCAGAGGGCCGGCGCGGAACCGGGGAGCAGTTGGTGTATACAGGCGAGACTGGGGAGTATGTGCTGACAGGAACCACCGCCTCGCCACCCAAGATGTACGATGCGGCGCGGGGCACGGTGACCGGAGAGGCGCTAATCTTCCATAGCCGCGACGATAGCGTGAGCGTGGAAGGCGGAGGACGCAAGACGACTACGGAGACCAGGACGCCAAGGTAATCTTGGTAAAGCCTGCATGGGCGGCGGAAGTGACTGAATGACCGACTCGATGAACACGTTGATCGCCGAGGAAATCGGGAAATCGTACAAGGGGCGGCAGGTTGTCCGCGGGGTCGATCTGCGCATCTCGCGCGGGGAGGTCGTGGGCTTGCTGGGACCGAACGGGGCCGGCAAAACGACCAGCTTTTATATGATCGTGGGCCTGGTGGAGCCTGAGACCGGGCGCGTGCTGGTGGACGAGACCGAGATTACGCGGGTGCCAATGTATCTGCGGGCGCGCAACTTCGGCATCAGCTACTTGCCGCAGGAGCCGTCGGTGTTCCGCAAGCTGACGGTTGAGGAGAACATTCTGGCCGTACTGGAGGCGCAGCCCCTGGGCAACCGGGAGCGCCGGACGCGGACCGAGCGGCTGATTCATCAGCTGAACCTGGGGCATATCCGCACCACGCGGGGCTATGCGCTTTCAGGCGGCGAGCGGCGGCGGGTGGAGATTGCGCGCTCGCTGTGCATTCAGCCCAACTTCATTCTGCTCGACGAGCCTTTCAGCGGCATCGACCCCATTGCCGTACTGGAGTTGCAGAAGATCATCTTCGACCTGAAGGCCAGCGGCATCGGAATCCTGATCACCGACCACAACGTGCGGGAGACGCTGAGTGTGACCGACCGGGCATACATTATCGCCGAGGGACGGATCATATTCGCGGGAACGCCCCAGGAGCTGGGCAACAATCCGGACGTGCGGCGCTTGTATCTGGGCGAAGGCTTCTCGCTGGGCTGATGCGGGCCGGGCGGGATTCCAGGCGCGGGAAGCGGGTGTCCCGCTTTTGTCAATGCGCCGAACAGGCTGAGCGGGTTTGGAAATTCCCGGCAGAGATTGTTCAATGGAATGTTGCCCAAACCGGCACGTCTAGCCGAATGGCCGCTAAATTGCTATGATGCCCTTTCATTCGCGATTACACTAACAATGAGTCCAAACGGGGAATGAGTTCCATCTATGGCGCTGATGCAACCCAAATTGACCTTGAAGGTGGCGCAACGCCAGATCCTTACTCCGGGTCTGATGCAGATGGTGAGCGTGTTGGCGCTCAACAAGGTCGAGCTGAAGGAGATGATCGATGCCGAGATGGTGGAAAATCCCATCCTGGAAGAGATTGACGAATCGGTTCCGATGCTGGATGAGGTTGCGGGCCGCGAGGAGAAGCTGGCGCGGGGAGTGGAGGAACCAGCGGTCCCACCCAAGGACTCTTTCGAGGAAGTCGATTTTGGATCGTACTTCCAGGACTATCTTGACCCCGGCTACCGCACGCAAGTGGAGTACGACCAGAACGAGAAGCCATCGTTTGAGAACTTTCTTTCCCAGCCTACGACACTGTCCGATCACTTGGCGTGGCAATTGGGAGCTCTGACCCTGGACCCTCAGCTCCATGCGGCGGCAGAGTTTGTAATCGGCAATCTGGACGACGATGGCTACCTGGCCTCTACCGAGGAAGAGCTGGCTGCGGCTTTGAGCCAGGCAGTTGAAGAACAGACGCCCGAGAAAGACAGGGATCGGGAACGAACCGCGTCCCTTGAGCTGCTGCGGCGCGCCATCGATCTGGTACAGCATCTTGACCCCGCCGGCGTTGGCGCGCGGGATCTTCGCGAGTGCCTTCTGATCCAGATCGCGGCCCAGCAGCACGAGTTCGCCCAGATGTATGCGCGGCAGGCGGCCGATGGAACGGAGAACCCGCATGGCAGCTTTCGCGCCGCGGCGGAGGCGAAGCTCGAAGAGCGGCGGCGCGGCATGGAAGTGGCGGCGCTGATCGTGGACCGTCATTTGCAACTTCTGCAAAAGCGGGACGTAAAGGATCTGGCTCATGCGGCTCAGGTCACACAGGCAGAGGCCCATGCCGGGGTCGAGTTCATTCGCACCCTGGACCCTCGGCCCGGACGCCAGTACAACCGCGAGCAGACCAGGCTGATCGAACCCGATGTGGTGTTTGTGAAACGAGGCGGCGAGTGGGCTGTCTCAATGAACGAAGAGGATCTGCCCAGCCTGCGGCTCAGCTCGCGCTACCGGCGAATGCTGGCGGCCGAAGGAACCGACAAAGAGGTCAAGGACTATGTAAAGGAACGGTTCCGCTCGGCGATGCAACTGATGCGCAACATTGCCCAGCGCAAGAGCACAATTCTGCGCACATGCGAGGTAATTGTGCGCCGCCAGCAGGACTTTCTGGAGCGGGGCGTCGAGGGTCTGAGGCCCATGATGATCAAGGAGGTGGCGGAGGAGATCGGAGTTCATCCCTCGACGGTGAGCCGCGCGGTGGCCAACAAGTATGCGCACACCCCCCAGGGAGTCATCGAGCTGCGCTTCTTCTTCTCCGAGGGGTCGAACGGGCCCGAAGGCGCCGATACTCCATTGCTGGTGCTCAAGCGCAAAGTGCGCAAACTGATCGACGAAGAAGATGCGAGCCACCCCCTGACCGACGACCAGCTTGCGGCGATGCTTGGAGCGCAAGGGATTCAACTCACCCGCCGGACGGTGGCGAAGTATCGCGAGGATATGAATATCCCCTCGACCCACCAGCGGCGCCGGCGCGACGAATAAGGCACGGATATCGTCCAATTGAAGTTCGTGCGAAGCGAGCCGGCTGTGTGGCGTTTTTCTTCTTTCCGGATTAGATCCCTATGCCGAATCCAGACCACCCGGAGCGAAAAACGGACCACTGACCGGGGAAATGCTATAGAATCCAAAATTCCCCAGCCTGGAATCGCGCTGGGAGAACAAGAAGCGGAGGCTGACCATGGAAGTGGAGTACACCGCCCGAAAAGTGAAGATCTCCAAGGCGCTGCGCACGCAGGCCGAGGAGGGGATGGAACGCATAGCCCGCATTTTGGGCAAGACAGCGCGCGCCAGCATCACCTTTGGCACGCAGAAGCATGAGCAGATCGTTGAGCTGAACGTACAGGCGCGGCTACAGACGATTGCGGCCGCGGGCAAGGCCGCCACGCAGGATGCGGCGCTTCGCGAGGCGATGGCGCACGCCGAGAATCAGGCGCGCCGGTTCAGGGACAGGCGGATGGAGGGCAAGCGCCTTCCAAAAGAGGAAAAGACGCTGACCGCGCCTCCCGTGGCGCGCACCAAGGCACGTCCCGCGCAGCCGGCGGCCGAGGCGGGCGAGGCGGACGAGGGCAAGCCAACGCGCTCAAAGGCCCGCGCGTCGATCGCCGTGCACTCGTTTCCCAGCCGTCCCGCGGTCGTGGAGCCCCACATCCTGAAAAACGGGGAAGCCATCGTCATGAAACCAATGACCATAGAGGAAGCCGTGAAAGACGCTGAGTTCCGCGACCGCGACCTGCTGATCTTCCGCAATGCTGCCGGAGATACGTTCGTACTCCATCGCCGCCGCGACGGGCAAATGGAGCTGGTGGAGATTCCGTAGGGCATTTTGAACGACGTATGTATGCCGTTGCCCATCCTTCGAGTGTTTTTTGCTCGAAGGATGGGCAGCAAGCTAGTCCGTCTGGTGTAGCATGGGCGCATGACGACTTCGAAACCAGCGCGCAGTGCTGCTAAGCCGCCGAAGATTGCACCAGGCACCAAATCCTCGAAGAAGCCTGTCAAAGAACTGGTCATCGTGACCGGAATCTCCGGCGCGGGCAAGGCCTCGGCGCTGAAGGCTTTTGAGGATCTTGGCTTTCACTCCGTAGACAATCTTCCGCTGGAAATGCTGCCCGATTTTGCCCGGCTGGTGCGCAAATCCGTCGAGGTGGAAAAGGCAGCTATCGTGGTGGACGTGCGCGAGGGAGCCACGCTCGACCGCCTGCCGGAGATTCTGAAAGGCGTGAGAAAGCTGCTGCAAACGCGCGTGGTTTTTTTGGATGCGCAGGATGCGGTGCTGGTCCGCCGCTACTCAGAAACCAGGCGGCCGCACCCGCTGGGCCGGTCGGAGACGGTTTCGCGCTCCATTGTGGAAGAGCGGCAACTGCTGGACCCCATTCGCAATGTGGCGGATACGCTGATCGACACTTCGAACTTCAACGTTCATGAGCTGCGCGCGCATATCCTGGACAGGTTTGGCAAGGAGAATGTGGTCAGGAAGCTGCTTGTCTCCTGCCTGAGTTTCGGTTTCAAGAATGGCGTCCCGTTGGATGCGGATATGGTCTTCGATGTGCGCTTCCTGCCCAATCCTCACTTTGTGCCGGAGTTTCGCAAGAAGACCGGCAAGGATCCCAAGGTGGCCGCATACATTCGTGGATTTCCGCAGACGGTGGAGTTTCTTGACCGCGTGACGGAGTTGATGCTTTACCTGCTGCCTCACTATGTGGACGAGGGGAAGAGTTATTTGACCGTGGCCTTTGGCTGCACGGGCGGCCAGCACCGCAGCGTGATGATGGCCGAGGAGATCGGGAAGCGGCTCACCAAGGCCGGCTATGAGGTGAAGGCGCTGCACCGGGATATGCCGCGGTGAAGGTGGCTGGTCAACAAGTGTGGCTGTATAGAAGCAATGGATGAGGTTTAGATAACGCACGATGAATTACCTTTCCGCTCTTTTGATAGCAGTGATGCTGACCGCACCGGCGGTCTCTCACAGCCAGCCCCCTACGCTGAAATTTGTGAAAAAGATAGGCGTCGGCTGGGGAACCGACAATTGGAAGAATGGCAAATGGGGCTGGATGAGCTTTGTGGCTTTCAGCTCCGATGGAACAAAGATTGCTTCGGATGCCTCGACGGCACCAGACGACGTTTCCGGCAACCTTACCTTGTGGAGTTTTCCTGAGGGGCGTTTGATCAAGCGGCTGCCCGTTCAATCTACGGACATTTCGAGCGACTGGAAGTATTACGCCACCGCTCACGGTGTCGGCGAATTGGAAACCGGAAAACAAGTAATCTCGTTACCAGACAATTCCTATCCGATCATTGCCTTCAGCCCCGACAGCCGGTACGTTGCCGAGTCGACACACGGCAAAGGCGCTCGCAGCGCAGGCATTCGCATCGTGGAACTCGTTACCGGAAAACAGGTGAGCGCATTCGGAACGCACAGTCCGTTCTCAATTGCCATGAGTCCAGACGGCATGACCTTGGCGGCAGGTTATTGGAATGCGGTGACGCTTTGGAACATGCTCACCGGGCAGCGCATCGCAGTGTTGAGTGGACTCGGAAGCTATGTGGATGCACTGGCCTTTAGCAGGGATGGCAAACTGCTTGGTGCAGGAACCGATACCGGCAATCTCCAGATCTGGGATGTGAAGCGCCAGAGCAGGCTTCAGTCCGTCAGCCCTGCCGGCGGCTTCGGCTATGTATCTGATCCTGCCTTCAGTCCCGATGGGCGCCTGGTGGCCGTGGGCATTTATGGCACTGGAACCGTGTGGCTGATCGACGTTCTCAGCGGAAAGACTCTTGACCACAAGAAAGTGTCGGATCTCGGTTGCGGGTCCGCTGCGTTCAGCCCGGATGGCCGATTTCTCATCACGCCATCTACAGGTGGATTAGTTACCTGGCCTTACGACACAGGCGGAACGATTCGTGTTTTCGAGGTCCATGCTCCCTGACTTTTCAGGGAGTGCTGGTCTTTGCTGGCAGATCGTCTAGCCAGCGGGAGTAGGCGTCTGCGAAATGTGGGTCTGGCGGATGCGAAGGGGGGAGCCAGACGAGCATCTTTTGCGCGGCGATGCTGTTGTAGGCAGCGGGATATTGGGTTGGGTTGGCGGACTTGGTTGACGCGGCCGGGGCGATCAGCCACAGGGACGGAATGTGCAAGGCTGCTCCTGACGAGTCTGCATCGTAGCGGTCGCGGACCAGCAGGTGAGCGGGCACCAGCTTGGCACGCGGGTCGCGGAAGATGGCGTCGACAGGGGCGGTGAGCGGCTGACTAAGCACCACGCCGGCCAACTCCGGGTGCTGCGCTCCGATTTCAAGAGCAAGGTTTGCGCCCAGTGCGCTGCCGTCAAGAATGATCGTGCCTGCCGCTATGTTGCGGGTTGCGGTCAGGTAGTGGAGGGCCCACTCCGCGTCCTCGCGCCAGCGGGCCTCGCTGGGGTGTGCAAACTGGCTCTGCCCATAGCCGCGGTAGTCGAAGGCAAGCACGTTGACCCCGATGGCGTGCAGCGCCGCCAAGTCGTCTACAGCGTCGCTCAGGTTGCCGTCCTGACTGTGCAGGTAGAGGACGGTGTAGCGGGCGTAGCGCGAGTCGTTCGAAGCTGGAATCCACCAGCCTTTCAGGCGGGTTTCGCCGGCTTCGGTGGCAGCGAATCCGACTGGATCGAAGGGCAGGCCGGCGCTGGCTGGGGTGCGAGCGACGGTCGAGGCGGGGTGGTAGAGCAACTGCCAGCTCCCCTGCCAGAAGAGCAGACAGAGCGTGAGCCACGCGCAGATGGCGGCGGCCAGGATCGCCAGACTGGCCGCCTTGAGCAGCCAAAGGGCCGAAACCGTGGGCGGCGGCGTTTGCGGGGCGCGCATCGCGCTCCACGCCTGCTCGAATGCGGAGGAGGAGAGCGGAGTTGCATGCCTGGGTTGGGTTTTCTTGCGGGGCATAGGCTCACTCCTATGCTAACCGCGTGAGCTGCTGACTCTCTATCCGGGAGATGCGGACTCCCAGATCCTCCGCCGCGGCGGACGGGATCCAGGGCGCCTATTCAACGTGGGATAGTCGGACCTGCGCCACCCACCCTGTCAATAACACTTAAGTGATTGCCATACATCTTTGAATTGATTGACGGTCTTCTTGGAATCTCACACACTAGCAATGGATTCATCGCAAGAAGGGTATTGCATTTTCGATGGGCTCCTTCAGAACAAAACCGCTCTCTTCACTCCTGCTCGTCGGGATGTTGGCCTGGTTTCTTGTCGTGTTGATTGCGCCTCAGATTGACCTGGACGACGTAGCCTTTCGACGTAATGATTCCCCTCTTGCCATTCATGCATTGACGTGCCACGCCCCGCTTGGGAACGTGGCTGTCAGCGCCCCTGGGATCGCACTCCCATCCGCTAATGCCTCCGACGTTGCTCTCGAGGTTTTCTTTCACAAGGCCGTCAAGGTACCTTCCGTCTCTTCCCGAGTTCTCCGCTGTTAGAATTCTTCGCCTTTTCGCAAGCCGGAGTCGAGTGACCACAATTCAATCACGCATCGTGATTCAATTGCGCCAACCTTCGCCTCCAAAGGCTTGATTGAGATCTCCCGAGCGGAATGCCCGGCGCAGATCTTCAGATCATCGCGAAACAACAAATCCAATGAGGAGACGGGAATATGAATACACTGCTGCTTCGCACCTATCTGTCTATGAAAGAGATGCTTGAACGGGAAGAGGGCCAGGACCTGGTCGAATACGCCTTGGTCATCAGCCTGATTGCAATCGTGGCGGTTACCGCTCTTCACACGCTGGCTGGCAAGATCACGGGCGTGTTCTCCACGATCGACACAAGCCTATAACCGGTAATGAATGACCATGGCCTGGTGCCCAGGTCTCGATCTTGAGACTTGTCTAACTACGTGAGCCGCTGACTCCGGTCCTGGGCGATCTGGACTCCCAGGTCCCAAAGCGATACCTCACCCCAGCGACTAAGACCTGTCGCCGGGGATCCCGGGACCTGGGCACCGAGTCATTTTGGGATGGTCGAACCCGCGCCATCCTCACAGCCAAGGGCTTGTCTTCCGTGACACAATACAACCTTGCCACCGTCCACGCGAGGCGGATAAATTCAAACCGGCTGAAAATTGGCTCAAACGAGGGCATTTTGCGCCGCGCCATGGCATTCTCTAAGGCTAGCCTAAGGAGTGAAACGACAATGAAAAACGTAACCATCGTCGTAGTCTTAACCGTCTCAGGGTTTTTAACCGCCTGCCACACCAAGGATTCAAACACCCAAACCACAACCCAAGTTTCAGCACAAGCCCCAGTCCCTGTCTCACCCTCACCAATAGACACAGTTCGCAACGGCTATCTGGAATCTAACAAGACCACTACGGTCGGGAAAGCCCTCGAAGGAACCTTCCCAAATGGCACATGGAAAACCTTTACCACAAACAAAGGCACAACCATCGTTGAATTCGACGGCTTTGAACCATTTAGCCAAGAGTGGCAAGCATTCAGCCAAGCCTTGAATGATTTGAATGATACGGATGCAGAGCGGGAGCAGAAGGAGGAGCGTTGCTTCAACTGGGAGGCGTGCCATATCGTTCTCCTGAAGAGGAAAGAGGAATGTATCTCAAACCCAGACGCCAAGCCAAGTTGCCTTGACGACTTCTCAAAACAACACGCCAACGACCTACTTCCTGTAAGTGTGCAGTTCTCTGTCAACCAAGACGGAAAAACCTTTCAATACGCAGCAAACAACATGGGCTGGGATGGGGAAACGCTTGTTCATGAAATGTACAAATAGACTTCTGAGATTTCTTCCCCATCACGCCTCATAAAGAATAAGATTTGAAACACAAAAGAAGTTGCTACCGCGCGAGAAAGACGAGTGATGATGGACAAATTTGCAGCCTTGATACCTCAGTCGCTTTTGAAACATTCTGGTGCAGTTTTCTATTCGGGCAGGAAAGCATTCAGCACGCCGTCGCCTCTATACATTCTTGGCCTAAATCCTGGTGGCTCTCCAAAGGACCTGGCTACCGAAACGGTGGAGCAGCACACCGAGAAGGTGTTGAACGAAGCGGCTGATGATTGGTCGGCCTATCGAGATGAAATTTGGCGAGGTAATTCTCCAGGAACTGCTGGTATGCAGCCTAGAGTTCTGCATCTGCTACGCCAATTGAATCTTGAACCTCAGAATGTCCCAGCCAGCAATATCATATTCGTGCGCTCGGCGCGAGAGAAAGACATCAACGATCAGTTTCGACAGCTTGCGGAACTGTGCTGGCCGTTCCATCAGGCGGTTATTGAAACGCTAGGTGTGCGCGTGGTGCTATGTTTCGGCCAGAAGTCCGGAGGTTGGGTCCGCGAACAGCTGAACGCCAATAAACCGGTCGATCAGTTCGTAGAGGAATACGAGAAACGTCATTTAACGAGTATCTCTTACAAAAACTCAGATGGGGTCGTCGTTGTTGTGGCGACACATCCAAGCAGGGCAGATTGGACGAATTCGGAAGCTGACCCAAGCCAGTTGGTAAAGCGTATGTTGAAAGTCACCACCTAGGAGATCATCACCTCCGGGCGCCCAGGTCTCGCTCTTGAGTAAGACCTGGGCAGAACGATGAAACTACTATAGGCACAACATGCAGCTAGTACTTGACGATGGCGGTGAAGGAGTCGGGCTTGAGGCTTGCGCCGCCGACCAATGCTCCGTCGATCTCTTCTTCGCCGATAAGCGCAGTCGCGTTGTCGGGCTTGACGCTGCCGCCGTAGAGGATGCGCATGGCCGCGGCGACTTCCGCGCCCAGCAACTTGACCACTTCAGCGCGGATGATCTTGTGCGCATCGACGGCGATCTCGGGCGTGGCCGTTTTGCCGGTGCCGATGGCCCAGACAGGCTCATAGGCGATGACGATGGGCGCGGCGGCTGCGGCGGTGACGCCGACGAAGGCTCCGGCGATCTGGGTCTTGAGCACTTCGGCGGTCTTGCCGGCCTCGCGCTCGGCCAGGACTTCTCCGACGCAGACGACCGGGATCACGCCGTGCTTGAGGGCTGTATGGAGCTTCTTGTTGACGATCTCGTCGGTCTCGGCAAAGTACTGGCGGCGCTCGGAGTGGCCGATGAGTGTGTGCGTTCCGCCAACGGCGAGAAGCTGGCCCACAGAGGTTTCGCCGGTGTACGCGCCCTCCTCGGCAAAGTGAATGTTCTGGCAGCCGACGGCGACGTTGGAACCTTTGGCGGCTGCAATCACGGTGGGCAGCAGCACGGGCGAGGGGAACAGGGCGATCTCGTCGCGGGTGTGGCCGGCAACGAGGGGCAAAAAGGCATCGACAAAGGCCTTGGCTTCGGCAGGCGTTTTGAACATCTTCCAATTGGCGGCAATGAGAGCTTTACGG
>Ga0182016_10002872_pt1 | contig 19930 bp, 26 predicted proteins | sample 712S2MmetaG_FD_120491 | JGI IMG/M metagenome (GOLD analysis project Ga0182016, IMG submission 120491) | Permafrost microbial communities from Stordalen Mire, Sweden - 712S2M metaG | ecosystem: Environmental > Terrestrial > Soil > Wetlands > Permafrost | place: Sweden: Stordalen | collected... | reverse complement strand
CATTGTTGTAGCCAGAAGAGTCATTACCAGAGTCTATGCAGTCTGGAAACGTGGTACGGTATACCAGAAGAAAATTGCTTGACACGCTATTCTAGGTCTATGATGGTTATATGGCAAAAAAATATCATAAAGTTATACCTGCCGTATATATCTTATTAAGAAGAGATAATGAAATTCTGTTACTTAAGAGAGCTAATACAGGCTACCAGGACGGTAAATATAGTTTTCCAGCTGGTCATATGGATGGAGGTGAGTTGGCTAAATCGGCTATCTTACGAGAAGCCGCAGAAGAAGTTAATGTGAAGATAAAAGAAAAAGATTTAAAGTTTGTCCACTTTACTCATCGTTTAAATGGCGGCATAGAGCACGAACGCACAGATTTATTTTTTGAAGCATGGAAATGGAGCGGTGAAATTAAGAATAATGAACCAGACAAATGCACCGATGTTAGATGGTTTAATGTCAACAACTTGCCTAAAACCATAATCCCATACATCCGAATTGTCTTAGAAAAAGTTTTAGCTGGTGAATATTATTCAGAATATACTATTGAGCCATAAAACTCATACCCGGCTTGTCGTAGTCGATAAAGTTAGAAATTACCGCTATTACTCTGGCAGTTTTTTCAACGATGCATGCAGCCCACCCAACAACAAGGTCGGCGCACTCCTTCCAGCAATTCAGTAATTGTCCGGTCTATATGATTTCTCCGCGTCTCTAGTTTTTTGTTGGAGATTACCCAACAAATCCACTCATTGCGTGCAAGTGGCGTGAGATCTTCCCACCTTTCTAGGGCAGATCCATCAGACGTCAAGGCTTTACGTAGATCCGTAGGTATTGCATGCACCGTACCAGTGGCAATTTCTTTTGTGGTCATAATATAAACTATATCAAATTAAAAAAGTACTTTCTATAAATGTCTGTGTTTGGCTCGCATGCCTTTGACGAAATGGAAACAGATTAAGCCAGAACTGATAGAGATGTGGCAGATAACTACAACCGTTGGGAGGAACAATCTGTTAGTCGCTAAAGGACTTGGTTAGAAACGCTAAGATCATAAGCCTATACTGTCTTGAGACTTATGCCGCCATCGACAACCACCACCTCACCAGTCATAGCATCATTCTTAATTACCGCAATTGCAATGTCTGCTATTTCTTCGGGGTTTATCATTCTCTGAATTAATTGCTCATTACCACTTTCTTCAAAATCCGCTTCACTAACATCTCCCCATAGAGGTGTTTTCACATAACCTGGAGCCAGTGCATTTACTAAAATGTTGGGAGCCAAATTTTTAGCGAGAGTTTGAGTAAAATGACTGATTGCCGCTTTTGATGCACCATATGCAGCGAGCCCTTTCCAGCACGCTTTCCCTTCAGCATAAATTGAAGATATATTTAAGATTTTGCCACTCTCTTTCATTAGCTCTACTGCTTTTTCAGTACAAGCAACTGCGGAGAACAGGTTTACTTGAAAAACTTCTTTCCAAACAGTGGCTCTAAATAGGTCACGTGGCTGATTAATGCCCGCATTATTGACTAGAATGTCTAGCGTTTCGAATTGTTTGGTGAAGGTGTCAAATAAACCGTGGATGTCATCCTCTGAACGCATGTCTACTTTGATGGCTACACCTTTAACGCCGAGTCCTTCAATCTCCTTAACGATTGCATTAGACTCGTCTTTCTTAGAATTATACGTAAATACTACGTTACATCCCTCTTTGGCAAGAGCCAAAACAATAGCTCGCCCAATCCCACTGCTACCACCAGTTACAAGGGCGACTTTACTGTTGAGCTTCATTACTCGCCTCCATTCCAGCTTAATTCATATTTTTGCCCAGAAGGTTGTCCAAACTTTCCAAAAGCGTACCAATTTGTAACTACTACTTCGTAAAATTGATGCCCATCTTCTAATTTAGCTTCTTCGAGTATATCTTCGTTAGCGTTAAGCCGATCTTTAAACAGTCCAAATAGTTTTTGTCGCTTTTGCTCATCGTCAACTAAAGATGCTGAACCCTCAAAGTAAATTGCATGTGGATATTCATCAACGGTGTGCTGCTTGACAATATTACCTGCGACATTTGGATTTAGTGCTATATCTTGGCTGTGTCGTCTTGACTTCAATGAGCGAAAATATAGATTGAGTCGGTCATCGTAGACAAAGTGTACCTCGCATACCCAAGGTTTATTGTCTCTACTAGTACCAAGTGACATGTGAATAGATTTATCTATATATTCACGAATGACTTTCTCAACATCCATGGGTTAATTGTAGTACCTAATACATAATACACAAACAACCATACTATAATCGAACCGAATAACTTCTTAGAAATTGGGTATAAAAATAGCCTCTGAAAATTAACAGAGGCGGATTTTGATGGCTCAGCATGCCGGTCTTGACCGGCAAGGAGTCATAATATGGCGCAAGGAAAAATCTTATAATTTTCTGCGGTTCGTTTTTAGGGTCGCCATAACCAGTCCTGAACCTCTGGCATGTCTACGCCATGGATCTTTATGTACTCGGCATGCTCAAGGAGCTTCTGTTCCATAAGATCCTTGAGCACTATCGCATCATCCCCCGTGACACCTGCTCGTTCAATGACGTCGATCACCAAGTGGAAGCGATCCATATCATTTCGTACGGTCATGTCGAAGGCAGTTGTTATGGTACCCTCCTCTTTGTAGCCACGTACATGCAAGTTACGATTTGCTCGACGATACGTCAGACGATGAATAACCCACGGATAGCCATGGAAGGCAAAGATAATCTCTTTGTTTTTCGTGAATAGTTCATCATACTCAAGGTCACTCAGCCCGTGCGAATGCTCAGTATCTGGCTCGAGCCGCATCAAATCAACCACGTTCACTACCCTGACCTTTAGGCGTGGTAAATGCTCTTTAAGAATTGATACGGCTGCTATTGTCTCCAAGGTGGGTACATCACCAGCGCAAGCCATTACGACATCGGGTTCAGCGTTTTGATCACTGCTTGCCCAATCCCATACACCGACTCCCTTTGTGCAATGGTCGATTGCCTCAGTCATGGATAGCCATTGTGGGCTATTATGCTTTCCAGTAATAACTAGGTTGATGTAATTGCGGCTTTTTAGACAGTGGTCCATCGTCGACAGGAGGCAGTTCGCATCGGGCGGTAGGTATATACGAACGACCGAAGCTTTTTTATTGAGTAGATGGTCGATAAAACCTGGATCTTGGTGGGTGAAACCGTTATGATCTTGTCGCCAGACATGTGATGTCAGTAGATAGTTTAGGGAGGCGATCTGGCGTCGCCATGGCAACTCGTTCGACATCTTTATCCACTTGGCGTGTTGATTAACCATCGAATCTACAATACGAATAAATGCCTCATAACTTTGGAAAATTCCATGACGGCCCGTGAGTAAGTAGCCTTCCAGCCAACCTTCCATCTGGTGTTCGCTGAGCATTGAATCCAGTACTGAACCGGTTGTTGCTAGAAATTCGTCAGTTGATTTTGTACGCGCATTCCATTGTCGATTAGTTGCTTCAAAGACTGTTTCCAACCGATTTGACACTAACTCGTCTGGTCCGAATATCCTGAAGTTATGCTGCGTTTGATTAAGCTTAATGACATCCCGTAAGTATGGTCCGAGTGCATGAACGTTACCTTCGTTACTGACGCTTCTGTTTTCGAACTTGACTTCGTAGTTGCGAAAATCCGGCAAATCAAGCTCCCTAAGAAAGATACCGCCGTTTGCGTGAGGGTTTGCTCCCATACGTTGTTCACCGGTTGGGGTGAGTGCTGACAGCTCGGACAGTAGCGCCCCGTGCTGATCAAATAGCTCATCTGGCTTGTAGCCCTTTAACCATTCTTCTAAGACTGCGACGTTCTGCGGACAACTGTTGTCAACGGCCAGCGGTACTTGGTGTGAGCGGAAGTTATTCTCCACCTGTTTGCCGTCAATAGTTTTCGGGCCTGTCCAGCCCTTTGGAGATTTCAGGACAATCATTGGCCAGCGCGGCCGGGTAGTATCGTTATTATCTCGTGCATTACTTTGAATTCGCTTTATCTCACGTACTACTTCGTCGAGCTTGGCGGCCATTAACTGGTGCATTTTCATTGGTTCATCGCCTTCCACGAAGAAGGGTGTCCAACCATAGCCTCTTAGTAGTTGATCCAACTCATCATCTTCAATTCGCGCTAGAATGGTCGGATTACTAATTTTGTAGCCGTTTAAATGAAGGATTGGAAGTACGGCGCCGTCTGTTTTTGGATTTATGAATTTATTTGAGTGCCAGGCTGTTGCCAGTGGGCCGGTTTCGGCTTCCCCGTCACCTACGATACAGGCAGTAATGAGATCGGGGTTGTCCAAGATTGCCCCGAAGGCATGGCTCAGTGAGTAGCCGAGTTCACCCCCCTCATGGATTGAACCGGGAATTTGGGGTGAAACGTGGCTGGATAAGCCGCCTGGAAATGAAAACATCTGGAACAGTCTTTTTAGGCCGGCTTCATCTTGAGTTACGTCTGGATAATACTCGGTGAATGTACCTTCCATATAAACATTCCCAACTACTGCCGGGGCTCCGTGTCCTGGCCCAGATATATAAATCATATTAAGGTTCTGTTCTTTGATCACTCTATTAAGGTGGACGTATATGAAGTTTTGTCCTGGTGTAGTTCCCCAGTGACCAAGTAGCAATTTCTTGACATGTTCCAACCTTAACGGCTCTTTGAGTAGTGGGTTGTCGCAGAGATAAATTTGTCCGACGGATATATAATTTGCTGCCCGCCAGTAGGCATCAATGTTAGATAGCGCTTCTGATGTGAGTGGCGTACTATCCATGGATTTCTCCTACTTCTGTATTATGAGCTATAACTTCTTTAGTTTGGGCGGCAATAACAGCAGCTTCGTTGGTATGCATGACGTGAACGCCAACTCGACTATGGTCTGAACTAATAAGAAAATCGCCTGCTTCATTACGTTGTAAGTCTAGGTTAATGCCAAGGTAATCTAACCCGTCACAAATAGCAGCCCGGATAACTGGAGCCCGCTCTCCCATACCTCCCGCGAACACAAGTGAGTCTATTCCCCCAAGAACTGTGGCCAGGCTGCCTATTGCTTTCCTTAGCTGGTAGCAAAAGAGATTAATAGCATCAGCTGCTTTAGGATTGTCAGTAGACTGCTGTAATAGTGTTTCCATGTCGGACGATGACTCAGATACCCCAAGGAGCCCTGATTCAAAGAGGATCATGTGGTTAAAGTCCTCAGCGGTCATCGTGGTTTGACTAAGCAGAAAGCCAACGATACCGGGGTCAAGGTCACCTGGCCTGGTGCTCATTGGGACGCCGGAGGCTGGCGTGAATGACATGGTAGTGTCGAGAACTTTACCGTCTTTAACAGCTGTCAGACTGACGCCGCTACCTAAGTGGGCTAGGATGATTCGACCGTGTGCTGCTGTTTCTCCGGCAAGTTTCTGGAAACCGCTAAGCAATGATTCATACGAAAGGCCATGAAATCCATAGCGACGTAAGCCGATAGATTCTAACTTACGCGGTAGGGGTAATAAGTGGGCAATCTTTGGTAGTTCCCGGTAAAAGGTGGTGTCGAAGCAGGCAACTTGAGTTATGCCTGGAAAACGCTCGCTAAAAGCTACGACTAAGTCAATTGCCATTGGCATATGCTGGGGGTCGAAAACCACAAGATCTCTCAGTTGCTCAATGACCGCCATTGTCAGAACGGTTGGCTTGTCAAAAGTCTGCCCGCCATGCACTATTCGATGCCCAATTGCTGCCAGGTTCTTTAATTCGATTTGGTCAGCTACGTTGTCAAGCAATACTGAGATAGCTTCTTTATAATTATTGTCGTGCAAAGATTGTATTGTGGGAGACTCCGGTGGTCTATGAATAGTTAGTAACCCACTAGGTTGGCCGATGTTAGAAATAGTAACTTCAAGCGTGGATTGCAGTGAATCGATCGTAAACAATATAAGCTTAATACTAGAAGAACCGCCGTTAACTGTCAGAATGCTTTTCTGTTCGATGCCCACTATCTTATAATAGCAGGATGCGCACCGAAGCGCGATGCAAAAATGAACAAATCACCTTTTGAGTATACTTAAACCCCAGTTGAGTTAATGTTTTCTGGATAATTGCCAAAAAAACACCGTAATTAGTCTTGGCTCACATGTCTTTTCCGAACTGGAACCGCACTAAGTCTGAGCTGGTGGAGATGTGGCAGATAGTCGAGATATGTTGTCTGAATACGTCCCAAGCAAACTTTCTGAATCTATAGAACTGCCTATTAGCCAGCCTGCTGGTGGTTTAACCGAATGTATGAGCCTGCTGTGATTTAATATTTTTCTGAATTTTTCATTTTCTTCTTCTGTTATAGGTCCGTCATTCGTATCTACTGGCAATGACTCTTCTAATATAATCGTACGTCTGACCCCGTCTGTGTCAGTAAACTCTACGCCTTTAGCTTGAGTTCTAGGGAATGGTTCAAATCTGTCTCTAATGTCTGCTTCGGATATCAAAAAATCATCTTGCAAGAAAAACATATAGGTTACAACATTACTCTGTCTAGGTGCTTCTGGTGATTCAATACTTGACATATGTTAATGTTAACAGTTTTATTTTGAATATGTAAAGTGCTTCTGTTTGGCTCAGCATGCTGGTCTAGATCATAAAGCGCCGCCCTGCGTGCATTACGGTAAGCTTAATGAAAGATGAGTGCATATTATGGGCTATCTTTTCTAGAGTTATATGGTATAATTACGAAAATGTCAGAAGAAAATAAAGGCCAGCTAGTAGAAGAATTTGGGTTAGCGAACAACTTAAGCTCGTCTGATGAAATTACTAGGACAAAATTCTCCTTAATGAGAGTTGCTAAAGCCGTTGCGGCATTGACTTTAGCCGCTGGAGCAGTAGTTACGTTCGATGCTGAAGAAAATATTTATCATTCCGACCCCGATTTAGTGGCTGTATCAGCATCAATGCTTCCAAAAACGCTGCCCAATCAAGTTAAAGCAATGGAGCAAAATGTACTGGAGGTCGCAGAGTCGATTGACTTAAGTAAAACGCAGGTATCGGGCTCTGGGATACAGCTTAATAACAACACTTTAATAACAGCAGGACACATTTTTAGGGATGGCAAAGGTAATAAGTTCCCTAATGCCACTTGGTGTAATGCCTTTACTGCCATTAGCCCAAGGGGTTTCTTCAGGGGTATTTCTCAGTCATCAGTATTTAGTAACAACTCCGCGGTAGATTTTGCGCTTTTGCGAACTAAACCCATAGGCAAGATAGAAGGCTCCACACACGCTGTCAGTTTTGCAGATAAAAGTTATGTTGGTGAGCCACTATATTTTATTAACTATCAGATAACATCAAAAGGATATTTGCGACCTCCGAGTACTTCATCCAACCCCGCAATTTATGGCGGAGTGGTAGAGAGTTACGACCAAAACGGAGATATAAACGTTCCCACATTTGAGAGCTATGGGATTGGTGGCGATCGTGATGCTCGATTAGCATCTAGCGGCGGACCAGTCTTTGACGCTGAAGGTGAATTAGTAGGTCTGTCCGTACAAGTAGATAATGCCGGTCCAACTGTTAAAGGGTTTAGCTGGCTACTTAGACATCTTGGCCTAGAAAAATTTGCTGGAAACATGCAATACACTGACGCTATAGTGGAGCCTGTTACTCCAAAAATGATAGATGAGTTTGAGACAAGTCAAGTGTCCTTCAATTGCAAAAATTAGTTCATAGATACTTTTTTGTCGATAACTGCGTATGAAAAAGTTCAAAATTGGCTCGGGCTAGAGTTGGTGTTTCGAACAGACTATTTGACACAGTAGTCCAACTTACTAGTTATTTCTATTGTCTTACTGCTGGCCTGGTTGTTGTGAAACTGGCTGGGGTTGTACGGGTTGTGTTGAAGTATAAACACCGTTAATAATATCGGGTTGTTGAGGATTTGGAGGTATATTGTTACTTGGTGCAACTATTGCGGGATTAATTTGCTGTTGTGGTAAGAGAGTTGTTGGAGGATACTGCCCATCCGGTTGATTTGTGGGAGCTATGTTCTTTGCATGCATAGCTTTCTTACGCTGAAATCTCCACTCAACAAATATGAACAAAGCTGTCACAACAATGATAAATGAATAAAATGGAATCTGTTTCTTTAGATAGGATGAATTATCCTCTGGACTGTTAAAGAATGAAATAGCATTACCAATAACAATTAGCAGAAGCATACCGCGACCTATCCGTCTTACCCTATATGCTTTTTTTAGTTTTTCGTTCACATCAATTTGATTATTTTTTATAACATTTAAATCATACACTATTATTATATTAAAAAATATTGCTTGCTCTATATGATGTCACGCCTCATTCAATTAGTCGTCACGATTAAAAAATCTGAAAGTGATAAATAAGAGATTAGATTCCTAAATATTAAGAATTTTCACCTGCCGAAGATAATGTATCTAGTGAAGTTCGAAAATTATCTAAATCGTTGTTGTATTGCGTAATCGAGCTATCACTATAGCTGGAAGATACTACTGAAGAACAGTCAGAAACTATTAGATTCATATAGCTTAAGACTGATTTGTAATCAGTGCCTATTGTATCGTTAGGAATTTTTATTTCATTAGCCTGATTATAAGATTGTTGTAAGTTTTGACAGTCTTTCTGTGTATTAGTTGATGAGTTAGTTATATCATCGGATGTAGCACTGATCTCATTAGTGAAGTTACCTATAGGTTTTACGATCTGAGACCCTAATTTGTTATCTGCTGCATTCAAAGTACTACTATTCGAATAACTCCCAGTCTGATTGATATTGTTGATAGCATGGTTGAGGTTTTTAGTGTAAGAACCACTAGTAATTAAAACTATATCTATGATTACCTGAATAACATATAAGACAATGGTAATAATCACAGAAATCTTGAGATACTTAGCTCGTCCTCTTAAAGACATCCCATTTTTATCTTTCGTAGACCCGGTTAAAATTAGAATTAAGTCAATTAGATACCATATACCAAGACCACCAAAAGTAAATAGTTTAAGGAGCCCTGTTCCAATTTTTCCTAAGTAAAAACGGTCAATTCCAAAAAAACCGAGAAGCATTGAGAACAACCAAGCTGCCACATAAGATTTATTGCTTTCCATTATAGGATTCGCTTGATTTATAGGTAAAGAATTCAAAGTAGGGGTTTGCATTGTGACAGCTTGGTTTTGCATATTGTTATTCACATCCCAAGGCATTTTTGGCGAAGTTTGGGTAGATTGTAACCCCCCGGAGTTATTTTGTGGCTGAGGTTGAAAAGCTGGTTGTTGAGGTGGAAACTGATCTTGTGAAGATGAGGTCGGATTATACGGCTGCGATTCATTTAACGGTTGGTCGGGGTTCATATATTTTTTTATTCCTTTATTTATGTTTTAATTTTTTTATTTCAATGAATAAACCTACGCTTATAATATTACAGAATGAAATACGATTCAATTATACTCTAATTCCTAGCAGAAACATCTTAGAAAATATATATTTTGTAAATTTAAAAAACTACCCATCCATTCGGCAGTTTCTTGGTACTTTTTTGCTTCAATTTATCTCTGTTATTTAGGCCTTCAGGTCACCTTTGGTGCAGTCATTGGCTCCCCAAACTGGATTCGAACCAAACAATTCTACCACCTAAATTTTAGACTCGCTTTACTTTAGTTTACCTCTGTTATTTGTCAAGTTTTTCGGATATATTTTATGAGTGATATGGGGTACAATAAAAGCATGAACAATAGCAGAGTAATTAATGTAGATGAAAACAGCCCAGAGTTCCTGCTTGAGTTGGAACGACGCATTAAACTTGCTAAAAATCCTAAAAATCGTATACCGCCCAGCATCGCCAAGAAAGATATTCTAAAAAAATATCGAGAGCTTGCTGGTGCAAAAGTATAGCGTCAATCTTACGGAAGATGCTGAGAACGATATTGCCGAGCTAATGGCGTTTTATGAAGAACTAGTCTTGGGGAAATAAATATTTTAATTCTCTTGGGTGCACCATCTTAATATTGTCGTATTCTCTTAAGTCTAATAAGTCTTTATCAAAACTTAGTATAATATTGGCTTTGGCTTCAACCGCGCACTCAATTATCTTATCGTCATCAGGGTCCCTAGATATCTCCAGCTTTATGGTGGGGTGGACTATACTTACAACTCTACGAATATCTTGTAACGCATGAACTACTTGATTCCTCTCAAAGCCAAATTTATTTTCTAACTTGTCCTGTAACTCTAGAAGAATAGCTTCAGAAGAATATAGTTTATAGGTTAAGAACTTTGATCCTTTACTTAATAAGTAACTACGAGCGTAGCCATTTTTTAAAGCAGCAGCAATATAAAAGCCAGTATCTGGAACTAAGTTAAGGTTTGGTTTTGCTATATAAGGCGATGTCATCTTCGGAATCCAGACCTAGTTTTGCTAATAAAGGCTCTGCTTGAGCCTGCAGTTCTTCGAAGGTTTTTTCTAACCTTAATCGAGCGTACATAGATCTAACTATGTTGCTACGAGACATCTTTGACTGTTGAGCCATTAAAGAGATTCCCTTATCTGTGTCTTCATCAATAGAGAAACTAACTGTTTTCATATTTTTATTCTATTAGGCTTACTATTATTTGTCAATAGTTGTTATAATAACATGGCTCCGGGGACTGGATTCGAACCAGCGACCTAAGGATTAACAGTCCCTCGCTCTACCGCTGAGCTACCCCGGAATATTCCAGAACAGATTGAATTATACAAGATTGTTTGTGTTAATCGCAATAAACAAGCCATTAAATCTATGAACGTGGTCGAAGCGCACGATTAATTTGCCTAGATTCGTCTTTTTCTTTTAAACCCTGGCGTTTATCATAATTTTTTTTGCCTTGGCCCACAGCGATCCGTAGTTTGATGTATCTCCCTTGCGTTAAAACTTCTAGCGGTACTATTGTTCTCCCCTGTTTTTTTGTGTCAATAAGATGCTTTATCTCATTCTTCTTGGCTAGGAGTTTTCGATTTCTGGTTTGATCTTCCTCGCTAATTGGGATGCCATTCGTCGGGCTAATAGTAGCGTTAACTAACCACAGCTCATCATTTGATACATTTACGTAGGCACCACGAAGCTGACCATGTCCCATTCTAAGGGCTTTGGTCTCTGCGCCGGTTAGAGCTATACCAACTACTAAGCTGTTGCTTAGTGTATAGTCGTGTCTAGCCCGACGGTTTGATATCAGTTTTGGCTGATTAGTCTTTTTCATAACCTTTTTAGTATGACTGAAGTTAAGTTATTTTGAAATCGTATTGTCTAGGCTTAACTACTGTGAGCAAATTGCTGGTGAGCCACATTCCAAAGCGAGGGGTCGTGCAGAATAACCATTCGGTAGTACCAATACTCTGCGCCCCACATGTAAATGGTCTTCATGCCTGTTGCTTTTGCGAACTGGAATGATGATTGAAGACGAGTAGCATTCATCGATTTGTTCTGTTCATTTAGTGAAGTGTTCGGGATTGTTTGCCCGCGTGACGGCCACGCTTCAGCCTGTTCTTCGTCTATGATCATGTTCTTGCCAGTAGTTATTTTTTCAACACCAGCCAAAAAGGCATAGTACCAAGCTGGGAAAGGATACTCTATGTAGCGGTGCGTAAAGGCGGCATCCCAAACACGGTGGTAGATACTAATACCAAAGACATCCGGTGTAGGTGCGCCAATAGGAGTCCCAATATCATTATTACTGCGCCCGACAATAATAGGATGGTTTGGATCGAGAGATTTTACTAAGCTATATTCACTAATCAGTCGGCTGCGACTAAAGTCGGCACAGTCTCCAAAACCTTTCAAAAAATATTCGTTTTCTAGTTGATAGCTCTCTAGTGCTGGATTATTTTTATAACGGTTTACAACAGCTGCCATATACTGTTCTAGTTCAGGTTGCCACTGACTAACGGGTGTGGCAGTATTAGCCCAAGCGGGAGGATGGCACTCTGGCCAACGTGGTTGACGCAGCCCGACTACGAGAGTTATTTTGGCATGCGCTTTGTCGGCCATCGCAAATTCCCAGTCGAGTTGGCTGAAGTTGTAATTACCCTTTGTTGGTTCAACGTCGCTCCAGTAACTAGTTAGTCTGAAATGTTTGACATGTAACTGATTGATTAAAGCACTCATGGTCTGCTCTGGGTTCAGGCCTAGCGAGCTAGCGTAGTCTGGTATAAAACTGACCCCGAGTTGGAGTGGTACGCTTGATTGGCTGGCTATATACCAGCGAGCAATACCATACATGCTGCCGAAACAAATCGCTAGGACTATAACAATAACACTGACAATCTTGTGCCAAAGTGAGCCTTTCCAATAACGGCGTGGCCATCCCAGGCAGTGTCTTAAGGTCTTCTTGAACTTGCTATAGTAAGATAGAGTAGGTTTTAACATATGGACACGCATAAGCAATTACACGTTAGTTTAGTTATACCAGCTTATAACGAAGAGCGCTACCTCAAGGCTGTCTTAGATTCTGTAGCCGCTCAAACAACTATGCCAAATGAAGTTATCGTTGTCGATAATAACTCCACTGATGGTACGGCAGCAGTCGCTAAGTCTTATCATTTCGTTAGACTTATCGCAGAGACACAACAAGGTATTGGCCCAGCTAGGCATACAGGTTTTTTATCAGCTAAGAGTGAACTAATTGCTACGATTGACGCTGATACTTTGCTCGAGCCCAATTGGGTAGAAACAGTTATTCAATATTTTAGTGTCCACGATGAAGTGGCGGCTATTACTGGCAAATGCTACTTTTATGACTTCCCCATGAAGCGGTTACTATCGGCCCTTCAAACATTTGCTTACGAGTACTTACAGGGGATCATTTCTGGGACAACGACTCTGTGGGGCTCAAACATGGTTATTAGAAAATCGGTATGGGATGATGTAATCGCTAACCAGCCCATACCTGTGATTAACGAGGACATAGATATGTCCTTAAAGATCCACCGTGCCGGTTTTTCCATTAAACGCTTACCTAACTTAGTTGCCCATGTCTCTCTTCTTCGGGGCCATCGTTCGCTAAAACGGATATATAATTATTTAAGGCCCTGGCCACAAACCTATGTTAATAACGGGATGAGGATAAAAAGCTGTCTGATTTGGATATTAAAAAATGTAGTCTTTATTACTGGGCTGTTGATGATGCCCTTACGGTACCTAACCCTAAAAGATAAATCCAACTAAGTTTCAGATTGAGTTACGGGTTTCGAGGGCTGATTGTACTATCTCGGGTGAGAGATTAGATCCTTCTAAAATAATGGGGTGTTCGTTCTCATTTGGTGGTTCGATTAGGTTGGCTATTCGATTGAACATGGCCTCTGCGGTCTCGTTGATTGGCCAAAGTTTTTCCCGAGTTTTGTCCGTGGCCCGTGTTTCAGATATATCACGGCCTGTATTTAGCCAAATTAAAACCGGTATGGCGTTAGTCTTCTGGCAAATCTTATATTTTTCTTTGCGGTGGGTATAGCGATTTAGATTTGCATCATATATAACACTTTGGCCGCTAGCCAGTAGTCTTTCTGTTTCATCGTCTAGTTTTTGATACAAGCGGGCATGTTCTTCTTGGCTGAAACTAGGATCAGGAAACATCTTTAACCGCTCATCATCTGACGTTAGTCGATATGCGCGAGTCAGCTTTTCTAAAATTTTAGCTGTGGTAGTTTTTCCAGCGCCAGGATAGCCGAGTAGCATATATAGTATTGGTTGTGCCATTGGTGGTTATTGTAGGCAATAGCCTTCTAAATTAAAAGTCTTTGCGCTAGTTAGTTATAATACTTATGTATGGTAAAGCCCAATCATCATCAGCTTAAGATTAACAAGTCGGCTGTTTTGGCTTTATTGGTGCTATTGGTTGCCATCTATGTTTTTTTACCCCAGATAAAAGATCTTAAAACCAGCGCCACTCTTGCCCGTCATGCTGATAGGGGCTGGCTAGGACTTGCTGCTATTTTGGTGATAGTTACATACATTTTTGCTACATTAAGTTATCAGCTACTCGCCAGGCATCCCCTGAAAATTCGCCGGACCCTACTAATTCAAATTTCCTCAGCTTGCGCCAATCGTCTATTACCAGCTGGTCTTGGGGGGCTTAGTTTAAATACGGCCTATCTTTATAATAATAAACATAAAATTGCTGAAGCTTCTACGGTTGCCGCAACCAATAACCTTCTTGGTATTGTGGGTCATCTTTTGGTATTAGGTGTTGCTTTTTTATTTGTACCCTCATCTATAAAATTTACTAACGGCTTTAATGTTTCTAGGGGTATCTATATCAGTGTTATTGTAGTTGCTATCGGCTTGATTGCAATGGTAGTGGTGCTACCCAAGATACGACATTGGTTAGAGGATTTTAGCTGGCAAGTGATTCGCGACATTGGTGCTTATCGCAAACATCCTTGGCAATTAATATCAGCTTTATTTAGCTCTATCGGCCTTACTTTATGCTACGTATTAGCACTAATAACCTGCATGCTAGCTTTTGGTGTTCATCTAGACTTTACCCAAGTTCTGGTCATTTTTACTCTAGGCTCAGTCGTAGGGGTTGCCACACCTACACCGGGCGGTCTTATCGGTATTGAGGCCGGTCTGATTGCCGGGTTCGTAGCATTTGGCATTAGTGGACCAAAAGCATTAGCGATCGTGCTGACCTACAGGTTTATATCGTATTGGCTACCAATTCTGCCGGGCTTTATAGCATTAGTTTATGTTAAAAGAAGACATTTAATTGCCGGCTCATAGTACTCACTAAGAATATTAACTGGCTATTGATTCATTAGATAAAAAATGCCATAATATACTTATGCCAACTCATAATACCGGTAAACCCGTATTTGAAGAAGACGTAAGCTATATTGAAGACTTTGATCCTTACAGTGCCATATTTGATTGGGCCCCGAGCGGTCTAGATCGGGCGACTGGTCTTATGGATAGTGAATCCCGCTCTTACAGGATTAAAGTGGGGACTGTTGTAACGAATTATAATGAAGATGAAGGAAGAATTATCGGAATTGGTGGGGCCAATTATAAACCCGCCCAAAAAACCAAAAAAGAATGTGCCGAGTTAACCGCTCAATCGGAAGCTATGAAAAGACTCGGTCGGACGTTCATGCCTGTTTTATTTGAAGTCGTTTCGTCTGCAACCCCTTCTCAGGTAGAGGATATTATTGGCGTTCCGTTGCCGACACTCCCTCCGTGCGTAGAATGTCGTGATACGCTTTTGCCCGAACACGCGGTTGTGATTACGCAGTTTGTTGCTAAGGACAGACAAAAGCGGACTGAAAATAATAAAATAGTTGAAGTACATACAGGATTGGAAGTTATTCAAATAGGTGATCCACGCCGTTTCCCTGTTAAAACTCGTGCTAGAGAAGTCGAACGAGTTTACCCCAAAAGAATACTTAGAGATCCGACCCCTATTAATTTTGAATTAGCCAAAGAACTTTATTTGGAAAGATCTGAAGCTTTTTCGCAGCGTTCCGGTGAAGCTAGTCGAATGCTCCGCGCTCAACTTGCCGTTACGGCGCTCGCCGACGTAATGGAATAAAAGACCCTTAGGGTCGGCGACGAGTTGAATAGACCAAAACCTTTTCTGGGCGAAGTGATATTTGAACGTGATCACCTGCCGCGACATTATAATGATCACCACTTTTTTGCATTATAGTAGGTTCGACGATATCAAAGTCAATTGTCTCTTCAGCGGGAATATCTTTACCGAATACCATGTTAACGTAGAAGCGACCAAAGAATAGTCTAGTCGCCAATATCGACTGACGCCGGTTACTAACTTCAACCATTTTTGGATCTGTCATGTTAATATCACGGACCCAACCATTTGCAATATGTCCAAGCTTTGCATACATAAGCTCACGGTATGTCTCAACTGGCCTTGTATCTTCAATAGTATCAGGCTCAAGATGACCCCTTCTAATACTGAAAGGTTTAGCGAGTTTGACCGCTTCTGTAGATACCTTCCCATTGGCAAATAGACTCTCCGGTCGACTCAAAGTTTTTCGATAGTCTCGGTGTTCTTGGGCATTCAAAGCTTCGGAGGCGGCACCAGAATCACCAAAACCAAATTCATCGAGAACAATGAAATGGTATTTTTGGTTACCGTCCTCGTCGCTGACCGTACACTCGACTGCTCTTGCTATTGCAATTTTCCCTTTTTGGAAAATAGTCTCAATACTACCACGCTCAGATCTCGGGAAACTAGCACGACCAATATTATCACTGTTACCGGCTTGTAATTTCCAAAATAAGGCGCCGTTACCTAAGGCGGCACGAATGCCCGGTTCCGATCCGCCGTCACCGGTCCCCATAGCAACTGCTGTTTCATATGGTCTATCACCCTGAGCTTCTTGAATCCGCGCCAGAGTTATCGCTGGGTTTGGTGATGATTCAATGGGGATTACTGTCTTAAACTGTTCATCTAGTAATTGACGGCCCTCTTTAAGCTGTTTGTCAGATAGATCCTTATTGGTAACCTCAGGATGATCAACGAGTATAAGCGTAGGAAAATCGGATATACTCCTATCAGAGAATATTGGCTGTGATTCTTGGGGCCTCATTTATGTTAATTATAACACGATAGTGCTTAAAAATCAATACCTTTGTTGGCTAGGTACTTATTGTCGAAATGATGTTTAATTTTATCCATATTTGTATAAATGTCTGTCTGATCAATTAGCTCGCTTGGGAAATCCCTCCCGGTTAAACACAGGCTGGTTTTTTTACTACGTTTTTCAATTAGCGTTTTGAGCTGCTTAATTGTGATCAGTCCGTCGTGGACAGCATTATTGATCTCATCACAGATGACCAGGTCGTAGTTGCCGCTAGAGGCAGCTTTGAAAGCCTCTTTATAGGTGTCTTCTGCAGCTTTAATATGTTGTTCTTTAGATATTTCTTTGGGTGATAAATCACCGGCGTTATAAAAACCTTTACCGCCCTTATAGAAATAGAGCTGATCTTTGAATAGGGGCTGGATATCTCTAATAAAAACGTGTTCGCTAACTCCCCAGTGCTTGATGAATTGGATAAAGGCTACTTTACCTCTATTGCCAAGCGACCTGCTCATTAGACCTAGTGCCGCAGAGGTCTTGCCCTTACCTTCACCACTATAAACGATAACAACAGATGGTTTAGTCTTATAATCCTCAAAACTCATGGTAGTAGTATTATATCAGTCGTTTTAGCGCTTAAACTAGCTTGGCGGCTTTTAGGGCCTCATCAATTTTTGGTCGGTCAAAACCGACAATGATCGTGCCAGCTATATCTATTACTGGGATTCCACGTTGCCCAGATTTATCAACTGATTCCTGAGCATATTTTGGATCGGCTTCAATATCCTTGTCATCATATTTGACGTTTAGTTTCTTGAAGTAATCTTTCGCGGCGTGGCAAAAAGCGCACCAAGTGGCACTGTAGATAGTAACGGTTTGTTCGTTCATACCTATAATTGTACCTACTATACAAAGTAAAGTAAAGCCTAAGCTCTATTGCTTTACAGAGAGAAAACTGATAATCTTAAAGAAATGATAAAAGATTCTGCGCCGAAAGTGACGCCGAAGCCTGCCGAGGGTGAGGCCAGCAAGGGAAAGAAGAGTGACCGACTTATCTTTATAAGTTCTGTCATGGATATGACTTGGCAATTAGCTCTAGTCTTTCTTATCCCAATTATTGGCGGCTATAAGCTTGATGAACATTTTAAGACTTCACCGCTTTTGTTTATTGTAGGCTGTGTTTTGGCTATTGCTGGGTCTTTTGCTGTTATGCGGCGAATACTTAGGCAGCTCAACCAAAGTTTCACCCACCCGGAGGGTAAAAAATAATGAGATTATTCTTTGCAAGTTCCGGCCCCGTGGTCCACATTGCACCAGGACCAGTTTTCCATTTGGGCAGCCTGGCTATCACTAACTCTATTTTCTATGGCTGGATATGTTCGGCAGTTCTAATAATCATCTTTATCTGGGTTGCCCGAAGGATTACCATTAAGCCTAAGGGTGGCTTTATCCAATATGTTGAGATTGGGGCGGATTTTATAACAAACCTCGTAGTTAACGCTTTTGATGACAAGAAGAAAGGCCGTAAATATGTCCCCTATTTTGTTACTCTGTTTTTCTTCATATTAGTCAATAACTGGTTAGGGCTGATTCCTGGTGTTGGCGAAGCGATTAAGGTCGGTGGCTTACCGCTGCTTCGACCATTTACCGGTGACTTAGATGGAACTTTGGCTATGGGTGTAATAACTATGTCGGTGGTTTACTTTTCATCGATCCGTGAATCAGGCAGCATCCGTAATTATCTGAGGCACTTCTTTGTGGGCAGCCCGGCCAACCCTCTATATTTAATCATTGGGCTTTTAGAGATGTTTACCGACATGACTAGGGTCTTTAGCCTATCACTTCGACTTTTTTTGAATGTAGCAATTGGGGAAATTGTGATCGCTGTTTTCTCTTATCTTGGCCATGTCCTTGCTCCACTCACGGCTACCCCATTTACACTTCTGGAATTTTTTGTTGGTGCCCTGCAGGCCTATATATTCTGCATATTGAGTATTATGTACCTCGCCATCGCCGTTAATCATGCTCACCATAACTTGACGGAGGAGGACGTTCCTGAAACAATTGGTATGGAACTCGAGACAATTGAGTAGAGGGCGGTAGTGATTTTAGTTGTTAAAAATATTAATAAGGAGTAAGCAAAAGATATGGATTTAGTACACACAGTTTATCTGGCAACTACGTTGTCAACACAGGACGCTATAGGTTTGATCGGAAAGGGTCTCATGATTGGTGGAGGCTTTATTGGGCCGGGTATTGGTATTGGCTTAATCGGTGGTAATTACCTATCAGCTGTTGGGCGTAATCCTGAGGCTTCAAAGTTCTTAGGTCAAGCCCTAGTTTTCGTGGCTATTGTTGAGCTCTTTGCTCTACTAGCCTTCGCTTCAATATTTATCGTTAGTTAGGTAAGGATTATAGAAGATATATGATACTTAGTTTACTAAATAATTTTGGAGATAATTCGACGGGGATTGGAGCGCTTGGTTTTAGCGTGTCTTCTTTTATTATCCAAATTATTACTTTTATTTTGGTTTTTTTGGTTCTACGGAAATGGGCTTTTAAGCCAATACTGAGGATTTTAAACGAACGGCGTGAGCTTATTGAAAACGGCGTTAAACTAGGCCAAGAAATGGCCTTAGAAAAAAAGCAACTTGAGGCCAAGATTGACAAAACTTTGCATGAGACCAGGGCTAAAGCTGATGATATATTATCGGCGGCCCAGCAAGATGCTCGTAGGGTTATTGCTGATGCCGAAGACGCTGCTAAGATAAAGGCCGATCAAATTATGACTGATGCCGAGTCTCGTATACAACAGGAAACCTCCAAGGCTTGGAAAGATCTTCAGAAAGATTTAGCGTCGCTGATTTCCGAAGCAACCGAAGCTATTATTGATGAAAAAGTTGATACCAAAAAAGATATTGAATTAATCGATAAGGCCTTGGCCGCTCGGAGAGCCTCATGAGCAAGGTACCACGGAACCAAATCGCCTCAGCGATCGCGGCTCAAACACTATCAAGTGGAGTTTCTGCAAAATTAAGCCGAGAGTTAGCTGCCTATTTATTATCAGAGAGTCGTACCGGTGAACTAGACCCACTGATGCGCGATATTCAAGGTTTGTGGGCTGAGCAAGGCTATATAAATGCTACGGCTATCAGTGCTCATCCAATTAATGCTGGAGCCAAGGCTAAGATACGCCAGACTGTAGCGACTGCCTATCCCAAAGCCAAAAAAATTATCATTGATGAACAGCATGACCCGGCTGTTATAGCTGGGGTTCGTATCGAGCTAGCCGACCGTCAACTCGACGT
>Ga0182016_10002866_pt1 | contig 19953 bp, 18 predicted proteins | sample 712S2MmetaG_FD_120491 | JGI IMG/M metagenome (GOLD analysis project Ga0182016, IMG submission 120491) | Permafrost microbial communities from Stordalen Mire, Sweden - 712S2M metaG | ecosystem: Environmental > Terrestrial > Soil > Wetlands > Permafrost | place: Sweden: Stordalen | collected... | reverse complement strand
TCGGGGGTTGGGGGTCTGGGGTCTAGGGTCTAGGGTCTGGGGTCTGGGGTCTGGGGTCTGGGCTTGCGCCGGCTGTTTTTTGCTCATGGGTAGAGTGTGCGCCGGGGGACCGTAATTATGTGCAAACTGGGAGGGGAATTCTGTTCGATTTGTTTTGGCCGCGGCCGGGGCAGATTATTCCTCAAGCGGGGATTGCCGGGGGCTAAAGCCCTGTCAAATTAACGGGGTAATCGGGATGGCTGAAGCCATGCCCTGATACAAGACATGCCATGCCGTGGTTTCCGGGCGGCGAAGGGCTTCCGACGCTCTAGAAGCAGTCTCATAAATGATCTTGTACCGCGAAAACCTTCCCTTAGTGGCTAAAGCCCAGCGATTATTGCGTCCCTTACGGCACGACTAAAGTCGTGCCCTTTCAAGAAGCCATTTAGGAGACCAGCTTTAGTTTGGCTGACCGAGATTTCAATTTCGCTTATTGTTTTTCGAGGTCGATGGCTTCGTATTCGTGGCGGGCGATGCCCAAGCGAATTTCTGCGGGAGATTTGCCGGCCCTGGTCTGGGCGAAGGCATAAAAGGCTTCCTTGGCACAGGTGGAGCACTCGGTTCCGTGCAGGCCCTCGTAGCAACTGCGCAGGCTGGTGTGGCCGAGAGCGCGATCGCAACGGCAGTTGCAGGGGAGCTGGTAGATGACGTTGCCGATCTGTGCGGCCTGCTTGTAGACGTGGACCTGCCAGGGATATTGGAAGTTTTCGCCGGTGAGCTTGGCGCCAGAGAGGATTGGCGGGAGAGCAGCCATCTTCAAAGGGGCGGATGGGTGGTAGGCGGGGACGTCGTCGGCGGGATTGGACCACTGGGCGTAGCTGGCGGCGGTGAGGACGAAGACTCCGATTGCCAGAATCCAACGGCTGCGGATGAGTTTCGGCATGCGATTCCCTCTCGTTAGTTCATTTTAATCCGGGCGGGGGTGGAATTGGGCTGAAGAGCGGGATGGTTTCAGCGCAGTTGTATGAGAGCCAAACAAAGACTCATTCCGCCCCTCTGGGGCTGAGGGACTTTTTCGGGATGCTTTCCCCGGATTTCATCCGGGCCATTTTCAGACCCTCCCTCCGGGAGGTGAAGGGCGATTATTCTGGGCGGATGGCTGCGCCGGTGCACCAGTTTCTCGCGGGCAAAAAAAGACGGCACGAACGGTCGAGCTGTTCGTGCCGGGAGGCCAGTGACGCAACTTACTTCCGTTAAGAAGGGTCGATGAAGCACCCTTCAAGCTGGAATAAATATAAGATAGCATAGATTGGCTTGGAGTCAAATACAAAAATCAAAATACTTTTCTGATCCTGATGGGTAATCCTTTCCTGCGGTTTTGCATCTAAAGCGCAACGGACGGAGCGAGACAGGTTGCTGGGCGCGCTCCGAAAGAGGGTCGATCCTCCATGACAAGTGATTTAGATTCTGCGTTTTTGGCCCGGAAGACAGGGCCTCGGAATGATCGTCCCCAGTGGGTCAGGGTGGGCGTTGTGGCTGTTGCTTCGGCGTTGGCTGGGGGGTTGGCGGCTGCCTGGTGGTACAGAAAGACGCTCTCGAGGCTCCAAGAGGCAGGGGAGGGTTCAGAGCATCCACAAATTGGTATTTCGGAAGATAGGCGAGAGACGGAGTGAGGCGGATCACACCGTTTTTGGCGGGACTGAGTGCGGACCGGTGTCCTTTCTCTGAAGCCCTTAACAGAATTCAGAAAAGGCAAGAAGCAGATTCTTCGCTCACCACCCCCAAACTGAAGGACGTTTGGGGCCCCTTTCCCCACCCCAGCGACGAAGACCTGTCGCCGGGGACCCCGGTTCACTCAGAACGACATCGCCAATTAAGCGAAGAACTTCAGAGAAAGGACATGAGCTCGGCGTTCAGACAAGTTGGGCGGTCAGGCGAGATTGCTGGCTTTTGCGGCTAGCTCAAAATCCTTTGTCGTGATGCCCCCTTGGTCGTGGGTGGTGAGGGCGAGACGGACCTTGTTGTAGCGGATGTCGATGTCGGGGTGGTGACCGGCAGCCTCAGCCAGCTGAGCCACTCTATTGACAAACGCGATGGAGGCGAGGAAGTCAGGGAATTGGAACTGGCGGACCAGTTCGCCACGGTCGACTGTCCAATCTGGAATTGAGGCGAGTCTTGCGGTGATTTGGGCGGGAGAGAGAGCGGGCATCTTTGATCCTCCATCGGGGAATACTAAATTCAGCAGGGCGCGTGTTTCGATCGGGACCCCGGGCCCTGGTTTGGACACTACTGCTTAGCTTAGGGTATACACCGGCGATGTAGCACTCGGACTGAAGGCCGGTTGATGAAGGCCAAGAATCGAATCTGCTTTGACCGCGAGCCTGTCGCCGGGTGATCGTTAACGGCCAACCGTGAAGTGCTTCCAGTCGCCATTGACCAGCAACCAATTCTCCCGTAGACTAAGTAATTGCGAGGGATGCGGTCGAGCTGCATTCTGCACCCGCATCATCTTCTGACAAGATCAAGGATTATCAATGGCAAACCATGTATCGTCGCTCAAGCGCGCTCGCCAGACGGTAACGCGCACAGATGTGAACCGCTCAAACCGGAGCCGCGTGCGCACCAGCCTGCGCTCGCTGCGCGAAGCTCTGACGAAGGGCGACGTCAAGGCCGCGCAGGCGCAGTATCGCGAGACCGTTTCGGCCCTCGACAAGAGCGTGCAGAAGGGTGTGTTCCACAAGAACACTGTCTCCCGCTACAAGAGCCGGCTCAACGCCCGGCTGAAGACTCTGGCTACCGCCAAGGCGTAGCTGGCCGCGCCGAGGCGCTCGTCCAAAGCTAAGGAAAAACAGCCGCGCTGAGACGCGGCTGTTTCTGTTGCAGTCTCAGTGTTCGCTAGCCCATTAACTCAAGTATCCCCGCCGCGCCCATTCCTCCGCCCACGCACATGGTCACCATCCCGTAGCGGACTTTGCGTCTTAGCATCTCGTGGACCAGGGTCGCGGTCAGCTTGGCTCCGGTGCATCCCAGGGGATGGCCCAGGGCAATCGCGCCACCGTTTACGTTGACTCGCTCTGGATCAATCTTGAAGCCCTGCCGACCCAGTTCCTCGATCACGGCCAGCACCTGCGCGGCAAAAGCCTCGTTCAGCTCGATCAGAGCGATGTCGGCCAGGGTCAAGCCAGCCCGCTTCAGCGCCTTTGGAATCGCCTTGACCGGACCCATGCCCATCTCTTCCGGCAGGCATCCTGTGGCGGCATACGCCACCAGGCGAGCCAGGGGTTTTATTTCGAGCTCCTGGGCACGGTCCGCATTCATCAGGACAACCGCTGCCGCTCCGTCTGAAGTCTGCGATGAGTTGCCAGCCGTGACTGTTCCCTGCGCGGCAAACGCGGGCTTGAGGGCTGCCAGAGCCTCAGCAGTTGTGTCGGCGCGCGGCCCTTCGTCGGCAGCAAACACTCGCTCAGTCGCTGTTGGCTTTGCTGCCTTTTTGCGGGGCTGAATCGTTGGATTTGCGGTGGTTACCGTCACCGGGACAAGTTCATCGGCAAACCGCCCTGCCGCCTGCGCCGCCAGGGCCTTGTGGTGGCTGGCCAACGCAAACGCGTCCTGCGCCTCGCGGGAGATGCTGTAGCGGCGGGCGACCCGTTCCGCGGTCAGTCCCATGGTCAGCAGCGATGCGGGATAATGCTCGGCCAGGTAAGGGTTCGGGCTGGGTTTCATCCCGCCCATCGGAATGAGGCTCATCGACTCCGCGCCACCGGCAATCACTACGCCAGCGCCACCGGCTCGAATCCGCAGATCCGCGAGCGCCACCGCCTCGAGGCCCGAAGCGCACAACCGATTCACCGTCACCCCCGGCACATCCACCGGCAGGCCCGCCCGCAGTGCCGCCCACCGCGCAATGTTCCACCCCTGCTCGCCCTCTGGCTGCGCGCATCCCAGGATCACGTCTTCGACCTCGGATTTACTCAGGGCAGAAATCTTATCCAGAGCCCCGCCCAAAGCAATCGCGGCAAGGTCATCAGGCCGCGTAGTCGAGAGGCTTCCCCGTGGCGCTCGCCCCACGGGTGTGCGTACCGCGCTGACAATTACTGCTTCCGCCATCGTGTTCTGCTCCTCTCGCTACCGGCTTACAATTCTGCTTGTCCTGCCTGGCAAATGCTGCTCGCCAATCGCGAATTCTATCTCTGCTCAAATCCAACTCGCCAACCGAACTCACTCCGGCATTGCCAGCACAATCCACGCACCGTTTGTATAGAAGTGGTAGACCGTGTGGTGATCGACCAGCGTATCGGCCAGTGCGTCGTGATCCACGCGCGCTGGCCGCTTGTCCATGCCCGCCTGCGCCTCGTGCACATGCTCGGGCGTTGCCGGATCGATGCCCCAGTTGAACCCCAACACGCCTCCCACGCTTCCATGGAGTTGCAGCCGTTCCGTCTCCAGGGCCGATGCCAGCACCTGCGGCGGTGCAACGACGGCTTCGCCTGCCGCCGTGCTGCCAAAGAAGACCAGCAACGAAACCGTCCCATTCGCCGAACACAAAAGGGCCCAATCCGTCGACCCGGGCCGCTCAAGACTGGCCTGGACTACATTCTCTGGCCGATGGGCCTGGTAGGTCTGCGGAATCAGGCAGCCGCGCTCAAGCAGCGCCTTTGCCACGGTTTCCGGTAGCTGAGGAAAGGAGCTCACGGGCAAATGCCGAATCACATATTGCGTGGTGCGGCCATTCACCTGAATTTGGCCGGTTTTCACTAGCTGCGCCTGCGGCTCAGTTTGCTGTGGGGCGGCAAGGGCGCAAGCGAAAATCAATCCGGCCAGCGAAAGTGCACTCGTTAACAGTCCTGCACGACCCATTGCGAACTCTCAGGAACGATCTAATCCCAGTTGGAGTAGGACTGCGTCCTCAACCTTGCCCAAATCTTCTTTGCTCAAAGTTCCGACTCTTGATCGCAATCGCAGCATGCTCGCCGTTGCCAACTGGGATGCAATTGCTTTGCGCTTTTCTCCCCGAAGTTCAATGAGCGCCTCACCCGGATATAGGTTGCGAGTCTTTGAGGAAATCGGGACCACCTGTACCCTGTTCATAGTTAGGTTCGATGCATTGTTGGAGATGATGATCGCCGGACGCGTTTTCTGAATCTCTCCGCCCACGCTCGGGTCAAACGCAACCCAGTAAACTTCCCCACGTTCAATAGGCATCGCCGATCAGTCCTTCCGTCCATGCCTCGGCTTCGGCTTCCTGTTCCTCGTCGGCAGCCATTTGCCGGTAGCCTTCTAGCAGTGCGTTTTGCTTCGACTTGGATTTGTCCCGAGCCGCAGCCAACACCGTTTCCGCGAGTTCATCTGGAACGATGAACCACGTCGGGTTTCCACGAGTCTGGGGCAAGCCCTTACTGCTCTGCTCGTCCCCATTCCAGCGAATGCCGACAGCAGGTGAATCACCCCATTTGAGCTTGGCAACTGACCAACTTCCTGGAACAGGCCCCGCGTCGTAGGCGACTTCTACGGATTTGACCATATCTTTAGGCGAGAGGACGGTCTTGGGGTCGTGATACATGATGATTCTCCTTGAGGTTAATGATGCCATACGTACGTATGTACGTCAATTTCGCAGCGGCTTTCCGGTCTTGAGCGTATACGCAATTCGCTCCTGGGTTTTGCGCTCGCCACACAGGGACAAAAACGCTTCCAACTCCAGATCGAGCAGGTACTGTTCGCTGACCATCGATCCCGGCGTGACGCGGCCGCAACACAAGATATAAGCCGCCCAACGGGCTACCTTCTCGTCATGCTCTGAAGCGTAGCCCGCCTCCTTCATCAGCGCGATTCCTGTTTCCAGCGTCGCGAGAACTCCGATTCCCGGCGCAGGAATCTGCGTCCGCTGCTGTTGCGCAACATACCCTACCTCGGCCAGGGCAACCGCCTGCGCCTTGGCATCGAGCAACTGCCGTTCGCGGTTCATGGTGATGCGGTCGGCAGGCAGCAGCATTCCCAGTCCGCGCGCCTCGGCGGCGGACGTGGAAACCTTGGCCAAGGCGATTGTCTCAAAGACCTGCTTGACCGCATTCGCCAACTCCGCAGACTGCGCAAACTTCGACGGCGGATCCTTGGGATCGGGGCGCGCCATCGCGGTTGCCTGGTCGACCGCCTTGAGCAGCATCTCCTTCGTCCCACCGCCGGCAGGTATCAGGCCCACCCCCGCCTCAACCAGCCCGATATAAGTTTCCGCATGCGCCTGCCGACGGGCCGCGTGGAGGCAAATCTCAGCGCCGCCTCCGAGCGTCAACCCAAACGGCGCTGCCACCACCGGCCGCGGGCAAAACTTGATGGCTGCCGTCATCTGCTGGAAGGCATGGATCGTTGCCGCAACGTCATCCCACTCGCCTTCCTGAGCAGCTAAGAGCAGCTGCATCAGGTTCGCGCCTACCGAGAAATTCTCACGATCGCTCGCAATCACAAACGCCGCAAAATCCCGCACCGAATCGGAATCCGGCTTCAGTGCGGAGGAGATCATCGACAGCACGTCTCCGCCAATTGCATTCTTCAGCGAATGCAACTCAATGCATCCGATACCATCGCCGAGATCAATCAGAGAGGCACCTGCATTGCTCCGGACTACTCCACTCGAGCGGCCATGCGAGCGGCCATGCGAGCGGCCATTCGAGGAGCTGTTCGCGTGCTTGACGTCCGCAATCCGTGCGTGGCCTGGCTGATTTGGAATCGTCTCCCAAGCGCTGGTCGTTGGGTTGTAGCATTGAGGGCCGTCTGTCGAGTACCAGGAGACAGGCTCGGACTCTGGGCCAACGCTCAGCAGATTCTGCGCAGCATTTCCGATCGGCAGGCCCAGCGCCTTCATGCGTTCGACCGTCCAGCGCACTCCAACTGCATCCCACAACTCAAACGGCCCAAGCTCCCAGTTGAAGCCCGCCCGCATCGCCCGGTCGATAGAGGGCGCGTCGTTGCTTACCTCGCCGATGCGGTCGGCTGCGTAACTCCACATGTCGGCCAAAAACGGCCACAAGAACCGCGCCGCTTTATCCTTCGCCGGGTCGCCTGCGAGCAGCATCTTCAGCCGCTCGCCGACAGTTGGCGCGTTCTTTGCCATCTCGAGCGACGGTAAAGCTGGCTTGATCGACGGCCGATACTCCAGAGTCGCAGTGTCGAGCACAAGGCGCTCTTCTTTTCGCTCGCCTCCGGGTCCATCCGCGCCGCGGACTTTCTTGTAGAAGCCCTGCCCGGCCTTATCGCCCAGCCAGCCGCGGTTCATCATTTCTTGGAGCAATTCCGAAAACTGCCCCTGCTCCGCGCCGCCGGGAAAGTTCGCTGCCACATGCGCGGCAATATCAACGCCCACGAGGTCCGTCAGTCGAAACGTTCCGGTCTTCGGCCAGCCAATTGCCGGTCCGGTCAGCGCGTCGGTCTCCTCGATTGTCAGCCCCTGGTCGAGCATCAATGTCGCAGCGCGAAACATCAGATGAAGCCCAATCCGGTTGGCGATAAAGTTCGGCGTGTCGTGGGCAAACACAACCTGCTTTCCCAAGTTGCGATCGGCAAACGCCGCGAACGACGCGGTCAGGGCCGGATCGGTTTCTTTGCCGGGAATGATCTCCAGCAGCCGCATATATCGAGGCGGGTTAAAGAAGTGCGTTCCAAAGAATCGCTCGCGATGCGCGGGCAGCCTAGCCGCAATTTTCTGGATGGGCAGCCCGGAAGTATTGGTGGTCAACACTGCGTGTTTTGCGAGATGCGGCACCACCTGCTGAATCAGCGCCGCCTTGATTTCAAGGTTCTCGGCAACGGCCTCGATCACCCAGTCGCAATCAGCGAGGCGCGGCAGATCGTCTTCAAAGTTGCCGGCCGTGATCAACCCAGCAGCCGATGATTCAAACAACGCAGCCGGCTTCGCTTTGCCAAGTGCGGCGATTGCACTGAGAGCCAGCGCATTGCGTGGCGAATTTGAATCCTTTGGCAGCATGTCCAAGAGCAGGACCGGAATGCCCGCGTTGGCCAGCATTGCGGCAATGCGCGAACCCATCGTTCCCGCGCCCAGGACCGCGGCCCGGCGCACCAGCAGTGGCCGTGCGTTCTCATGTCCCGTCGCCGGCTTTGCTTCTGCAATCGCGCCCATTTAGTCTCCCCGGTTACTTTCCCCGATTCGACTCCATCTTACGCTCGCTCCGTTACGCTGAAACGCTCGAAGCATACGGGTGCCAGCGCCCTTGGGTCAAGACAACCCGGCCTACACCGCCGCCCCCCTGATTTTCGTGTACAAGGATTCGGTGAACGAGGTTAAACTGATTTGAAAAAAGGCAGGAGTGAGCCATGCCCACATCCGACAACTTCAATCCCAAGATCGACGCCTACATCGCCAAGTCGCAGCCCTTTGCCCAGCCAATCCTTGAGCACATCCGCCAACTGGTTCACAAAGCTTGTCCCGGCGTGGAAGAAACCATCAAGTGGAGCCGACCATTCTTTGAATACAAGGGCGCAATTCTGGGCAACATGTCGGGGTTCAAAGAGCACTGCAGCTTCGGCTTCTGGGGTGAAGAAATCGCTGCAGTGCTGCTCGAGGAGAAGCTGCTGCAGCCAGACGCCATGGGCTCCCTCGGACGGATCACCAGTGTCAGGGATCTGCCCCCGGACAAACAGTTCCTGAGCCTGCTGCGCCAGGCCACAGGCTTCATTGATAGGGGCGAGTACACCAGCCCGATCGCTGCCCGGCAAAAAGTGGTCAAGGCGCCCAAGGCCGAAGCCGAAGCGCCGCCCGAGTTTGCGAAGGCGCTCAAGGCGAACAAGAAGGCCGGCGCCGCCTATGCCAACTTCAGCCCGAGTTGCAAGCGCGAGTATGTCGATTGGATCGCCGACGCCAAACGGGAAGAGACTCGCGACAAACGCATCGCAACCGCAATCGAATGGATCAGCGAAGGGAAACAGCGAAACTGGAAATATCAGAATTGCTAGGGTGTTGAGGCTAGAGTTCTTGTGGGATAGGTTAAAGAACAACAGCAGATCCTTCGACTCACCACCCCCAAACTGAAGTACGTTTGGGGCCCCTTTCCCCACCCCAGCGACGAAGACCTGTCGCCGGGGACCCCGGTTCGCTCAGGATGACAGTTTTGGGCGATGCTCGGGATGACGGCGCTTGAAATGAATGAACTTCAGACTTAGGACCTTAGAGCTTCTTGCGCAGAAACTCAAACACAACGTAGCCGATAAGCGCGGAGACCAGCGCGATGGCGAGGTTGGTTCCGGTAAACACATCGATCATCGCGAACCAAAGGGTCTTCCCCTGGCCATTTGACCGAGTGAACTCGCCCATGAGCAGGTTTGAATAGAAGAGAAAAACAATAAACGCAACCTCAACGATGGCCCGCCAAAGCGGAGTCATTCGCGCGCGGGCTTTTTGTTTTTCTTGCATGGAGCCTCAAGGGTATCAGGAACCCATCGACGCCCCAAACCCAACCAATGGCTCGCGCTCAACTCTTCGCCTGCGCCACCCCCAGCTCCCGCGCAATCTCATCCGCCCATCCATCAATCTCCTGCCAGTTGCGAAAGTCGCCCGGCGGAAGAAACACATCGTCCTTGTTCATCGGTAGTTTTGTCACCATCCGGTCGAAGAGTCCCAGCTTTTCAGGCTGAAGCGCCCCAAAAAACACCTGGTGATCCTTCGGATGGATTCTGGCCGACAGCTCTGGAATCTCTTTCGGGACTGTAACCTCAAGCAGATCGCGCCCGTTTGGGTCCAGAGGTTTGGTTCCCAGCGGGCCGCTTGAGAACATCCACACTGGCCGCTGAACCAGCGCCTCGCAATTACGCTCCACCCACGCCCTGGCCTCTTTCATCCAGTGAAAGTAATATGCCGCGCTTCCAACCACGACCGCATCGTACTCATCCGGCGCCGGCGCCTTTTCCGCGGCAAAGGACTCGGCTGAGACACCCTGCTCGCGAAGCCGATCCGCGATTCGTGCGGCAATCCCCTCTGTCGCCCCATACTTACTGGCAAACACAATAAGCGCTCTCATTGTCCCCCCTATCCCGGAATCCGGGAATTGCGGGCAGCATAGGCCTGGCGGTGGCGGTAGTCGGTGGCCGTGGTCACACGATTCCGTGAGATTCCTGCGATCAAGATGAAATGCGGGTTACAAAGGGGCTGTTTGACCCGTCTTGGTCGAGGGCACTAGCTTGGAGATGTGCGCATAGCCCCGTCCTCAACACCTGCACAAGGAGATTCAATGCAACGCAACCTGCGAACTGCGGCCTTCTTAGTTGCCGCCGCGGTCATAGCTTTTGCCTCCGCACGTGCTCAGGACCTGAAGAGCTTCGAACAGAAGATCACCACCAAAGTGCTGCCCAACGGGCTTACGCTCATCATCTGCGAGCGCCCTGAGGCTCCGGTCTTCAGTTATTCCACCTTTGTGGACGCCGGAGACGTGAACGATCCCTCCGGCCAGAGCGGCCTCGCTCACATGTTTGAGCATCTGGCCTTCAAAGGAACCAGCGAGATTGGCACGACCGACTACGCTGCCGAGAAAGTTGCCCTGGCAAAAGTTGAAGCCGCCAATGACGCCTATGAGGCCGAGTACCTGAAGTTCGTTGGCCGTGATGAGAACAAGCTCAAAGAGCTCAAGGAAGCATTCGTCAAGGCTGAGGAAGAAGCTCACAAGTACGTCATTCCCAACCAGTTCACCGATGTTGCCGAGCGCAACGGGGCGCACGACCTCAACGCCGGAACCGGCTACGACGAGACTGTCTTCTTTTGGTCGATGCCTGAGAATCGGCTTGAACTCTGGGCATGGCTTGAATCAAGCCGCCTGGCTGACACTGTTCCGCGCGAATTCTACAAAGAGCGCGATGTGGTTATCGAAGAGCGCCGGATGCGCACCGACTCGAATCCGGAAGGCCGATTCTTTGAGCAGTTCCTCGCGACCGCTTATGTCGCCCACAACTATGGCCGAAGCAACATCGGCTGGCCGAGTGAGGTCAGCCAGATATCAGCAACTGAGGCTATGGAGTTCCACAAGAAGTACTACATCGGCGCGAATATCGTGGTCTCGGTCGTCGGCGATGTAAAAGCGTCTGAGGCGCTGCCGATGCTTGAGAAGTACTTCAGCCGCGTGCCCGCCGGCCCCAAGCCCGAGGAGATGACAACCGTCGAGCCGAAGCAGTTTGCCGAGAAGACCGTCGTGATTCGGGATCCGAGCCAGCCCATCTATATGGAGGGCTACCACAGGCCGGACTATCGCGATCCTGACGACGCGGTGTACGACGCTATCAGCGATATTCTCTCCAACGGACGCGTTTCGCGCCTCTATCGCAGCCTTGTTCGCGACAAGCAGATTGCCGCAGAAGCTGAAGGCGCCAGCCCCTTCCCCAGTGGCAAATATCCCAGCATGTTTGTCTTCTATGCGGTGCCAAATGCGGGGCACACGCCGCAGGAGATTCGCGATGGGATCCGTCAGGAGATTGAAAAGTTGAAGACCACAGACGTCACCGACGAAGAGCTCGCGATGTTCAAGACGCGCACCCGCGCCGACCTGCTGCGCGGCCTAGCCGACAACCAGGGCCTGGCCAACGACCTGGCAGAGTACCAAACACGCTATGGCGATTGGCGCGAACTCTTTCTCAGGCTCGACCGTGTCGACAAGGTCACCAAGGCGGATATTCGGCGCATCGCCAATGCGGTCTTCATTCCCAGCAATCGAACCAACGGATGGATTGAGACCGAGGCTCCCACACCTGGTCCGGCAGCGGCTAACCCGCCGGCAGCCAGCAAGGGAGGTGCGCAATGAGCGTTTCAAAACTGAATCCCTCCAGAGCCTTCATCGCCGCAGTCCTGATCGTTGCCGGGTCCTCTGCTGCAATGCTGCATTCTCAAACCAGCGCTTCACAGCAAAAGCCCTGGGAGCAAATTCCGATTCCCAAACTGCACGAGTTTAAGCCGCAGCAGCCCAAACGCGTTGAGTTGAAGAATGGCATTTTCATCTTCCTGCAGGAAGACCACGAGCTCCCATTTATCTACGGTTCTGTTCTTATCCCCGGCGGCTCGCGCGATGAGCAGCCGGCCAAAGCTGGACTGGTAGGCATCTATGGCCTGACCTGGCGCACTAGCGGGATCGCTAAAATGGACGGCGACGCGATGGACGACCTGCTGGAGTCAAAGGCTGCACACATTGAAACCGAGGGCGACGAAGATTCGACCCTCGTTTCATGGGACTCGCTGAAAGGCGATGCGGACCAGGTTTACGCACTGGCCATGGACCTGCTATTTCACCCCAAGTTCAAAGCAGAGAAGCTGACCATCGCACAGCAGCAGGAGGCCGCGGGCATCGTTCGCCGCAACGACGACGAAGGCCAGATTGCTGACCGCGAATCAGCCAAGCTCGTATATGGCCCTGATAATCCGTACACGCGCCAGCCCGAGCTCGCCACAATTGGCGCCGTAACCATCAGCGATCTCCAGGCCTGGCACGACCGCACGGTAGGCGGAAAGCTGATCATCGGCATTTCCGGTGACTTCGATCCGGCGGTCATGGAGGCAAAGCTTCGCGCAACCTTTGAAGGCTTGCCGCCTGCCAAGCCAACGCCAGCTCGGCACGATGCTTTCCCGGTGACGGCCCACACTGTGTCGTTCATCAACAAAGCCGACGTGAATCAATCGAACATCCAGATCGTCGGCCTGGGCATCGACAAGCACAGTCCCGATGTTCCCGCTGTCGAGGTGATGAATGGCGTTCTGGGAGATGGTTTCGCCAGCCGCTTGTTTCAGGAAGTGAGAACCCGGCTCGGCCTCGCATACGCAGTCGGAGGCGGTATTGGCTCGGACTGGGACCATCCCGGCCAGTTGCGCGTCGAAGCTCTCACCAAGAGCTCTACCACGGTGCAGGCAACGAAGGCTGCATTGGATGTGATCGATGGCCTCGCCAAACAACCCATCACCGAAGCGGAGGTCGCTCGCGCGAAAGACAACATCCTCAACTCATTCCTCTTCCGCTACGACACACGCGAAAAGGTTCTCCAGGCACGCGAGGAACTGGAGTTCTATGGCTACCCTTCGGACTATCTTGAGACCTATCACAAGGCTCTTGAAGATGTGACCCTCGCCGACGTGAATCGGGTTGCTCTGAAGTATGTTCAGCCTGGAAAGTTGGGCATTCTCGTGGTCGGCAATGAATCGGAGATCAAGCCTGGCCTCGACGAGCTCAAGCTCGGCCCCATCCATCCCGTCGACATCACAATTCCCGGAGCACCGGCTCAGTAGCCGCGCGGTGCCCGCACCGGAGCACTTTCATGGAAGGCAGCGCAATGGAATCATCCTCAACCCTCGCCGTCGTCATCATGGCAGCAGGCAGGGGAACTCGTCTTAAATCTCGTCGCCCCAAGGTTCTGCATGAGATTGGCGGCAAGCCACTGCTCGCGCATGTAATCGCCGCAGCGGGGCGCGTTGCGTCGCCTCAAGACACCTACGCCGTCGTCGGCCATGAGGCGGAACGGGTGAAATCCGCCGTTGCTGCAACCGGTATTCGCTTCGTCGACCAGCCCGAGCAGCGCGGCACAGGCCATGCCATTCAATGCGCCCGCCAGGCGATCGCTGCCTACGAAAACATTCTGGTTCTTTCCGGAGACGTTCCGTTGATCCGTCCTGAAACTATCGAGAGCCTGTGGAAGTTTCATCAGTCGCAGGAGGCAGCGATGACGATCCTGACCGCCTTCGCCGACGATCCTACTGGCTACGGCCGCATCGTTCGCAAAGCCAACGGCTCGCCCGACGTCGACGCTATCGTCGAACAGAAAGCGCTGACCCTGGCCCAGGAGGACATTCACGAAGTCAACTCAGGAATCTACGTCTTCCGCACGGCGCCGCTGCTTGCCCATCTCGACCAGCTCAACGATCGAAACGCCAACCAGGAGATCATCCTCACCGACATGGCGGGACTGTTGCGCGCTGCAGGAGAGCGTGTTGTCGCCATCCAGGCAGCCGAAACCAGCGACGAAGTCCTCGGCGCAAATACCATTGCTGAGCTTGTGGCCCTTGACGCTACCCTCCGTGCCGCCACTGCCAGCCGGCTCATGGCGGCGGGCGTTACCATCTTCCGCCCGGAGACCTGCGTAATCGACGCCGATGTCCAAATCGAGCCTGACACAGTGATTGAGCCATTCGTGCAGTTGCTCGGCAAGACGCGCATCGGATCTGACTGCCTCATCCGCTCCTACTCAGTCATCGAAAGCTGCACTCTTGGCAACGGAGTTCTCCTGCTGCAGTCGTGCATTCTCGAAGACAGCATAGTTGCGGACGGCGCCAGGATCGGGCCATTCTCGCACCTGCGCCCCGGCAGCGACATCGGAAAGGACGCCCACATCGGGAACTTTGTCGAGACCAAAAAGGTCAAGTTTGGCGCGGGCTCCAAGGCCAACCACCTCACCTACCTGGGCGATGCAGAAGTCGGTGAAGGGACCAACATAGGCGCTGGCGTTATCACCTGCAACTACGACGGCGTGAACAAATACAAGACGAAGATCGGCAATGGAGTCTTCGTTGGCAGCGACTCCAACCTGGTCGCCCCGGTGACCATTGAAGACGGCTCCTACATCGGCGCTGGCTCCTGCATCACCAAGACCGTTCCCGCCGGATCTCTAGCCGTTGGGCGCGCCCGTCAGATTACAAAAGAGGGCTGGGCCAGGGCACGCAAAGAGGCGCAAAAGACGAAACAGGGCTGATTACGGTCTTCGCAACTGGTGCGGCCATCATCAAAAAGGGCCATCTTTGTTCAATTGCGCCGGCCGGATCGGGAGGCCATCCTATTGGCACAGGACGGCCCCCAGTCCCTTTTGCGCCGCACGGTCAGCCGATTTATTTCGCTCTATCCGTTGCAAAGTCGTTATTTATAATGTAATCAATACCTTAACAAAGTTTTACGTATTTCTTCGCCTGCTCCATTCGATATCAACTTGCTACTTCCGTTGCATTTCGGCTTGACAGTATCTCGGGTAACGTTGTCAATAGAGATTCCGGGCTCAATTGAAATCAGGCTTGCTTCCAACGACTGCGAGGCGTAAGCTGCACCAAAACCAACTCCGGATTTGTAGCATTTTTTGTTTTCCCTTGTTTGAACTGCGTAAGTCGACTTCGGGTGTCTCCGTGGAGTCGGATTGGTGGAATGACCCTGCCTGGCGACCTTGAATGGGGTCTGCCGGATGGGCAACGGTTCCATTGTGAAAGCGTTTGCTTCGGATGCAAGCGTGCTTCAACAAAGTCAAACAGGCCATGTTGAACCGATGCGGCAGGGGTTGCGTATTAGAACTGTCTGGCTTCATCAGGCAGGAGTCGGAAAGCCGCCCTGGAGTTTGATTTCGTCGCTGATTGAAATAGTGGCGAAGATGCTAAGAGGGCTAGACCTTGGCGTTGCACCTGGCAAACATGGATCCGCTGAAACCTGCGCAGCAGGCTCGCGGAAAGGTCGCAGGTACGGCTGCGCGGGCTCAAAAGACCGCGCGCATCCTGGTTGTCGACGACGAGCCTCACGTGCGCGCCATGATCGGTTCCACGCTTGAGCGGCAGGGATACGACGTCCAGTTGGCTGGCAGCGGCCGAGAAGGCCTTGACATCCTCGAGCGCAATGCATTCGACCTGGTGCTCACCGACATCATCATGCAGGATGGGAACGGGATCACGCTGCTGGATCGAATTCATCTCCAGCAGCCGCAACTTCCCGTGGTCATGGTCACGGCGATTCACGACATCAGCGTGGCCATTGACTCGATGCGGCGCGGCGCATACGACTATTTGCTCAAGCCATTTGAGCGCGAGCACCTGCTCAATACTGTCCAGCGAGCTCTTGACCACCGCCAGGCCCTGCAGGAAAGCCACAGCTACCAGCAGAACCTTGAACAGGTTGTCCGCGCCCGGACCGAGATGCTCCGTCAGGCAATGGAGAACCTCGAGCACTCCTACGACGTCACGCTCGAGGCGCTTGGGGACGCGCTAGACCTGAAGGATTCTGAGACCGAAGGCCACTCGAAGCGTGTCACCGCCTACACCATAGCCCTGGCCCGGGCGATGGGTGTCCATCCCGCGCAGATCAAGGTGATCGCCCGCGGGGCCTTCTTGCACGACATTGGCAAAATGGCCATCCCCGACGACATTCTGCGCAAGGCCGGGACGCTCACCACCGACGAACAAGATGTCATGCGCGAACATTGCGCGCGCGGTTACCACATGCTAAGAAAAATCCCCTTCCTGGCCGAGTCCGCAGAGATTGTCTTGTCCCATCAGGAGCACTTCGACGGCACTGGCTATCCTCGCGGTATGCAGGGACATGAGATTCCCATCGGCTCGCGCATCTTCGCAGTCGCCGATACACTCGATGCCATTACCAGCGACCGCCCCTACCGCAAAGCAAACAGCTTCGACGCCGCCCGGGAAGAGATTCTCCGATGTTCGGGAACCCAGTTCGATCCCAGCGTTGTGGAGGTCTTCCTCAAAATTCCCAACGAGCTGTGGCTCGAACTCCGCTCCGAGATCACCGGTCAAAACAAACGATTCTCGACCTTCGAACTGGCCGTAAAACCACCGATGAGCTAAGGCAGCGGCGGTAGACCGAAGGTTCTGGAAACCGTTGGTGGTTCTAACTTCGTGCGGCTGCACTCTCGGGTGCACGGGTATCTTCGAAGGGTTAGAACCTCCGGGATTTCCACGAAGCAACAGTGGGAATCTGCTTTCGTAATGTGTACACGTGAGAGGGCCTGGGCAGAGATGCCCGGGCCTTTTTTTGCTTTGGAAGGCGGGGTGCAGTTGGATGGCGAAGTTGGCGGGCACGAGCTCAAGAGGCTGAAAAAAGATGTACCAGGCAGAAAATGATGGGTTTGTATGAAATGGAAGGTTCGGCATGGGACTGAATTGGGAGGGTGTGTGTGTACATCTCATCCGTGGCGGCATTACCAAAGGCACTGGACGAAGATACAACTTTTGGATTATCTGGATGGAATCCACCTTGAGTAACGTAACTTAAACGCTTAATCTGTTACCAACGGCATCTCAAGTACCCGTTCATTAGTGATAAAAGTAATATCACTAGGGAGTTACGATGAAGATTCTGAACCAGGAATCCGGTTCCATGACCATCCTTTCAAGCTTGTCCCTTGGAGTGCTCATGGGCGGGATGGCACTGGCGATTGACGTTGGCAGCATTCATTATCGCCAGCGTCAGTTGCAGACTGCTGCTGATTCAGCGGCGCTTGCCGCGGGTCTGGAGATTGGCAACTGCAGCAATGCAGTTTGCACCAACATGAAGACGGCCGCGGCGCAAGCCTTAATCGAAGACGGAATGACCGCCTCTACGATTACTGCGACGGCTAATCCTAGTCCATGCAGCGTTCCCACCTCGACGTCGTTGGCCATGATCATAAATGTTGGTCCGTGCGTGCTGGGGGCGAACGATCCGAACTTCGGCAACACGAATATGGCTGAAGTGGTGCTGACCGAGCCGGTAAGCACGTACTTTTTGGGGGTACTGGGGATTTTTAATGGATTCAGCAGTATGCCGAAGATGAATCTGGTGGCGCGGGCGGAAGCGGGCGAGGCATTTATTGTCAGCGGGGCCAGCAACGGTGATTGTATTTACACGAAATCGCTCGAGTTCAATAGCGCCGACGGCACGTTTGACCTGACTAATTGCGGAATTTACGATCTTGGCAACCTGCAAACCGACAACGCCGACAGTGTGACGGCCTCGTTCTTCCTTTACGGGGGATCGTGGAGTCCAAACAACTGCAACAGCACTTGCTCATGGACCTTAGGGGATTCAGAGACCCAGCCGTCGCACACCACTGTGCAACAAGCCGACCCGCTGGCAGGACTAACTCCGCCCACGCAGCCGTCTAACTCGCCAACTGCCGGCATGACCACGCCAAGCAACGGCGCAACGCTGCAACCCGGCTACTACCCCAACAATATTAATCTCAACTCAGGCGTCTCTATCACTCTTGCGCCCGGCGTTTACTACATGAACGCCAGTATCAACGTAGACAGTGGCGCCACAATTACCGGATCTGGGGTGACGTTATACTTCGCCAACGGCACGTTGCAGATGAACAGCAACAGCACCGTGGTCCAGCTTACTGCGCCCGCTACGAGCACCAACGGCTCGAACGCCAATATGTTGATTTGGGAGTCGGCCACTAACAGCACGGGCATGCCGATCGACACCAGTTCGTCCTCCTACTTCACGGGAACGATCTATCTCCCCGACGCCGAGCTCACCCTGAACAGCGGCGCGGGTGTCACGATCAACGAATCGGGAGTATTGGCGCTCGATGTGAACAATCTGATGGTTGATGACAGCGAACACTTTAATGTCACGGCAACTTTGCCAGGCACTGCGATTGCTAATCCTCCGACGTTGGGGACCTTCGGACTTGCGGAGTAGCGAATGAAGAAACGAAATCGATTGGATCTGTTCAGGAACGAAAACGGGGCCAGTCTTGTGGAACTGGCGCTCATATTTCCGTTGTTTGTGCTGCTGATGCTAGGCAGTGTCGATTTTGGACGGGCCTATTATTTGGCGATCGAGGTCGCAGGCGCAGCGCAAGCGGCGGCGGTGTTTGGCTCTAAGAACCCGGCCGATACGGCTGGGATGAAAGTTGCGGCCCAGGATGATGCGCCCAATGTGCCGAATCTGACAGTAACCACACCCACTTATGGTTGCGAATGCGCAGACGGTAGCAGTTACAGTGCAAGCTGCACGACCACGCCAACGACTTGCCCAAACAACATCGGCGTGGTTTACCGCGTGAATGTAACTGTAAGTGCAACGTATACGCCGATAGTCAAGTTGCCCGCGGTTGGTAGCACCATGACGTTTACAAGTACCGCGTCTATGCGGAGCGCGGGTAGCTAGAGCGGTTTCTGGGGAGACATCGCCGTGGTCGCTTGATCGAAGGTCGAGGTTCCGTCCACCCCACGGACGGAGATCTGTTCGTGGAGGCGTTGGGGCTTTTTTGTCACGTCTGCTTGAGGACAAAGGCATCGAGGTAGAGCAAGCACGGAGCCTAGCGGAGCTATGGGCAACCGGGCCTTTGGCAGTTTGTCAGCAACGCAGGCGGGATTTGAGTTGGCTGGATGGTGGAGGGCAGTACACAAGCCCAGGGGGCGTGGAGCGGTGAGCGGGAAGGCGCAAGAAAGGAGCAATTGATGAATACAAGAACCAACATGCAAAAGCTCCTTCACCTGGCGCGCGAGGAGAGAGGCGCTGAACTGGTGGAATTCGCCGTGACTGCGTTTATTCTGGTAACGCTGATGTTCACTATTTTCAATTGGATGCTTGGGATGTACGTGTATCACTTTACGAGTTATGCGGCACAGCAAGCGACGCGCTTCGCAATCGTGCGCGGCTACACGTGGAGCAAGAATACGCCAGAAACCTGCTCAACTTCGGCGCCTCCGCACTTTACGATGCCATACAACTGCACGGCCTCAAGCACCGATATTCAGAATTATGTTCAAAGCCTGGCGGGCCCAGGGATTGTGCCAAGCGGTGTGACGATTGTTACGACGGGTTCGTCTGTTTGGCCCGGTACGACGCCGGATGGCGCCACCGCACCTTGCACGCCAAACGCCAATAGTAAAGGCTGCCTAGTGAAGGTTACAGTTAACTACAATTTCAGTTTCATGCCCATCATGAAACTTTCCGCCCTGCCGATGACTGCCACGTCGGAAAAGGTGATTCAACAGTAGGATTCGTTGCGCACTCGTGGACGCGAGCATTCGTTGGAGCTTGTCTCGGCGTGGTTCAGTGTCCTGTCTCTAATCATCCTCGCGAAAATCGCAGAAGGACAAATGCAGATCCTTCGACTTATCACCCCAGCGACGAAGACCTGTCGCCGGGGACCCCGACTCACCACCCCCAAACTGAAGTACGTTTGGGGTCCCTTTCGCTCAGGATGACAAGTCATTTTATGTTGTGAACTTGAGACAGG
>Ga0182016_10002865_pt1 | contig 19955 bp, 15 predicted proteins | sample 712S2MmetaG_FD_120491 | JGI IMG/M metagenome (GOLD analysis project Ga0182016, IMG submission 120491) | Permafrost microbial communities from Stordalen Mire, Sweden - 712S2M metaG | ecosystem: Environmental > Terrestrial > Soil > Wetlands > Permafrost | place: Sweden: Stordalen | collected... | reverse complement strand
TCGCTCTCATCGGTGTCGCGCCGCCGCAGTTCCGTCGATTCCGCAAACGCCTTTTTGGCTTCGTCCTCGCGGCCCTGCTTCCGGTACACCATCGCCAGTTGATACCGCGCCAGGCTATCCCGCGGATTCCCCTGCGCGGCTTGCTTCAACCATTTCTCGGCCGCAGCCAGATCGCCCTGCTTGAAACACGCCAGGCCTAAATAGTAAGCCGTATCCGGGAACGGAGGCTTGGCGATGGCCTTGGTCAGATTGCGCACCGCGCCCGCGAAGTTCTGGTCCAACAGATCCAGGCGACCCAGATAATACGCGACGTTTGGATGCTCGCCCACCTCACGGCGCACGGCTTCTAACTCCCGGCGCGCGTCGTCGGATTGCTTCAATTCGAACAGCGCGACGGCCAACGGAAATCGCGCGCGCATGACGAGCGCGGGGTCGAGGCGGAGGGCGGCGCGGAATTCGGTGACGGCAGCGTCGTAGCGGTCTTCCCGCAGCGCGTCGTAGCCCTTGCCCAGGTGCGCTTCCGCCGTATCCTGCGTTTGAGGGGCGGCGGATGGCGCCTGCCACGCCAGCATGGCGAGCGCGCTGGCGATCAGGAGGCGCGGCGTTCGGCGGGGAGTCACAGTTACAAGGTAACTCACTACCTGCCCACCATCCACCAACGCACAGCCGCCATCGCGAAAGCAAAGAGGCCACCGCCCCAGAACGTGGCCAGATAGGTGGGATGGCCCCCATGGCGCCGCCGCCATCGCCCAAAAACGTGCATTGCCAGCCCCGCGCAGAGAGGAGCGAGTACCACGCTGGGACCGCTCACCGTCAGCCTCGGCAGAACTCGATGCGGCATTAGCAGCGAACTCCAGTAGCCAGCGATGCCGCCCATCACCAGCGAGCCAAGGCCGGACCAGATCATGTTGCTGAGATCCTGCGAGTCGGGTACGGCGGTCACTCCAAAGAGCCGCATCGTGCCCATGGCAAGTTCGCCCAGCACTTCTAGCACAAGCTGGATGAGAGTACCGCCAAAGATCTCAAGGAGTATCTCAACGATGTCCCACATGCGTTACGCCCCCCCCTCAAGGTCAAGCGCATCTACCTGGCTTTTCCGGACCCTGCCCTCGGGAAGCGCAGAAATCCAGGTAATCATCCACTGACGCCTCAAAAGCCCGCTTCAACTCCTCCGGCGAAGCGCCCTGAAAGGTGATCACGTCTCGTGTGTCGATCACTTCTCCGTGGAGCACACCCGCCTCTTCGTCCAGGTTTACTTTCCCTTGATAGCCTTTGTAGGTCATGATTTCCTTTCAGTTTTTTGGCACGCTGGGAGCGGGTCCTGGAGGACCCGCGCAGACCTGGAGGTCCGCCCCACTAGCGCGCCCACTTCTCCAGCCACTTCAACTCCTCCCGTACCTTGATCTTCCCGTGCCACGGGTTCTTATCCAGCTCATGACCTTCTCCTGGAAAGATCAATAGCTTCACCGGCACACCCTGCGCGCGTAACGCCCGCTCCAGAAGATACTGCTCGCCAACATATACCCGCACATCCTCCGCGCCCCCCACGATATGTGTCGGAGTCTTTACCTTATTGATCTGCCAGATGGCCGCCTCGTCGTTGTAGTTCTTCATCATGTCCCACGGCAGGCCGCCCAGAAAGTATGCGTCGTCGTAAGTGGTGTCGTCGTTGCCCCAATTGGCGACGTGCTCCACGGCGCCCGCGCCGGTAACTGCCGCCCGGAACCGCGTAGTCTGGGTAATCAGCCAGTCAGTCAGATAACCGCCATAGCTATAACCGCCGATAGTCAGATTGTCCGGATCGGCGATGCCGTCCTTCACCAACGCTTCCACGCCTTCCAGAATGTCCTTGCCCGGCTTCGAAACAATGTTCGGGACGATTCCCAGCGTGAACGGGTCGCCATAGCCGACCGAGCCGCGGTAGTTGGGTTCGAACACCAGCCACCCCTCGGTCGCCGCCAGCGACCCCCACTGGTACCAGTCGGCCTCGAAGTGGTTTCCGTCGGCATCCCCCGGCCCGCCATGGATCAGGGTCAGCATTCGCAATCCCTTCTCGCCCAGCTTTCCCGGCGGATAAATCAGCATGCCTTCCACCGTCACGCCATCGTCCGCGGTCCAGTGGTAAGGCTGCCCCCCCGGCAGCGCGCGCTCGGTGAACAGCCGGTTGAACGCCGTGATCGGGCGCGCATCCCCCACGCTCTGCCCGAAATAGACTTCCGGCGGCTCGGTCAGCGTCGAGTGCACAAACGCCACCTTGGTGGCGTGCGCCGCTGCCGAGATCCGTTCGTAAGTGCCCGGCTGTCCCGGCTGCTTCACGAAGACGTGCTGGTCCTCACGATAAACCTGCACCTCGGTGCCCATGCGCCCGGTGACCAGCAGGCCGCCCTCCTCGGTGACCGTGTATCCGGTGACCGCGCCCGGAAACTTCGACCACCGCGTGAGGCGCGCGCTGGACGATACCGCATCCACCCAATACACGCGCGGCTGCGCATCCTGATAACTCCCCTCCACCGACCCGTTCAGAAATGAGAAGAAGATATGCCGGCAGTCCGGAGTCCAATGCATACTGTCCAGCACTGCCGGGCGCTGGACCAGCTTGCGGGGCTGCCCGCCCTCCGCGTCCACCAGGTAGATGCCGTACGCCTCCATGGCCTCCTGCCGCTCGGAGATGGAATCCGTGAGAAACGCGACGGTGGTTCCATGCGACGAGGCTTCCAGTTGCTTCACGCGCCAGGGCGTCTCGGCGATTTGTTTCACCGCGCCGGTCGACAGCTCCACCCGCGCGATGGCATCGCCGCGCTCCGATTCCCGGAACTCGACCACGTCTTTCCAGTCTTTCTTATGGGCCTCCTGCTGCTCCTTGCTCCACGGCGTACGCGTGGCGAAATAGATTTGCCGCGAGTCGGCCGACCAGGCAAACGCGTGCACCTTCTCCTCGCCGTGCGTCACCGCGAAAGGCTCGCCCCCATTCACCGCGATCGCCCAGACCTGGTCCGGCTTGTCGGTCTTTTCAGCCCCGTCCGCTTTCTCGCCCGCTGCGCCACCCTCCCGGTCGGACAGAAACGCGATCCAGTGTCCATCCGGCGACCACTCGGGATCGCGGTCATGCCCCGACCGCGTCAGGGGAGCCAGCGACCCGGCCCCATCGTCGCGATACAGCCACAAATCGTTCCGGAAGCGATCGCCCTCCCAATCCGCCCGCGCCGTCTCAATGGCCACCGCATGCCCATCCGGCGATACCCGCACGCTGCGTATCTCCACCCAGTTGAAGAATTCATCGAGGGTGAGCGGCGGTTTGGTGGTTTGAGCTGCGGCTACGGTTGCGCACAGGAGCAGGGAAAATCGAAACATTGCACTGGAATATAACACGCGGGGCTGAAGCCCCGCGCGGGCTAAAGCCCGCCGTCCACGGTTACAATAGGCTCGTGGCCGATTCCACTGCACCACCCGCCCCCGTCCTGCCCTTCGAGACCTGCCTCGACGAATTGGAAAAAGTCGTCAAGGAGCTGGAGGCCGGCGATCTCCCGCTGGAGCGCTCGATCGAACTCTTCGAAAAGGGCATGGGTCTGAGCGACACCTGCCGCAAGCAGTTGGAAGAGGCCGAAACCCGCGTCGAAACGCTCATCCGCAAGGAAGGCAAAATCCAGCCCGAGCCTTTCCGTCCCGAAAAAGCATGAACCTTCGCGACTACCTCGCCCAGCAGCAAACACTGGTCGACGCTCACCTCGATCGCCTGGCGCCGCCGGAAACGCAGCCCCCCTCAACCATCCACCGCGCCATGCGCTACAGCCTGTTTGCGGGAGGCAAGCGCATCCGTCCCATCCTCTGCCTGGAAGCCGCCCGCGCGTCTGGCGAAGAACCCGGCGACGCCCACTTCACCGCCGCCTGCTCGCTCGAATTCATTCATACTTACTCGCTGATCCACGACGATCTGCCGGCCCTCGATAACGACGATTATCGCCGCGGCAAGCTCACCTGCCACAAAGTCTTCGGCGACGCCATGGCTATCCTGGCGGGCGACTCGCTGCTCACCTTGGCCTTCGAAGTCCTGGCCGCCATCGACACAATGCCCGCCGTCCCCGCGGACCGCAAGGCGCGCATGATCGCCGAACTGGCCACTGCGGCCGGCACCGTCGGCGGCATGATTGCCGGCCAGGTCGCCGATCTGGAGGGCGAAGGCCAGACCCCCACCGCCCCGCTGCTGGAATCCATCCACCGCGCCAAGACCGGCGCTCTGCTGCGCGCCAGCCTGCGCCTGGGCGCCATCTGCGCGGGCGCCAGCGATGCGCATTACCACGCGCTCTCGTGCTACGGCGAGCACATCGGCCTGGCCTTCCAAATCGTGGACGACATTCTGGACGTCGAGGAATCTTCGGAAGCGCTCGGCAAGACCGCCGGCAAAGACGCGCAACAGCACAAGATTACCTTTCCCGCGCTCTACGGCGTCGAGGAATCGCGGCGCATGGCCGCCGTCGAATGCCGCCGCGCCCACGAAACCCTGGCCCCCTTCGGCGTGCGCGCCGAACGCCTGCACGAGCTGGCCGATCTGATCGTCCATCGCAAGTCATGAAGCCGCGACTTGACCGTACGCTGGTGGAGCGCGGTCTCGCCCCCACCCGCGAGAAAGCGCAGGCGCTGATCATGGCGGGCGAGGTTCTGGTGGACGGGCGCAAAGCCGCGAAACCCGGCCAGCCGGTGGATGCCGAAGCCCGCATCGAAGTCCTCGCGCAGCCGCCCTTCGTCAGCCGCGGGGGGCTCAAGCTGGATGCCGCCATCGCGCATTTCGGCATACAGGTCGCGGGCCGCGTCTGCCTCGATATCGGCGCATCCACCGGCGGCTTCACGGATTGCCTGCTGCAGCGCGGCGCGGCGCGCGTGCACGCGGTCGACGTCGGCGCGGGGCAACTCGATTGGAAAATTCGCAGCGATCCGCGCGTGGTCTTGCACGAGAAACTCAACGCGCGCTACCTGCGCCCCGAGGATCTGGGCGAGCCTATCGCCCTGGCGGTCTGCGATGTCAGCTTTATTTCGGCGACGCTGATCCTGCCCGCCGTCACCCCGGTGTTACAACCGGCCGGCGAAATGGTTATACTTGTCAAGCCCCAGTTCGAGGCCGGCAAAGGACAAGTGGGCAAGGGTGGAATTGTGCGCGAACCGGAGTTGCACCAAGCCGCCTGCCGTCGCGTGGCCGATGCGGTGCGGCAGTTAGGATACGAAACGGGTCTGATTGAAAGCCCTATCTTGGGTGCGGAGGGGAACCGGGAGTTTTTGCTGTATGCCCACCATTAAAGGAGCCGGGCGGCCTGAGAGGCCGCCGCAGGCCGAGGGCCTGCCCCACTATGGCCATTAATACTGTAGGGATTATTTCGAAGCCCGCCGTGCCCGCGGCGACCGATGTGGTACCCAAGCTGCTGGCCTGGCTCGCAACCCGCGGCGTGAGCGTACGCTACGACAAACGCACCGCCGTCTACGCCGCGCGTCACGATGGTCTGCCGCGCGACGAAGTTCCCGCGGGCTGCGACCTGGTGATCGTGCTCGGCGGCGACGGCACGCTGCTCTCCGCCGCCCGCGCCATCGGCAACCGCCAGATCCCGCTGTTCGCGGTCAACTTGGGCGGTCTCGGTTTCCTCACCGCCATCACCATCGATGAGCTGTATCCCGAACTGGAGCGCGCCCTCCGCGGCGAGCATCGCATCGGCCGCCGCAAACTGCTGCACGCCGAGGTGCGCCGCGGCGACTCGGTCGTTTCGCGCTACGAAGCTCTCAACGACGTGGTCCTGACCAAAGCCGCCATCGCGCGCATGATCGATCTGGACGCCTTCGTGGACGACCAGTTCATGTGCGCCTACAAAGCCGACGGACTGATCGTCGCCACCCCCACCGGTTCGACGGCTTATTCGCTTTCCGCCGGCGGACCGATTATCTTCCCCTCGGTGCCCACCATCTGCCTCACGCCCATCTGCCCCCACATGCTCACCAACCGGCCGGTGCTGGTCTCGGAAGCCAGCGTGGTGGAGATCCGCTGCCGCGGCGAGGACGCCTCCGTATTCCTTACCATCGACGGACAGATCGGCGAGCCGCTCAAAAAAGAGGATTCCGTGATCTGCCGCAGTTCCGAATACGCGCTGCACCTGATCCGCCCGCCGCGCATGATGTTCTTCGACGTGCTGCGCCAGAAGTTGAAGTGGGGCGAGCGTTGAAGCGCCTGTCGCTGACCGCCTGGATCTTCATCGGCATGGCCGCGGGCGTGGCCCTGGGCGCGTTCGCGCCCGGCGTGGCGCGCCAACTCGGTCCCGTCAGCGCCATCTTTCTGCGGCTCATCCGCTCCATCATCGCGCCCCTGATCTTCGGCACGCTGGTGGTTGGCATCGCTGGCGGCGGCGACCTCAAACGCATGGGCCGCATCGGCCTCAAGACCATCGTCTACTTCGAAATCGTCACCACCTTCGCGCTGTTCCTGGGACTCGCCGCGGTAAACCTGGTGCGGCCCGGCGCGGGCATGAAACTGGCGCAGACTTCCGCCGAGGCCGCTCTGCCGCAGCAGGCGCCCGCTGCCGGCTCCATCGTGGAGCACGTGTTCCCCGCCAGCATCATCGACGCCATGGCGCGCGGCGACGTGCTCGAAATCGTGGTCTTCGCGTTTCTGTTCGGCGCAGCTTGCACAGCCGTCGGCGCCAAAGCTAAGCCCGTGGTGGCTGTCTGCGAATCGCTCGCCGAAGTAATGTTCCGCTACACGCGCTACGTGATGTACCTGGCGCCGATGGGTGTGGGCGCAGCCATCGCCGTCACCGTGGGCAGCAAGGGTTTCGGCGTCCTGTTCTCGCTGGGCAAGCTGATCCTCACCATGTACGCCGCGCTCGTGCTGTTCGTGGTGCTGGTGCTCGGCGCGGTCGTCCTACTGGTGCGCATTCCCCTGGGCGCTTTCTACCGCGCAGTCCGCGAGCCGTTCCTGATCGCCTTCTCTACCGCATCCAGCGAAGCCGCTCTGCCGCTGGCGCTGGAGAACATGGAACAGTTCGGCGTGCCCAAACATATCGTGGCGTTTGTGATTCCCACGGGCTACAGCTTCAACCTGGATGGCAGCACGCTGTATCTCTCGCTGGCTTCTGTTTTCGTAGCGCAGGCTGCGGGCGTCAATCTCTCGTTTGGCCAGCAACTGCTGATGATGCTGACCCTGATGCTGACCAGCAAAGGCGTGGCCGGAGTCCCGCGCGCCGCCCTGGTGATCCTGGCCGGCACGCTCTCGACGTTCCGGTTGCCGATGGAAGGAGTGGCCGTCCTGCTGGGCATCGACGCCCTGATGGACATGGCCCGCACCTCGGTGAACGTCCTCGGCAACTGTCTCGCCAGCGCGGTTGTGGCTCGTTGGGAACAGTAGTGCGGCACAGGCACAGCTTGCCCGCAGAGTCCGAACGGAGTATTGTAGTTATTTGCAAACATTTGTGAATGGGCGTACCCCGGATGAACCGGCGCCTCGTCACTGGACTTCAGGTAATAAGCTGGTGGGCGTGATTCTTCAGTTGCCGCTCTTGCCTTGGGCGTAGGAATTTGCAGATTGGGGGTTGTACCTAAGTTGTGCTCAGACAAATCGCGGCTCTAGCCGTGTTTCTTGGCGGCGTCGCCGCTCTCGCGCAAGAGTCGGCGACGCTGACCGTTACGGTTTTCGATCCCAGTGCCGCAGTGGTGCCCGGCGCCAAAGTGACGCTCACGGATTTGCACCGGGGCACGGTGATCCAGGCGGATACCGGGGACAGCGGCTTTGCCGTCTTCGATTTTCTGCAGCCGGGCGATTATTCTCTCACGGCGGAAAAGCCCGGCTTCGACAAATCCCAGGTCAACTCTTTGACGCTGGAGGTCCGCGACCGGCAAACGTTTCGCGTGGAGCTCAAGGTAGCGGCGGCGGGCACCAGCGTGCAAGTAACGGCCACCGCCCAAACTCTTTCCAGCGAAGCGACGGAAGGCGTCTCGTTGGAACATAGTTATATCGAGGACCTTCCGGCCAACGGACGCAATGCCGAATCGCTGATTTTTATGGCGCCGGGTATCACGCCGGCGGTGGATGGCTCAGGCAACTTCGACGCCAACGGCCTGCGCTCCACCATGAACTACTACACGTTGGACGGCGTGAGCCTGAACCAAGCGCCCTCCGGCGGCGGCGCTCCAGGGTCCGGCAGCGGCGGCGGCGGTTTTGGCCGCGGGTTCGGCGGCGGTTTTGGGGGCGCCGGGCTGAGCGGCGCGAATGCCTCGACCAACTTGATCTCGATCGACGCCATGCAGGAGATGAAGGTCCAAACGTCGTCCTTCGCGCCGGAGTTCGGCCGCTCGCCGGGAGCGCAGGTGGTGATGACCAGCCGGGGAGGCACGAACGCTCTGCATGGCTCGCTGTACGATTACATCCGCAGCGACAAGTTCGACGCCAACGACTGGTTCGCCAATGCCGGCGGCTACGGGAAGGGCAGCGAACACCAGGAGCGTCCCGGCGGAACGTTGGGCGGACCGCTGGTTAAGAACAAGACATTCTTCTTCATCGCCTTTGAAAAGCTGACGCTTACGTCGCCCGAGTCGCTGGTCGCCGATGTGCCGGACTTGGCCTCGCGCGCCTCCGCCCGATCCAATCTGCTCCCGTATGTGGATGCATTTCCTATTCCGAACGGTGTCGAGTTGGTGAATGGCGGCGCGCAGTACAACTCGGTAACCTCCAACCCCTCCGACAGCAGTTCCGGCAGCATCCGCGTCGATCACATTCTGAATGCCAGCACCACCTTGTTCGCCCGTTACAGCCTGACATCGGCCAACGCAGAGCAGCGTGGCACTCAGTTCTCTACTCCCAATATCCTCACGGACCAGTCTTCGCGCTCTCAGCTCGCCACCGTCGGGGTGACCCATATATTCGGCAACGGCTCGCTCAACGATCTGCGCCTGAACTACTCGACGGCTACGTCAACCGGGAGCTCCACAATGGACAGTTACGGTGGCGCCGTCCCCCTGCCGGTTTCCTCGATATTTCCGGCGGGCGTAACCACCGCGAACGGCTCGTTCAGCCTGAATGTTCTGGGATTCGCGGGGTATTCTTTCGGGGGGCGCTCGGACAATCAGCAGCAGCAGGCGAATGTGGTCGATAGCTTGTCGAAGGTCTATGGCAAGCACAACGTCAAGGCCGGCGTGGACTACCGCGATATTCTGCAAACAACTTACCGGAATCCCTACAGCGCAAACGTGTCCTTCAATGGAGTCACAAGGGCTAACAACTATGCGCTATTGACCGGTGACGCGCTGAACATTCAGGTCACGTCCAGCGTGCCGGAAGTGTACCCGACTTACAAGAACTTTTCGGCCTATTTCCAGGACACCTTCAGACTCACGGAGCGAACCACGCTTACGTACGGCGCGCGCTGGGACGTCAATCCGGCTCCCACCGCGCGGCAGGGACCGCAACCTTTCTCGATATCGGGCGATCTGATTGCCGGGGTTACGCAGAATCAACCCATCTATGGCACCCGATGGCTTAACGTGGCCCCGCGCGTCGGAATTGCGTACCTCTCCGATGACGCACCGGGACGCGAGATGACGCTGCGCGCCGGATTTGGAATGTTTTACGACGTTGGGTATGGAGGTGTGGGCCAGGCATTCTTTGGAGCCCCTTACGCAGACGTGCGGACGGAATCGGAGATCGGCTTCCCACTGGCACCGGGCGACCTGGCGCCGCCAGTTCTGCCGCCCACGCGCCCTTATGGGCAGATCTTTACTGGCGACCCTGGCTTGTTGTCGCCCCGCATATACCAGTGGAATGGCACCTGGGAGAAGAATTTCGGTGTGGGCCAGACGTTGAGCGTGAGCATTGTGGGCAGCCGGGGCGGGAACCTGTTGCGGACCAGCACTTCGGCCTCGTACACCGCCGCCTATGACATACTCCAGGAAGTGCAGAATGGAGCGACATCCAGTTACAATGGCGTGCAAGTCCAATTCCGGAAGCGGCTCAGCAAGACTCTGCAGACGCAGTTGAACTATACCTGGTCCCATTCCATCGACAGCGCTTCCTCCGATTCCGGATTCGGCGGCGGCTTCGCCAGCCTGTTTGGCGGCGAAAAAGGCGACTCGGACTACGACATCCGGCACAATGTGAACTTCTCGGGTTCGTGGATGTTACCCTCGCCCAGCCAGGGGGCCATGTACGCTCCGTTCCGACACTGGTATCTGGACTTTGTCGCGGCCGCGCACACCGGCCTTCCCTTCGATCTCTCGGCCGTTAGCGAATCTACCAGTGTCGCGACGGGTTGCAACAGTTCCACAAACGGCGGCACGAACAACGGCCTTTTCGCCAATGTGCGGCCCAGTTGGAACGGCGAGGCCATCTGGATCGACAATTCCGCAGTGCCCGGAGGACGTGAGCTAAACAGCGCTGCCTTCATTACTCCGTGCGGCTACGCGCAGGGGAATATGGGGCGGAACGAACTGCGCGGGCTTCCATTCGCCCAACTGGACCTGGCCTTGCGCCGCGTGATTCCGATCACCGAACGATATCGGTTCAACATTGCCTTGGAGGGCTTCAACGCCCTCAACCATCCGAATTTCGCAAACCCATCTCCGCTGCAAGGCGCCAACCTGGCCAGCCCGGACTTTGGCGTGGTGACGCAGATGTATAACCAGACGTTCGGGGGCGGCGTGAATGCTTTGTACCGCTCCGGCGGGCCAAGATCCATGGAGCTTTCGCTTCGCCTGCAGTTCTGACCTGGAGAAAGTTATCGATGACTCTCGCAGATTTTTCGAAAGCCGCTCTGATTGCCTGTCTCTTTCCGGGCGTTCTTCTGTTTGGCCAGGACGAGACGGCTACTCCGATCCGGCGGCTCACCATCGGCATCCATGTGAACTACTTTCCCCTGCCTCTGATTAAGTCAAGCTACCTCGTACAAATCTTGAATAACCCGGTCGAGCAAGATAACTACTACGCCGCATCCGATTCGCCGAAGTGGGGACCCGGAGCGATGGTGGAGTATCGTTTGTCGAAGCACGTTTCCCTCGCGGGCGAGATTCATTTCCATCACGAGGACTACACCGTCACCGACAACATCCTCAGCGGCTATAACACGAGCACCACCGGCGGCGACAATCGCCCACTCACTACCACCGTCCAAACCTCGCAGATCAACGTTTATGAGGTGCCCCTGCTGGCGCACTATTACGGCTTCTGGTCAAACGGCTGGAAGCGGAGAATATTCTTTTCCGGCGGCGGACAGTTGCTCCACGTAGGCAAGATACGGACTGGAAACGATTTTACCTACCCGAGCGGCTCGACCGATTACAACGAGAATGCGGCCACTCCGAATAAGGTCAACAACCTGGGAGTCGTGGCGGGACTGGGTATGAGGTTTGTCGACGAATTCCACATCCGGGTGGCGCCGGAGGTTCGGTATATCCGCTGGCAGGGCCCGTCAATCCTAGGGACGGGTTACCGGTCGGCGGCAAACCAGTTAGAGGCGAATTTGAGCTTGTCGTTTTAGGGGCGGACGCCTTCCGGCCCTATGCTGCGGATTCGTGCGATTTGCGGTAAGCCGCCCAGCGCTTCTTGGTGGCTGCTCTGATGGCTTTCAAGCCTGCTGCCGACAACTTCCGTTTCTTGGGCTTTTCCGGTTCGGCCTGTTGCTGTTTCTGCGCCGCCCATCGGGCTCTCTGCGCGGCGGCGATCCTGGCGCGGCCCGCTTTGCTGATCGTGCGGCGCTTCTGTGGGGCCGCCTGTTCCGTTCCGGGCGCCGTGGCTTTGGGCCGGCCTGGACCGCGTTGACCGAGTTGCGCTTTGATATCGGCTATTTTCGCCGAAACCTCAGCGAGCCGGCTCTGATAGCCAACGAGGGCCATCTCCAGCATGGATTCGTCCGCTCTTGGCTGTGCTTGTCTTGGCATTCTGGTTCTCTCCCCTAAAACACTGGACATTGACTGTGTTTTAATCAGTCTGCATGCGATTTGATTCTAACACCGGTTGCCACAAAAACGTCCAACGGCGGTATACACTAGACCAAATGCTGATCACATCGCGATTATCGATCGGACTACTGGGCGTCCTGCTGCCGGCCGCGGCGCTCTCTCAACCCCTGCCCTCCGCCGACAGGCCGGAGGATCTGGGCATCTCTTCGCAGCGTCTGGAACGGGTCCGCGAGCAGATGAAAGCGGACGTCCAGAGCGGCCGTATTCCGGGGGCAGTGCTGCTGATCGCACGCAACGGGAAGATCGCCTGGCTGGACGCTCTCGGATTTCAGGAACGCCGGGCCAAGACGCCGATGAGGAGCGATGCCATCTTCCGCGTCGCATCGATGTCCAAGCCCATCACCTCAACCGCGATCATGATCCTCGCGGAAGAAGGCAAGCTCGATATCGGCGCGCCGGTGGCGCAGTACCTTCCCGAGTTCAAGGACGTGAAGGTCGGCGTGGACCGGGTCGCGCCCAAGCGGCCGATGACCGTACAAGATCTGCTCCGCCACACCTCCGGCCTGACGTACGGCATCTTCGGCAACTCGCCCGTGGACGAGATGTACAGGAAGAGCGGCTTCTTCGCAAGCAAATCGCTGGCCGAAATGGTCGCCGCCATCGCCCGCCTGCCGCTGGCGCACCAGCCGGGCGAAGACTGGGAGTACAGCGTCTCCACGGACGTACTGGGCCGCATCGTCGAGGTGGTCGGCGGCATGGAACTGGACCGTTTCGTCGCCGAGCGCGTCACCGGCCCGCTCAAAATGCCCGATACCGGCTTCTATCTGAATGCGTCCCAGGCCACCCGCCTGGCGCACCCGGATACTGCCATTGCGTTGGGCGGCGCGGATCCGACCGTGAAGCCGGCGGTTCTGTCGGGAGGCGGCGGCATGCTCGCGACCGCCGGCGACTATGCCCGCTTCTGCCAGATGATGCTCAACGGCGGCGAACTCGACGGTGTGCGCATTCTGTCCCCCAAGACAGTCACATTGATGACTTCCGATCAACTGCCGCCTGCGACGGAACGGCATACCAGCGTCGCCACCTTGCTGGACGCGTTCGGCCCCACGCCGGAAATGGGCACCAGCTTTGGCTTGGGTTTCGCGGTCCGCACGGATCCCGGCCGGAATCCCGTTCCCGGATCGGTGGGCGACTTCTCGTGGGCCGGCATCACCGGCACATACTTCTGGGTCGATCCGAAGGAAAAGCTGATCGCGGTGCTGATGGTCCAGGTTCCGCAGACTACCAACGTTCCTTATTGGCGCCAGACGCGCACGTTGGTCTACCAGGCGCTGGCGAACTAGTACATCGTCGAAAATATTGGTCGGGGCGGTCAGATTTGAACTGACGACCCCCTGCGCCCAAGGCAGGTGCGCTACCGGGCTGCGCTACGCCCCGACTCAAACTGCTCCTCTCATTCTAGCCCAAACGGCCCTTCGCCTGCCGGGCCAAGAGCTCCGCCCAAAACCCCAGTTGCACATTTCATTCCCGATGTGCTAACCTTCAAATGTCCCTCAAAGACGCTCAATGGGAGGTCCGCGCTTCTAGGCCGGGCCGTTAGCACCAGTGAGGAGTTATGGCACATCAATCAGGAAAACAATATCAGGCTGCGGCCAAACAGGTCCAAGCGCGCGATTATCCGCTCGAAGAAGCCGTGCCGCTGCTGCAGAAAATCAAGTACGCCAAGTTCGATGAGACCGTGGAGGTGCATCTGCGCCTGGGTGTGGACCCCAAGCACGCCGACCAGATGGTGCGCGGCACGGTGGTCATGCCCAACGGCTTGGGCAAGTCCAAGAAGGTTTTGGTGATCGCCAGCGGCGACAAGCAGAAGGAAGCCGAAGAAGCCGGCGCCGATTTCGTGGGCGGCGATAACATGGTCAACAAGATCCAATCCGAAGGCTGGACGGATTTCGACGCCGTGATCGCCACGCCCGACATGATGCGCTCGGTCGGCAAACTCGGCAAGATTCTCGGCCCGCGCGGGCTGATGCCCAATCCGAAAACCGGCACCGTCACCCAGGACGTGGCGAAAGCCGTCAAGGAAATCAAGGCCGGCAAGGTCGAGTTCCGCGTGGACAAAACCGGAATCATCCACGCACCGGTCGGCAAGATCAGCTTTACGTCGGAAAAGCTGGTGGAAAACGCTTCCAGCCTGATCAGCGCCGTGGTCAAAGCCAAGCCGGCCGCGGCCAAAGGCAAGTACGTCAAGAGCGCTACCCTTTGCTCGACCATGGGGCCGGGCGTGTCGCTGGATGTGACGGTATTCAGCGCCAAGGTGGCGGTCTAGTTCTCTCGCGGGTGTCGAAATGAAGAAGAAAGAAGATAAGATAAAGGACCTCGAAGCCCTGCGCCAGGATCTGCAGGCGTCCCGGAACCTGTTTGTCACCGGTTACGAGAAGTTGCGCGTCGCGCAGGATTTCGAGTTGCGCAAGGTCATTCGAGCCGCGGGCGGCAAGTACCGCGTGATCAAGAACAACATCGCGGAGAAGGCCTCCGAAGGCACCGCTGCCGAAGACATTTTGAAAAACCTGCGCGGCATGACGTCCCTGGCTTACACCACCGCCGATCCGGTGGCGCTGGCCAAGGCTCTCACCGCCTACGCCAAGACGAATCCGGCGTTCACCTTCAAGGCGGGCCTGGTCGAGGGCCGGGTCATCGACGTCAAGGCCATCGGCGATCTGGCGAGCATGCCGCCGAAAGAGGCGATCTTCGCCCAGTTGCTGTTCCTGATCAATTCCCCGGCGCAGCGGCTGGTATCGGCATTGGGCGCGGTCGGCCGGAATTTAGCCGTGGTGATCGATCAAGGTTGCAAAGAGAACAAGTTTAAGGCTGAGGGCTGATTAGCGGAAAGCTGAAAGCTCAGCGACGATTTTTGAGATAGGAGTACTTAGGACAAATGGCGGAAATCAACACAATTGCGGATCAGATTCAAGGCTTGACGCTGCTCGAAGCGTCCCAACTCGTCAAGCTCCTGGAAGAAAAACTGGGCGTATCGGCTGCAGCGGCGGCTCCGGTCATGGTGGCCGGCGGACCGGCGGCAGCGGCAGCGCCCGTAGCCGAGGAGAAGACCGAATTCTCCGTCGTTCTCACTGTGGTCGGCGCCAACAAGATCAACGTCATCAAAGCGGTGCGGGAAGTCACCAGCCTCGGCCTGAAAGAAGCCAAGGATCTGGTGGACGGCGCCCCCAAGCCGATCAAAGAAGGCGTCAGCAAGGACGAGGCTGAAACCATTAAAAAGAAGTTTACCGACGCCGGCGCGACTGTTGAAGTGAAGTAGCGAGCGCGGGCTCAACGCCTGCAAGTTGCTGGAACTAATAGGCTTGGTGCCGGTTCCAGAGTTGCTGTTGACGACCGGGGTGGGACTCTGGTAGGATTGACGGTTGGGATCTTCTTCTTTCAACCGGACTTGATCCCATTGGTGACTGTGAATTTTGGATCCTGGCAGTTAAATTGCAGTTGGATCGCAACTGCAAGGCGTGGATTTGCGTGCCGTTTTGCGTTCGCAGATCCTATACAGGATTCGTGTGCCCGCAAGGGCCTGCTCTCCCGTCCTTCTCAGCAACTTTCGCTGACGACTTCGACCTGGCTCTCGCAGCTACCACTGTTCCGGCTCCCGTCCGGTTCCCGCTTCTCGATTACATTGTGGCCTCTCCCAGGAGCGACGCTCCTCCGGGTTGGCCGGTGTTTTTGCAGTTCGTAACCTTTTTTGCTTAGGTTGTTCGGCCCTCAGGAGTTTAAAGAAGACATGGATATTCAAAACAGCGGTGCCGCCCCCGAGCGAGTCGATTTTTCTAAAATCAAGACTTCGATCCCGATTCCGAACCTCATCGAGGTGCAGAAGAACTCGTATGAGCGTTTCTTGCAGATGGACCTGCTTCCCAACGAGCGGGAAGACACCGGCCTGCAAACGGTATTCAGTTCGGTATTTCCGATTTCGGATTTCCGCGGCGTCAGCGAACTGGAGTTCGTCGATTATTCCATCGGCAACTGGGAATGCAAGTGCGGCAATCTGAAAGGCCTGCACCATTTGCGATCCACCTGCCGGAATTGCGGCGCTACCATCCGCACCGATCCGTTCCACGCCGGCGACGTGCTTTGCCATCACTGTGGCACCTTCAACAAGAACGTGGTTACGTTCTGCAACAAGTGCGGCGACCCGGTGGGGCTGCAACTGAAATACGACATGGTCGAGTGCCAGGAACGCGGCATGACCTACGCCGCGCCCCTGAAGGTCACCATCCGCCTCACGGTCTACGCCAAAGATCCCACTACCGGCGTCAAGAGCGTCCGCGACATTAAGGAACAGGAAGTCTTCTTCGGCGAAATCCCGCTGATGACGGACAACGGCACCTTCATCATCAACGGCACCGAGCGCGTGATCGTGTCGCAGTTGCATCGCTCCCCCGGCGTGTTCTTCGAACGGGTGCCGGCGCAGGGATACTTCCTGGGCAAGATCATTCCCTACCGCGGAAGCTGGGTCGAGTTCGAGTACGACACCAAGAACCTGCTGTATGTACGTATCGACCGGAAGCGTAAATTCTACGGCTCGGTCTTTCTGCGCGCCTTGGGATTCAAATCCGACGAGCAGGTGTTGCACGCCTTCTATACCGTCGACCGGATCTCCATCAAGGACAGCAAGCTCTACTGGAACCTCTACAACAAAGAGGGGGAGTTCACCGAGGGGCTCACGAACCTGAAGTTGTCGCACGCCATCGTCGCCAAGGGCGGCGAAACCATCGTCGGCCAGGGCAAGAAGATCACCTCTACGCTGAAGAAGAACATCCAGGCATCCAAGATTCAGCAGACTGAGATCGCGCCCAACGATCTGGAAGGCGCCTACATCGCCGCCGACGTGGTGGACATGGCCACCGGCGAAGTCCTGATCGACGCCAACAACGAGTTGACCACCACGGGCGTCGCGAAATTGATGGAAGCCGGCATCGAAGAATTCGAAGTCTTCTTCCCCGAGCGCGACGAGGTGGGCACGGTGATCTCCGCCACGCTGCGCAAAGACAGCGTCAAGGCCCAGAACGAAGCGCTCATCGAAATCTACCGCAAGCTGCGTCCCGGCGATCCGCCCACGCTGGACACCGCCACGCAATTGTTCCAGGGCATGTTCTTCGACCCGCGCAAGTACGATTTCTCGCGCGTGGGCCGCATGAAGTTCAATATCAAGCTGCACGACAAGGCCGAGGCTACGCCGCTCGACAAGCGTACCCTCGATCCCGAGGATTTCCGCGCCACCATCAAATACTTGCTGAAGCTGCGCAAAGGCATCGGCGCGGTAGACGATATCGATCACCTGGGCAACCGCCGCGTGCGCGCCGTGGGTGAGTTGCTGGAGAACCAGTTCCGTATCGGACTGGTGCGCATGGAGCGCGCCATCAAAGAGAAGATGTCCGTCTACCAGGAAATGTCCACGGCCATGCCGCACGACCTGGTGAACGCCAAGCCGGTCATGGCGGCCATCCGCGAATTCTTCGGCTCCAGCCAGCTCTCGCAGTTCATGGATCAGACCAATCCGCTGTCGGAGATCACCCACAAGCGCCGCCTTTCCGCGCTGGGTCCGGGCGGTCTGTCCCGCGAGCGCGCCGGTTTCGAAGTCCGCGACGTACACCCCACACACTACGGCCGCATCTGCCCCATCGAGACACCCGAAGGTCCCAACATCGGGCTGATCTCCTCGCTTTCCTGCTTTGCCTGCATCAACGAATACGGCTTCATCGAAAGCCCCTACCGCAAAGTGATTAAGGGCGCGGTCGTGGATGAGATCAAGATTCTCAATCCCGGCGACACCCAGTACAAGGTGGGCGACATCGTGCGCCGCGCCGACATCGAAAAGGCCAACGCCGCTCTGGGCGCCAAGAAACAGCCGGCCGAATTCGAAGCGCACTGCGAGTATCTCTCCGCCTGGGAGGAAGACAAGTGGACCGTCGCCCAGGCCAACATCGAGCTCGATGAGAACGGCCGCATCGTGGCGGATCTCTGCAACGCCCGCCAGGCGGGCAATTTCGTGCTGAAGCACCGCGACGAAATCGAGTACATCGACGTCAGCCCCAAGCAGCTCGTCTCGGTGGCTGCCAGCTTGATTCCGTTCCTCGAGAACGACGACGCCAACCGCGCGCTGATGGGTTCCAACATGCAGCGCCAGGCAGTGCCGCTGCTGCGCGCCGACGCCCCCTACGTGGGCACCGGCATGGAGCGCGTGACCGCCCGCGATTCGGGCGCGGTGGTGCTCTGCAAGCGCGCCGGGGTGGTGGATTCGGTAGACTCCGAACGCATCATCGTACGCGTGGAAGGCGGCGCGGCCCATGAAGGGCAGCTCTCCCGCGAAGTGGGCGCGGACATCTATCAGCTCACCAAGTTCAAGCGCTCCAACCAGAACACGTGCATCAACCAGAAGCCCATCGTGGCCATGGGGCAGCGCGTGACCAAAGGCCAGGTGCTGGCCGACGGTCCCTGCACCGACATGGGCGAGTTGGCCCTCGGCCGCAACGTGCTGGTGGCTTTCATGCCCTGGCGCGGCTGCAACTTTGAGGACGCCATCCTGGTCAGCGAAAAGCTGGTCAAGGAAGATTACTACACCTCGATTCACATTGAAGAGTTCGAAATCGAGGGCCGCGATACCAAGCTGGGGCCGGAGGAAATCACGCGCGACATCCCCAATATCGCGGATTCCTTCCTGCGCAACCTGGATGAAAGCGGCGTCATCCGCATCGGCGCCACCGTGAAGCCCGGCGACATCCTGGTGGGCAAGGTAACTCCCAAGGGAGAAACCCAGCTCACTCCCGAAGAGAAACTGCTGCGCGCCATTTTCGGCGAAAAAGCCGGCGATGTGAAGGACGCTTCGCTCTACTGCCCGCCCGGAATCGAGGGCACGGTGGTGGATTGCAAGATCTTTTCACGCAAGGGGCAGGAGAAGGATGAGCGCTCCCGGGCCATCGAGGAATCCCAAATCGCCCGCCTGCAGCGCAACCTGCAGGACGAAATCCGCATCCTCACCGACGAGCGCGCCAAGCGCCTGGGCAACCTTCTGGAAGGCAAGCGCCTGCTGGCCGATCTGCACGACGAGAAGACCAACAAGCGCCTGCTGGCCAAAGATACGGACTTGAGCCGCGATCTCATCGAGAAGATGAAATCGCGCGACTTGAAGCGCATGCGCTTCAAGGACAAGGACGCGCGCGTCAACGAGCAGATCGACGAAATCGAGGAAATGACCTCGCGCCAGATCGCGGTGCTCGAAAAGATTACCGACGAAAAAATCGCCAAGCTGCGCAAGGGCGACGAACTGCCGCCCGGCGTCATCAAGCTGGTCAAAGTCTATATCGCCATGAAGCGCAAGCTTTCGGTGGGCGACAAAATGGCCGGCCGCCACGGAAACAAGGGCGTGATCGCGCGCATCCTTCCCGACGAGGACATGCCGTACCTCCCGGATGGAACGCCGGTCGAAATCGTGCTGAATCCGCTGGGCGTGCCGTCCCGCATGAACGTGGGCCAGATTCTGGAAACCCACCTCGGCTGGGCCGCCAAGGCGCTGGGCCTGCACTACGCCACGCCGGTCTTCGACGGCGCCACCGAGCGCGAAATCAAGAAGGCCCTCACCGACGCGCACTTGCCCAAGGATGGCAAGACGGCGCTCTACGACGGCTTGACCGGCCAGCCCTTCGAGCAGCCGGTGACGGTTGGCTACATCTACATGCTGAAGCTCTCGCACCTGGTGGACGACAAGATTCACGCGCGCTCCATCGGGCCGTACTCGCTGATCACGCAGCAGCCGCTGGGCGGCAAGGCGCAGTTCGGCGGCCAGCGCTTCGGCGAAATGGAAGTGTGGGCGCTCGAAGCCTACGGCGCCGCATACATCCTGCAGGAACTGCTCACGGCCAAGTCGGACGACGTGTACGGCCGCGCCAAGATCTACGAGGCTATCGTCAAGGGCGAAGCCGCCATCGAACCGGGTGTGCCGGAGTCGTTCAACGTGCTCATCCGCGAGTTGCAGT
>Ga0182016_10002863_pt1 | contig 19962 bp, 20 predicted proteins | sample 712S2MmetaG_FD_120491 | JGI IMG/M metagenome (GOLD analysis project Ga0182016, IMG submission 120491) | Permafrost microbial communities from Stordalen Mire, Sweden - 712S2M metaG | ecosystem: Environmental > Terrestrial > Soil > Wetlands > Permafrost | place: Sweden: Stordalen | collected... | reverse complement strand
GTCGGTCAGGAACAGGTAGCCGTCCTCGTCGAGGTAACCGACGTCGCCCAGGGTGAAGTACTCGCCCCGGAAGGCGGCGGACGTCTTCTCCTCGTCGCCGTAGTAGGCGAAGCGTGCCGCCCCCGCGGCGCGCAGGAACACGAGGCCCTCTTCGCCCGGCAGGAGCGCCACCCCGTCCTCGTCCGCCACGATCACCGCCTTGTCGACCAGGGGCTTGCCCACCGTGCCGGGACGGGCGAGCCAGGCGTGCGAGTCGACAAAGGTGCCGAGCCCCTCGGTCGCCGCGTAGTACTCGACGACCACGGGTCCGATCCACTCGATCAGCCGCTGCTTCACCGCGACCGGGCACGGCGCCGCCCCATGGATCACGAAGCGGAGCGACGAGACGTCGTAGCTCTCTCGCACCTCGCCGGGCAGGGCCAGCAATCGATGGAACATCGTCGGCACCATGTGCGAGTGCGTGACGCGATAGGTGTGGATGAGCCGGAGCGCCTCTTCGGGGTCCCACTGGTCCATGAGCACCACCCCGACGCCGAAGGCGAGGGGCGCGGCGAGCGAGAACGCAAGCGGGGCGGCGTGGTACAGCGGCCCGGTGCAGAGATGGACGTCCTCGCTTCCCTCGCTGTAGCCGTAGAGGTTCACCTGGGCCACGGTCGCCGAGCCCGAAGGGTCCCGGTGGACGCCCTTGGGGCGGCCAGTGGTGCCCGAGGTGTAGAGCATGGTGGTGCCGAGGACGGGGTCGTCGAGGTCGGCGCCGTCCTCTGCCTCGAGTGCCGCGTCGTAGGACTCGAAGCCATCGAGCGCTCCGTCGAGCACGAGGCGGGCCGCGGGCCGCGCCTCGCCTTCCAGCGCGCCGCGAGCGACCTCTCCGAGGGCGCGCTCGGTCACCAGCGCTCGTGCCTCGCAGTTGGCGACGATGTACGCGGCTTCTCCCCCTGTCAGGTGCCAGTTGACGGGCGTGAGGCGAAAACCGGCACGCTGGCAGGCGTGGACGACCTCGGCGAACTCCGGCCGGTTCGTGAGGAGGACGGCCACGGCGTCACCTTCTCCGAGCCCCCGCCGCCGCAGGGCGCGCGCCAGGCGGTTGGCCCCGGCATTCAGCTCGGCGAAGCTGCGCTCCCCCTTCGCCGAGATGAGCGCCGGGCGCTCGGGCTGACGTGCAGCCCACCATGCCAGGAGCATGCCCCGCTCCGCCGCACGACGACGCCCGTCATCTGTCGCCTCCGTCGACGACGGGGGCGGATCCGCCGCGCTCATCGAGCACCCCCCGCACGCGTCTCGGGCGCCGGTCCGAAGACTGCGAGGTTGCGCCCGTCGGTCAGCGGCTCCCATGACACGACGACTTCCATACCGACTCGCACCTCCTCGGGCCGACAACCCACGATGTTGGTCATCATGCGCACGCCGTCGGCGAGATCCACCAAGGCGATGACGTAGGGCTCGTCGGCGAAGGAGGGCTGCGGACGGTGCTCGACGGTGAAGGCGTCGATGCGGCCCCGGCCTTGCGAGTCGCGCCACTCGAGCGAGGAACCGAGGCAGACCGGGCAGACCTCTCGTGGGTAGAAGATGGGCCTCTCGCACGCCGTGCACCACTGCACGACCAGGCGCTTCGCGCGGGTCGCCTCCCAGAACGGGGCCGAGGCCTCGCCGACCGGCGGTTCCACCGGGCGCGGCGGCGAGATCATCCGAGCGTCGCCTCCGTGCCGAGCACGGTCGTCGACATGCACGAGAGGACCATGCCCGAGCCGTGGGCTACAGCGATCTCGGCCCCGTCGACCTGCCTCGAACCGCACTCACCACGCAGCTGGCGGACAGCCTCGACCAGGAGGAACATGCCGTACATGCCCGGGTGGGTATAGGACAGGCCACCGCCGTTGGTGTTCATCGGCAGGGAGCCCCCAGGGCCGGTCTTCCCGTCCTCTACGAACGGGCCCCCTTCGCCTTTCGCACAGAACCCGAGGTCTTCCAGGTGGAGCAGTGCGGTGATGGTGAAGCTGTCGTATCCCATCAGGACGTCCACGTCGGCCGGGGCGATGCCCGCCATGGCGAACGCACGGGGCCCGCACACCGCACCAGGTGTCACGCAGAGGTCGGGCATCTGGGAGATCATCATGTGGTCGTGCGCGGTCGCAGCACCGAGCACGTAGACGGGTGGGCGAGCCAAGTCCTTCGCGCGCGCTGCGCTCGTCAGGACGAAGGCGCCGGCACCGTCGGTCACGAGGCAGCAGTCGAGGAGGTGGAGCGGCGCGCACTGCAGCGGCGAGTCGAGGACCTCCTTGACGCTGAGGGGCGATTGGTACCGGGCGCGGGGGTTCCGGCTGGCCCATTCACGCGTGCTGACCGCGATCTGCGCCAGCTGCTCGGAGGTCGTGCCGAAGCGCGCCATGTGACGGCTCGCCGCCATGGCATAGGGGCCCATCGGCATGCGCAGCCCGAAGGGCCACTCCCATTCGGCCGCGGGGTTGGGACCGGCCGGCAGACGGCGGCGGCTCGGTCGTCCCTGCGTGCGGTCACTGCGCGGCGTCGCCGCGTAGACCCCGACTACGACCTCACAGAGGCCCGCCGCGATGGCGGCCGCCGCGTGTTCCACGTGGACCTCGAAGCTCGACCCGCCCGTCATCGTTGACTCGGTGAAGCGGGGGTGGACGCCCAAGTACTCGGCCACTGCCATCGACGACTCGGCGTGGCAGACCCCATCCACGTCGCTCAGCTCGAGCCCGGCGTCGTCGAGCGCCTCTTTGACCATGGCGGCCTCGAGGGCCCGGCCGTGCAGGTCGAGCTCGCCCGTCGGCGATGCAGCGTCGGCCACCCCGACGATCGCGCTCGCCGCGCGCAGGGTCCGCTCGGGGCCGCTCACCGGAGGCCGCAGTCGGGCTCTTGCACCTCAGAGGTTCTTCGGGAGCTCGGAGAACGGCGTCGTGCGATCGGCATTCGGCTCCTTCGGCAGCCCGAGGACACGCTCGCCGATGATGTTGCGCTGGACCTGGTCGGTGCCTCCGTAGATCGGGGGCGCCGGCGAGAGCAGCGCCAGCTCGGAGACCATCGAGATGAACGGGTTCCCCGTCTGCTCGGCGAGCGCCTTGGAGGAAGCTGGGTCATAGCCGTGCAGGGTGCCTGCGGGGCCGAGGATGCGAAGCCCGAGGTCACGTGACAGGCCGATGATCTGGCTCATCGACAGCTTGGCGATGTTGGGCATGCCGGGGATGTCCGAGCCTGCCTCCTTCGCCGCCTTCAGGCGCAGCGCACTGAACCGCCCGAGCTCGCCCAGCGTGTAGAGGCGGGCGAGGTCCTGGCGCACACTCGGGTCCGAGCCAGCGCCTGCCGACTTGGCCAGTGCCATGAGAAGGTCGGTGCCGGCCCGCAGAGGGGACGTCCCCGACGAACGCTCGGCGCCGGTGCCCCCTTGTGCGACGAAGTCGCCCGCACGGTGCTCAAGGTGACCGGCCACCGTGCCGGGTAGCGCACCCGCACCCATCGGACCCGCTCCCGCGCCGAGACCGGTCCGCTCGTTCATGAGCGTCGTGTTGGCCACCGCCCAGCCGCGGTTCTGGCCGCCGATGAGCGCATCATCGGACACGTGCGCGTCTGTCATGAAGACCTCGTTGAACAGTGAGCGCCCCGTCATCTCGCGCAGCGGGCGAACCTCGACGCCGCTCTGGTGCATCGGGAAGGCGAAGTACGAGATGCCCTGGTGCTTCGGTACGTCGGCGTCGGTCCGGGCGAGCAGCATCCCGTAGTCCGCATACTGGCCACCCGACGTCCACACCTTCTGCCCATTGACCACCCACTCCTCGCCGTCTGCGACCGCGCGGGTCTGGATCCCGGCGAGGTCGGAGCCGGCGGACGGCTCGCTGAAGAGCTGGCACCACGCACGCTGGCCGGTCACGATGTCGCGCACATAGGCGTCAATCTGTTCTCGTGTCCCGTGGGCGGCGATGGTCGGCGCAGCCAGCAACAGCCCGAGGCCGGCAGGTGGCCCGAGGGCCCCCGCCGCGGCGATGCGCTGCTGGACGAGCTGGGCATCGGTGCGCGAGAGGCCGCGCCCGTAGGAGTCCTCGGGCAGCGCAGGTGCAGACCACCCGGCGCTGCCCAACCGCTCCCACCACTCCGCCACCGTCAAGTCGGGATCCCAGTTGGTGGCGAGCCACTCGTCGAGCTCGGCGAGCAGCTGGTCGTCGGCGTCGATCACGTTGGTCGAGGACACGGGCGTTCCACCTTCCGGTCACAACAGCTTCGAGCCCCGAGAGCCCTCGGGGCGACTCGAGGTCGACGGTACCATCGCAGCACTGGTCGTGCTTGGTACTGCGTCCCTGCTCAACGGCCCGTACGGCCGTCGTTCACACCCCTGGCGACCCACCTGCGGCACGCCCATCCGACGCCTCGTCGGGCATGACCACAGGGACAGCCTCGGCCGGCCAGAGGTCCTCGGGCTCCTTCCCGCGCGTCTCGGGCACCAGCCAGAACAAGGCAGCGAAACACGCCGCCGGCAAGAAGGTCAGCACGGCGGCCACTGCGAACCGGTTCCCGACGTCGGCGACGACACCGAACGTCACGAGGCCGGCGACCGCGCCGAGGACGCCGGCGGCCACCCACCACCCGGCGACCGATGCACGGACTGTGGTCGGGAACAGCTCGGCGAGCAGCGACCCGACCGCGGGTGCAAGGACCGAGCCCGAGAGGACTCCGAGGACATAACCGACGATGAGCGCGGGCCGCGACCCCCCGTAGGCGAGCGCTCCGAAACCAGCCAGTCCCACCATGGCCACCGCGGCGGTCGGTCGCCGTCCGACATGGTCAGCCATCCAGCGCCCCACCAAGAGCCCGGCGAGCCCGGCGAGCCCCGCCCCCGCCACCATGGCGGCCGTCAGGTAGCCGGGCTGGCGGAGCACGTTCTGTGCGTACAAGAAGACGAAGCTGTTTGCAGGTCCGGTGATCACCGAGACGGCAAAGGCAATCACGACGATCACGGCGAGTCGACGGCGGAAGCGTGGCCCGACGGCGCCGAGGACCGGCAACGGATGGTCGGACTCTGCCTCGGCCACCGTGAACCGGTCAGGCTCTTCGATCCATTTCCGCAAGAAGGGGACCGCACAGAGCGGCACGATGGCGAGCGCCATGATACCGCGAAAGCCAAGGAAGCCCGATGCGAGGCTGTGGATCACCGCAATCAGGCCGGCACCGACCCCGTAACCCGCCGCCGTCAGGGCAACGGCCGCCGAGCGGTCACGCGAATTCGTTTGCTCTGCCGCGCTGACCTGGGAGAGTGCGTTCGTCGCGCTGAGCATCGGGCGTCCACAGGCGTAGATCGCCACGAACCACCAGTACCCGGGGCTGACCGCCGATGCCACGGTGAGCAAGAGCCCGAGCGAGACGGTGCCGAGCAACATCGCGCGCCGCCCGAACCGGTCGGCGAGCCCGATGAGGGGCAAGCTTCCGAGCGATGCCAGACGGATGACCGCGAGCCCGATGCCGAGCTCGCTGCCCGAGAGGCCGGCTTGATCCACCAGGGAGTGCCCGGGTGCGACACGACCGAACTCCCGGGCAACGTCGCCCAGTGCCGCCACGACCCCGAACTGCCCGAAGCCCGACGCCAAGGCGATCAGCGCAACCGCGACGACTGCCCTGCTGTTCCAGCGGTGGAGGTGAAGCGACGCGCCCTCGTCCTCAGCGGTGCGCTGCGCACCTTTCACGGCATGCCCTGTCGGTGGGGCCGCCCGGCACCATCGCCCTGCTTTCGCTCGATTCGCTCGACACCGATGGTTGCGCTGCTCGGCGAGCCGGTCGGCGAGTCACCCGCGGCACGCGCCCGTGCGGCCCGGCGTGCCGGCCAGAACGGCATGTCGAGGAGCGTGATGAGGGCGAGGGCCACAACGGTGGCGCTCAACAGGTACCAGGGCCACGGGCCGAGGAGGCGAAGCACCGTCCATTCGCCGGGCGGGCGGGCCAAGAACATGTAATTGGCTCCGATCAGCCAGTCGACGAGGCCGACGAACGCGGTGTACGCGAGGGTGATGCCGAAGACCCGCGGCACGGAGCCGGGCCTCGGCACGATGCCCATCCCGACGACCAGGAACAGCGCAGCCAGCACGATACCGAGGTGGCCAGCAAGATATTGGAAGAAGACGAGGTGTGGGAAGCCCGCATTGAGGTCAGGGGTGAGGACCGCCTGAAGGGTACCGGCCAATCCCCAGAAGTAGGTGAGCTCGACGAGGAGCTGTACTTGCCACCAGCACGCGATGGCGGCGACGACGACACCCACGTTGCACAGCGCAAGCGGCAACGACGTCGTGGCGGACCAGGTCCCGTTCGCCAGCTCCGCGGCGATGTAGCTGAGCGCATCGACGACGAGGACGATCCCGATGAACCTGGCCACCCAGAGCCGCCAGCGGCCCGGCCGTCGGCGGGCCGCCACGCACACCACGACGCAGAACGCCGCTGCGAGGGCCACCGCTGCCCAATAACTCACCGGGCTGACGGTCGCCGTCATGGGAGTGCCGAGTCGATCGCGCCACCCGGCGAACGTCCCCCCACGGCCACAAGCTGACGCCGCCTCCCGCTGCGAGGCCCGCGGGTCATCCCGGAACCGTGTAGCGGGCGAAGACGTGCCAACCGACGAAGGCCCAGACCAACAACAGGGCGGCTCGACCCGTAACCGAGCCCCATAGACGCGCCCCGAGACCGGCAAGTGACGTCCATCGGCTGGGGTGGCGTCGACACACGAACTCCCAGGTGAGGAGGAGGACCAGGAGTGCCACCCAGACGGCGATGATGGGCATTCATCGCCCCCATCGGACACGGCCAGCCCGGACGAGCGGCCACGAGCCGAACGCCAGCCAGGTCACGAACAGGGCGAAGCGGACGCCGTGCCAGGCCAACGCGTGGTCAACGACCGTGCTCAACGTGGGCACTGCGGACGAACGGCCGCCGAGGGCGAGGGCCGCGACTTCAAGGCCGAGTGCGATGAACAGCAGGGTCGCCCAGGGCCAGGTGCGCCGCCATGTCGCCGGCTCGAGTGGATCCGGACCCGGTCTGTGCAGGGGCTGGCGAAACGAAAGGAGGGCGACGAGCACCACGGGGATGGCGAGCGCGACGTCAGCAGGCGCGCTGAACGGTGCCACGCCACTCGCCCACCACGAATAGGCAACGACGAGGACGAGCCCGATCGGCACAGCTGCCCGAATTGCCGCACGATCCCTACCCGACGACTCAACCATGCGCCACTCGCCTCCAGGCCCGGACGGGTCGCCCGACCGAGTGGCGAAGCCCGCTCGAGCCCGCGCCGCCCGTCCGACCCGATGCTACGGCGCCACGCCCCTTCGCCGGGAACGACGCGGACGCCCGGGCAGATGTCAGTCGCCGTGCTCCCCCAGCGAGCCGAGCACGGTCGCGACCAGTACCCGCGTGCCACAGGCAATGGCGCGCTCGTCGACGTCGAAGTCCCCGCGGTGGAGGTCGGGGGCACTGTGGGTGCCGGGTCGGCGGACGCCCAATCGTCCAAGCACCCCGGGGAGCCGCTCGAGGAACCACGCGAAGTCCTCTGCCCCCATGCTCTGCGGCGTGTCCAGCACGTGCGTCGGCCCGAGCACGCCTTCGGCGGCCGCCCGGAACACCTCTGTTGCCCCTGGCTCGTTCACCGCGGGAGGCACGCCTTGCACGTAGTCGATCTCGACGTGGGCCCCGTAGGGGGCTGCGATCTGGTGGATCAACTCGGGCACGAGCGTCGCCGCCGCTTCCCAGATGTCCGGGTCGAGCGCACGCACGCTCCCCGCGGCCACCCCACGTTCGGGAATGACGTTGGCTGCCGACCCAGCGGCGACCCTGCCCCATACGAGTGACAACCCGCCACGGGGGTCGACCCGTCTCGACAGGAGCATCGGCGTACGCCCCACCACGTCGGCAAGCGCCGCCACCAGATCGACCGTCAACTGCGGGCGAGCAGTGTGCCCGCCCGGGCCCGACAGGTGGACCGTGACCGAGTCGGTGGCGCCGGTGATCGGCCCGGTGCGTACCGCGACCGAACCCGCATCGACTCGCGGGTCGCAGTGCAGTGCGAACACTCGCCCCACTCCGTCGAGTGCGCCAGCCTCGATCGCCTTCAGTGCGCCACCGGGGAGGACCTCCTCGGCTGGCTGGAACACCAGCCGCACCCTCCCTGGTAGCTGGTGGTCGTGCGCCAGGCGAGCGAGCGCCAGACCAGCGCCCAGCACCACCGCCGTGTGGACGTCATGACCGCAGGCGTGGGCGACACCGGCATTGGTCGAGCGGTACGAGACATCCTTCTCGTCGTCGAGCGGCAGGGCGTCGAGGTCGGCGCGCAACGCCACCATCGGTCCCGTCGGCTCACCCATGATGTCGCACATGAGTCCGGTGCCGCTCGGGAGGCTGATCGGCTCCAATCCGGCGCCGGCGAGCGCCTGCGTCACGACCGCCGAAGTCCGGACCTCGTGCCACGCAAGCTCAGGGTGGGCGTGGATGTCCCTGCGCAGCGCCACCATCATCTCGTCCACGCCGGCAAGCGAGCTCTCGATCCGCTCGATCTGCGTGGCCCCGCGGCCGCTCATCTCGTCCGCGCCGGGTGCCCGGCGCGCATCTCGTCGACCAGCGAGTCGACCACGGCGTGGAGGTCGCCTCCGTGCGCGGCCGCCACCCGGCGCTGCCGTTCGTAGCTCGGCCCGCACGCGAGGATCTCATAGGCCGACGCCAGCTCGTTGGTGCACTCCAAACGGTCGGCCACCGGGCCAAGGTCCTCGAGCAGCTCCTGCAGCGACGTGCGCAAAGGCTGGGTGCGGCCGTGCTCGTCGACGATGATGTCGGTCTCGAGCCCGTAACGAGCGGCCCGCCATTTGTTCTCGCGGATGATCCAGTCGTGGGGAACCGGCAGCGTGTAGCCGCGGTCCAGCTGCGTGCTCAACATCTCCACCAGGCACTGACTCATGGCCGCCACGGCTCCCACCTCGAGCAGTGTCGGGAGGCCGTCGAAGATGCGCAGCTCCACCGTCCCGAAATCCGGGTGCGGGCGGATGTCCCACCAGACCTCGCGAATGGACGAGATCGTCCCTGCCGACATGAGGGTCTCCATGAAGTCCTCGAACTCGTGCCAGCCCGAGAGCAGGTAGGGCGGCCCCGCGGTGGGTAGGCCCTCGAAGACCTTTGAGCGGTAGGAGGCGAGGCCGGTGTCAGTCCCGATCCAGTAGGGCGACGAAGCGGAGAGCGCAAGGAGGTGGGGCACATATGCGGTCAGCGCATTGACGATCGGCACCGCCTTCTTCCCCGACCGGACGCCAACGTGGACATGCACCCCGAAGATCTGCAGCTGGCGCGCCATCCACTGCATCTGGTTGATCAGGTTCACATAGCGTGTCTCCGGGCTGATCTTCTGCGTCGACCAGTCGGTCGTCGGGTGTGAGCCTGAGCACATCAGCTCGAGGCCGAGCGGCTTGGCGACGTCTCGGACCTCATCCACGGTGCCCTGAAGATCAGCGAGGGCTTCACTCACCGTGGCACACACGCCCGTGATGACCTCCACGCATGACTCGAGCAGCTCATGCTTGGCCTTGGGGTGCGCTGCGCCCCGTTGCCGCTCGAGCTCAGCAAGGATCCCCGACGCGCCCGAAGTGAGCTCGCCGGTCTCGCTGTCGATGAGCTCGAGCTCCCATTCGATCCCGAGCGATGACCTGGGCGAACCACTGAAGGTGATCTCCACCGGCACACACTACCGAGACGGGTTCGGCTGCCGGTGCTACGAGGGGATCACACCAGCAACGAATGCCGCACTTCCATCGGGGCAGACGGCGGCGCCCCTGGACTGCAGACTCAGGCCTTCACGCCTTCGTCATCACCGCATAGCGGGCAGCGACAAGCTTCCCGATCAGCGTGTAGCCCTTGGTGGTGGCGTGGATGTTCCCCTTCGCGCAGAACCACGTCAGCGTGCAGACGCTGGCCACCGGCACGGGGATAGTGCCGTACGGCTTGAGTTTCACGGTCCGCGACAGCGACGTGTACGCCCCGGTCGCGGCAGTGACGTCCACCAGGACGCCGCCTGCCTGCGAGTACGCCTTGCTGAGGGTCGGGTTGATCAGCGACTTGAAGGCCGTGACCGAGAGCTTGGCCAGGGTGATCGTGCTGGCCGGTGCCGGCTGGGTCGGGTAGACGTACGAGCCGAGGATCACGTCGGGATAGGTGAGCCCGATGATCGGCACCTTGCTCCCCGCAGCCGAGCGAAGGCCCGACGCCAGCGCCGTCACGTTCGTCGAGATGCTCGACACCGCGGCGGCGACACAGGGGATCGGGCTCGCACCCGCGGCGCACGACGTCACGTCGTTGCCGCCGATCGACACGGTGATGAGGCCGATGTGGCCCTTGTGGGCGCTGAGAAAGGCCTCTGCGGCAGCGGCCTGGGTAGTTGTCGGATAGGCCACTCCCCCGGCTGTGTGGGGCAGCACATCGGGGCAGCCGATCGTGTTGATGATCGACGAGGTCGTGGCACCGCCACAGCCGAAGTTGACCAGCGTCAGCTTCGTCTTCTTCGCCACGTACCCGGTGTAGCCCGAGGTGGCGCCGAGTCCGGGCTGGTAGCCAACCGAGTAGGAGTCGCCGACCGAGACGTAGTAGGTGGGGCTGCTCGCCGCTCCAGAAGTCCCGGGCGTCCCGAGGAGCATCGTCGCGAGCAGGCCACCGGTCGCAAGGAGGCCAACTACCGCGCGCCGCAGTCTGATCGAGCCGCGTTCTCGCATCTCATCCCTTTTCTCTTCGAGCCCCGGCCTCTCGGGGCCGGCCTTGCATCGTCCCACAGACAGCCGCCTCTCCTGGGCGCGGGATGGGCGCGCTGACGCTGGTCAGAGCACGAAGCGACCATCCGCCCACCCCGGGCCACCCCCCGTTCAGCGAATTTTCAGTACCTCCTCTCTACAATTGGCCAGCAAGCCCGTCGAGGACAGGACCCCATGGCTACAACGACTCTCATCGAACGCGTCCACACAATGACCCGAGTGAACTTCGCGCCCATTGATCGAGCGCCCTCGTGGGCCAGGGTCCTGGTGGCCACCGTCGTCTCTGTCATCGGGTCACTGGCCGCGGACGCCGCGCTCGTCGCCCTCGGAACCGCCGTGTTCCCCTCGACCAAGGGTTTTGTCCACTTCCAGTTCTCGGATTACGCGAAACTGACGGTCGTCGGCGTGCTCATCGCCTGTGCTGCGTGGCCCATCGTGGCCCGGGTCTCCTCTGCCCCCCGGTGGCTCTTCCTCCGGCTCGCCGTGCTGGTCACCCTCGTCCTCCTCCTGCCTGACGTGTGGATCCTGCTGAACGGCGAGGCCCTGAAGGCGGTGGCCGTCCTCATGGTGATGCACCTCGCCATCGCGGTGGTGACCTACAACGCCCTGGTCAGGATCGCTCCGACCCGCCCACGGCGGCCGAGGGGTCGCCACGTCGCCCGGGCCCAGCTGGTCGACGACCGTTCCCGCTGATCGTCCCTGGAGCTGAGCCGCCGTTCAGCCCGCAACCACCCCCACCTGCACGGTCGGCTCCACTCCGTTTCCCCGGGGGAATGAGGGCTACGGTTGCCCCGTGGGCACTGACCCCGAGCTCGAGTTAGCAACAACATTCGGTGAGATCGCCCGGGTGCTGCTCGCCGAGGATATCGAGACCACCCTCCACCGCATCGTGACACTGGCGGTCGAGACCATCGAGCACTGCGAGCACGCCGGCATCACGGTGGTCCAGGGGCGAACGATCTCGTCACCCGCTTCGAGCGACGAGATTCCTGCCATCGTCGACCGGCTCCAGGCGGAAACCGGCGAGGGGCCCTGCGTCGACGCCATACGGGACCGGACCGTCTTCTATACGGGCCACCTGTCCGAGGAGCTCCGCTGGCCCAATTTCTCGAAGCGAGCGAGCACCGAGTCAGGCGTCGAGAGCATCCTGTCGTTCCGGCTCTTCGTCAAGGAGAAGACGATGGGGGCGTTGAACCTGTACTCCAAATCGCCCGACGCTTTCGACGAGCACGACATAGCCATCGGTGCCGTCTTCGCCGCACACGCGGCGGTGGCGTGGTCCACGTCGGCCATGATCGAGAATTTGCAGATCGGCTTGGAGACCCGCCAGGTCATCGGCGAAGCAACGGGGATACTGATGGCCCGTGAGAACATCTCCTCAGAACAGGCGTTCGACGTCCTACGACGGTCGTCGCAGCGGCTGAACATCAAGCTGCGGGTCATCGCAGAGCGCGTCGTGGGGCCCAGGGACGACGCCGCAGACTGAGGGTCGGTCGCCGGCCACCGCTCGGCACCAGGCGACGGACAAGGAGGATTGCAATGAGCGGCGCACTTGTCCTGGCAGGCGGGGATGTGGCGGGCATCGCGTGGGAGCTCGGCGTCCTCCAGGGACTGCGCGACGTCGACCCAGAGCTCCAAGAGCGCGTGTGCACGGCGGACGTGATCGTCGGGACATCGGCCGGGTCAGCCGTGGCAGCGCAGATCACGACACCCACCCCCCTCCCGTCCCTGTACTCCGCCCAGCTGAGCCCGACGTCGAGCGAGCTCGACGTGGACCTGGATCTCGAAGAGCTCACCGCACGCTTCGCGGAGGCGACCGCCGGGGCAACGAGCCCTGAAGAACTGCGACGCCGAGTCGGAGCGCTGGCGCTCGAGACGTCGACGGTGAGCGAGGACGAGCGTCGGCGTGCGGTCGCCGCCAGGTTGCCCCGCAGCACATGGCCGGAGCGCCCACTGCAGCTCACCGCGGTCGATGCACACACGGGTGCGCTGACGGTCTTCACGAAGGACTCGGGCGTCGAGCTCACCGACGCCGTGACGGCGAGTTGCGCGGTGCCCGGCGTGTGGCCGCCGGTCACGATCAATGGTCGCGGCTACATCGATGGAGGCGTACGCTCAGGCAGCAACGCCGACCTCGCGCAAGGCTGTGACCGGGTGCTCGTCATCACCCCGTCCCTGCCTGGTGGGCCGGAGCTCTTCGGGAGCCTCACCGAGGACGTCGAGGCGCTCAAGCCAACTCGGGTGGAGGTCATCTACGCCGACGATGCCTCGGTGGCAGCCTTCGGCACCAATCCCCTCTCGCCCGCAACGCGTGGGCCCGCCGCCCGTGCGGGGCGCCGCGTCGGTACAGCCGAAGCGGGGAGGGTCGACGCCCTCTGGCGCTGAGGTCCGCGGCCGCGTCCGACGGCTACCGGTCCGGCTACGGGATGGCGGGCGACGAGAGGATTTGCGCGACGGCGACGAGCAGCATCAGTGCGCCGAGCGAGACCAGGGCCAGCCGGATCCGGAAGTAGCGGAAGTGCCCGCTGATGCCGATCAGGAAGAGAATGGTGGCGAGATAGATGGTGTCTCGCACGTAACTGTCTGAGTTGGCTCCGGCCTGGACCCCAAGCTGGTACTCCTCGTCGGCCTTCGCGTCCAGGGCGTTTGCGACCGCCAGCTCCGGCTGCTTGTACTGCTTCATGTAGGTGGGGCCCGGAGGTGCCGACGAGTTCGTAAACGGGTCCGTTGCCATCCAGGCATCGAACGCCACCTTGAAGGCGGGGCGGAAGCGCCTCTCGGCGACGTTCTCAGCACTCGTGTTCCCGGCCAGATACGCCGAGAACCATGTGTTGAAGGTGGTCGAGTCGAAGTTGCGGGTGTCCATCGCATCGAGGGCGGCTCGGTTCGCCTCCGTGCGAGCTGCGGATGCGGTTGCGAGCTTGATGGAGGACTCGGTTCCCCACTTCGCCGACGCAAAGCCCGTGTAGGCAGCCAAAAGCGCAACGATGGCGAGGAGGATCGCCTCCACGATGGAGATGGCCCGGTCGTGCTTGCGGAGGCCGTCGCCCTCCCGTTCCTCGGAGGGCGGCGGGCCACCGCCGGAGTCCTCGCCCGTGTCGTGCTCCTCGTGGTGCCCGCGGTGCCTCGAGATCTCGCCTGCCACGTCGCCTGTCGTGAGCCCGTCGGGCATCGAAGCCTCCTGGTCGTCTCCCGCCACGCGCAGGGGGAATCAGGACAGAAGCTACAACGCGAGCACCTTCGGCCAGCACGACACCGACTCGAACGATGCGTGCAACGAAGCAGGCGCTGCGGGCAGGACGCGACTGCTGGCGAGCCACTGCACCCAGGTGTCCGAGGCGAATGGGCCGTCGTCGAGAGGTGCCGTGCGGTAGGTGAGAGCGAGCGCGATTGGCCCCGGGTGCTTGCTAAGAAGGAGGGGCCGAACGAACCGAAGCGTCACCGATACTCATCCGGCCAAGGGAAAAAGGAGCCCCGTGTCAACTGAGGCACTGCTGATCATGGACGTGCAGAACGGCATCGTGAGTCGACTGGGCGGGCGTGCCGACACGCTGCTGGCGACGTTGGCAGACGCGATTGGCTCCGCTCGAGCAGCAGGGGTCCCGGTTGTCTACGTCCGGGTCGCTTTCCGGCCGGGAGGTCCCGAGATGAGCCCGAAGAACCGCATCTTCGCTGCGCTCGCTGGTTCCGACGCAATGGACGAATCGGGCCCGGCCACCCAGATCCACCCCGCTGTGGCCCCCGACCCCGGAGAAGTACTCGTCACCAAACGACGGGTGAGCGCCTTTTCCGGCAGCGACCTCGACGTTGTCCTGCGGGCCATCGGGGTGGATTCGCTGGTACTCGCCGGCATCGCAACGAGCGGCGTCGTGCTCTCCACGCTCCGCCAAGCAGCCGACCTGGACTTCGGCCTGACCGTTTTGGAGGACGGCTGCGCCGATGCTGATCCCGAGGTCCACCGGGTGCTGATGGAAAAGGTCTTTCCTCGCCAGGCTTCCGTGCGAACGGCCGCAGAGTGGATCGACGGCCGGCCCGGCGAGGGCGGGGGCCGTGCCTAGAGCAGTTTCGAGACCGCGGCTCGCGTCCTCCATGCACCGGTGAGAGCGGGGGCACGGAGAACGACGCGACGATGCTGGCTGCGACCAGCCCAAGAGAGCATCCTCGGGTGTCGATGCACCGCCGGCGACGGCGAGCCCTCCGATCCGACCGGCCTTGGCGAACAGACCCAGAGATCCCTGACGCCACGGCCAGCCGTTAGGGTGACGCGCAATGGACCGGAAACTCGCCTTGAGTGCGCACCCAGCGCCCGACGATCTCTCCTCGTGTCGACTCCGAACCTGGTCCGGCGACGCACGAGGCCGCAACCTGACGTGATTCCGAGTGGTGGGAACCCAGGCTGATGCCTGCTCACGACGGCCCCCCTTCGGCCGTGCTCCTCGACGCCGGCGGGATCTTCGTCCTGCCGGATCCCGATCGAATCCTCGGTGCCTTTTCGCGAGCGGAGTGTTCGGTACGCAGGGACGTACTTTTTGATGCGCACTTCAGGGCTGCTGCGCAGTTCGGCACCCATCTCGATGTCGAGACGAACTGGGTGGACGCGTGGCTCGGTTACTTGCGGGCGTACGTCGAGGCGTGTGACGTGCCGCCGGACCGGCGGGAGGACGCCCACCGCCACCTCGACAGCGAGTTCGCCGATGCAGCACTGTGGGTCGACCCCTTACCGGGAAGTGGCGAAGGCCTCAAAGCGTTGGCCGAGACCGGCGTCCGCCTCGGCATTGTCTCGAACGCCGACGGGATGATGGCCCAGCGACTGGCTGCTCTCGAGCTTTGCCAAGTGGGTCCCGGACTCGGCGTGGAGATCGAATGTGTCGTCGACTCTGGGAACGTGGGGGTCATGAAGCCCGATCCTCGGATCTTCAAAGCAGCGGTTGACCTCCTCGGCGTCGACGCTGACCGGGTCTGGTTCCTGGGTGACATGCCCGCCATCGACATAGTCGGCGCCCGGCGGGCCGGGATCCGCCCGTTCCTCATGGATCCGCTTGAGCTCCATCTCGACGCCACCTACGAGCGTGTGCCCACGCTGGCCGCACTCGCCGAGCTCGTGACCCGGCTCTCCGAACCGAGGACGATGTGAGCGACGAGGAGGAGTTCTCACTCAAGTCGGCCCGGCGTGCGGCAGACGAGGGCCGTCTCGGCGAGTGGGTTGACGGCTTCCTCGCCAGCCCGGGTAGTAACAACGCCACCCTCGGCGCAGCCCTCGCCCTTCGCTCCACCAGGTACCTCGGCCCGATCCGCTTCGAGCTCGAAAGGCTCACCCGAATGGCCGGCCCCGAGGAGGACGAGGTCGTCGTCCCCATCGCCGAGGAGGACTGGGAGTCCGACGTCGAGGCGATGGAGCACAGCCTCGAGCGAGGATGGCACCCCCCGCCGTTACTCGTCTCACACCACGACGGAAAGTACTTCCTCGAAGACGGCAACCACCGCTTCGAGACACTCCGCCGCACGGGAGCGACCCATGCGTGGGCGATCCTGCTCTTCTCCAGCGAGGAGGACCGTGATCGTTACGTCCAAGAGCACGGTGGGGGCATCGCTGAGAGGACCTCGATGCCACCGTCGTGACGTGCGCTTGGTCCGGGCTGCAACTGTCGCTCGCCGGCCCCGTAGCACGGGGCATCGAAACTGCAGGTGCCGACGTCAGATGCCACGAGCCAGGAGGCACCAATCAAGGAATCCGAAGGTGTCCCGACCACCGGTACGTTGAGTGGCTTCCCGCCCGTCGAGCCGTGAGATGGCGAGGTGCCCTCGGTGAAGTTCCTCCATCTGAGGCGACGGACCAAGAGCGCCGCCGCTGGTGAGCGTTCAGCGAACATCCTGCTGATCCCCGGCACCTCGTCGGTCGCCCACCTGTGCCAAAACGTCGCGAGGGCCGCACTGACGGTCTCCGAGGCCAATGTGAGCTCGACAGCACCGGCGCATAAAGAAGCGCATAAAGAAGACAGCGCGACCCGCCGCCCGGCCCATCGACCTGAGCGAGCACGCCATCCTCACTAAAATCAACGACGAGGGAGCACCAGACATGACTGTGACGCTCATCACCGGAGCCAACAAGGGACTCGGGCGCGAGACTGCCCGCCGACTGATCGAAGAGGGACACACCGTCTACATCGGTGCGCGGAGCGTCGAGCGCGGAGAGGCGACAGCGTCCGAGCTCGGCGGTCGGTTCGTGCAGCTCGACGTGACCGACGACACGTCCGTGGAGACCGCCATGGGTGTGATCGACGAACGTGAAGGCCACCTGGACGTGCTCGTCAACAACGCCGGCATCAGTGCTCCAGCAGACGTCAACGGGCCGGTCGCGCTGAAGGTGTTCGACACCAACGCGATCGGTGTCATCCGTGTCACCCAATCCGCGCTTCCACTGCTGGAGAAGTCAGACAACCCGGTCGTGGTCAACGTCTCCAGCGCCCTCGGCTCGTTCTGGGCCGTCACCAATCCCGAGCGGCGCCAATTCCACTTCCCCGCCATCATCTACGGCGCCAGCAAGGCCGCCGTCTCGATGCTCACTGTTCAGTACGCCAAGGCGCTGCCAGACATCAAGTTCAACGCGGTCGAGCCCGGCTTCACCGCCACCGACCTCACTCCATTTAGCGGGGCTGGACAGCCGGTGGAGAAAGGCGCAGAAGTCATCGTGCGGATGGCGACCATCGGAAAGGACGGCCCCTCTGGCACCTTCCAGGAGGGCAGGGATGAACTCGCCTGGTAGTGCTTCACCGCAGGGCGCCGAGAGGGGCAATCGGCGACACGATGCACCTCCCTGTCCGTCCTAAATAAGAAGACCGCGCCGCGCAGCGTCGTCTCCGCAGCACGCAATCGGTGGATAAGCCGGTCACGAACCGGACCAGCATCCCCCCGAAGCACACCGGTCGAGTCCTCCACTTGGTCGTCGGGTGTTGGGTCGGACTCGGGATCAGACCCGAGCCAACACGACGACCGGTCGATGGTCACTTAACCACGCGGCCCCTTGGACTTGTTCAGGGTCACGGCGGAGCGAATGAGCGTCCTCAACGCCTCTTCGTCTATCGTCTCGCCGTCGTGGAAATCGATGGCACGCCTTGTGTTCCCTTCAAGACTCGAGTTGAAGAGGCCCGATGGATCCTTCAGACCCGCCCCTTTGGCGAAGGTCATCTTCACGACGTTCTTGTAAGTCTCGCCTGTGCAGATCAATCCGTCGTGCGACCACACCGGAACGCCTCTCCACTTCCACTCCTCGACGATTTCGGGATCGGCTTCCTTGACTAATGCACGTAGCCGGCTGAGCATCTTGCCCCGCCAGTCGCCTAGCTCCTTGATTCTCGCGTCTATCAGCTGAGAAGGAGACTTGCTCTTCTGCGGTCCGCTCTTCTCCATGCCCGCTTCTCTTCCTTGGTCCCGAGGCTTGACAAAAAGGACTTAACCCCGCCGGGGCGATTCTACCTGGAGCTGCGGATATCCGGCTCTAGGTCGATCCGGGGAGCTCCACAGTCGTCAACGGTCCGATATCCGCTTGAACCGGGGACTCATTCGGGGCTCCCAGAAGCGACTGGACGCTCGGGTGAGCCATTCCCCTGGCGTGGGGCTCTCCCAGGCGACGTTGATCCACGACTCGCCCACAGACCGCTTTGCCTGGGCCACGGTGAGCCATCGCTCGTTCTTCCCGTGTCCGAGCAGCCACCTCAACGTGATGCCGCGGCCTTCGTCGATGCTCAACTTGGCGACGAGGTCACCGATCAACGCAGTGTGGTTATCGCCTCGCGACCTGCAGCAGGGACAGCCACACTCTCGCTCCAGTCGGAGCCGCAACTCGGACAGACCCAGTGCCGGTGCGGTCCTTCCCTGATTTCAACCCTGCACCCGTAGGGGGTGTACTCCTCGGGCCAGGGTTGGTTGCAGTTGGGACACTTCGGAGGCTTTTCCATCATGGCTCCCTCAAGACGCGTCGCAGAGGGGGTCTTGGGTCAAAGCCACGGGCAGCGACACCGCTGTCTCTAGCCTTACACGGAACGGCGGGCAATCCCAGTCGCCCGTTGAGGGGCCGGATTCCTCCACTGGGGTTGTCCTCGCCCAGCCGTACCCGCTCTCTGCTGACCCCAGGCGCTCGGCGAAGTGCTCCATGGGCCGAGGGTGGACCTTGGGCGCCCTGCCCCCAGGTCTACGCAACACCCCGCACCGTCCCCTACCGGGATAGTTCAGATCAAGTCCCGGCCGCTTCTTTGATGGCTTCGGTCAGCTGCTCCAACGTCGGCGCACCTGCTGGGCCTTCTGGGGTGGAGTACAGGCGGCACGTCAGCCCGAAGTCTCTGCGGGCTGATGGAAACGGGTCTCGTCCGTCGATCAGGATCGACGGAGAACCTGCGAAGCGATACCGGTCCGCTGCTTCCTGTGTGTCCACGAGGCAGTGCTCGATCGTTGTCGCGAAGCCAGACAGATCAAGAGCGTGCTGAAGGCAATCTTCCATCTCTGCCCAGTGCGGGCAGCCACCGAAGTAGAGGAGTTGGACCTTCACGGGACCAAGAATCCCACGTCCCGAGACCTCTGGAGGTCCCTGTCACGAGGCTCCCAACCGACGGGAGGCAAGCTCAACTCAATCGAGACATCGCTGCGGATCGGTCTTCAAATCCACGGATGTCGGCAACGAGACCATCGCTGATGGTCAGGATCTGCCAGCGCTCTGTCGAATTGTCAGATTGCGCGGAAGAACGTGCGTCCAACACATTAAGACCGACGAGGACCTTGTCGCCGTACACACCCGTCTCTGTGACGATCGCTCGGACCCCGTTCGCTCGACCACGGCGGTACCAGGCAAGCACTTGGTCACGGTTGCGGCAACCGGGGTTCGAATCGTCCGGTGCTCCCCAGGTGACGTTGGGATCGAGAAGTTCCCGATAGCCGAGAAGATCGGGTGACTGGAGAGCGGTGTGGATCTCTCCGGCCATCTCCTCCATCCCCGCTGGGTCAGCTGCCATAGTGGTGACCTCCCTGGGCATCTTCGTGCCAGTCTCGCACTGACATGACGGCTTTGGCGCTTCGTCATCCTGCCCCTGAACGCCTAATACACATGTGATCTTTCGGGCACCTCAGTGCATCCTGCACAGCGCTGGGAGCATGCCCGGATGAGCCCCTTCCCCGTCATCGTCCCCACGTCATCGCCATCCGG
>Ga0182016_10002861_pt1 | contig 19966 bp, 15 predicted proteins | sample 712S2MmetaG_FD_120491 | JGI IMG/M metagenome (GOLD analysis project Ga0182016, IMG submission 120491) | Permafrost microbial communities from Stordalen Mire, Sweden - 712S2M metaG | ecosystem: Environmental > Terrestrial > Soil > Wetlands > Permafrost | place: Sweden: Stordalen | collected... | reverse complement strand
GTCGAGGCCTTTGCCGCCTTGTACGACCATGCCATCCACGTGCGGGTCGAGGGTGCGGACGAAGGTGCCGTAGTTGTTGACGCCGGTGACGATGGCGGGAAAGCTCTGGCCGATGCGCGGGTGCAGCACGACGGCTGCGATGCGCTTCTGCATCTCGCGCTCCACCTTGCGGGCGTTGTCTTCCATCAGCGTGCAGCGGACGGCAATAGCGTTGAGGTCGTCGGCAGAGTAAGGCTGAGGCGCCTTGGCAAGCCAGGCCTTCATGAGCCGCTGCGTCACCATATCGGGGAAGCGGCGGTTGGGCGCAGTGGAGTGGGTGTAGTCCTGCACGGCGAGGCCGAAGTGGCCGGGAGAAACCTCGTTCGGCTTGACGAGCACGTACTCGCCGGGACCCATCAGCTTGACCGTGGCCAGCGAGAGGTCGGGAAAGTGGTCGGGGTCCCTCTGCTTCTGCGCCAAGAGAAAATCATTCAGAGCCTTCGAGTCGGGTTCGGCGGGCAGAGTTGTGCCGAGGCCCTGGGCTAGCTCGACGATACGGTCCCAACGCTTGGGTGTGCGGACGATGCGGCGAATGGAGGCCACGCCGGCTTGCTCGAAGGTACGCGCGATGACGCCGTTGGCCGCCACCATGAATTCTTCGATGAGCGAGGTGGCGCGGTTCTTTTGCAAGCGCGCAATTTCGACTGCCTGATCGGCCAGCATCACGGGACGAGTCTCGATGGTTTCCAGATCAAGCGCTCCGTGCTGGAAACGCCCATCGACCATGCGCTGAGCGGCCGCGTCCTGAAGCTTGAGCTGCGCGGCCAGATCGGCGCTGGCGGCAACCTTGGCCGGCGCAGGACCTTTGCCCTCTAGCCACGCTCCCACGCTGTTGTAGGCCAATTGTGCGCGATTGTGGACTAATGCTCGATAGGCCTTGCCGTCGGTGGCCGTTCCCGCCTTGTCGACTGCATACTCGATAACCAGCGCCACGCGATCCTCGTTCTCATTGAGCGAGGTGATGCCCTCGGAGAGCTCGGCAGGCAGCATGGGAAAGACTTTGACGCCGGTGTAGACCGAGGTGGTTTCGCTTTTGGCGTGGCCATCGATAACGGTGCCTTTCGCGATGCGAGCGTCAACGTCAGCCACGCCGATGAGCACGCGGGTGCGGCCATCGGACAGCGACTCGGCCCACTCGATCTGGTCCAAATCTTTGGAGGTGTCATTGTCGATGGACGACCAGAGCAAGCCGCGCAGGTCCTGAATTCCGGCTACGGCAGGAGGCTCGGGATGGGCCTGAATTGCGCCCAGTTCCTTGTCGGTTCCGGCGGGAAAATCGGGCTGGAAACCGTGCTCGATCATGGCGGCATGGGCCGCGACTACAAGATTGAAATGGAAAGGATGGCTGGAAGACATGAGATATCTGGCTCCTTCAAACTGACAAGCCAGCCTACCACATCGGGGTTGGGGTCCGTACCCTGTGGGGGAACGGAAAGCAGTCTGCTGGGAAACGAGGTAGACTGGCACGAGAATGGGAACGCGAGACACAAAGTCTCAGCTACAGGGAGATTCCGGTCATCCCAAAGGGGGACAGTCCGATGATTTGGTCGAGCAAGTTGATCCGGTTCTGCGGTATTGCTCCGATTGTGATGTCGCTGATTTCCTTAGCGCTGGTCATCGAAGGCGCCATTGAATTCAGGCTCCATCCGCAGGCCGATGAAGGCTGGCAGGCTCATATTTTCCAGATCCTGATGGTCACACAGCTGCCGATTATCTTCGCGTTCTTAGTAGTAGGTTCACACTCGCTTAAGCAAAAGTTGCCTACGCTCGGAGTGCAAATTTTGCTTTGGGCGGTCGCGCTCGGCGCCGTGCGATTCTTTGCGCTATAGGCACTGCCGAACGCTGACCGGATCCTGGGTTGCGCTGTTATTGAATGCCGAGATCGGAGAGGACTTTGGGCTTGGATTCGTCCACGGCCAGAAGGTTGTGGCAGACCGCGCAATCCTGAGGAATGGCCGAACCATCCTTGGCAGCGTGATCGCCATCGTGGCAGCGGAAGCAGCCTGGATAGCTCATGTGTCCGATGTGGTTGGGATGCGTTCCCCACGTTACCTTCATATAGGGAAAGACATTCTGGTTGTAGAGGGTCACGAGTTGGTTGCCCGCGGATTTGACCAGCGCCGCCTTGGTGGTTAGCACCTCGGGATGCTCGGAGCGATAGAAAGCTTCAAGCTGCGCGGGAATCTTCGTGCGCGCCTCGTCCTGGCTGGCGTAAGTGGCCTTCAGCAGCACCAACCCTTCTTTGTGAATCCAGGGCAGCTCCGGACTCACTGGGCCGTCGGCCATAGCCTGATTGAGGGCTTCCTCCGCAGTCACAAAGGTGTGCGCCGCGCGATTGTGGCAGTCTATGCAATCCATCAATCGCCGCTCGCCTTTGGGAGTTGCGCCATTCAGCGCGGACGCGGCATAGACCGTCTCTGAGCCGTCGGCGTTCCGCTTCTGCACCCAAGGTATGGCGGTTCGCGTAGGATCGGTAGCGATGTACTCGATGTGGCCGAGGTGAACGCCGTGAATTCCGGTGAGATGCGAGAGTCCATCGAGACCGCCAAGGTGCAGCACGACCACAGTCTGGGTCTCGGTATTCTTTTCGTCGTCGGCAAAGCTCGACTTCACCAGCAGCTTTTCGCCAACGAACCGGGCCGGCGTGTGGCAGCCCTCGCAGATGTAGCGCGCCGGGCGCAGGCTCTCGACCGGCGAAGGAATCGGCGTGGGATAACGATCGAATGTGACCTCAAGAAGCTGCTTGCTGCCGTTCACCTTCGCGGCAAAGTACGAAGCCGCGCCTGAGCCGATGTGGCAGGCTACACAATCCACATGCGAGTGCGCAGAGATCTTGTAGGCCGTGTACTCCGGGTGCATCACGTGGCAGGACTGGCCGCAGAACTGTGGCGAATCCATATAGGCTGCACCGCGATAACTGGCGACTGAGACCACCAGCAGATTGATGATGGTAGCCACCAGAACGATATCCAGCCCATGGCGGAAGATTCGGTCGTTCAAATCGATTTTGGGAAATTCGGCCGGAATCTGCCCGGCCTTTTGCAGCTTTCTGCGGCGCACCCACACGCCTATGGGGATCAGCGCCAGTCCAGCTATGAACACACCCGGCAGAAGCAGGAAGAAGATGATGCCCAGGTAAGGGTTGTCATTGGAGCGGCCAAAGATCTCCACCAGCCAATAGGCGACCATGGTCACGCCGGAGGCTGTGGTGATGGCTCCGCCGGCCAGGCTGATGGGATTGTTGCCGAAGAACAGCGCCGGACGCACCCAACTCTCGCGGAATTTCTGAAACACTGGCACTTTGCCTCCACTCTCAAATGGACGGCCCGCCGAGGATGGCGGGCCTTGTCTTGACCTTTCGTTCCGATTGTAACCTTACTTCAAGCCGCGATAGTAAGCCACAGCGTCCTTGATCTGCGCGTCGGTGAGCCCGGCAATGGGCTTCATCTTGCCTTTGCCGTTCTTAACGGCAGTAAACATCTCGGCCGCGGTCAGCTTCTTGATAGCCGGATCGGAGACGGGCAAGATGCCCATCGCCTTGGCCATCCCCGCGCTGGGGACGCCCGTGGCTCCATGGCACATTGCGCACTTAGCTTTGTAGGTTGCTTCGCCGCCGGATTGGGCGGAGCTCACGGCGCCAGCCAAACACACTACTGCGGCCAACACCAACAGGAAACGGTTCATCTTTGTCATTGCAGATCTCCTTGATATTCTGTCGGCGGGTCGCGCGGGAGAATCCCCTGCCGAGTGCTTGCTTACTTCTACTTTAACTCCGGCGGCCAGCGTTAGCGCTGGAACGGCCAGCGAAACTTCAACAAGATGGCATCTCGCACAATCGGCGCAACCCCCTTGCATCAAGGGGACTGCGCCGGTTATGCCTTAGTCGATCAACTTACGGAATCAGAATGCGAAATGAATTCCGAGGGTCACGTTATTTGCATGGAAGGTTCTGGGTGCGGTCGCACCGGCCGGCGATTCGGTAAGGCCGGTCGGACCGGTTAGTGTGGGAGAGTTGCAAGGAACGATCGATGCTTCCCCCGCCACAGTTGTTGACGTGCTGCAGTACGCTGAGCCGGAAGGTCCGCCCTCACCGTAGCCGTAGTAGTTATATTCCGCTTTCAGAATCAATCCGGTATGGATCGTCCATGCTGCGTTGACAAACGGAGTCTGATAGGTAGACACGAGCGATCCGTTAACGTCACGCGCATCGTTGAAGAACCGGCTGCCGTTCACTGAGCTGATGCGATAGCCGATGTTGGAGTGGAACTTGTCAACGGGCGACAGCGCAAGAGCCACCGATCCGGACTGCGTGGGAGCATCCATGAGGTCCTTGTTCGGACCCCAGTCTGAAAGGATGGTCGTCGATCCCCTGGAGAATACGCCAGGGCACAGAGTCGATGTAGCCGACGGGACAGCGCCGGGTACCGCCGTGCTCGTTCCGCTGGTCGGAGAGCCGTTTAGATAGCAGATGTTGGTGGATGCATACACATCGCTATAGGCGTAGTCGAAATCGAGCCCATAGTGCTCGCTCGGCGCCAGCACCGCACCCAGGCTGTAAACCCGGCTGTGATCTTCATGCTGAAGCGGGCCATCGATGGGCGTGGTGCCCGTATTGTTCGTATTGTTATGCCGTTCCAGGTCGTTGAAAGCGCCAGACAGTGTCGCCCAAGGCCTTGGTTTGTACATCGTGTGTGCCCTGTAGTGCCGCGATTGCCTCGGACCAACCGGGGTGAATGCGTTGTCAAAGTAGAGAATCTCGGCTGTGCCGTTGACATCCCAATTGTTAGCGGGACGCAATGCGACGTTGAAGATTCCACCGTCTTCGTTAATGGTAATCACGGAGCTGGCCGCGCCAGTGGCAGCGCCTTGAACAATTGAATGCGTGCCGTAGCGATAAGTGGCCGAGAGCGTGGCGCGAGACGTGGCGTCCCAGGTCGCAGTCAGGTTATTGGTCAAGAACTTCTGGCCAAAGTAGTCGGGCGAGGGGACACCGACAGTACCGCTGCCTTCAAAAGTGGAAGCTCCGGGAGCGGCGTAAATCGGAATCAAAGTGCCTGTGTAGTTGATACCTGCATTGCCAAAGGACGCTGCCGTATCGGTGGGCGTCGTCTGCGAGGTCAAAGCCGTCATGGTGGTGGTTCCCGGCTGGTGGACGTTGGAGAAGTTAATCTGATCGGAGAGACTAACGGTCTTCGTCGCCTGCCAGGTGATGCCATAGTCGAAAGCTACGACGTCGCGCTGTGCGTTCGCGGCAGCCGTATACGTAGCCGAGCGGACGCCATAATAGCCCGCCGGCGGGCCTTTCACGGCCGTCTCACTTAGACCCTGGTAGCTGTCGGAGTAGTTGGGCAGTTTCATGTTTGCTTTGGTATAGCGCAAATCACCGTTCATGCTGATGTTCTTGATGCTCGTGCTCTGCAGCCGGAAAGTCTCCGTGGGATAGAGAACGCGGGTCGGTTGCGTGCGCGAGTAGCTAGATACAGCGTTGCAGAACGGGCTGATGACGGGCAAGCCACCGGGTTGCGCCGGCGATAAAACCGCATTTGCTCCCAAAGCGTATGTGTCGCAAGTATCCTTAAGAGGCGTCAAGCTGTCAAAGTTGTTCAGCGCCACTTTAGTTCCATCCCCCTCCTGCACGATGAAGTCGCTGGGGGCGAGCGTGAAGTAAGAGTCCGCCTTGTAGTGGTCGATTTCCTCTTCAAAAGTCAGCTTGGTGCCCGCGATTGGCTTCCAGTCGACCGCTCCCGTGAAATCATCGGTGCTGTTGCGCTGGAACTCCGAGAGAATGGCATCTCCCGTGGCGAACTGATATCCGCTGGGGCTCAGAGACGGTCCCTGCATGATGCTCTGCGAGTATCCCACACGAAGGGTCAACTTCGAAAGCGAAAAGAGGGTGAGGTCGGTGTCCGTCATCCGGCGCACCGCATTGAACATCACCGGCGATTGCTTGACCTGCGGCCAGGGTAGCGAGCCAACGGGCGCGGCCGTGGTTCCAATTAGAATCGACTGCCCCGAAGGAATATTCGGGTTGCCCAGCAGATCGTAATCGAAATAATCGCGGTCGCGGCGGAACATCCCCGAGAACTCGTAAATCTTGCCCTTGTGGAAGTCCAGCTTGTTGTAGCTGTCCGGATCGCCGCCGAACCCGGTGCCGATGGCGCTCAGCGAATCGAACAGGGGGTTCTTGTTGCCTGGCAGCGCATGCATCTCAAAGGTCTCGCCAAGCACGCGCGGTCCGGACTGAATATTGACCAGCGTGTCGTACATGGCGTTGCTGCCCTTGATGGCGACCTTGTGTCCGCCCAGGTCCACGGTCCCGTGGGCTGAATACCCATCAGGAATGGACATCTGTGAATCCGGCGTCGCAACTTGCGCGGTCGGATTTTGGGCGATAGCCATGTCCGTCATCATCAGCAAAACGGCTACTCCAACGCCCCCAGCTATGCGCTGGATCATTGCGGTTGCGGGCTGTTGATTGAACAGCCGGAAAAACCAGCCTGTGTTCCTCATATGAAGCCTCACTTGAAAAAACGCATTGTCGCTTACATCGAAAATCTTGAACTCGTGTCCCAAAAGATCCTTAACCTTCGTGCCAGGTTGTCGCAGGATCCGGCCGCGCCACCCGATGGATCTGGATGACGTGGCCGAGCTCCATTACCTCAGGAATGCGGCGTTGATATTGGACCCGTGAATGTAGGTGTGGCAGCTGATGCAGGGCGTGATTTCTGCCGATCCTGCGCTCATTCCGTGAACCGTACCAGCCGAGACCGGGCTATGGCACTGGTTGCACAATCCGTTGATGTTCGGCATATTCAGCAGCCGCGCATTCTGCGAGCCGTGCGGTGTGTGGCAGGCCAGGCATCCCTCTGCCTTGACCGCGGCATGTTCGTACACGAAAGGACCGCGCACATCCGTATGGCACTTGGTGCAGATAGCATTCTGATCGGCCGTAGACCTTACATTGTTGTTCCCAAAGGTGCCATGAACGTCATGACAGTCGTTGCACTTGACGACACCTTCGTTCACCGGATGGTGGAACGGCATACCGAACGCCGGCTTCACGTCAGTGTGGCACTGAAAGCAGAGCGTGGGCTCTGACGCCTTCAGCAGGAACTCCGGTGTGGCGCTCTTGTGGACGTTGTGGCAACTGATGCAGCTAACCCCCGCCTTGGCATGGGGCGAACGATCAAAGTTGGGGTGCGTGCCGGCGTGGCAACCCAGGCAATTAGCATTGACTTCACTGGGTGTAGCTTTGGCAGGGTCGAAAATCTTGGTTATGTCGCCGCCGCCCTCAACGTGTCCCTTGCCTGCTCCGTGACAATTCTCACAGGTGACCCCATTCTTGCCGTGTTCAAGGGCCAGCTTGGTGTGAGGATTGTTGGCGAACCCTTTCGCCACTTCTGCGTGGCAGGTCGCACAGGTTTCAGTGCCCACATAATCCGCGGCCGCAGTGTCTTTGGTCTGCGCGGTAGCCGGCTTGGCGCCGGGCGCGGGAGCCGCCAGCACCGGGACGCACAGCATACCTGCGCCCAGCAGTAACATGAAACCAACTCGCAACCCCGGCCTCTTGCCCGGAGCCGCACTTATCGGCAATTGCGTAACAGGCCAATTTCTATGCATTGAATACCGCCTCATGTGCTCTCATAGCTACTTCTGCAAACAATCTTACCGGCGCTCATCCATTCAGAATCAAGAGGCCCCTTCTCGGGACCGCCGCTCTGGCGGCAACTGTCTCATCCACCCTGTCGCGGAAGCTGCATTTTGTGCGGAGCATCACTCATGACCGAGAGATTACGTCTTCCTCACAAGGGCTTTCGGTGATGTCCGTCACGTTCGTTAACGTGGGGTTCCAGGGGTTGAATCTCTTAAACTTAAGTGATGTAGGCGACCGGAAGCAATCGAATTTCCGGGTGCGGCCATTAAGTGCCAACGGTTCGGGCAACGATAAAGCCATCCCCTGAAACCAGAAATGCAAGGATGCAACGGAACTCTCCTCGCGTAAGCAGAACATGAATATGGCCTTTCCGCTGAGCAAAATCGGACACTTGGCCCCCTCGCAGACGGAGCAGCGCCACAGTTTACTGCTTTAGGCCCTTCGGCCGTCAAGGAATTTCACAATTGGCGTCTGGCGCTCTATCGACATCCGGAACAGAACAATTCATGGTCTTGAAGGCTAGGTGCCGAGTCTAGATCACATTTTCCGAGCTCGGTCATATGCGTGAGGACCGTCACATCATTAGCGCGACGGCTGCGGCAGACTCTCTATAAGATATGTGTCTCTTCCCCCAGGGAGGCCAGGGTAGTTTTCACCTCGGGATCGGCTTTCCCTCTGCGTGGAGGGTTCGATTCAAGGGCCGAGCTGGAGAGATCGAACCAGCGGCAGACGGGGCAAGGCCATGGCGCACACAGAGATTTCGGCTACAGTACAAGGACGGCAAAAGCACATCGCCCGCCAGGTTCCGGTGGGATGCGCGGCCTGCTCAAATCGTCGCCCGGGCTGGTTCTGCTCGCTGGGCAGCGCCGTGCTGGCAGATCTTGAACTTGCCACCAGCACCATCGCGCTTCCTGCCCAGGCCCCGCTTTTCACACAGGGCGAAGATGCGCGTTGTCTCTACCTGATTTGCGGCGGCTATCTCAAGCTCACCGCCGGACGCCTTCAAGATAAACAAATGATCGTACGCGTGGCGGGGCCGGGTTCAATGCTGGGCTTGTACGCGGTTCTTTCGCATGGCGTCTACGAGGTTTCAGCCGAATCATTGACCGCCGCGCAGCTCCGTCCCGTGGAGCGCGACCGGTTTCTCGTCTTTCTGCGAACTCACAAAGAGGCCCAGATGCGCGCCGTTCAGTGCATCTGTCAGGAGTACCGCTTTGCCCTGCAGGACGCCTGCCGCATAGCCTTGGCCGAGACCGTGGCCGCCCGCCTGGGGCGTTTGCTCCTTGAACTGGCCCACCAGATCGGCGAGCACCTGGATGGCGGCGGCTTCCGCTTCCCATTGCTGCTGACTCACGAAGAGATGGCCTCCATGGCCTGCACCACCCGCGAAACCGTCACCCGCACCCTGGGCCAGTTCCGCAAGGAGGGCTGGATCTCGATTGAGGACTCGCTGGTTACACTTCACGAACCTGAGCGGCTCCAGACGCTGTGCTAAGGTTCAGTGATTTTCACTGTTTTGGTGCTCCCCAAGTCCTTTAGGCCGAGTCCAAGAGCTATCATCGAATGAAAGGGCATAGGGAACAGGGAACAGGCCTCCCCCCAAGGTGGCCGGATTCACGGCAACTGACCCCTGATCTCTCACAACTGTTTGGCTGGAGTTCATGGTGCTTATGACCCGTCTCGTGGCTGTTTTTTCTGTCTTCCTGCTTTCTTGCTGCTTTGTTGTGGCCCAGAATCCGGCTTCGACGCCGGCTGCGACCGCGCCCCAATCTGCCGCAACCTCGGCCGAAAGCCCGCAGATACACGAGTTCCAGAAGATTGAAGACTCCTGGTCCACCGCCATCAACATGCGCGATCAGTATGGCTTGGAACTGGTGCTCTCTCCCTTGTTCGTGGATGTTTCAGCCGGCGGCGACATCACCACCCGCAACCAGCAACTGGCCCAACTGATTACCCTCGAAGACAAAACCCTCCATCTCGATCAGAAGGTGATTGCGGTGCGCGCGGTGGGCGACATCGCGGTGGCTAACGGCACTTACGTGCTGCATCACAAAGCCGGGTCAGGCGAAGTGGACGAAAAGGGTGTCTTCACCCATGTCTTCGAAAAGACTCACGGCGGCTGGGTGTGCATCAACTCGCAGCGCACCAAGCTCCCACTGGATGTCGGTGGTAAGCAGCACAAAAAGCCTTCCCAAGACGAGATGCCTTTCCACATTCCGTTTTTAGGCAAGAGCGATAAGGGCACTCAGTAGCAATTGCCCTCCGCGCTTTCGGCCACGGCGCCAGCTTGCTGCGCCGCCGGACGGCGTGCTCCCTGCAGTCGAATCGACACATGCACCAGGCTGAGCGCGGCCGGCGTTACGCCGGAGATGCGGCTGGCCTGGCCTATGGTGCCGGGGCGCACCCGCTCCAGCTTCTCGCGCATCTCCCGCGAAAGTCCGCTGATGATGCCGTACTCAAGCCACCCCGGAATCGTAACGGCCTCGGCGGCCTTCAGCTTGGCGATGGATTTCTTCTGCTGCTCCAGGTAGCCGGCAAACTTGATCTCGGTCTCCACGGCGCGAGCTTCATTGCGCAGGCTGCTGCGCAAGACGATGGCTTCCGCTTTGGCGCTTTCTCCGCAGTCAGGGCGGATAGTAGCTGCCATCTCCTTTAGAAGCGGTTCGACTTCAAGGTCTTCACGAAGCGCTCCAATCACCGGCTCGATTGTGACTTCGGGCCGCTTGAGCAGCTGCGCCCAGGTCAGGCCGGCAGTCGCAGTCAGCTCACCGAGGCCTGCGGCAGACAACCTGGCGGGATCAACCTTGCGTGTGGTGAGCAGCTTTTCAAACGCCATCATTCTCGTTTGTTTTTGTTCAAACTCCGCCCAGGCCGAATCATCAATCAGTCCGAGCCTGCGGCCGTAAGGGGTCAGACGCCGGTCAGCGTTGTCGATGCGCAGATGCAGGCGGAATTCGGCGCGCGAGGTGAACATTCGGTAGGGTTCGTTGATTCCTTTGGAGATCAGGTCGTCAATCAGAACGCCGATGTAGCCCTCGCTCCGATCCATGGTAAAAGGCGGATCGCCCTTGAGCCAGAGCGCGGCGTTGATGCCGGCCATGATTCCCTGGCCAGCAGCCTCTTCGTAGCCGCTGGTGCCGTTAATCTGCCCGGCCAGGTATAGGCCTTCGATGCTCTTGACGCGTAGTGCGCGATCCAGTTCGGTCGCGTCCACGCTGTCATACTCGATGGCATAACCGGGACGCAGCATTTCGGCCGCCTCCAGCCCTGGAATGGAGCGCACAATCTCCCACTGCACAGCCATGGGCAGCGAGGTGGACATGCCGTTGACATAGACCTCGTGAGTGTTCAGCCCCTCCGGCTCCAGAAAGAACTGGTGCTGCGTCTTGTCGGGAAACTTGACGATCTTGTCCTCAATGGACGGACAATAGCGCGGCCCGATGCCCGCAATCTGCCCGGAATACATTGCCGAGCGATGCACATTTTCGCGAATCAAGCGGAGAGTCTCCGGCGTGGTGAAGGCGATGTGGCAACTGATCTGCGGCTGCACAATTCTCTTGGTTCTGAAGCTGAAGGGTGTGGGGTCCGCGTCGCCCGCCTGCTCCTCGAAGGCTTCCCAACGTATGGTGCGGCCGTCGAGCCGCGGCGGCGTGCCGGTCTTGAGCCGGCAGGTCCGCAATCCCAGCGCACGCAGCGCCTCGCCCAGCAGAACAGAGGCTGGTTCACCGCTGCGCCCAGCAGGATAACTCTCTTCTCCGCAGTGGATTAGCCCGTTCAGAAACGTGCCCGTGGTGATGATGGTGGCCCCGGCCAACAGTTGGCGACCATCGCGCAGCTTCAATCCCGAAACCCGACGCTGACCGCCGCTCATTGTCCTCTGCTCATTGTCTTCGACAATCAGCCCCACCACTTCAGCCTGCCGGATATGCAGACCGGGCTGACTTTCGAGCACCTCGCGCATCTTCACACGATAGAGTTGCTTGTCGCACTGGGCACGCGGACTCCACACCGCCGGCCCGCGCGAGGCGTTCAGCAGACGAAACTGAATCCCCACCGCGTCAGCCACTTCGCCCATCACGCCGCCGAGAGCGTCAACTTCACGAACCAGGTGCCCTTTTGCCACGCCGCCGACAGCCGGGTTGCAGCTCATTTGGGCTATCAGGTCCATATTCATGGTGATGAGCGCCGTCTTCATGCCCATGCGCGAGGCCGCCAAGGCCGCCTCGCACCCGGCGTGTCCCGCGCCGATTACCACCACGTCGTATTTTTCCGCAAAAGCCATTGAACTCCCTAAAAGCGTCGATATGTTTATTCTACGGATTCCTCAGTTTATGTGTCAGCACGCCGCGTCGGGCTCGACTATAATTGGGCAAATCCCAAACTAGAGTGAAGGGCAAGGTTTATTGGGCCATGAATACCTGTTCGTGTGGAAGTTTGATTGATGCCGGGTACAAGCAGTGTCCACGGTGTGAGGCTGTTCAGGTTCTTGGGGTTCAAACGGACGCGACGGAGAGTCAAATCAGAAGCGCCCATCGCCTGCTCGCCAAGGCCTGGAGCCCGGAGAATTTTCAAGACGACCAGAAGCTGAAAGATGCGGCCGAAGAAAAGCTGAAGGATATCACTACCGCATTCTATTTTCTTACTTCGACCTCTAGCGAGCGATACCATGAGGAACGGCCATGTTATGTGGCGTGCTGCAAGGCCCCTGACGGACAATCGACAGATGTAAAGCCCGCTGAGAACAATCAAGCGCCTAGCCTGAGTCCAAATGCGTTTTCCCTTTTACCGGAAGAAGAAGGGATCAAATCGCTCGCCAGGATTCTGCCAAAGCCCAAAACTCTCTTGAAGATTGCGGCTCTCATCGTCGTCCTATTCATCGGCATATCAATCTGGGCAGGTCTAAGATCTCTTGAACCCGGAGCCGCACAGGCAGCCAATGTCAAACCCTCCAATCTGCGCGGTGGCGCGAACGCGCCCGAGGAATCCTTGCTGGAAATGATCAAGAAGGACTTGCAGAGCCTGGATCCGCGAGAGTCTTCGCAGGAACAGCAAACAGACCCGAGCGCCGATCAGCCCGCGCCCAGAAATTCGACTCGTGTTCAAACGGGAAAGATTCGTGCCGCAACCTCGAGCGTTCAGCCCGCAGCAAACGCCACAAAGTCGTATATTACCGTTGGTTCCACCAAAGACGACGTGCTGGCCCAGCAAGGCACTCCAACTGCAGCCTCGGAAGATAAGCTGGTTTACGGCAAATCCGAGTTGTATCTTAAAGACGGCTTTGTCGTCGGTTGGCGAATCGATTCTGGCGCATCCGTGATTCGAGTGAAGCTGTGGCCGCAATATACGATTAATCCGAGCCCGGAGTATTTTACGATTGGCTCATCCAGAGATATAGTTTTGGCGGTTCAGGGAACTCCCACGACACTTACTGAAGACAAGTTCCAATACGGCGGCTCTGAAGTATCTTTTCGCAATAACAAAGTTGAAAGTTGGAAAAGCGATCCCGCTTCGATTCCTCTTCGAGCGAGATAGCCGGCGGCCGCGCTCGACCGGTTTCTATACTGAGAACATGGTCAAAGCCCCGGTTTGCGGATGGACGCTGGAAGAGGCCGCGCGCGGACGCGGTGCGATGCGCATTGCCGGACTGGATGAGGTGGGCCGCGGGCCGCTCTTCGGGCCGGTGGTCGCTGCCGCGGTGGTCCTGGCTTCCGGCTTTCCGTTTGATGGGCTGACCGACTCAAAAAGGCTCTCGGAAAAAAAGCGCAACAAGCTGAACCTGGAGATACGCGCCAACGCCATAGCATTCGCAATCGCAGAGGTGGACGCGGAGACCATCGACCGCATCAACATTCGCCAGGCGTCATTGCTGGCCATGCGGCGCGCCGTCGAGCGACTGGCGCTCAGCCCCGACTTTCTGCTCATTGACGGCCGCGACACTATCGACTGGGAGTGCCCGCAGAGAGCCGTTATTCAAGGCGACTCAATCAGCTTCTCCATTGCAGCGGCCAGCGTGCTGGCCAAGGTTCATCGGGACCGGTTGCTGGTGGAGTTGGACGGCGAGTATCCCGGTTATGGTCTGGCGCAGCACAAGGGCTACGGCTGCCCGGCGCATCTGGCCGCCCTCGCAAGGCTGGGACCAACTCCGCTGCATCGGAGAAGCTATCATCCCGTTGCGCAGGCTGTGCTGCGATTCCCAGAAGCCTGAACTCGCAGCGGGCAGTCTTTGCCCTCGCGAAGGCTCACAACATCTTGCTATCGACCTTATCCAGGCTTGCGTCGGCGGCAGCGCGGCTCCAGCCAATGCGCAGGTTCTTAACATCATGCAAGGCAAAAGCGCCGTCCGCGCCGCGCGGAGCCGTAACGGCGAAGAAATCCGCGCGCTCAACATCCGTCAGGTGGAACGCGGGGCGCGCATCGGCGACCGTGTTCGCTATCTCCACATGACTCATCTCCACATTGCGCACATGCCGCAAAAAGAATCCCGATGCAGGCGTGGGCCCGAACATTCTTGGCTCCGGATAAGCCGATTCGAGCTCGGGAGGTTGTACTTCGGCCATCTCGGCCGTTGCGCCGCCAACCGTCTCAATGTAGATGTTGGAGAGTTTCACATCTTCAATCGGATAGCCCGGAATACCGCTAAGAATCGAGCTGACTTTTTGCGGGGCGTTGTAGCATTCGAGGTTGCTGATGAGGATACGCCTCAGTGTTCCCACTTTTGTGCTTTCTTTGGGACCACGCAAGCGCGCACCCAGGCGCATGAAAATGGGACCAGAGGCAAGGTCGCGCATGGTCGTATTGCTGATGGTTATGTCCTCCAGCAGCGCGCCATCGACCGACTCCAATGCGTAACCCTGACAGCCTTCGAATACGCAATTGGAGATGGTGATGTTGATAAAGCCGCCATTGGATTCCGTGCCGCATTTGATACGGCCTGTCTGGTGGGGAACAGCACCCTGCGCAAACTTCTTGAAGGTTCCGTCCAGCACCGAACCCAATTCGTACCACCCGGTAACCCAGCAGTTGGAGATGGTCACATTCCTGGTGGGCCTTGCATAACCCAGGGCATAACTCGACTTCGGGCAAATGCCGTCGTCCCAGGGCGAGTTGACCGTGCAATTGGAGACGCGCACGTTCTGGCAGCAATCGATGTCGATGCCGTCGCGATCGGTATCGATCTTGAGATTGTCGATGGTCAGGTTATCGACGCCGGTCAGTAAAAGTCCAAAATGGCCGCCCTTGAGAATTGCGAAGTCTCGCAAAAGAACATTGCGGCAATTTTTGAGCGCAATGGCCTTGTTGCCCACGCCTGCCTGTTCGGCTTTGAAGGGCGCGCCGTCTCCTTTGCGTCCGCGGCCGTTCGAGAGCCCCCTGCCCCAGATCAAACCCGGGCCTGTAATGCTGACGTCGTGAATGTCTTCGCCCCACAGGAGCGAGTTATGCCAGTGGTTATGACCGTAGTCCTGATAGGCGTCCCAGGCCGTGTTCGGCTCGGCGTTGTCGTAAACTCCGCCGTTATAGCCGGTTTGGTCGCCGGGCATCGGGGAATCGGCGGCCACGATTGCGCTGCCCTGCTCCAGGAGCAGATGAACCTGGCTCTTCAAGTGGATCGAAAAACAAAGATACGATCCTGCCGGGAAGACAACTACGCCGCCGCGGCCCGCCGCCGCTTCGATTGCCCGGTTCACGGCATCTGTATCCAGCGTTTTCCCGTCCCCCGTTGCGCCGTATTTGCGTACGTCAAAGAGGTTGCGGGCTGGCTCGCCTGCCGGGGTACTGTCCTGTCCCGTGGCTGCGAGAGAAACGGCTGGAATGGCGGCAGCGGCCATGCCTAAACTGCCGGTGCGCAAGAAATCGCGGCGCATCGAATTGAACGCTTTCATAAGAACATCCTTCTCAAATGGCATGGTGCGGCCTTGATTCTCCTGAAAATGATTTCGGGAGCATAAGGGAAACACAGCAGCAGCGCGGAGCTTAATTTCCGCTGATATCCCGAGGGATATCATCAATCGCTAGGCTTAGAATACGCCTGCCGCAGGAGGCCCTTGCTGCGACGCGGGGCAGGGAACGGTTTGGCTAAACCAAGCGCGCTTTGCGCCGTTGATTCCATGTCTGCACGGGTCGTGCCAGCAGGAGGATGCCGAGCACAATCGTCATGGTCAGCGGCGTTAGAACGCCCGGCTTCACCTGCCACCAGTAGTGAATGACTCCGCAAACAGCGGCCGCATAAACAAGCTTGTGCAGCCGGTTCCAGCGCTTGCCGCCCAGCTTACGGATGGCCCAGTTCGTCGAAGTCGCGGCCAGCGGCAGAAGCAGCAGCCACGCCGCCACGCCTGCGGTGATGTAGCGGCGCTTGGCGATGTCGGCTGCCATCGCGTTCACGTCGAAGCCGGCGTAGAGTGCTACGTAAGTGAGCAGATGGAGCGTGGCATAGAAGAACGCGAAGAGACCCAGCAGGCGGCGGAATTTGATGAGCCAGCCGAGACGCGGCGAAAGGCGGCGCACCGGCGTAATGGCCAACGAGATGGTGAGCAGGCGCAGCGTTGCCAGGCCGGTGGCAAAGGTGATCGTCGCCGTGGGATCGGCGCCCAGATTGTTGTTGATTGCGCCCCAAAGGAGCGAGCCAAGCGGCCAAAGGCAGGCCAGCCAAGTGAGGGTTTTGAGTGTAAGAAGCGTCGATCTTTTCATAGTGTGTGAATGTGCAGAGTCACAGTTGAGTATGAAGTGAGTGTACTTGAAGGTGCATGAAAATCGGAGATATTTAGTCGAAAATTGGCGCTTTTTGGCGCAAAAATGACGTTTTTTGCGCGAAATTGACGCTTTTTCCCCTTCGATTTGAGGGTTCAGCCTCAAAAGTCGGGTTATACCCCGTCAAACCGAGGTCTTCTCGCTTCGTTTCCTTCAAAAGTGGGGTTATAGGCCGTCAAACTTAGAGAATCCCAGCGCAAGTCATACTGGCGCAGTGAAGACTCCCTCAGCGGCTAAAGCCCGCCATGATCTTGCGGAGCTTTATGGGGGGTTGAAACCCCCGCCTCTCCCCGGTTTTAAGCTTTTCCGCAGCCCGTGAAGTCGCGCCCTGACGCAACTCCCATCGCCTTGGGACTCACCATCGAAATTCATCCCCCGTTTTGTGCTTCAAAAGTCTCTCCGCAGATTCATTCCGCTATAGAGCGATGCAACCTGGTCGCCGTAACCGTTGAACATCAAAGTGGTGCGGCGCTGCGCGTAGAAGGGCTGGCCGATGCGGCGCTCGGTTTTCTGGCTCCAGCGGGGATGGTCCACGCTGGGATTGACGTTGGAATAGAAGCCGTATTCGCTGGGCCCCTGGTCGTTCCATGTGGTGGGCGGCTGCTTATCGAGGAAGCGCACGGCGACAATTGATTTCGCTGACTTGAAGCCGTACTTCCATGGCACGACGATGCGCACTGGCGCGCCATCCTGATTGGGCAGCACCTCGCCATACAATCCAAAGGTCAGCAGCGTGAGCGGGTTCATGGCCTCGTCCATGCGCAGTCCCTCGGAGTAAGGCCAAGAGATGGTGGACTGGCCTGCCCACTTCTCCACGTGCTTGTCGTAGTAAGAGAGGAACTGAACGTATTTTGCGCTGGGCAGCGGGTCGCAATGGTTGATGAACTCCGAGAGCGAGTAGCCAACCCAGGGAATGACCATGCTCCATGCTTCGACGCAGCGATGACGATAGACGCGATCTTCGAGCGGGCGCAGCTTGAGCAGCGCGTCGATGTCGAAGGTCTTCGGCTGCTTGACCTTGCCTTCTATGCGCACGGTCCAGGGTCGGATAGGCAGGCCGCCGGCATTCTTTGCGGGCTGGTCCTTCTCCACGCCAAACTCGTAGAAGTTGTTGTAGTGCGTGATGTCTTCGAAGCTGGTCAGTTGCTCGCCGGTGGTGGTGAGCGGGCTCTTCACGGTATTAAGTTTTGTGCCGGCCTGCGCGACAATGCGCGGCGAAAAGACCTCGACCAGCCGCTCGACGCCCATCGCGGCTACGGCAGTGGATGCGGCTGTGCGCAGGAAGCGGCGGCGATTCATGTAGCGGTCGTATTCGGCTCGGAGAGTGATCTCGGAGGAGGGAATGTCGGGCGGTTTGCCGATGAGCATAGGGTGACCTCGTGCCGGAAGTGCTGAATACAATCATTAGATACGATGGGAGGGATGGACGTTACAAGATTTGTTTGAGGGATTCGCGGATGCCGGCCGATGGAGCCGAGTTGCCGGTCAACCGGGCGGAACCTCGGACTATGGTTCCTCGATGCACGGTAAGTTGCCTTGCGATTCTGAAAGAACTGGTGCGGCGAGGCCCGGAGTGTGGCCATTAGGCCTTTATCGACTCATATCTATCATTCTCACAAATTTATGTGCAAGGAATGCCATTGAATCCGTTCTAAGCTTGAGGTGGGAAGGAGGCGCGCTCATGCTTCGGTCCTTTTCGGTGGCAATGATTGCGTTACTCACATCTACGGCGTTGTTGCCTGATGCACTAAGTCAACAACCGACAACAGCAACCGCCTCGCGAGCAGAGACAGAACTCTCGAAAACCGTGGTTTTTATCACGTTAGAGTTGAAGACCCCGAACGGGTCCCATGACCCACGCCGCACGGCGGGAGCAAAGCCGTTAACGCTTCACGGGACGGGCTTCTTGATTAAGGTGCCGGATAGCCGCTTGCCGAGTGGTAGGGCGTTCGGTTATTTGGTGACGAACCGGCACGTCGCAGAAGCTATCGAGCAAGATGAAAAGGGAAGGTGCGTGAGACATGAGATACAGCGTACTTACGTGACCTTGAACCTCAAGGAGCCGGTCAATGGCGAGCGGGCAGTCAAACAGACGATGCCTCTCTCGCCTGAGTATCACTGGTACTTTCCAAGTGCGGAAGCAGTAGATTTAGCGGTTATGCCCTTCGTGCTCGCTAACGAGAATTTGTATGACATCAAGCAGCTGTCAACCGATCAGTTGCTCCCTGCGGAAACGATCGAAAAAGACCACATCGTACCCGGAGACCCAGTCCTCACGGCAGGGTTCTTTTTTGCGTATGCGGGACTGCATCAGATTCAGCCTATAGTCAGAGAAGGCGTGTTGGCAATGCTGCCGGACGGTCCAATGACTACCACGATGTGCAAGGCGGGAAACGTCTATCTTGCAGATGTTCATATAACGCCCGGAAACAGCGGATCGCCAATCTTCATCATCCCCAAACTTGGGCTAGGTTCCGGCGTTTCCTTCGGTGGCACGCCGAGCGTCTTTGGGTTATTGGGCGTGGTGAGTGGCTATATGCAAGAGACTTCTGATCTCACATTAAGGGCGTCGACAACCTGGAGTGCCTCGGTTCGCGCGAATAGCGGCGTGTCGGTGATTGTTCCCGCGCAGCAACTGAAAGAACTGCTGGAAGCTCCTGAACTTCGGGCTCTGCGGGATGAAACCGTTCGGCAGATGGGCTTCGGCGAAATCCAGCGGCGGCCCCGGCCAAAATAGACCGATTCGGGTGAAGACGAATTCGGGTCGGTGGCAGGACCTTGTATGCGACATGGAGGGCTGATGCAACATCTGTGCGCTTATTTGCTGGGAGCAAACGGCCATTGGCCAAGATTGCGGGCGCGGATGAGGTAGATCAGCGTGCCGGAGACGGCGATTGCCGCGGCAACGGCCAGTTCAACCAGGGCGTGGCCGCGGTTGACCAGCATGAAAACGAATCCGGCAAGAGCGATGAGCGGCGGCAACGGATAAAGCGGAATGCGGAAAGGCCGCTCAAGCTCAGGCCGTTGAATGCGCAGCAGCATTACACCCACCTGTTGCGGCAGGAATTGCAGCAGGATGCGCGTAATCACCAGCATTGTAATGACCTGCACAAGAGAGAAGAAACAGAAGGCCATGGCGACCAGTCCCAAAGCGACCAGCGAGCGGTGAGGAATGTTGTAGCGCGGATGGACGGCGGCGAGGAAGCGGAAGTAGTTGCCGTCACGGGCGGCGGCGTAAGGCACGCGGGAGTAGCCGAGCAGCAGCGAGAAGACCGAAGCGAAGGCTGTCCAGACGATGAGCGCGGCCATCAGGCGGCCGGCGAGGCTGCCAAAAGCGGAAGCGGCGATGTCGGCCACGAGTTGCACGCGGACAGAGGCGCCGGCGGCGCCGTGCGAAGCGGCGTGGCGCCCAAAATCGCGTATCGCAGGCAGCACGGCCAGGTTCATGGCCACGTAAAACGCCGCAACGAAGAGCACTGAGAGCAGAATGGCGCGCGGAATGGTCTTCTCGGGCCGCTTCACTTCGCC
>Ga0182016_10002858_pt1 | contig 19969 bp, 13 predicted proteins | sample 712S2MmetaG_FD_120491 | JGI IMG/M metagenome (GOLD analysis project Ga0182016, IMG submission 120491) | Permafrost microbial communities from Stordalen Mire, Sweden - 712S2M metaG | ecosystem: Environmental > Terrestrial > Soil > Wetlands > Permafrost | place: Sweden: Stordalen | collected... | reverse complement strand
TCGTTATTACAGCTTCCGAAGATACCCCTGCTGATACCCCCGCCGATGACTGGCTGTCCCCGAACACTAGCAGCTGTTTCTGGACGTTAAAAATTTAGAGCGCGCGGGCCAGAGAGGTGTGTTGCATTCTGCCATGGTGAGTGAGTCCTCATGACACCAAGCCCGCCGGTAACGACAGGCCGATTCCGAGCAAGGCAGATTACGAACTCTCCCATATTGAGCATTGGCGCAAGTGCGCTCAAGGAATCCGATTGCCTGCGAAAGGAGACTTCCTGCCTTTCAGTTAAAGCGCCGAGGCGCTTGCTGCGTCAGGGTCGTGCTCCTGCCATTCGCATGACAGGTGGCGCGCGGCGATAACAAACAGCAGGGCGGCGATCAGGTAAAACCCCGTCCCCGACAAGATCGCGTAGCGCAGCGAATCGCTGCCGTATCGGCCGGCAAAGTGATCCGACAGACGACCGATCAGCACGGTACCGAGTCCCAGGCCGATGAGATTGTTGATGAACAGAAACAGCGCCGAGGCCAATGCCCGCATGTCCGGCGGTACCAAATGCTGTATCGCGCAGATTGTCGGGCCGAGCCACGCGAGTGCCAGCGCGATCGGCAGCAGGAACAGCGGCAAGGTCCACACGCTAGGGGGTGCCAGCACGCCGAGTGCATACAGCGGAATGGTCAGCGCAAATGCGCCGGCCGGTACCAGCGCATAGGCCGAGCGGCTACGGCTGCCGAGGCGATCGGCGAGAAAGCCGCCGAGCCATATGCCCGTGACGCCCCCTACCAGGGTTATCGTGCCGAGGTACCAGGACACCTGCGATAGCGACAGGTGGTAGCTGCGTACGAAGAATGACGGTAACCAGAAGAATGTTCCGTATCCCATCACCGAGCTCGCGGCACCGCCGAGCGAGAGGCTCCAGAACGAGATCTTTCCCGCCAGCAGCGCTCCCACTTGCCGCAATTTCGGTATAGCCCGCGCCCGCGCCGTCGCGTCGAGCCCGCCGCGCGCCGGTTCGCGCACCGTGTAGCCAAAGACGGGCGTCAGGATCAGGCCGAGCGCGCCCACGACGACGAACGCGAAGCGCCAGCTGACGGTGGCTGCAATCAGACCGCCGAACAGCAAACCCGCAGCGCTGCCAATCGGAATCCCAAAAGAATAGATGGCGAGCGCCCGCGCGCGCCTGGCCGGCGGGAAGTAGTCGCTGATGACGGAATAGGCCGGGGCCACCCCGCCCGCCTCGCCTATGCCGACACCCAGCCGTGCAATGAACAGCTGAATGAAATTGTGCGACAGGCCGGTAGCTGCGGAAAAAGCGCTCCACAGGCTCAGCGAGATCGCTATGATCCATTTGCGATTCACCCGATCGGCGAGCCAGCCCATGGGAACGCCGAGCCCGGTGTAAAACAGCGCGAAGGCGGTTCCGCCCAACAGCCCAAGCTCGGTATCGGTGAGATGCAATTCGGCCTTGATCGGCGGTACCAGAATGCCGAGGATGATCCGATCGATGAAATTAAAGGTATAAACCAGCAGTAGCATGCCGAGGGCATAGCGCGCATAGCTCTCGGATTGCAGTTGCGCGCGGGAAATTCTAGCGCTCCCTCGGCGACCGACGCGGGCGAGCCAGCCCGCGCAGTCCGGCCGCAACGTACGGTCCCAGGCGCGCCTTCAGAGCCGCCACGTCGTTCGATCGGCACAGGCCGTCCGAGAGCGCATCCAGGCGGCCGGTCTCCGCGAGCGACAGCGTCAAGGCTCCAGTGAGAAAGTTGTAACCCCAGAAGATGTCCTCGGGTGCGGCTCCCGGCAGCGACAGCATGACCGCCTGAATGAATTCGCGCACCGTAACATCGAAGGTCTTGCCCATGAGCTTACGGCCCCACTCTGGTGAATTGTTCACATAGGCGATCAGCGCAAAATAGCTGTGCCAACCCGGGCCGGCGTGGGCCAGGCGATCCAGAATCGGATCGAGAAAGGCGCCTACCACAGCTTCGGTGCTGGGAGCGTGAGGGGCGGCACGATGGCGCACGTCGGCCAGGCGGCGCAACCGTTCTTCATTCAATACCTGGCCACGTCGCTCGAGCACCGTTTCGAGCAGCTGTTTCTTGCTGCCAAAGTGGTAGTTCACCAGGGCAAGGTCCACGCCGGCCGCCCCCGTGATGTCGCGCAGCGACGTGCCGTGGAAGCCCCGGCGGGCAAACAGCTTCTCCGCTGCGTCTAGGAGTTTGTCTTTGGTAGTGCGCTTCGGACGGGGCATTGAATACCTGCAGCAGGCAGCAATTCTAGCCCAGCAGGGCAGCGCTTGGCACGCGCCAGCGCGGCCAATCGATTGGTACGCCGCTTTCGGCGTGGCCCTAGCTGAACATAAGCGCCGTGTGCTACCCATGATTGATATTAAACGAGCGTTGAAATAGAATTCAACGACCGTTCAACCTAATGAGTGGACGGCGGCACAGATAACTAAGATTTTTGGGGAAACACCACCATGATTCGCAGGCTATGCAGCGCTTTCATCGCGTATTTGTTCGTTTCGGCGGGCCTGGCTGGCGCGGCCGAGCCCGACGCGACCACTGGTGCTGCCGCAAACAACGGCACCCTCGAGGAAATCGTGGTCACCGCGCGGCGTCGGGCGGAGGACCTGCAAAGCGTGCCGCTCACCGTAGCCGCAGTCACCGCAGAGACGATCCAAAGCCAGGACGTCACGAATCTGGAAGACCTTAACAGCTTCGTGCCGAACATGAAGATCGCGAACGATCGCGCGACCAGCAGCACCATCAACGTTTATATCCGCGGTGTCGGGCAGAGCGACCCGCTATGGGGTTTCGAGCCCGGCGTCGGCGTGTATCTCGACGATGTCTACCTCGCACGCCCACAGTCCTCGCTGCTCGATGTCATCGATGTAGACCGGCTCGAGGTACTGAGCGGTCCGCAAGGCACGCTGTATGGCAAAAACACGATTGCCGGGGCGATCAAGTACGTGACGCGCGATATTGCTGGACCTGCCACGCTCACCGTCTCGGCCACCGGTGGCAACTTCGGGGAGCACGACTTCAAGCTCAGCGGCTCGACTCCGCTGATCGCCGATCATGTCTACTTCGGCATCGCTCTGGCGGATATGCAGCACGGCGGCTACGGCGAGGTGGTCGCCCAGCCGGGTCAGACGCCGAGCCCTTACAACTCCATCGGCGAGTCGGTGTCGAACAAGGACATTCTCGCCGGGCGCGCCAACCTGACCATTCTCTGGGGCGAAAGTTCGAAGCTCAAGCTGGTGGCCGACGACACGCTCGACAATTCGAATGTCTCCGGCGGCCAACGGCTCAACAACTACCTCGCGCCGCCGCTCAGCAACCCGTACGATATGTACGATGACATGCCGGTGAACCGGGATTTCTTTCATCGCAGCGGCTACTCGGCGACCTACACCCAGAACCTGACCGATCAACTCAGCCTCAAACTCGTCGGCGCCTACCGCGAAGGCCACGGCCAGCAGTTCATCAACTTTTCGGAACTGGACCAGAACCTGTTCCAGGTGCCGGGCCTGTATCACGATCAACAGGCCTCGGAGGAAGCCCAGTTGACCTTCACCAACGACCTGGTGAAGGCGGTCGGCGGTGTGTTCTACATGGACAGCACGGCCTGCGGTGACTACAACGCCTCGATCGGGACACTGACATTGCTGGGCCTGCCTGCTTTCGATTTTTACATCACTGAGTTGGTCAAGGGTTGTGTGCTGACCAGGAGTTCGGCGGTCTACGGCGACACCTCCTGGAAGCTCACCGATCGGCTGAACCTGGATGCCGGGCTGCGCTGGAACGAGGATCGGAAGACCGCCAATGTGTACCAGGGGGACTACGGCAGCTTTGCGCCGGAACAGTTGTTGCCGAACCAGCAGTTCTTCAATGCTGCGGCTGTGCCGACCGGCTTCTTCCCGTTTACAGGTGTTGTAACTGATTACAATAACGCCCGCTCGTTCGTGAACATTACGCCGCGTCTCGGCCTCGACTACCACTGGACCGACCACGTGATGACCTACGCGACGTACAGTCGGGGCTTCAAGAGTGGCGGCTTCGACATGCGCGGCAATGCGGCTGTCTACCCGGGCACGAAGAACGGCTACGGCTCGGAGACCGCAGACAATTACGAGATCGGCCTTAAGTCGACGCTGCTCGACGACACGTTGTTGCTGAATCTGACGGCGTTCTACGACCCCTACAGCAATGCGCAGGTCGGGCTGCAGCAATTCGTCGAATACGAGGGTGCGCCGACCAACCTCACCGCGGTGCTCAATGCGGGCAAGCAGATCAACAAGGGTGTTGAGCTCGAGTCCGCATGGCGCGCGAGCAGAGCGTTCACGCTCGGACTCACCACCGGCTATCTTGATTCCTACTACGAGGATTACATCTTTCCTTGCAGCGTGTTCACCTTCGAGCCCGGTTGCGGGGCCGGCGTGGGGACGGTCAACGTCGCCAGCCAGAATCGGCCGCTCAATGCACCGAGCTGGACCGTATCCGGCAACGGGACCTATACCTGGGATCTGGCATCAGGCACGCTGCTCGCACGCGCGGGTTACGATTGGCGCAGCTTTACCAAGGTCGCGAATACCACGCCGAGCGTGACCGATCAGCCGGCATATGGGCTGCTCAATGCCGGTCTTGCATTCACCACGACGGGCAAGGCGTGGCGGTTCTCAATCGACGGCAAGAACCTGACAAACAAGTACTACCGCGTGGCCGGCTACGACTTCGGCAATCCGCCGATCGCGCCAGCCAACTCCTATATCGGCGGCGTGAGCCAGATCGGTTTCTATGGCCCGCCGCGGACCTATTCTGCAACGGTGAGCTACCACTTTTAATCAGCTCAGGCGCACGGCGGGCAAGCCTCCAGCGCCGGCCGCGGCGGCCACAGGTCTATATGTCGTGGTTTAAAGCATCTTCGCCCCTGGTGCCGGACCTGATCGTTCAGAACGGGCGGTGGCTGGCGGAGCGGCCGGCGCTGATCGACGGCGCGGTGGCTCTGAACTGGCGCGAGTTCGCGGATGCCACGGCGCGGATTGCCAACGCTCTGGCTGCCCTCGGCGTCGCGCCGCGCCAGCGGGTGGCAGTCCTGATGGACAGCCGGTTCGAGACCGCACTCACGCTGTTCGGCGTGATACGCGCGGGCGCGGTCGCGGTGCCGCTCAACGTCTCGATCGCCGATCAGGCAGTGGCCGACATGTGCGCGGACGCGCGCTGCGTCGCGGTGTTTGCCTCCGGGCCGCACTGCGCGCGGATCGATGAGCTGCGCGCCCAGGGCGTGCTCGGCGCGCGCCACTTCATCGGCTGCGAGCCGCCGGCGCAGGGTTGGCTGGACTTCCAGCTGTTCTGCGCCGCCCAGGTTGCAACGCCGCCGGCGGTCGCGATCGGGCCCGATGATGAGTGCAATCTCATCTACAGCTCGGGCACCACGGCATTGCCAAAGGGCATCGTGCACACGCACGCCTGCCGCATGCACTGGGCCTATGACGCTGCGATTGCACTGCGTTACCGCAGCGGTTGCCGCACGCTGTGCTCGCTCGGGCTGTTCTCGAATATCAGCTGGGTCACGATGCTGTCGACCATACTCGTTGGCGGAACGATCGTGCTGTTGCGAAGCTTCAGCCCGCGCGCAGCGCTCGCGCTCATCGAGGGAGAACGCATCACGCATGGGGCCTTCGTGCCGGTGCAGCTCGAGCGGCTGCTCGCCGATCCGCAGCACGGCGCATTCCGCACCGACAGCCTCGAGATGTTGATGTGCTGCGGCTCGCCGCTGGCGGAGGAGGTCAAGCGCGGCTTCGTGCGTGAGTTCGGCTGCGATCTGATCGAGCTCTACGGGCTCACCGAGGGTTTGATCACGATTCTTCAACCGGAGGATTTCGAGCGCAAGCTGCAGTCGGTCGGCAAGCCGGTGCTCGGGGCCGACATCCGCATTCTCGGTGACGACGACCGCGAGCTCGCGGTCGGCGAAACCGGCGAGGTCGTCGGCTGCGGACGGCTTATCATGGCTGGCTACCATGGGCTGGAGCAGGCCAACCGCGAGGTCACCTGGATCGACGCCGATGGCCGTCAATGGTTGCGCACCGGGGATCTTGGGCGGCTCGATGCCGACGGTTTCCTCTACATCGTCGATCGCAAGAAGGACATGATCGTGTCGGGCGGCCAGAACATCTATCCTGCCGATATCGAGGTGGTGATGCGCGCGCACGACGCGGTCGCGGAGGTTGCGGTGGTCGGCATACCGAGCGCGCGCTGGGGAGAGACGCCGCTCGCCGTGGTGGTGTTGCGCCCCGGGTGCAGCGTGCCTGCGACCGAGCTGATGGAGTGGACCAACGCCCGGGTCGGCAAGCAGCAGCGTGTCAGCGGCGTGGTGTGGCGCGAGAGTCTGCCGCGAAACCCCAACGGCAAGGTGCTCAAGCGTGAACTTCGGCGAGAATACGTATCGAATATCAACATCGGGAAGGCGCCATGAACCTCACCACCAGCGATCACTACTACGATAGCGCCGATGGTCTGCGGCTGTATTGCCGCGTGTACGCCGCTCGGCAGCCGGCTGGCGTGCCGGTGCTGTGCCTTCCGGGCGTGACACGCAACAGCCGCGATTTCGTCGCGCTGGCAGCGCATTTGAGCGAGCAGCGCCAGGTGCTCGCCGCTGACCTGCGTGGTCGCGGGATGTCGGCCTGGGATCCGGATGCGTCTCACTATCAGTTGCCAACCTACGTGCAGGACGCATGGTCGCTGCTGGATTCCCTTCGAGTGAGCCGCGTACTGGTGGTGGGTACGTCCCTGGGTGCGCTCATGGGCATGGTGATGGCGGCGATGAAGCCGGATCGCATTGCCGGCGTGGTGCTCAATGATGCCGGTCCGGAGATCGATCCGACCGGATTGCGCCGCATCGCCGGATACGCGGGTAAGCTGCCGCCGGTGTCAAGCTGGGAGCAGGCCGCGGCGCAGGCAAAGAGCGTCTATGGTGCTGCGCTGCCCGGTCTGAGTGATGCCGAGTGGCTGGATTATGCGCGCTGCGGTTACCGCGCGAATGCGGCGGGAGTGCCGGTGCCGGACATGGATCCGGCGATCGCCGCGGCGTTCAAGAATCTCATCACGGCTCCGCCCGACCTTTGGTCGCTGTATGCACAGATCAAAGGCATTCCCATGCTGGTGATACGCGGCGGCCTGTCTGATATTTTGAGTGCCGCAACCGTTGTGCGCATGGGGCGCGAGAAGCCGGATCTGCAGCACATCACGGTCGAGAACCGCGGGCACGCGCCACTGCTGAATGAGCCCGAGTGTGTGGCGGCGATCGATGCCTTCATAGCCCGCTACGGATGGGTAGCTCGCGTCTGAAGGACGCCATGGTCGGTGATTCGGCGTTCAGCGCATGCAGTACTTAGCGCTGCCATGAACGCAACTGATTCTATACGACCACCTCACCAAGTTCATGAGTGGCTCGATCAAGTGCATTGCGCACTGCTCGCTCCCAACAGGCCGACCGTGTCCCGGCGCTGCAGGACGGAAATAGTATCGGTCTGGATGAACTGACAATACCGCCTTCAAGCCTAGCGGGGCCACGAAGAAAGCCGCGCGCAGCATCGCGTGCCGAAGCGCCCTGGGCGCCGTAACCGAGCACAAAGTAGAGCTCGCGGTAAGGCTGTGCGAATCCGATCGGTATCGGCTGAATGCGTGGCGGCCACTGTCACCCCCATAGACGACCATCCCGTCAATCCGCCGATCAATTGATTCTGCCATTTCGCCAGTGACGCGGCGATAACCGCGAAAAACGGTCCTCCTGCCGTTTCCACCGATTGATATACCGAGGAATCGTGAATTACCGACAGGGCCGGAAGGCCGGCGCGGGAAAGGGCGGTGATCGCGATATCGCGTGGCCAGCTGCGATTTGATGCCACTCGGCTGCTGCCGAGAGCAGCACAAGGCGTAGTGTCGGGGCGGGTTCCGCAACGACTTTGCGGTTACCGATTACCGGTTACCAGCTACAGGCAGCCGCAGCGACTCCAGTCGCGACAGCAGCGCCGCTGGGTAGTCGATCTCGGTGTGCGCGGCGCCCGCGTACAGGGTGCCTTCATTGCCGTCGAGTGTCAGCAGCTCGCCCTCTCGCAATGTGGTACCGGCGATGGTGATCGTGCGTGCCGCCTCGTCAATCTGCAGCTCCGCGCAGCCGACCAGGCAGACCTTTCCCAACTGCCGGGCTACCACAGCGGCGTGCGAGGTGCGCGCGCCGCGCTGCGTCAGCAGTCCGGCAGCCCAGTTCAGCGCGGACATATCGCTGGTTTCCGCGTCGCGCCGCACCAGCACGGTCGGTGCGCCCGCCACGTGGCGAGCCTCGGCCTGCTCCTTGTCCAGCGCGATCTCCCCGATCGCAACGCCGCTGCTCGCCGTGATCGCGCGCGCCAACGGCGCACCATGCAGGGCCACGATGCGCGGCACCGCCAGCGCTTCACGGTCCAGTCCGGCGGTGCGCTCGCGCGCGATATCGGTGTTGATCAGGCCCTCATCGACCATGTCGAGCGCGATGCGCGCCGCGGCGAGCGGCGTTCGCTTGCCGTCGCGGGTCTGTAGCATGTACAGCCGCCCATCCTGGACGGTGAACTCGAAGTCCTGCATGTCGCCAAATGCATGTTCGAGCCGTTGTGCTGTATCCCGCAATTCCTGCCACACGGACGGCAGCACCGTGGCGAGCTCGTCATGTCCATGCGCGCTGCGCCGCCCCGACACGACATCTTCGCCCTGCGCATTGAACAGAAAGTCCGCCCACAGTGCAGGCTCCCCGGTGGTGGGATCGCGGGTAAACCCGACTCCCGCACCCGACTGTCCGCCCGCATTGCCGAATACCATGCGCTGCACCGTCACGGCAGTCCCGATGCTGTCCGGTATTCCGCGCTGGCGTCGATAATCGCAGGCTTTCGGCGAATTCCAGGAGGCGAATACGCCCTGTATCGCGCCGGCGAGCTGCACCGCCGGCTCCTGCGGAAACGGCCGCCCGGTGTGCTCGGCGAAAAGCGCGAGAAATCGCCGCGTCAGGTCGCGTAATTCCGCGAAGTCCAGATCGCGCTCATCGCGCGCCCCGATCAGCGTCGCGGCCGCCGCATCGAACAGCTGCGCGGGCAGGCCGGCCACCACCTCGGCGTACGTGGCCACCAGTCTCCGATACGCATCCCAGACTAGCCGTGGATTGCCTGTCTGGCGCAACAAACCCCCCAGCGTTGCATCGCACAGGCCAATGTTCAGCAGTGTTTCCATCATCCCGGGCATCGATACCGGCGCGCCCGAGCGCACAGACAGCAGCAGCGGACGCCGCGGGCTGCCGAACGACAGGCCGGTCGCGCGCTCCAATGCCAGCAGCGCGGGCTGCCACAGGTTTGAATTTGCCGCCGCTGCGCGTGCGTTCGCATCGGCGCAGTAGCGCGTACCTATGACAAAGGCTGGTGGCACCGTCAGCGATATGCGCGCCATGCGCAGCAGGTTCCAGGCCTTGAACCCCATGGTCTGTGCCGAGGGTTCGCGGTCGATGGCGGCCTGGCCGCACCCAATCAGATAGATCTCGCCGGGCAGTGCAGCCAAGACCTGCTGGCACGGGATAGCAGGTGGCGACGCGACGTCCGCGCCGGTACCCAGCGCCGCCGCCCTGTGCAGAGCTTCGCGCCGCACTGGCTCGTCCTGGTCGGAGGCTTGCGAGCACGGCGCCTCGCGTGTGTCGTGCGATGGCATCAGTGCATTCCAGCCTGGTCGAACACGACATCCCGCAGCGCATACTCGGCCGTCAGCAGCCGGTCGGATGCCAACTCCAGTGCGGCGGCAAGATCATTGACGAGCATCAACGATGGCGCGTCCTGCACCGCCCCGAGGATGACGCGGCGAGCGTCGCGCAGCAGCGCATCGCATTGCCGCTCGGCCTGCAGCACCTGCCAGGTGGCCTGGAGGAACGCATCGTTGTCGATTACCTCGGTATTGGCGCCGAGCGTGCGCGCAATCGCCAGCGCCTTCACGTGGTCCTGGGTTGCCTGCAGCACGGTGCCGGCGAGGCGTGCAAGTACTTTCCGTACATCGGCATTCCAGCCCTTCTGGTGCTGGTCTGCGATCAGGCTGATCAGGAAAGCGGCCTCCTCGAGCGCGTCGGCCACATCGTCCGACTGCTCCGCGAGTTTTGCAAACGCTAGCCACCGCGGCTGGCGCTCGGCCTTTTCGCGCGCCTGTATGACCAGGTGGTCGGCGCGCCGTTCCCATACTTTCGCGCGCGCCGCAAGCTTCTGCGCCGCCTCGCCCGAGTTCTCGACACCGTGGGCCAGGCCATCGCTGATCCCCTGAGCGAGCGCATGGCAATAGGCGGCGTGTTCAGCCAGCAGATCGAATTCGCTGGTCCGATGGCGCACGTGCTGGGCAAGCAGCATGCGTGTTTCGTCGGCCACCAGCGCCGACGGCTGGCCGCCGCACAACGCCTCGCATGCGAGGCGAAGAACGCCCACCAGGAACTCGCGCGCATCCGCGGCACCCAGGACTTCGTCCAGCCGATCGCCGATACGAAACGCGCCTTCTCCGGCTGCCTGCATCGCCGCGAAGATCAGGCGCTCCCCGCCAACCTGCAGCCACGCCCGATGGCCGACCTCGAGCCGGGCGGCTTCGGCAAGCACCGCTATGGCCCCGGTCTTGTCGACGAATTCCTGCAGCCGTTTGCGGGCGTGGTTCCAATCGATCAGGAATACGATGCGCGAAGCAATGCCTTCCAGCGCCGCATCCAGGCTGCGTTCGTCGTGGCAATCAAACCGGGCGGTGCCCAGAGAGTACGGCGCTCCCTGGTTCAGGTCGGCTTCGGTGCGGGCTTCCACCGCTGACCACTGCGCTCCAAGAGGGGTCAGCAGACCCTGAAAGAACTCCAGGCGCCGCCGGTGCAGATCGGAATAGGTCAGCGTAATCTCGCGGCCGCTCACCTGCAGTACCAGCACGTGCGCGTCGTTGGTGCCGATGTCGTTTTGCAGCAGCAGGCGATCGCCGTCCCTGGTTGCGGTGGTATCGAGTCCCGGGTGCTCGAATTTCAGAGCCGCGGTCCGGTTCAGACCGCGCATGAACGCCGCCACACGCAGCCGGTCCGCGGGTTGCAGGTCCCAGACGTTGGCGCCATCAATTATCTCGGTGGCCAGCTCGCCGGCGAGCCGGTTGATCTGCCGGTGCAGGTCCATCACCAGCAGATGCAGGCTGTCGGGACCATCCGGGCGACCCTGCGTGAACGCCTCGATCTGAGCGTCACTGAGTCGATCGGATGGCAGCGCATTGAGCCAGTCCAGCCAATACTGCACGCGCTGCTGGAGCTGCGCGGCTTCATGCGTGCTCTCAAGGGCCGGACGGGCCATGACGGCAAGATCCTGTGCAAAGCATCCGACCAATTTCGGCATCTCCGACAGATGCAGGTCCTGCTCGATTCGAGTCGCGCCGGGTACGATTTCCTGCAGCCAGCTCTCACGCAGGCCGGCGGCTGACATTTCGGTCGTGAAATCGGGCAGCTCATGCTTCGGCTGCGAGGCATGCGCTGCGGCCGCCTGCAGCACCGTCAAGTAGACCTTCAGGCGATCGTTGGCGGACAGGGCCGCCTTCACCCAGGCTGGCAGCATCAATCTGCGCTGGCCGAGAGAGGCCACCGCGGCAGTCTTTTGCATGGGTTACTTCTGTAAAGTGGTTACTAGTCTGGGTTGCCAGGATGACGACAATATGACCGCCGCAGCGGCGCCGCTAAGGCTGTGCGAGAGGGAGGCCGTGAGCACGGCGCGAGCGCGATGGGAAGTTCCGTACAATGTAAGTCATTCACGCTTCAGACGGTCATCTGGAAGGTGTTTAATCGCAGCCAGCGACAGCGCTTGCGGCGTGCCGACTAATTATTGTCACAGGCCAGGCCATTATCCAACGATTGTGGGCGCGTGCGATTGCGAGGCCGGCAATGAACAACAAGAGGCCGATCAGATAGGTGACAGCAGCAACGTTGATCTTCCAGATGTCGAGGTGCAGCACTTCGGACACACCGAGGGCTACCAGACTGGGTTCAACCAGTGCTGCGACCCGCCGTGAATTCGACGTCGTGCCCAACCAGCGCAGCGCGCATTCTTGGCGGAACGGTGACCGACTGCGCGCTAGCTCAAACCATAGAAAGGACTTTGTTTATATCCTATAACCATATGGTAAATATACAATTAGCTCCCCGGATTGGAGCCATAATCACGCTGAAAAGTCCGGAAAATTTAGCGATTTCGTGGTTGCGGTCAACGCAGATACCCGCGCCGATGGGAGGCTGTAACTGAACATACGCAGCTGTTCCTGGACGTCGATGCAGTCACCGACGTATCCGAGTGAGGCGGCAGCCAATCGCGCCAGTGTAGCAAGGCTGCCCTGCCGCTAACTTCCTGAAGCAAGCAGGTAGCGCACGCTACGCCCCCCCACCTTGCATGCGAAGTATCTTTCGCTCTACGAGCTCGGCAAGATCACGCTGTGCCGTGGCGGGACTTATGTGAGTGAGCTGCGCGTACTTCTTGTTGCTGGTCATTCCGCCGACAAATCCTTCAGGGCCGACATCGAGCAACGTGTTGAGTAGCTTGCGCTGGCGCTCGTTGAAGCCGGATTGCGAATGATGCATCCAGAAGCGCGCTTTCTGCAGTACGCGCTCGACCGTGCCGGCACTCTCAGCGCAAGCGGCCGCGACCTGCTTGAGGAACCATTTCAGCGGAATGGCCATAGCTTCGACTTTGCTTGCGAGTTCGCCGAGCCATTCCACGGAGCATTGGCCACGGGTTCAAGATACGCGTCGAGCAACCCTAAAGCCCAGATCAACGACTCGTGTATCCTCCTTGTCGCAATCGCGGTAGGCGGCCCGTAGGCCTGTGGGCGTTGAGGTCCAGGATCCGCCGCGATTGCTGCGGCAGGCGCACGTGGCGGTGACTTTAGGCGAACCATCGGTGGGAGCGCCTTGATAGGTTCGCTCGTAACAGTCCGCGAGCATTTCAAAGACATTGCCCATCATGTCGTAGAGGCCGAAGGTATTCGGCTTTAAGCTTCCCACAGGCGCGGTAAAGACAAATCCGTCATGACGGGGTTGGGAGGCCACTTGGTCCGGAAAATGCCTTTGCATCGTCAGGTCGTCGCCATTGGCATAGGCGCAGGCATCGGCCTGCGAATCCCCCCAGTAGTCAGCGGTCCCGGTGCCCGCGCGTGCGGTATATTCCCATTCGGACTCGGAGGGCAAGTAATAGTCGTGCCCCGTCTTCTTGCTGAGCCTCTCGACGTAGGCCTTTGCTTGCTTCCAGCTGACGCGGATGATCGGATCTCGTCGTTTGAATTTGCCTGTACGGCTGAAGTCTTCGGACTGTCCAGGCCAGAGCTTGGCCCAGGATGGTATCGATTCGAGACCTGCTCACAGGGCGGACGACGGATCAAGGGACAATACGGTGTCAGGATGGCCGTCGACGGGGGGCTGGTGCGGCTGGCCGCAGCAGGCACCATCATGATTCCGCGCTGGCAGGGCATTGACATGCCGGTACCCGCGGCCGTTATTGAGGCACTGCGAAGAGCGCATAGTCGTGGTGCGCGACTGCTCTCCATTTGCTCCGGTTCATTTGTACTTGCTGCCACCGGCCTCCTGGATGGCAAGTGCGCGACCACGCACTGGCGATATTCGGAGGCGCTGCAAAGCCGTTTCCCCCAGGTGCGTGTTGATCCAGACGTGCTCTATATCGATGAGGGCCAGATTCTCACGTCGGCCGGCAGTGCCGCGGGGCTCGACCTGCGCCTTCATCTCATCCGCCGCGATTTTGGCGCGGCGGTCGCCAATCAGGTTGCGCGGCGGCACGTGATTCCTCCCCATCGGGATGGGGGCCAGGCGCAGTTTCTCGACAGCCCTGTCGACCGGCGCGAACGCGGGCCGCTCTCCGCCGTGCTCGAGCGCGTCCAGCGACGCCTTCACCAGCCGATGTCGATCCGTCAGATGGCTCGATGGGCCGCAATGAGTGAGCGCACGTTTATCCGCAGATTCCGTGCGACCACCGATCGAATACCGGAAAAGATTCTCCCAGATGGCTGATGGCGCTTTTGGCTAGACTAGACGTTGGTTGTTATTAGGCCCAAAACACCGATATGCCCACCATCAGCGAATTCTTCGGAATCCTAATTCGCATGTATTGGGATGATCATCCCCCACCGCATTTTCATGCCCTCTACGGCGAGCACGAGGCGCAGTACAACATCGCCACGCTGGATACCATCCACGGATCACTGCCGCGCCGCGCTCATGCGCTGGTGGTCGAGTGGGCATCGTTGCACAAAGATGAGCTGATGAAGAACTGGGATCGATGCCAAGTACCGGCCCCAGCTGTTCCCATAGAACCCCTGGAGTAATTGTCATGGCAGTGTGGTCCATTGTGCGTTTCAAGATCTTGTCGAACTACAAGATAGAGGTGGCCTTTACCGACGGCACGAGCGGCGTGGCTGATCTTTCTCCGCGCCTGTCCCAGGGGCCGCTGGGGGATGGGTTCGATGCGCTATGCGATGCGACTGTATTCGCAAAGGTATACCTGGAGCACGGCGCGTTGACATGGCCAGGTGGCATTGATCTAGCACCCGATGCGATGTACCAGCGGATTCGAGAATCAGGCACCTCGACTCTCGCAGCAAAGAACCGAAAAGTGGCGTAAGCGCTGCTCGGCGTTCCCGGATACTCGGGGGCCATCCAGGTGCCGAGGTGATTCACGGCCGATCGGCGCGAAAACTTCGATATCTATCTTCCAGAGTGGCTAGCCAAGCACAACAAATCTATCTTCGGTGCGCTCTACCTGGCTGGCATCGTGTTCGCCCTTGTGCGGTGGGCGCGCGCGGCCAATTAGCAATCCCTTTGTGCATCGTGCCGGTCTGCTGGACACGATGAGCTGCTATAGCAGATGGGGATAGACGCGCGGTTCGACTGTGGCCGCTGCCAGAACGCAGCCGATCATCGCTCCGGGAACACCGTGTGTGACCACATCCCGTCCGGTAAGATAACGAGGCATGTCCGCCTAAGAATTCCGGGTAGACGCAAGTTTTTCTGGTGGTTCGTCTCTTGCCAACATGCGATTCGCTCGCATAATCACCAACCCTTTCGAGGAAGAGAGCATAAGGAAGTGGGGGGTATTCGGGCTCGATGCTGGGGCAGGGCGGCGAGTAGCGGCGGCGGCACCCCACACTTCCTTATGCTCTCCAGGATGCCCAGCGAGGCACCCGATAGAGAGCACGCCGCGGAGACAGGTCTAGCCGATCGGCGGTGACTCGATTGACAGCGTGTGAGAATAGCTGCGCAAGGCTGCCAACATACCTATTTGATTCCACACACGCATACGCGTAGGGAGCTCAACCATTGGGGTTAGTCGGGCCAAGTAGCGCTGAGTCGGCGCTTGACATACCGCGCAGGACGTAGGCATCAAATCCGCGTTCCAACAGAATGAAGGCGGCCGCCGAGCTACGGCGTCCGGTATCGCAATACACCACGTAAGGAATTTCGCGATCGATTGTTGTGAGCTTTACTCGCATGAAGCACAGCGGAATATTTATCGCTCCATCGATCGCCCCGCGATTCTGGTACTCGGAGGTAGCCGCACATCCAGCCAGCGGCCGCCGCCTTCAATGATCTTACGAGCTTCTCGGCAATCGACCCACTGCTGCAATGGTTCTTTCATGAGCTCAAGGAAATCCTTCTTGGTCAGACGCATCAGTGCTCCATCGGTCAGCATCTTGACCGTGGCATTTCGCTTGGCTTCCGAAATCAGCGCCTCTTCACCGAAGGTATTTCCGAGCCCGAGTTCGGCGAGCGAGATACCTTTGGCCTTTAATGGCGTCTCGCGAATAACCTCACACTTGCCGCACACGATCGCGAAAAAGCAATTGCCCTCTGAGCCTTGCTGGATTACGATTTCACCGGCACGGCAGTCGACGCGCTGCATACGCATGAATATTGCCCGCCGGCACGCCGCAGCTCCACTTTTGATAGGAACCATCATCCTTCCAGCTGCCAACGATGACGCCCATGGCTCACCTCTTCGTTCGGCGTCGGGCCTGTCTGGGGCGCGCTTGCTTCTTGGCGATGATTCGTCGTTTGGGCTTGGCTTGAGCCCGGCGTCGCGGATTCGGCCTCATCAGCGCCCGATTCCTGGCGACGGCGCGCGTGACGACGGAGGCGAGCTGGCGCCGGTAGTCTTCGAGTTGGGATTCAAGATCGACAATGCGCGTAGTGCGCACGCACAGTTCCGCGCGGTCGGTGGCGAGCTCCTTCGATGACCACCTGCGATCTGCCGCCCAGTTCCAGCGTTACCGGCACGAGGTGGTCGGCCGCAGCTTTCATCACCCGACGGCCCACATTTGTGCTACCGGTGAATACCAAGTGATCGAATGGGTTGGGAAGAGGCTTCATGTTTTTCAGCTCCAGCAGCATGCAAAGAATGCTTCAGGTAGCAAGAATGCGGAAAACTGACCGATTGCCATTGTCTTTCAAAAGAGTTCGGCCAGGACCTGTGTCGCGCCGGCGCGCGCAAGGATCGTGCGACAATCACTCGTCATGCCTGGCGAGCCGCACAGATAGAAATCGGTCGCCGCAGGATCGAAGGTCAGACTGGAAAGCGCCTGCGTCACCTGTCCCTGGAACACACCCTGCGCTAATGGGTCGCCATCGACACAAACGGTCGTCCGAGGCAGGGGCGCGAGCTCGCGCGTGATGTCTTCCTTCGCGAGGCCGCAGCCGAAAAGGAGTTCGGCTGACTCGAGTTCGCCCGCCGCCGCCATCGCCGCAAACATCGACAGGAACGGGGAAAGGCCAGTCCCCGTTGCGATGAACACTTTGCGATGTGAGTTGCGCTGCATTCCGAAGGCGCCGAAGGGCAGCTCAACCTCCGTCTCCGTCCCAGGCTGAACTGTTCTGGCAAATATAGAACCGTCACCACCCGTACGCGTGCTGACGAGCAGCGTGAAGCGCCGGCCGTCATCCGAGGCGATCGAATAGCACCGCCACTCAAAAGGCGCGACGCGCAGCATGACATATTGGCCGGGCGTGCAAGAGATCGCTTCGTCTAGTTCGAACTCTAGCCGCCATATCGATGGCGTCAGCGCAGTCTTGCCGACGAGCACCGCACGTTTCTTATAGGGCGAGCGCGCGGGCGTTGGTGTGGCCGCTGCGCTCTTGGCGGTATGCACGCTCGCCATGATGCGCGGGAACCCGCCCTGACCAAGAGCTCGGCTCGCCGCCACGACACCACCCATCAGCGAGCCGGCCACGCCGAGGCTCCATGCGTCGCAACCACTGAGGTAGAGTCCGGAGATCGGCGGCGGCGCGGAGAGCGCACTGGAAAGAAATCTCTCCGGTGTTCCCTTGAGGCCGTAGAAGGCGCCGCCAGGGTGGGAGGTATAGTCCTCCACCGTCAGCGGCGTCGACAGTTCGGAGTATTGTACCATTGCCTTAAGACCCGGCGTCGCGGTTTCTGCCAGGTCCAACAGGCCCTGGGCGATGCGGTTCTTGAGTTCGAGATAGTCATACCCCCGCATACCGTGTGCGGTTCCGCGCCAAGCGGAGAAGGCATCCGCCTTGACGAGGGCGAGAACCTCGGCCGTACTGAAGCGATCATCACCGGACTTCACGGCCGGAAACGACATGTAGGCGTGCTTTGGCTTGCCCGCGAGGACCGCGGCCGTTTGCGCATCGATGTCGTCATGCTCGAATGTCGTGTTGATCCAGTAGTTCTCGCCTCTGACTCCGAGGGCCGCGACCGGCTTGTTGAGCCGCAGATATAGCGTCACGGCCGATAACCCGCCGTCGAGGCGATCAATGGCGGCGCGCAGACCGGCAGTGCGTCGACCGATCTCGCCGTCCACCGGCAGCAGCCGCTTATAGGTGACATGGGCACCCGCGTCGGAAATGACGATCGGCGCGAAAAACTCCGTCTCGACGGGCGCGGCGCCGCGTCTGTCGAGGGCCTTTACTCCAGTGACACTCGTGCCTTCGGCAAGGATGCCCGTGACCTCGTGGCACACATTGATGGCGCCGCCCGCTGCTTCAACGCCCACCTCAAACGTACGCGCGATACGGCTAGCGCCGCCCTTCGGAAACCATCCGCCACGCAGGTAGCTCCTGACGACAATTGCGTGCAGGACGAAGGCGCTTTCGCTCGGCGGCAGGCCATAATCGCCCCATTGCGTCGCGAGCAGCGCTTTGAGCGCGGCCGACTTGAAATGCCGATCCAGATACTCGCCGGTCGTGCGCGTGGCCCCCTCCGGGCTCGCGGGACATGCCTGCGCTGGTGGAAGGGCGACCGGCGGCGGCGATATCGACTCAATCATTCGACGCGCGTTCCATTCGGCGATTTCGTTGACATCGGCGAAGTAGCGGCGAATCGATGCCGCCTCGTCCGGAAAGCGCTCGATCAGCCGCTCCTGGTAACGCCCCGCGTCAGAGGGGACAGAGAAATCGAGGCCGGGATAGATGAACCGTTCAAACTCGTCAGGCATCGGGTTCCAACCGAGAGCGCCGGCTGACAGAAAGTCAAACAACGTACGAGTGTCGGAGCCGACCTGCATGTTGCCGAGGTAGTGCACCCCAACATCCCAGCTTGCACCATCGCGCCGAAATACATGCGTCAAGCCTCCCCGTTCGGAATGCTTCTCGAGCACGAGCACTCTCAATCCGCCAACTTTGGAGAGCAGAGCAGCCGCCGACACCCCACCGATGCCCGAGCCGATGACGATTGCATCCCACGTCTGAGTCATGGTCTGCCACTCAGGCTTACATTATCTTTTTCGGTGGCGGGACCGGTTGATCTGGTTGTGTTTGGATTTGCTTTCACTTCGACTACGGAATTAATTGCGTTCTCCTACAAGTGCAGGCGATCGTGGTTCGGGAAGGCGCACCCCTAAGCAGCGACATTTTCGAGTGTCCCGTGCAACTCGTCTGTTCGCCGCCGTACTTAGGCAACGCTCCACGAATTTTGGCGCAGGTCCTATGCCGTCAGGACGAATGGGCTTTGTGACCTGCTGTGCCGGCCATGCCCGTGCCTTGAGATCTGGCCACACTCCGCACCAGCGCTCGGTCTTGGCGACGTAGACATCTGGGATTTGCAGAGCTGGACCGGACTGCTGCGCAGGAACGCACAGGATGTGTCGTGGCGTTGGCGCTATCGCGAACGGCAGCAAATCGCTGAACGGGAGCGTGCCAATCGCTGGCGCGAACTCTCCCCTAGCCGCCAATTGCACCGGCTCGATGGGCAGTGGTTCATCGTGGAGATTGCAGCTCTGCCGCCGGCCCCTGCGACGGTGTGGGATACGGTGCGGCGCCGTCGTATCACGCAAGGAACAAGCAAGACAGGCTGCGCGATGGAACAAAGATATGCGCAGCAGCTCTTCGGCCGGTCGGGCGTCTACGCCGCCTCGAAGCGTCAGCTGGCGTCACGAGAGATGCGCGACTATGGGCTTCTAAACTCCGCATAATCGATCCGTCCCCTGAAGGCAGCCTACACAACATGCTTCTGACGATATCAGCAACACACCGCGTTCATGGCCTTGCAGGCAGGGCGGATGACTAGGGCGGCGCGCGCGCAAGCTCGATGTCTCCGCTGCTGAGGCCAGATTGCTGCAGCTATCTTAGCGCAGCTCAACGACGATCGCGCATTGCAGGCCATCGATCCGGACAAGGGGGGCCGGCCCCTATGACCATCGTCACGTGTACTGCTACTGGCGCCCTGGAAGCAGGGTAAATTGCGCCATGCCGTAAACATCAGTGCGCCGTCACTTGCAATGCAGCTTGCTGAGGCCTTTGTCTGCGTCGTCGCGCAGCGCCTGATCTTCGTGCTTGTATTGCGTGTGCACCATCTTGCAGACAGCGCCGTGATTGTCATCGAGATTGCCGCCGCAGTGAAAGTTGCTGGCATTGTCAGTGTTGCCGGTGCCGTTGTAGATCGCAGTCTGCGGCCAG
>Ga0182016_10002856_pt1 | contig 19975 bp, 19 predicted proteins | sample 712S2MmetaG_FD_120491 | JGI IMG/M metagenome (GOLD analysis project Ga0182016, IMG submission 120491) | Permafrost microbial communities from Stordalen Mire, Sweden - 712S2M metaG | ecosystem: Environmental > Terrestrial > Soil > Wetlands > Permafrost | place: Sweden: Stordalen | collected... | reverse complement strand
CGACTGGACGACCCGGCGCCACGTAATTCGACCGGCACGTCATCGGCGCGACCGTAGCGAGCGGGCAACGCGTTGTCGGCCAGGGCGCCCGCGAGCGCGAAGCGCCCACCGAGTTCGCTGCGCACGCGAACGCTCGACGCACGCGGGACGTACGCGAAATCGGACACCCGTTCGAAGACGCTCGTGCGACCCTCGAGTTCGAACGCTTCGTCACCGCAGGTGACGGTGCAACTGCCCGCGAGCGGAAGGACGATCCACTCGGAGCCGTCAGTCGTCCAGTCCAAGGTTGCGCCGGGCGCGAGCACGACGACGCGAAGCGAGCTGTAGGTCCATCGCGCGCTTTCGGGTGAGATGTCGACGGAGTAACCGTTCGAATCCGGTTGACGTGCGCGCAGGTGAAACGGTTGGGTCATAGAAGACTGACGGCCGTCTTGACGGCCGTTGCTACGTCGTCGTCGGGTGGATAGAGCAAGTTGCGGCCGACCACGAGGCCGCGCACGCCCGGAAGGCGCAAGGTCTTCTCCCACTGGCCGAACATCTCGTCGGGCCGGTCACTGCGCGGTCCGCCGAGAAGAACCAGCGGCATGGTGGTCGCTTCGGCGACACGTTCCATTTCGTCAACCACGGGGACCTTCAGCCACGTGTGTGATGACGTGGCGCCCAAAGCGCTCGCGACGGCCATTGAGCGAATCACGCCCGCCGCCGTCAAGTCGTGCTGAATTCGTCCATCGACGCGACGACTCATGAAGGGCTCCAACATGGCGATCCGGTCGGCCGCCGCGAGCTTCGTCACTGCCTTCGCGCAGGATTCCAGGGTGTTCGCGGTTCCCGCATCCTCAAGATTGATGCGAAGCAACATCTTGCCGCCGTCCAGTCGTGACTCAACGATCGACTCGACGCTGTAACCGGTGAAGCGATCGTCCATCTCAAAGACCGCACCGGGCAAACCACCTCGGTTCATGGAGCCAAAGACGTACTTCTGATCGAGCGCGCCGAGCAACATGAGGTCTTCGATGATGTCGGGAGTTCCGAGCACGCCGTCGACGCCCGGAATGTCGAGAGCGGTGATGAGACGGTCCAGCAGATCGAAGCGATTCGCCATCGCAATTTGATTGGTCCCGACGTCGAGCATTCCTCTCGCCGTGTGGTCGGCGGCAACGATGAGCAATCGACGATTTTCGTCCGATGTCGTTCGCAGTTCTCGCCGCTGCGCCGCCCCGGCGATGGCCCCGGGTCGAAGGAACCTCGTCTCGAGTAGCAGTTCTTGTTGTTGCTGATTCACACTCGTTCCCCCTCCAGCACTTTTCGAACTTCATCTTCGGTTGGCATCGCTTCAGAACACGCGAGCCGTGATGCCACGATTGCACCGGCCGCACTCGCGAAACGAATCGTCTCGCCGAGCGGCCATCCAGAGAGCACGCCATGACAGAGCGCTCCGCCGAAGGCGTCGCCGGCGCCGAGTCCGTTGACGACCTCGATCTCGACCGGCGACACTTCAACGCGCTCGCTCGTGGTCTTGGCGAGTACACCGTCCGGCCCCATCTTGACGATGACGAGTTCCTGACCGAACTCCAAGAGACGATCGGCCGCCACGTCGGGGTCTTGGCTATCGACAGCGACCTCGACTTCGCTTACATTGCCCACGGCAATGGTCGTGAACGCCAATGCGTCACGAGCGGCGGTTCGGGCATCATCTCTTGAAGTCCAAAAGGAAGGACGAAAGTCGAGGTCGAGAACCGTGGGATGCAGTCGATGTCGCGCTTCGAGCGCCAGCATTGTGGCCGAGCGACTTGGCTCCATCGAGAGTCCGCTCACCGTCGCCCAGAACAGGCGAGCGGTTGCAATCTCCTTGAGATCGAGTTCTGACGGATAGATCTCGAGGTCTGGTGCCTTGGGCGCTCGGTAAAAGTAAATGGGGAAGTGGTCGGGCGGGAATGTCTCACAAAAGGTGACCGGCGTCTGGAATCCGATGCAGTCCGACACGAAGCGATCGTCGACCCCGAAACCCCGCAACGCGGCGTGGACGTACGCTCCAAAGGGGTCCGGACCGGTTCGACTTATCAGTGCGGCGCGCTGACCGAGCCGCGAGGCGGCGACCGCGACATTCGTTGGGCTCCCGCCGAGGAATTTCTCAAAGTGCTTGACGTCAACGAGACTGCCGTGTTGCGTTGGGTAGAAATCGACGCCGACGCGGCCGATGGTGATCACGTCAAATGGTTCGTTCACGACCGAACCTAACGTGGGCGCCCTGGGCCAGCGGACCGCGCGGGGGTCTGTTCGGCGTCAACCGACCGGGTCGCGATGTGCCCAATTTCGACAAAACTGGCATATGTCAGGACAATAGCAGTACCGACGTGTTTGCGACATAGACTTTTGTTAGGTCGCCTGACAAAGGATTGCGATGGCTCGTCAAGAAGTGCTGGCTTACAACCCGTTGAAGTCGATGGTGCTCGATCGTGACAGTCCGGTGCCCCTGTACTTCCAACTGGCGCAGCACTTTGAGAACGAGATCAAAGCTGGGAGTCTCGTGTCGGGCGATCGACTTGAGAATGAAGTGAAGATTGCCGAGGACCTGGGACTTTCGCGACCCACCGTGCGGGCCGCGTTCGGCTATCTGGTCGACAAGGGTCTGGTCCTTCGGCGTCGGGGCCAAGGAACGATCGTCACGAAGGGCAAGGTAAGCCGTTCGGTGAAACTCACTAGCCTCTTCGATGACTTGGCGAAGTCCGGCAAGTCCCCGACGACGAAAGTCCTCCACAACGAAGTGATGAAGGCATCTGACCTGGTCAAGAGTGCATTAGGACTGGCCGACAACCAACTCGTCATCTACCTCGAACGGCTCAGATTCGGCGAAGGCGAACCGATTGCCCTGATGCACAACTTCCTCCCCATCACCTTGGTGACGATGAGCAATGAGATGCTCGAAGAACATGGTTTTTATGAGATCCTGCGTGCCAGCGGCGTCTTTCCGGACCACGCGACGCAGCGCATATCTGCCAAGAACGCCTCGACGGTGGAAGCGAACTTTCTCAATGAACCACGTGGGACTGCCCTCTTGACAATGGAGCGAACGACGTATGACGCCGCGGGCAAGGCGATTGAATTCGCCCAACACGTCTATCGAGCGGCGCGCTACTCTCTGGTCACTTCGGTGAACATCGGCGACGCCTCGGCCGATTAACGGACCGTTACATTTGATAGTAGTTATTGACAAGCATTTGGATATGCACTACGGTCGCTCGCAGAGCAGGCATACAAAGGCTGGTCGGCGACTTCACTTTTGTCGCACGAGGTGCGTATTTTACGATTGCAGGGCAGCTTGTTTGGAGGGCAGTGGAAACACTGAGGGGAACGAGAGCGCGCGGACGTAGGACGTCGTCTCACTTCGCGCCCCAAGCCGATGTAGTCGTGGGGACCTGGACATGAACGAGATTCGTTTTGATCACGTGTGGAAACTCTTCGAGGGCAACGCAGTCGTCTCTGACCTCAATCTTGAGATTCCCCGTGGAGAGTTCTTGGTTCTCGTCGGCCCGTCGGGTTGCGGCAAGACGACCTCACTGCGAATGCTCGCCGGTCTCGAACGACCGAGTCACGGCCGAATCTGGATCGGCGACAAAGACGTCACGGACGTGCCCACGGGACAACGCGACTTCTCGATGGTGTTCCAGAGTTACGCGCTCTATCCGAACATGACCGTCTATAAGAATCTGGCCTTCGGTCCCAAGGTGCGTAAAGAGCCTCGCGACACGCTCCGTCAGCGAATCCACGACGTGGCCGACCTCCTCGAGATCCGTCACCTGCTCGATCGGGCACCGGCGGCACTCTCGGGTGGGCAGCGTCAGCGCGTCGCGCTCGGTCGCGCCCTCATCCGTGAACCGGAAGTCTTCTTGATGGACGAGCCACTCTCCAACCTTGACGCGGCGCTTCGCGTGCAAATGCGCGCGGAGTTGATTCGTCTCCATCAGCGACTCGAGAACACCACCACCGTGTACGTCACGCACGACCAGGTCGAGGCACTGACCATGGGCGATCGCGTGGCGGTCTTGAAAGACGGAGTTCTTCTTCAAGTGGACTCCGCCAACGACCTCTATGAATATCCCGGTTCGGCCTTCGTTGGCGAGTTCATCGGTTCGCCGAAGATGAACATCGTGCCGGGCACGCTGAGCGTCAGCGACGGTTCGATCGTGATCGAGTGCCTGGGTGTTCGCACTGACGTGACGTTCGAACTCGCGGGGCGGCTGGGTCCCTCGGCGACCAACGGCCCGGTCCTCATAGGGATTCGTCCCCACGATCTGCATCTGGCGGGAGAGACAGCCACTGACGGTCCGAAGATCAAGGCAGTGGTGGATATCTGCGAGCACACCGGGACCGAGATTTTCGCGACTGTCGAACTCGGGGAGCAGCGGCTGATCGCGCGCCTCCCTCGTTCGCCCGTCCCGCTGGCCGGCCAATCCCTCGAACTGACATTCAACAAAGACCGTCTCCACCTCTTCGACGTCCAATCACGGCTGAGTTTGATGGTTCGTCAGCCTCGACGTGAGCACGTCAACGTCACCACAGAGTCCTCCAGTAAACAGCCAACTCCGTAACAGTCAATGAAAGGAAATGAGGGGAAACCAATGAAAGTAATGCTTAGGGGTGCAATACCGAGATTGATTGCCGGCACGGCCATCATTGCTCTGTCGACCGCGGGCCTCGCAACGGGCGTCGCGTCGCAGGCGGGTGCGTCGTCGAAGGTAACGATCTCGGTGGCGTACGCAGCGAACACTACGTTCGACACCACTCCGTTGGGTTTGACGTGGTGGACGCAGGTAAAGAAAGAGTTCGAGAAGCAGTATCCGAATGTCACCGTGAATCTCGATGCGGTCCAGGGTGGTGAGCCGGACTTCTTGGAGAAGTTGGCGTTGCTGTACCGCTCGACGTCAACCGCGCCCACGCTGGCTCAGTTCCCGTCGACCGAGATTGCGTTGTACCAGTCCACTGGCTACTTGGCGAGCATGGACAAGTACCTGGCGACGACGTCGTGGTTCAAGGAGTACCCGAAGGTCATTCAGAACGAGGGAAAGATCGGCGGCAAGATCTACGCCGTCAGCTCCGGTGAGAACAACGTTGGTCTGTACTACGACAAGGCGATTCTCCAGAAGGCGGGCATCGCCCTGCCCTGGCAGCCCAAGACCTGGGCTGACATCATCAGTGCGGCCAAGAAGATCAAGGCCGCGGAACCGAAGATCATCCCACTTTGGGTGGACGCGGGCACGAGCGCTGGTCCCAATGGCGCCGGCTACGGCATCTTGAACCTGTTGGCGGGCTCGAGCACGCCAACTATTGAGACGTCGAGCGGCAAGATGGTGGTCTCCAGCAAGGGCCTGACCCAGACGCTGGACTTCTTCCACACGGTCTTCGCCGATGGGCTTGGTGCTCCGACGTCACAGCTGTTCAGCCCGAACAATGCTCCCAACATCCCCTCGACCGATTTCTTCAAGGGAACGCTGGGCATTGCGGTAGGCGCGAACTTCCTCGGTGGTAACTGGACCAAGCAGGTCAGCTTCCCGTACTGGGCCAAAGCGTCAACCGCCATGGGCGTCGCGGGACTTCCCAAGATCAATGGTGGAGGTTACGCCTCCACGTTGAGTGGTTGGGACTATGGCATGTCCTCGACCGCGTCGTCAGCACAGCTGACAGCAGCGGGTGAGTTCATGAACGTGGCCCAGGAGCAGACCAACCTGATCGAGGCCGGCAACTGGGCTGGATGGGTTCCGCCGGTGCAGTCCGACTGGACCGTGCCGCTGTACACCAACTTCGCCGCCCCCTTCAACGAAGAGTTCGGCAAGTTGCTCCCGTCGTCCTCCGAACTCCCGTCCAACGCGAACTACAACGTGTGGGTGCAGGGCATCGAACAGGCGAGTGGTGACATCGCGCTGAAGCCGGCCACTACGGGTGCGCAGGCGCTGGCGTCCATGAAGGGTTATGTCACGAACCAGTTGGGTGCGAGCGCAGTCGTTTCGCTTCCGTAGCAAAGAAGATTAGGTAACGAACGAATGAGAAAGGTCCGGTGATGGTGTCAACTGCAGTGGTTGATACCGTCACCGGACCACCCCTTCAAGAACTATGGAAGACGCGACACGATAAGACGCGCTACCAATGGAGCAGTCTCGGACTCCTCACGCCAACGTTCGCACTGCTGATCTTCCTCTTCCTCGTGCCCATGGGGATCGCGATCTATCTGGGGTTGACCAATCTGACCTTGATCGGACCCACTGCGGTGCACTCGAGCTTTACCGGCACCGCGAACCTGATTCGTCTCAAGGGCGATACGACATTCTGGAGCTCGCTGTGGGTCACCGGCATCTTCATCGTCGGATCGATAATCGGCGTCGTGGTTCTGGGGTACACCTTGGCGTCGCTCCTCATGCGCGCCACCGCGTGGATGCGTGTCGTAGTGGGAGGCATCGTTGTCATCTCGTGGATGATGCCCGCCGTGACCGCCGGTATGACGTGGTACGCGTCGACGACGGGCAATGGCACGTTCGGCACACTCTTTGGACACCCCAACGCCAATCTCCTCGATGCCCAACCACTTCTGGTGGTGACGCTGGCGAGCATCTGGTCGATGACGGGATTTTCCATGCTCGTGATGGGAGCGGCGCTTCGCAACATTCCGAGCGAGGCGATCGAGGCGGCCATTGTCGAGAATGCGTCGACGTGGCAGCGATTCCGGATGATTGTCCTGCCGTTGCTGCGACCGACGATGACGGCCATCGTGCTGCTCACCGGCCTGCTGGCGCTCGCGAACTTTTCGTTGATCTACATCATGACCCAAGGTGGTCCCGGCAACTCGACGAACATCCTGCCGCTGTATTCGTACCAACAGGCCTTCACCTTTAACAACCTTGCGTACGGCGCACTCATCGGCAACGTCATGGTCGTCATCGCGACCGTGTTTGGCGTCTTCTACGTTCGAATCACTGCGAGGCGGATATGACCCAACATGAAAGTGCGTCAATCGGCAGCGTTGCGACGGTCATCGACGACGAACCAATCCGTCCACCGGAGAATCGTCAGACCCAGCGCACGTTTGTTCGTCGACTGACGCTGCACACGATTCTTGGCGGGATCGGAATCTTGTTCCTCGCCCCCATGCTCTGGCTCTTTCTCGCCTCCATCGACTCGCACGCGTCGTGGGGAATCGAATGGCCACACTTCTCGTTGATCAACTTCCGTCACGTCCTTACGGGCAGTCTGCTCCACTCGCTGTGGAACAGCGTGGTCCTTGCGTTCATCTCCACAACGATTGCGTCGGTCGCTGGTGTCTTCGCCGCCTACGCGTTGTCGCGTCGAAGGATCCCGTTCAAGGGCCCGCTCATCCTCTTCATCATCTTCTCGTCGGGCGTGCCGCTCGCGATCATGGTGATCCCCGTGTACGAGATCTTCTCGAAGTTCGGCTTCCTCTCCATTCTTCCGACGGCCGTCTTCCTCTCCGTGACCTCGTTGCCCTTCGAGGTCTACCTGATGAAGAACTTCATCGACGCAGTCCCCACCGACCTTGAAGAGGCGGCCCGGATGGAGCGGGCGTCGACTTTCCAGGTGTTGCGGCGAGTGGTCATTCCACTGGCGCTGCCCGGCATCGCCGCCGCCGCCATCTTCGGCTTCGTCAATGCGTGGGGTTCTTTCGTGGTGCCCCTGATCTTGATCAGTCCCACGAACCAACAGCCCGCACCAATCGCGATCTACACCTTCCTCACATTGCCCAAAGCCCAGTTCGGCAACATTGCGGCCTATTCCCTTCTATTTTGCGTCCCCGTCTTCATCCTCTACGCCGTCTCCGCGCGCCTCTTCCGAGAAGGTTTCGTCCTCGGCGGGGGTGTGAAGGGATGAGGCGACACAACGCCAGTCGCGACATCATCAACTCCGGGTGTCGCCCGATCCGAGTCGGGGCCAGGACATGAGTCGACGACTACGGGTGGGTGTCATCGGTGTGGGGGTCATCGGCCAGGTCATGCACCTGCACTTCTTGCGCGAGTTGAGAGATCGTTTTGAGATCGCGGCGATTTGTGATCTGTCAATCGAGACCGCCCGCGGCTGCGCCGACGAGTACGGCGTCGATGCCGTCTTCACTGACTGGCGTGAGATGCTGCGCAGTCCACTCGATGCAGTACTCGTACTCACGTCGGGCAGCCACGCACCGATCGCGGTCGAGGCCGCACGGGCCGGCCTTCACGTCTTCGTCGAGAAGCCGATGTGCTTTTCGACCGCGGAGGCAACCGAGATGGTCGAGGCCGCGGCGACGGCCGGCGTCACACTTATGGTCGGCTATCCCAAGCGCTACGACCCCGCCTTCTCGCGTTTTCGCGAGGAAGTGTCGCGTATCGAAGGCCCCAAATTGCTTCGCGTTACGACGACGGAATCACCGTTCCTTCCCTACATCGATCACTACGCACTCGTGGCCCCGGGGCCAGTGTCCGACACCGTGTTGGCTCCGTTGCGCGAGGACTCGCAGCGACGACTAGTCGCCGCGATCGGAACGGATGACGCATTCTTGGTCGAGCAGTATCAGGCCGTATTGCTCGACACGCTCGTGCACGAGATCAATACCGTACGAGGTGTCCTCGGCGAACCGGCGCGACTCGATTACGTCGACATGCGTAAGGGTTCGCTCGCGGTGATGCTCAACTACGGGCCGACGTCCGCGGCCATTCACTGGGTCGACGTGCCGGGCATGACGCGCTATTCAATGGAGTTCATGATGTTCGGATCGTCCCAGCGCGCGACCTTGACCTTCCCGTCGCCCTACCTGCGCAACGCACCCACGATGCTCGAGCTCGAGAGCGGCACGGCGAATGACGTGGCGTCGTGGCGTCGCGACGACGTCACCTCCTACGAGAGCGGCTTCAAGGAGGAACTCGTCGCGTTCTACGATGCAGTGACCGATGGCACGCCAGTGGCGACCGACGGTGCCGACAGTGGACGCGATATTGCGATGTGTCAGGCGATCATTCGTTTCGTGCAGGACGGTAAACCAATAGAACGGCCCACGGAGTACTAAGGGCAGCGCAGTCGATGAGAAGTGTCGATGTCCCAACAAAAGGAAGAGAACAATGAAAGCAACAGTCGCCAACGCGCCGATCAGCTACGGAGCCTTCGAGCTCACGGTGGGGATCGACCCGAACGTCCCCGACGGCGAGCAGATCCTCGACGAAGTGCAGAACGCCGGCTACGCCGGCATCGACCTCGGTCCTGTCGGGTACCTCGGCGACGGTCCCGTGCTCGCCGAACGCCTCGCCGCACGACAGCTCGGTCTCGAGGGCGCGTACCTGGAGTTCCCCTTCACCGACCCCGAGGCGTTGAAGACCCTCTATCCGGACCTCGACGCGATGCTCGATACCTTCGACGCCGTTCGTTCCGTCGTTCCCGGACCGGCACCGCGACCGACCATCGCCGACGCCGGCAGCGACGCACGTCGCGCGGCACCCGGACGCAGCCACTTGGATCCTTCGCGCGGACTCGACAACGAAGGATGGGACCGCATGAAGGTCGGCCTCGCCTCGGTCGTGGAGCGATGCCGGGCCCGCGGCTACGAGCCGACGTTCCACCACGAGACGGGCACGTACGTGGAGGCGCCCTGGGAGATCCAGCGCATTCTCGACATCTCCGACGTGGGACTGTGCCTTGACACTGGCCACTTCTTCATCGGGGGTGGCGACCCCGTCGTCGCGATCCACGAGTGGGCCGATCGAATCAACCACGTGCACGTGAAGGATGCGTTGCGCGCAGTGATGGACGGCATCATCGCGGACAACGCGCCAGCGACCAGTATCTGGTCACGCGAGGCGTTCCCCGCCTTTGGCGCGGGCGACGCGAACGTCGCGGGCGTCCTCGCGGCACTCCAGCAGATCGACTACGAAGGTTGGCTCGTGGTGGAGCAGGACATCTTCCCCCAGACCTCCGATCGATTCGCACAGGCCATCGACGACCAGAAGAAGAATCGCGCCTACCTGGCCGATCACCAGTTCTAGGCATCGCGATGTTTCGAATCGGACTGGTCGGCGCGGGGAGAATGGGCCGCACGCACCTACGCGCGTTGCAAGGGAACGACAACGTACGAATAGTCGCGGTCGCTGAACCGGTCGATTCGTTGCGCGACGAGGCAGTGTCGGGCTTCGGGGTCACGGGTTACGCGACACTGGAGGAGATGTTGGACGTGGGCGACATCGACGGCGCTCTCATCGTCACGCCGAGCGACTCACACGTCGAGGTCATCGCGCGCGTGGCGAGCGCGGGGTTGTCGATTCTCTGTGAGAAGCCGTGCGGCGTGACTGCCGAGGACACCCGCCGTGCCCAGTCTCTGGTGCGCGACGCCGGCGTCGCCCTCCAGATCGGATACTGGCGGCGCTTCGTCCCCGAACTCCAGGCACTACGAGACGGGATCGGCAAGGGTGAGTTCGGCGACGTCCTCTCGGTGTCGTGTCTGCAATGGGATGGCGAGCCTCCCTCGGCGGCCTTTCGAGCTCGCAGTGGAGGGATCTTCATCGACATGGGCGTGCACGAGTTCGATCAGGCGAGGTGGCTCACGGGTGGCGATTTCAGTGAACTCAGCGCGTACGCCTCGCCGATCATCACCGATGACGACTGTGACGACGATCCCGATAGCGCGCAGGTCTTGACGTCGACATCGTCGGGCACCACTGTCTTCGTCTCGCTGGGTCGTCACTACGCCGGTGGTGACATGGCCAGTGTCGAACTCTATGGCACCAAGGGACACGCGGCTTCAGTGTTCTTGAATCCCGACGATGGTGAACGGGCGCAGCTCGAGGCGCTGGTGCGCCAGGCGGAGGCCTTCGCAGAGTTCGCGGGTGGAGGAGTCTGTCGCGGCGCGACGGTCGACGACGCCATCGCCGCGCTCGAAGCGGCCGGCCGCTGCGCCGATCAGTTGGCGCGACAGCGCTGAGCCGTGGCGTCGATCAAGGAGCTACGAGTCGGCATCGTCGGCTACGGCATGATGGGCCGAGCGCACGCCTACGCCTACCGCGCGGCGCCACTGATCCGACCATCGTCGGTGGTGTTCACTCCCGTCGTCATGTCGGGACGTAACGCGGAGGCTGTCGCGAGGGTGTCCGCAGAGTGCGGCGTCGACGACTGGGTCACCGATTGGCACCAACTCGTGGCGCGTCGTGACGTCGACGTGGTCGACGTCTGCACTCCGCCCGGCACCCACGCCGCGATCCTCGAGGCCGCCGCCCGCGCCGGTAAGGACGTGTTCTGTGAGAAGCCACTCGCCACGAACTACCCAGACGCGGTCGCCGCGCGCGACGCAGTCGCCGCCGCGGGTGTTCGTCACGTCATCGGATTCAACTATCGCCGCCTTCCCGCGGTGTCGCTCATGGCCGAGATGGTGGCGAACGGCGAACTGGGCGACATCAACCTCTGGCGCGGAACGTGGCTCTCGGACGAGTTCGTCGACCCGGATGTCGCCTTTGACTGGCGTTTCGATTCGTCGATGGGCGGTTCGACGATTGGTGACCTCGGCAGTCACCTCATCGACATGGCGATGTGGATGCTCGGTCCGATCGACGACGTGTCGGCCATGTCGTCGACGTTCATTCGCCACCGCGACGAGGGCGGACGTCCAAGGTCCGTCGAGGTCGACGACGCATCCTCGGCGCTCGTGCGATTTGCGTCAGGAGTGCAGGGAACGATGGAGGTCGCGCGCGCGGCCCCTCGTCGACCGTGCGACTTCACCGTCGAGGTGAACGGCAGCAAGGGAACGGCCCTCTTCTCCTACGCCCAGCTCAACGAGTTGTGGGTCGGCAGCACGGACGACGATGCCCGGCTCTACGGGCTTCGACGTGTTCGAGCCGAGCACCCGTCACAACCCGAGACCGCCGGTTGGTGGCCGATCGGCCAGGGCGTGGGCTACGACGCGAGTCTGATCAACCAGGTGGCGAACTTGGCCGCTACGTGGCCGGACCACGGGTGGAGCCCAGATTTTTCAGTCGGAGCCCAGGTCGCTGCAGTCTGCACCGCGATGGAGCGCTCCGTGGCAGACCGTCGCTGGGTCTCCGTGCGCGAGATCGATGAGCAGTCCGAATCGCCGCTCTAGAAATATCATTTGACGAGGGAAGTCAGAAATTCACCCACGAGAAACCGCTCCGGCGCCGAAGGGATCGCTTCGCCGCTGAGTGACGTATACTTGTGTACATGACAACAGACAACGACCTCACTCAGTTCCTAAACGGCCTCGTCCCAACCGATTGGTTTGCAGCGCCCGTGACGGTTCAGTTCGACGACGACGAGATTCTCGTGGTCGGATCACTTGGAGCCGATCGCTCGATCGATGAGTTCAGGGCCGCCACCCGACTCGACAGAATGGCCATCGCCGATCAAGTCGAAGCTCACTTCGGGCGCAAGGTCTCGTGGGGCGTGGCGCAAGGCGACGTCACCTCGCTCTTCACGACGTACAGTCCGCCGATCACTACCCGACTTCGCCTCTCCGAGCGCGCCGTGCTGGACACGCTCGTGAGCGCCGGCGCCGCTCGAAGTCGCAGCGACGCGCTCAGTTGGTGCGTGAAGTTGGTCGCTCGCCACGAGGCCGAGTGGCTGGCCGATCTACGAAGTGCCCTGGTGGACGTAGAACGAATCCGAGACGGCGGACCGACGTCGAGGTAACTCGTCGACGGTGACCTCTACCGAGTCGCTCGGCCGTCAATCCTTTACGAAGTCGAGAAGGAGGGCGTTGAGCTGCTCACTGGCGTGCACCGGTACCCAGTGGTCGACGTCCTCGATGCGCTCGTATCGCCACGGGCCACTGACGTAACGCTCGGAACCGGTCATTTGCTCCTCCGTGAGCGCCATGTCACCGCTGCTCCACACGCCCATGGTCGGACAGGTGATTTGGGGGAAGTCGAACGTGCTCTGTTCTCGATGAAATGTGGCTGGTGCGATGTTGGCTCGGTACCAGTTGAAACCCGCGGTGAGCGCCCCCGGTCGCGAGAGGTCGGCGATTTGGCGTTCCGCGTGCGGGTCCTCGCCTCGCTCGATCCCTCCGTACGCCCAGTGTCGAAAGAGTTCCCAGTCATTCTCCGCGAGGCCCTCTTCGGCGACGCCGGGAAACTGGAACCACATCATGTACCACGAGAGTTGCCGTTGACGCAGTCCCGCTGACGCGAACGCCGCAGGGTGTCCCACCGAGACCGTCGCTAACTTCGAGACCCGATCGGGCATGAACGAAGTGAAGACCCACGCGAGTGCCGCTCCGAAGTCGTGACCCACCACCACCGCTCGCTCGATGTCCAAGGCGTCCATGATGCCGGCGACGTCACCGACGCTGTGGACGATCGAATACTGTTCGACGTCCTCGGGCTTGTCACTCTGTCCAAAGCCTCGAAGATCGGGCGCAATCACTCGATAACCGCTGTCGACCAGTGCGTGCATCTGACTTGTCCAAAGGTGCCACGAATCCGGCCACCCGTGGAGCATGACGATGGGTGATCCAACCCCAACGTCGGCGACGTTGAAACTCAGGTCGCCCACCGTGATGTGGCGTTCACTTATATTGAAATCGCTCATTGGCGGACCATAGCAATTTGTACGGACTCGGTCCTGCAGTCGTGTCAACTCACGGCGAGTGCTTCCCCGACTCAGTTGTGATGCGCCCTATGTGGCGACGAGTTAGGAAACCATCGCCTCAAAGTGCTCGTAGAGGGACGCCTCGCCCGATCCTTCGCGCGCCTGCAGTACGTGGTCTTTCACCAAGGGCCAGATGCCGTCGATCCACCACACGTCTCTGACGAAGGCGAGGCTGATCGCGTCACGCTTGACCAGCGCGCCGACAAATTCGAAGAACCAGAGAACCGTGCGGACGTTGGGATCTCCGTCGCCGCCGGTGCTCGTTTCGGTGTCGGGCACGAAGAGTGCCGCGAGTGCCTCTTCTAGACCCATGTCGGTACCCCATCGAGAGAGTTCGATCATCAGTCGAGCTTCTTCTTGCGTTTCAGTCATTGGTGCTCCTGTCGCAGCCATGCACGTACCCGCGCGGGTACGTGGGTGAATCTTCTATTGAATAGACGATACGGAGCGCGAGAACTCATCGCGCCCCCAGATGACCCGACTTATGCCGGTATCTCAAGCGGCAGTTCGAAGCGCGGGAAGACCGTGGAGCGTTCGAAACCGCGTAAATCAGCGGACAAGAAACCGGTGACGTCCGAGATCAGGTCACCCTCGAACGTGATCACGTCGATCACCGTCGAAAGGAAGCATCCTCGGTCGACATCGAAGATGTAGCCCGCAACTGCGAGTTGACAGTTTGCACTGACCACGATGTGTCGCCAACGTTCCGGGACCACATCGCGCTGGATGAATGCCGCGATGTCTCGCAGCCCGCGAAAGAATACGGTCTCGGGTGGCATCGACCAGGTTGCGTCCTCGGTGAGCAGCTTCATGAGCGACGCCACGTCACCCCTCTCGATGGCGTCACAGTATTGGGTGGCCAACTGCTGCACCTTGGCTTCACCGAGTGCGGATTGGACATCCTGTTGACTCGAACGTGGGAGTTTCGAATCGACGGTCGCGCGAGCTCGTTGTAGCGAACTGTTCACCGCCGCCACGGTGGTGTCGAGTATCTCGGCGGTTTCGATTGCCGAGTACGCCATGACCTCGCGCAACAGATAGGCCGCACGCTGATTAGCGGGCAACAGTTGCAATGCTGCGATGAAAGCCAGCTCTACGCTTTCTCGAAGTTCGTATCGCGCTTCGGGCGAGGGTCGCGGATTGGTTGAGGCGTAGCGCTCATTGGGGTAGGGCTCGAGCCAGGTCACTTCCAGCGCGGGCGCTCCGAGGTCGGTGCCTGCGGTCGAGGACGTACCGAGTCCAATTGGAAGCTCGCGCTTCGACCGACTTTTGGAGAGGTCGAGCGCAGCGTTCGTCGCGATTTTGAAGAGCCACGTACGCACCGAACTTCTTCCTTCGAATCGGGCGATGCCGCGCCATGCGCGCAGCATCGTGTCCTGCACCGCATCGTCGGCGTCCTCGACTGAGGCGAGCATTCGATAGCAGTGAGCGTGAAGCTCACTTCGGTGCACTTCGATGAGTTCTCGATAGGCGTCTTCGTTTCCGCCTTTCGCGGATTCGAGGAGTCCTTGGTCATCGGGAGTGTTCTGCACAGGTGTCATGGTAAGACAGACCGGATTGAGCGCCCTAACTCATCGCGGACGTTGTCGCAACGAAGAAAGTGCTTACGGAGTCAGGATTCTCTGGAATCGACGTGACGCAACGTAGAGGCCGACAAGAGCGATGACGAAGAGGTAACTGGCGCGCATGATCATGATCCAGTCGAACTGCCCTAGTGAGAACCCTCGCAGCAACGTCGCCGATTGGTAGAGCGGGGAGATCGAGACTATGGCACCGAGCCATCGCGGATAGAGCGTGATAGGGAAGAACGTTGCCGAGAAGAGGAAGAGCGGCATCTGGACGATCGCCACCTTGTCGAAGTCTTGCCAGGAGCGAATGTACGTGCACGCCGCGAGACCAAAACAACTGAAGGCAAAGCTCGTAAGGATCGCGCCGGGCCAGCAGAGAATTACCCAGGGACTTCCCGCGTCACCGAGCAGCGCCATGCAGATGATGAACGACGCCGCGTACATAGTGGCGCGAACGAGCGCCCACAACACTTCGCCCAGCGCGATGTCGGTCACCTCGAGCGGCGTCGCGAGAATCGCGTCGTAGGTGCGCGAAATCTTGAGTCGGAAGAAGGGATTGAAGATGGAGTCGATCATCGCGCCGTTCATCGCTGACGTTGCCAACATGCCCGGCGCCACGAACGTGGCGTAGCTGATCGCCCTACCGTCGACGTGCAAGTGACCGACGAGGTGGTTCAGCCCGATGCCAATGGAGAGAAGATAAAAGAGTGGCTCGAAGAAGCCCGACAGCAGCATCATCCACTGACTTCGATACGCCATTGCGTTTCGTTCGAGGATGCGAACTGACCTGCGCGAACCGAACAGCGGGAGCGTACGGGTCAGCATCAGTCGGTCAATCTGCGCCGCATCGTGCGCCGTCCCCAGGCAATGCCCAGAAATGCCATGGCCATTAGGAACGTCACGTGCGCCAATTCAGTATCCAATGTGCCCTGGCCAAATGCTGCCGCTCGGGTGAGCGCGACGCCGTGATACAGCGGAATCAATTGCACAATCGGTCGCAAGTAACCGGGGTAGGCCGAGAGCGGATAGAAGGTTGCGGAGAACAAAAACATCGGGACCATTGCGAATCGGTACAGCACGGAGAACGAGGCGTCGGAGTTCGATCGCGCGGCAAACGCGACGAGCGGAGCCGAAAAGGCAATTGCGACAAGGGTCCCGATGAAAGGGAGCGTGAGGGACCACCACGATTGCAATGTCCCGAAACAGGCAATTATGAGGGTGTAGACGAAAGAAGTCGCAAATGCTCTCGTGGCCACCCACGCCAGTTTGCCGAAAAGAATGTCGTCGGGCTCGAGCGGCGTCGCAGCGGCAGCGTGATAGCCACGCGTCCACTTCACCGACGCGAGCACGGGCCAGAGCGACTCACCTTCGGCCAACTGCATTGCTGTGGTGGCGAGAAGACTGGGTGCGATGAAATGAAGGTACGTCTGTCCCTGCACCAGCCCGGTGTGCGCGGTCACCAGTTTGCCGACGCCGACGCCCAGTGAGGTGAGATAGAGAAATGGAAAGAGGAGTGAACTCGCCACCGAGCCGCGCCAGGTCTGTTTGAAGAACAGTTGATGCGCCCACCAACTACGAATCCACCGGGCGTTGACGACCTGGGTATCAGCGACGCGAACCATGATCAGTCAGTCAGCGATCGACCGGTGAGATGGAGGAAGACGTCCTCGAGCGAACTTCGACGAACGAGTGCACTCGCGGGCGCGACGCCGGCCGCGTGCACCTCACGGAGTGCGTCGTCGCCGTCGTTGACGTACAGGAGGATCCGATCGGGCAGCACTTCTACGCGATCCGCGAACTTCGTGAACTGATTGACGTACTGTTCGTGATCGTCGGTGGCGAAGCGCAACTCGACGACTTCGCGCGTTGAGTAACGTTCGATGAGCGCCCGTGGAGCACCTTCGGCCACGATCTTGCCCTGATCCATGATGACCAGTCGGTCGCAGAGTTGCTCCGCCTCATCCATGTAGTGCGTCGTGATGATGAGGGTCACGCCTTCGCGCTTTAATCGGTACAGGCGGTCCCAGAGTAGGTGTCGCGCCTGAGGGTCGAGTCCCGTGGTCGGTTCGTCGAGAATCAATATTTCCGGCCGATTCATCAGTCCGCGAGCGATGGTCAGTCGACGTTTCATGCCCCCCGAGAGGTTGTCAACTTTGTCGTTCGCGCGTTCAGAGAGTTGGGTGAATTCGAGGAGTTCCGTTGTTCGTTCGCGAATGACGCTGCGAGGGAGATCGAAGTAGCGGCCGTACATCAACAAGTTGTTCTTGACCGATAGTTCGAGCTCCAGCGAGTCCTCTTGGGGAACGACACCGAGACGGCGACGAATCTCGGGGCCGTCAACGCGGGGGTCAAGTCCGAATATCTCGATTGTCCCGTCCGTCGGTTGCGAGACCGCCGAGATCATCCGCATCGTGCTCGTCTTACCTGCGCCGTTCGGTCCGAGGAAACCGAAGCTCTCGCCTCGATCGATGGCGACGTCGATACCCTTGACCGCCTCGAAGTCGCCGAATCGTTTGACGAGGTGACGTGCTTGGAGGATGTGTCCATAGTTCATGAGGAACCGTCGCTACGTCGAAGAGCGTGTTCGACCGAACACGATGCGAACTGCACTTTGAACTCCTAGGAACTTTCATTTAAGAAAGCGATACGCCGATCGCGCGAATCATTCCACGCCCTTGTGACACTCGCCCCCAACATTTACCTCTACACGGACCTAGGCGACCGCCAACCGCCGATTTGCCCGGAGGAACATTGTAGTTGGCTGACTGCTCGCGGACCTGGTTGCAACAAAATTGCAACACTCAAGGATTGACTACTTGAGGAAGTCGTGTTGCCAATCACGCGTCGTCAGAATCTCGGCCATGCGGCGAAGGAAACGCGCGGCGTACGCGCCATCGATGGCGCGGTGGTCGAACGTGAGCGCCAACATTCCGACCGAGTGGATGGCAATGGATTCAAGTCCGTCATCGGTCGTGACGACCACCGGCGTTCGGGTCACGGCGTCGGTCGAGAGAATGGCGACCTGGGGTTGGTTGATGATCGCCCCCGTCAGCAACGTCCCGTACGGACCGGGATTGGTGATGGTGAAGGTGCCGTGGGCCAATTCATCGACGCCGAGCTTCTTCGACCGCGCGCGCGACGCCACGTCTCGAATACCCCGCGCGAGATCGCGGATGCTGGAGTTCTGCGCGTCTTGAAGCACCGGGACGACGAGGCCGTCGTTCTCGAGGTCGACGGCGATCCCCAGGTTGACGCGTCGGTGCACGATGAGTTCATCGTTGCCCACCGAGGCGTTCAGGTGTGAGAACTCGCGCAGCGCCTCGATGGCAGCGACAGCGTTGAAGGGTAGATAGGTGAGGCTGAAACCCTCATCCTCTTTGAACTTCGCACCGTGCTGGCGTCGCACCATGTCGACGCGCTCGTAGTCCACCTCGAGCACCATCAAGGTGTGAGCCGAGGTTGCCTTGGACATCACCATGTGCTGAGCGGTGAGTCGGCGAATCTTCGTGAAGGGAATCACTTCGTCATCACCATCGGACGAAGCAGTTGAGAGAGTGTTCGCCTGGATCCTTGACTCGACGTCGTTTCGAAGGATGGTGCCACTGGGTCCCGAACCGGTGACGGTCGCGGGATCGATGTTGTTCTCGCGGATCAAGCGGCGAACGATGGGTGACTGCGCCCTTCCCGACTGTGGCGATGGTTGCTGCCCTGCGCTCTCGACGTGCTCAAGGACGTCCTGCTTCGTGATTCGGCCATTGGGTCCAGTTCCCACGAGATCACCAACGTCAAGGCCGTGCTCATCAATGAGGCGGCGAACCACGGGGGAGAGTTGCAAACCATCACTCGCCACGTCCGGCGGTCTCGATGCACGAGCGTTTGGGACACGGGGGGCAACCTCCACCTGAGCTGGCGCCGTTTCGTCGCGCTCATCTTCAGGTCCGTCGACTTCGCCACCGATGACTGCCAACACCGTTCCCACATCAACGGTCTCACCCTCGGCGACCAAGATCTTCGAAAGAATGCCATCGGCCGGAGCGGGAATCTCCGTGTCAACCTTGTCGGTCGAGACTTCGAAGAGGGGCTCACCCTTTGTCACCATGTCACCGAGACTCTTCAGCCACTTCGTGACGGTCCCGTCGGCGACGGTCTCTCCCAGTTGCGGCATCATCACGTTGGTCATGAAATTGGTCCTTCGCTCCCCATGAAACGCCCGGCTCAACTTAGATCGAAGATTCGGTGCTCAGAGATTTCCCACCAAGTTGAGCAGATGTCTGCTTGCTCGTCCATCTGTGAAGTTCTAGGATACACGACGTTAAGTGGGAATGAACAATATCGATGGATAACTACCAAGGCTCGTTGTTCAATTGAACGACGATCTCGGTATTGCGGAATCGCACGAGGAGATCAAGAGATGGCCAGTACAAGGGAGGTGACTGTGACGAACGACCTCGACCACAAACTCGCGCTCTACCGCAGCCAGGTCGAACTGCGTCAGTTCGAGAACCGCGCCTACGACCTGTTCTTAGAGAACTTCGTGAAGGGCACGAGCCACCTGGCCGTCGGCCAAGAGGCGATCGCGGCCGGTTTCGCCGCGGCGATGCGACCCACCGACTGGACCTTCGCGACCTATCGGGGCCACGACCACACGTTGGCGAGGGGCGTGCCGATGACGGCCGTCTTCGCCGAACTGATGGGTCGAACCAACGGCTTGATGGCCGGCAAGGGCGGCTCGATGCACCTGACCAGCGTGGAGCACGGCGTCATGGGTTCCTACGCCATCATTG
>Ga0182016_10002854_pt1 | contig 19977 bp, 16 predicted proteins | sample 712S2MmetaG_FD_120491 | JGI IMG/M metagenome (GOLD analysis project Ga0182016, IMG submission 120491) | Permafrost microbial communities from Stordalen Mire, Sweden - 712S2M metaG | ecosystem: Environmental > Terrestrial > Soil > Wetlands > Permafrost | place: Sweden: Stordalen | collected... | reverse complement strand
TCACGGGGCTTGGCAACGTTGACGGTGAGGGCGCGGCCATCCAACTGCGCGCCGTTCAGGGCGGCGATGGCTTTCTGCGCTTCTTCCGCCGTGCTCATGGTGACGAAACCGAAACCGCGCGGACGGCCGCTCATGCGGTCCATCATCAGGTTGGTTTCCGTGACCGTGCCGTGCGCCGCGAAGGCGTCGTTCAGGTCGTTCTCGGTGGTATTGAAGGAAAGATTTCCCACGAATAATTTATTGCTCATTGATGTTTTACTGTCCGACTAACACTGCACTCACCAGACTGTTTCCGACTTTCGGATTTCAAATCATCACTGAACAACGTTCACTTGAAGATTTACCATGCCGTGGGACTGACAAGCTATCTAACAGATGCCTTTACAATGGACTATTGCGCCGGAATAGCAAGGTTTTTCTTTGCCGGCACTTTGCTACCCTGCCGCCATGCGAAAACTGCCGCGCTCATTTTACGACCGGGACACGATTGCGGTCGCGCGCGAATTGCTCGGAAAACTGCTCGTTCACGAGTCGCACGGCGTAAAGCGCATCGGCAAAATCGTGGAAGTCGAAGCCTACCTCGGCCCGCACGATCTCGCCGCGCACTCGGCCAAAGGACTGACCGAACGAACCAAAGTCATGTTCGGCCCGCCGGGTCATGCTTACGTTTATCTCATTTACGGAATGCATCACTGCATGAATGTCGTGACCAAGCGCGAAGGCCATGCTTCGGCGGTTTTGTTGCGCGCCATTGAACCGGTGGAAAACATCGAAGGCCGGACGTGCGGACCTGGTTTGCTCAGCCGCGCGATGAAAATTGACCGCCAGCTGAACGCGCACGATTTATTGAGTGGTGATTTCTTTATCGCCGCGCCGGAAAAATCCGAATCATTTTCCGTCATCAAACGCCCGCGCATCGGCGTAGATTACGCGAAACACTGGGCGAAGCGGCATTTACGGTTTTACATTAAGGGCAATCCGTTCGTTTCCCGGCCGTAGCCTCCGGCGTGAGCCGGCTCAATCAAACCGCCCAATCCGGCGGCGGCGCGGTGAAGGTCATGGGGTGCTTGCTCAGCGGATGCACAAACTTGATCTGCCACGCGTGCAGACACAGCGGCGAATCGCCGACGGCCAGGGTCTGCGTGTCGCCGATTTTTTTGCCCGGCAGATAGACCAGATCGCCACACACCGGAAAACCGAGATGCCAGAGATGCACGCGGATTTGATTCGTGCGCCCGGTCAACGGCCGCGCTTCCAGCAATGCCGTGCCGTCGGGATTTCGTTTCAGCACACGAAATTCCGTGCGCGCATCGAGCCGGGATTCCAAATCAACAACACGCGAACCGAGTTCGCCGGACTCTTCACTGATGGGTGCGTCGCAACTGAAAACATCTGCCGTCGGCTGACCTTGAACGCGGACAAGATAAAGTTTTTCCACCTCGCCGCGCGCGAATTGCGGCTGCAGTTTGCCCGCAAAATGCCGCGTGCGCGTGACCAGCACGATGCCCGTCGTGTTCGCGTCCAGCCGGTGCGCCGGATGCGGTTTCTGGGGATAGTAAGCGGCGTTGAGAATGTGCTGGAGCGTGTTGCGATAAAACCGCCCACCCGCGTGCATCGGCAGCGGCGCGGGCTTGTTCAGCACGATCAACGCCTCGTCCTCGTGCAAAATTTCCACGCGACCGTTCACGTCCGGCTCCGTCACATTGGGAAACTTGTGCAGGTAACGCTCGCCCGCGCGGACGATTTGCGCGGCGGCAATGGCTTCGCGTTTCAGGTTCACCAGAAGGCCGCGCGCACATTCATTTTCCCAATATGCACGCGGCAGATGCTTGACCACGCGGCAAAGCGTTTCCAGCAAGGTCAGGCCGTCGCAATCTTCCGGCACGTTCACCGGCTTGAAATTATCATAGGGCTGACTGCCCGGCAGCGGCGTCACGGCGCGGCGGATCGCCTCGTGACGGCGCGCGATGTTCAATGCCATTTCCTCAGCCGGCGTTTTGAAACAGAACGGACACGACTGGCCTCGCACATAGCGTACGTCCTTTTGATCCGCCTCGGTCAACGGCGTCAGGCAGCGGAAACATTGCGTGGATTCCGTTTCCTGCAAGCTTGGATCGAGGCCGACACGCTGGTCAAACACAAAACATTCGCCGCCGTAATGTGCGCCGCCGCATTCCTCAAAATACTTCAAAATGCCGCCGTCCAGTTGAAAAATATTTTTGAAGCCTTCGCGCTCCATGAACGGCCCGGCCTTTTCGCAGCGGATGCCGCCGGTGCAAAACATCACGATGGGTTGATCCTTCATCGCCACGGGAAGTTTGCGGACGGCGGCGGGAAAATCGCGGAAGTGATCAACGCCAATCGGCAGCGCGTTTTTGAACGTGCCGAGCTTCACCTCGTAATCATTGCGCGTGTCGAGCAGCGTCACCGGCCGGCCTTCGTCGAGCCATTGCTTCAAATCTTTCGCCGCGAGCTTCGGCGACGTGCGTTTGGCCGGATCAATGCCCTCGACGCCGAACGCAATGATTTCCTTTTTGATGCGGACGAGCATTCGCGTGAACGGCTGGTGTTCCGTCTCGCTGATTTTCAACTGCAAATCTTCGAGGCCGGGAATACTCCGCAACTCAACGAGCAGCAGGTCAATCTTTTCGCGTTCGCCCGCCACAAAAAAATTTATACCTTCCGCGCTCAAAAGAATCGTGCCTTTCAGTTCCCAGCTCTGGCACAACGCCAGCAACCGCGTGCGCAGCGAACGCAGTTCCGGCAGCGCGACAAACTTGTAGGCGGCAATGTTGACAATTTTCTTCATCGAATCGGCATGTAGCATAACGTAATTTGCCATGGACGCCAGCGCACCGCGCCTAAATGTGAATCATGGCCCGGGCGATTCAAGCCGGGCCGCCGCGATGAATTTTTTCACCAGCTCCGAATCATTCTCCATAAGCCACAAGGCACCCACGAGAATGGGCGGCAACGCCGGCTTCAACGGGATTAACTTCACCCGCGTCCCGACAATGCACGCCAGACTGCTCGGCACCAGCGCAATTCCCCGGCCGGCTTCCACGGCGGCGATGATGCCGGTGCCGCCTTCATGTTCCTCGGCAAAATTCGGCTTTAGGCCGACGGCGGCATACAGTTTTTTCATCTCGACGTGATATTCAGGATAATCCTTGCGATTCAATCCGATCAAAGGTTCCGGCGCGACCTGCTGGAGAGTGATGGCTTTTAATTTCGCCAGCGAATGGCTGGGGGCGACCGCCACCACCATCGCGTAACGGGCCAGCTCCATGAAGGAAAGTCCGCGCAACATTTTTGCCGGCGGGCGCACGGTGAGCGCGACTTGCAATTTCCCGGCGCCGAGCTGGTCGAGCATTTCCTCGGAAGACAAATCGTGCAGCTTCACATGGACGTGCGGGAACTCGCCCTGAAACGCGCGCAGCATCGGCGGGAGAATCTGCACCGTGAGCGACGGCGCGTAGCCGACATGGATTTCGCCGCGCGTTCCGCCGGCGGCGGCGCGGGCTTTTTTCACGGCGTCCACGGCGCGTTGCAGAACGGCGCGAGCTTCGGTCAGAAAAACTTTTCCGGCGTCCGTCAGCTTGAGCGATTTCGCGCTGCGTTCGAAAAGTTGAAAGCCGATTTCGTCCTCAAGGTCGCGGATCTGGCGGCTCAAGCCCGGCTGCGAGACATGCAGTTTCAGCGCCGCGCGGGAGACATTTTCCTGCTCGGCGACGGCGATGAAATAACGGAGATGGCGCAGTTCCATTTTTTTAGCATAGCTTTTAGTTATGGTGAGGCAAGAAACATGATATTTCCAAAACCCGCAAACCGCGCACATAGTTGATTCATGATAACGATTAGAAAATCAAACGAACGGGGCCGGGCGAACCACGGCTGGCTCGACACCTATCATACGTTCAGCTTCGCGGATTATCACGACCCGCGCTGGATGGGCTACCGCAGCCTGCGCGTCATCAACGACGACCTCGTGATGCCGGGCATGGGCTTCGGCAAGCATCCGCATCGCGACATGGAGATCATCACCTACATCTTGAGCGGCCGGCTCGAGCACAAGGATTCCATGGGCAACGGTCGTGTCATCCAGACTGGCGACGTGCAATACATGGCCGCCGGCACCGGCGTGCAGCACAGCGAATTCAATCCATCGTCGGACGAGGCGGTTCATCTGCTGCAAATCTGGATTTTGCCGGACACCAAAAACGTGAAGCCGCGTTATGCCGAGAAGTCGTTCAAGAACACGCCACCCGACGCGTTGCATCTGGTGACGAGCAAGACGGGACGCGAAGGTTCGATCGCGATCCATCAGGATGCCGAACTCTGGCTCGCCAAGCTCGCGCCGGAAAATCATGTCACGCACAAATTGAACGCCGGACGCCATGCGTGGGTTCACATTGCCGAGGGCGAAGTGAAACTGAACGGCAAGACATTGCTCGGCGGCGACGCGGCGGCGATTGACAATGAATCAGCGATTGATCTGGTCGGCGTGAAGCCGTCGCAGGTGCTGCTGTTCGACTTGAACTAAACTGTAGCGGCGCTCTGTGAGCGCCGCTCTTTCGATCAAAATACACCTCGGCGGTCACAGACCGCCGTAACAACCTAAAATAGATGAAACGCGTTCTGCAAATTCTGGCCGTGCTGGTGCTGCTGGCCGCCGGGACAACCTGGCTGGCCACCGGCGCCAGTCGCGGCTGGACCAAAACCAGCGTGATGGTCAAGACACTCGATCCGGTCACCGGCATCGAAGGCATCACCTACGAGAGAAAATTTCTGCCGGGCGTGGATTTTCTCGGCGCGGCCTTTGGCGGCGCAGCGATGCTGGCGGGCGCGTCTCTTTTCTTTCGTAAACCAAAAACAAATTAATAAACAACCAATAAAACCAACATGAAGCTGACACACATCATTCCACTCCTCTCACTGGCCACGGCGGTTTATGCCGCGCCGCAAACCTTCGATTTCAAGGATCCGAAGGGCGTCAACAACGCGGTCTTCAAGCTCGACGCGCCGCTGGAATCCATCAACGGCAGCGCCAGCGGCATCAGCGGCGCGGTTTCGTTCGACCCGGAAAATCCGGCGGCCACAACCGGAAAAATCGTGGTGACAACTGCGTCGTTGACCGTGCCCAATCCGATGCAGAACGGGCACATGCACAGCGACAAATGGCTCGACGCCGCGAAGTATCCGGAAATCACCTTTGAAACAAAATCGCTCGCGAATGTGAAGACCGACGGAAATGTCACCACGGCCGACGCCACCGGGACGTTCACGTTGCACGGCGTCGCGAAGGACATCACCGTGCCGGTCAAGCTGACTTATCTTAAGGACAAATTGAGCGCCCGCGTGCCGAACTTGAAGGGCGACCTGCTGGTCATTCGCGCCAATTTTGTCATCAACCGCGAGGACTTCGACATCAACAAGGGTCAGTTTGAAGACAAAGTTTCGCCGACGATTGACCTCTCGTTGAGCATCGCCGGCGCGTCCGTCAAATAATCCATACATCCAAAAATCCAACCATCCACAAAATATGCCAACCGTCTCCATCATCTACTTCTCCGGCACCGGCCACACGACCAAACTCGCCGAAGCCGTTACAAAGGGCGCGGCGTCCGTCATCGGCGTCAAAACCAACCTCATCGCCATCAGCGGCGACGACATCGTCAAAGGCCGTTACAAAAATGAGGACGTGTTCGCGCAGCTTGACGCGAGCGACGCCATCATCTTCGGCAGCCCGACCTACATGGGCGGGCCGGCGGCGCAGTTCAAAGCCTTCGCCGATGCGACGGGCGAAAAATGGTATGCCAGCGCGTGGCGCGACAAAATCGCGGCGGGTTTCACCGTTTCGAGCGGGCCGAGCGGCGACAAGTTGAGCACGCTGCATTATTTTTTCACGCTGGCGATGCAGCTTGGCATGATTTGGATTGGCCTGCCGGAACTGCCGATGAACGATAAGGGCATCAACCGTTTAAGCAGTTACAGCGGTGTGATGGCGCAGGCTGGTCAGGAACCAACCGATGTCGCGCCAAACGCACCGGACAAGCTCACCGGCGAGTTGCTGGGCAAGCGCGTTGCCGAGTATGCGGTGAAGTTGAAAAAGTAAAACCAGCCGAAATTTGTGCTGACGCGGAGGCTCCGTGAGCAATCACGGGGCCTCTTTCAATAATCCGTCCAAGTCCAGCGCATGCGTGAACATTGCGATGCTACCGTCGTGTGAGCGCGGCCATTTTTCCGGCGGACGATCCCAATAAAGCTCCACGCCGTTGCCGTCCGGGTCACGCAAATACAGCGCCTCGCTCACGCCGTGATCCGCCGCACCATTAATTTCCACGCTGGCCGCCAGCACGCGGCGCAGCGCGTCCGCGAGCTGCGGGCGGGTTGGATACAAAATGGCCAGATGATACAGCCCCGTGCTGTGTGGCGGCGGTGGCGAACCGCCCGCGCTCTCCCAGGTGTTCAGCCCAATGTGATGGTGATAGCCGCCGGCCGAAATGAATGCGGCCTGCGAGCCGAAGCGTTGCTGCAATTCAAAACCCAGCACGCCACAGTAAAATTTCAGAGCACGGTCGAGGTCGGCGACTTTGAGGTGAACGTGGCCGATACGAACGCCGGGGTCAACCGGATTGGACGTCAGGTTCTCTTTCATGGCGGAAGTTTATGCCAGGCTTTGCCGGAATGCGACTGCGTTCCCCACCACCGCACTCGCCGGTTCAGCCATGGCCTGTCGCCCGGCTGTGTTCCTGCTCTTTCGGCATTCAACTCATCGGGTTAAATTTAAGTCCAAACGGCGCTTCAATGAATTTTGCGGATGTGTGTCATTCGTCCGGCTTGTTTCAATGCCGCCAACGCGTTAAACTTTCCCCGTGATTTACGACGCTTCATTGGACGAATTGCTGCAAAAAGTCTGGAACAGCGGGCGCATCAACGCCGCCGAGGCGTTGCGGCTTTACCATCTGCCGCTGGAGGAGCTCGGCGCGCTCGCCGACCGCCGCCGCCAGCTCGCGAAGGCGAAGGATTTCAACGGTCGCGGCAACGAGATCGTCACCTACAACGTTGACCGCAATGTCAATTACACCAATGTCTGCAATGTCTATTGCAAGTTCTGCGCGTTTTACCGGACGGAGAAGGACGACGACTCCTACGTCATCACCTCCGACGAGATGGACAAAAAAATCGAGGAGACCATAGCGCTTGGCGGCTCGCAAATGCTGATGCAGGGCGGTCATCATCCCAAGCTCACGAAGCAGTGGTATCTGAATTTGCTGGCTCACGTCAAAAATAAATTCCCCGGGTTCAACATCCACGGTTTCAGCCCGAGCGAGTTCATCCATTTTCGCGACGTGTTCAACGAGCCGCTGGAAAAAATCATCGGCGACTTCAAAGCCGCCGGTCTCGGCTCGATTCCCGGCGGCGGCGGGGAAATTCTGGTGGACCGCGTCCGCCAGCGCATCGCGCCGCTCAAGGCGATGAGCAGCGACTGGCTCGAAGTCATGGACGTGGCGCACCGGCTTGGTTTGTATTCCAGCGCGACGATGATGTTCGGCCATGTCGAGACGATTGAAGACCGCATCGAGCATCTCGAACGCTTGCGCACGCAGCAGGAAATTTCCTTGAAGCGCGTCGCGGAATTTGACGGCAACGGCATCAAGCCGGGGCATTTCACCGCGTTCATCGGCTGGACGTTTCAGGCCGAGCACACGAAATTGAAAGCGCCGACGGTCGGTGCGCACGAGTATTTGCGGACGCAGGCACTGGCGCGGATTTACCTCGATAATTTTCCGAACATCCAAAGCTCGTGGGTCACGCAGGGTCTGGAGATCGGCCAGGTCGCGTTGAAATACGGCGCGAACGATCTCGGCAGCATCATGATCGAGGAAAACGTCGTCTCGCAGGCCGGCACGACCTTCCGCATGACCGTGCCGGACATGCACCGGCTGATCAAGGAGCTCGGCTACGAGCCACATCAGCGCGACAACTGGTATCGGCTGGTGAATTGAAATGGATTCGCCTCAAAATGGCCGAGACGGTTTTTGAACTTGCCCGGAATTTTTTAGCGACGACAATTCCATCATGGTAACCACACCGTCACTGCGTCCGGCGCGCAACCCGAAGACGCGCTTTAACTGGCGTGTCAGTGATTTCGTCCGCACGGTGACAACCTGGTGGCTGGAGTTGCGCGCGCGCCTTACCGGGCAGAAATATTACTGCCACGCGCTCGCCGGCGAGGCGGACTACGACATCACCATCAATTCCGATTTGACCGTCTCGTGCAACTGCCAGGATTACGACGGCACCGGCCACCTCGGCAACCTGCGGCAGAATTCGTTCGAGGACATTTTCTACGGCCCGGTCGCGCAAAAATTCCGCGACGAGCTGGCGAACGGGAAGATTCCCATCCCGACCTGCGTGCGCTGCGGTTCTTTCCGCCGGCTCAAAAAAAACGAAGCGCCACCCAAGCCGCGACTACCGTATCGCGGAATCCTTTTGGAAAACACGGTGCGCTGTAACGTGGACTGCATCGGCTGCGCCCGCGAAAACGCCTCCAGTTTGCGCGTCAACAAGCAACTCCAGATGCCGCTGGCCGAGTTGAGCCTGATGGCCGATCTCGCGGCGCGGCTCAAGATGGAACGGATTTTCTACCTGAATCTCGGCGAGCCGTTCCTGTCGCCGGCGATCTGCCAGGAGCTGCCGATGTTGCGCGAAAAAAATCCCGACGCCTACATCCGGGTTTCGACGAACGGCATCCTGCTCAACACGGACGCCAAGCGCGAGGCGGCGTTAAGCTTGACCGACATCCAGTTTTCCGTCCACGGCATCAGCGATGCGATGTGTGAAAAATACATGATTCGCAGCAGCTTTGAAAAAGCCTACGCCGCGATGCGGGATATGGTGGCATATCGCAACGCGCGCGGCCTGGAACTGCCGATCCTGGAATGGAAATACCTTCTGTTCAACTGGAACGACCGTCCGGAACACATCGCCAAGGCCATCGAAATGGCGAAGGCCATCAAGATTGACATCCTTTCATTCTGGCCGACGAGCAATCCGTTTTATGGCATCTCGTGGCGTTACCGGCTGGGGCAATTCAAGAATGTTGGCAAGCCGTCGTGGAAGGGCCGGGAAATTGACTTCCGCGTGAATCCGAAGTTCCAGGCGCGCTGAAATTCTGCCGGTATCGGAATTTTCGGGAGCGTTTTTTGCGCGACGCCGTCCAATCTTTCGGCTATGAATCGAATTTCACCGGCCAAAAAATTATGAAAACACTCGCTTCCGTTCTTTCCATCGGCGCGGTGGCGTCGCTCACGGCCTTCGCGCAGCCCGCGCTGACCATCTACAACCAGAACTTCGCCGTCGTGCGCGACACTGTGCCGCTCGACCTGAAATCCGGCGCGAACGCCGTGCGCTACGCCGGTGCCACCGCTCAAGTCGAGCCGGATTCCGTCATCCTGCACGATCCAGCGGGCAAACATTCGCTGCAAATCCTCGAACAGAATTACCGCAACGATCCGGTCTCGCAGGAGTTGCTGCTGTCGTTGTTCGAGGGCAAGACGATTGATTTTCAAACCGAGCGGCTGAAGGACAACACGACCGTGCGCGAACTCATTCCCGGCAAAATTGTCCGCAGCGGCTACGTTCCCGGCGGCGCGGCGCAGCAGCCAATCATTAAAGTGGACGGGAAAATGCAATTCACGCTGCCCGGCCAGCCGCTGTTTCCCGACCTCGGCGACGACACGGTGCTCAAGCCAGCATTCAACTGGCTGCTGCAATCTGACAAGCCCGGAGCATTCGACGCTGAAGTTGGCTACGTCACCGGCGGGTTCGACTGGAGCGCCAGCTACAATCTCGTCTCGCCGGAAAAAGGCGACATGGTGGACCTGGTCGGCTGGATCACGATGAATAACAACAGCGGCAAAACTTTCGAGAACGCCAAAATCAAATTGATGGCCGGCGACGTGAACAAAATCCAGCCGCCCGCACCAATGGCTGTTGGTGGCATGTTTCGGCGTAATGCCATGCAACTGGCGATGGCCGACGAGAACGCGCCTGCCGTCACCGAAAAAGCCTTCGATGAATTTCATCTTTATTCCATCGCGCGGCCAACGACGCTGCACGACCGCGAGACGAAACAGGTGGAATTTGTTCACGCCGAGAAAATGTTCGCGCCGACAATTTATGTTTATGACGGCGCGGAAGGTTACCGGTTTTACGGCGGATTGAATGTCGAACAGGGTTGGGGACAATCGGACAATAAAAAAGTCATCGTCCAGCGCGAGTTCAAGAACGCCGAGACGAACCAGCTTGGCATCGCGCTGCCGGCGGGCAAGCTGCGGTTTTACCGCCGCGATAATGACGGCCAGTTGCAGTTCGTCGGCGAAAACCAGATTGACCACACGCCGCGCAACGAAACCGTCCGCGTGACCACCGGCAACGCCTTCGACCTGGTCGGCGAACGCAAGCAGACCAATTTCCGCGTGGATACTTCGGAAAAGTGGATGGATGAAACCTTCGAGATCAAATTGCGCAACCGCAAGAAAGATGCGCCGGCGGAAATCCGCATCATTGAGCATCTCTATCGCTGGAGCAACTGGAACATCACCGCCAAGTCCGACGACTTCGTCAAAATAGATGCCCAGACCATCGAGTTCCGCGTGCCGGTCAAGCCTGACGAGGAACGCACGGTGACTTACACAGTGCATTATTCGTGGTGAAAATCCGTCGTAGCGGCGGCCTTTTCGCTTGCCGCCGAATGGTGATTGCTAAAAAATCATCGCCACCTTGAGCGCTGAACCAACTTCGGTCGAAGTGAGCTTTGTCATTCCCTGCCACAACGAGCAGGACAATCTGCGTGCCCTTGTCGCCGCCATCCGCGAGGCGACCGACCCGCTGAAACGCACTTACGAAATCGTGGTCGCCGATGATTTCAGCTCGGACAGTTCCTGGAACGTGCTGAAAGAACTGGCGGCGGCGGACGCGCGCGTGCGCGGGCTGCGGTTTGCTTTCAATTGCGGGCAGTCGGCGGCGTTGTGGGCGGGCATGAAGGCGGCGCGTGGCAAGTATATCGTCACGCTCGACGCCGATTTGCAGAACGATCCGCGCGACGTGCCGCAATTTCTGGCCGCGCTGGAAAAGGCCGACTGCGTCTGCGGCTCGCGCGTCGGGGCGCGCGGCGAAGGCGATAATTTTGTCCGCATTATCTCATCGCGCATCGCGAACTGGGTGCGGAACAAATTGTCCGGTGAAAATGTCACCGACGCCGGCTGCTGCTACCGCGCGTTCAAGCGCGAGTGCGTCGCGGACCTGAAATTTTTCAAGGGCATGCACCGGTTCCTGCCGACGCTGTTCAAGATCGAGGGCTTCACGGTCACGGAGATTCCCATCCGGCACAATCCGCGCGCGTCGGGACAAACTCATTACGGCGTGTGGAACCGCCTGTTCGCTTCGTTTTACGATCTGCTCGCCGTACGCTGGATGCAGCGGCGGATGTTCAAATACAAAGTGGCGGAGAAAATCAACTAGCCGGCCATGCAGCGGTTTTTGATTGTCACGACAAATTGCGCGCTGCTGGCGCTTTTGCTCATCGGGCTGCCGGCGGCGACGCGGGAACATTTTGGCGACGTGCAATTTTCATCCGCGTCCACCGGCCGACTGCTGATGTCCTGGGGACTGGGAATTGCCGCCGCGGCAAACATTTTTGCCGCGCTGATTTTCGCCAAGGGCCGCAAACAAAAAATTCTTTGCTGGCAATGGGCGGCAATTTTCGGCGGACTCTGGCTGGCTGACTACGCTTTCGTGCGCGGCTGGTTCAATTTCGACTGGCTGAAGCAGGCGCTGCTGTGGTTGCAGAAGCTTTTTTGAAATACGCCGCAAGCACGTCGTTGTCGCAACTAGCGATATGCTTCAATCGGCTCCGCGCCAATCGTGCCGGCTAGTTTTTTGAGGTAATCCGGCGATTCAACCGCTTCCAGGGTTTTCCGCGCGGCGGTCAGCCGGTCGGCGATGTGCAGGGTTTCCGCGACATCGGTGTAATTCGGCCGGCGCAGAAACTGGTTCAGGCATTCGACGTGGCGCTTCCACAGCGCGCGGTCAATTTTCTGTTTCGCCACCAGCCGCGCGGCATACCATGGGCTCGCCAGCAGGTTTTCGCGCGTGAACAGCTTCCGCACGTCGGGATGCTCCAGCCCTTTGCCTTCCCATTCATCGTTCAGCATGATGTGCAGCAGCGCCTTCAGCGGCGGGCTCGCCTGCGCGATGCTGCCATCGTCAAAATACATTTTCGCGACGCGCTTCTGCGTGGCGATGATGGTGTCCATGCCGTCCGCAAAAATATCTTTGCTCTGCAGTTCCGGCTTGAGCATCGCCTCGGTGAACACGGCGTGCGGATGATTGAACACGCGCCCGAAAAACGCGTGGACGAAACGCTGGTTGATGCGCCAGCCCAGCCGGCTCGCGAGGATTTTTTTCCCGGCGTGATCAAAGTCCGCGCATCTTTCCAGGAATCGGTTGGCGATCAGAAATTTCGGCTCGCGCTCCTCGGCGCTCATGCGTGACCAGATCTCCGGCACGATCAGGCTGACGTCGTGATCCACCCGCAGTTGCGGGCCGACGTAGCCGGCGGCGGTGACGAACGCGTTGTGGCCGGTGAGGATGAACGACACCAGCGCGTTGTTCAGGTCAATGATCGGCGGCAGCGCGTTGAACGGGCCTTTCGTGAGCGCGCCCTCGGAACCGGCACCGGTGGTGGACGGTGATTTGCCGGTCATGCTGCAGATCACTTCCATGAACAATTCCGGCAGCTCCATGAAGTGGACCGGATTGTAGCACGCGAGCGCCCGCACGCCTTTTTCCGGCGGATTGTTGCGGCGGCCCGGCAGCACGGCGGTGACCGGCGTGTGCAACGGCTGGCTCATCGGCACGCGGCGGCGGAGGCGCGCGGAGATTTCCGCGAGATAGGTTTCGCTGGCGCGGACGAGGTCGGGACGCTTCTGGAGATAGCGCGGATTTTTCGTGGGCTTGCCGTCCACGAGGCGCGGGCTGGCGGTGCAGACGAAATATTCCGGCGTGCCGGTCTCGGCGACCTCGCGGATGAACTTCTGCATCGGCCCGGTGAACTGATAGAAGCCCAGCGCGTCCGCGAGCATGGCCTGCGCATCCGCCGGCGTGAGCGGCTGGTAGTTGGAAAAGAAATTTTCCGGCTGGATGAAATCATGTTCCGCCTGCTTGTCGTAGCCGCGATGAATCGCGTCGTCGGGACGCTGGAACAAACGCTGTTCGCAGTTCTGCACGAATTTGAGCGACAGGTTTTTGTCCGTGCCTTCCGGCAGGTTTTCCAGCAACGTCGCCGGCACGACCGTCGAGGCGGTAATGTCGTCCTCCATCTGCACTTTCACCGCCGGATGAAAATCTTTCCGCAGGCCGAACGTGCGCCAGGCGCCGTCGTCGTCGAAGCCGACGCGCAAATAAGTGGTGACGAGCTTGCGGTTGTCGCACTTGAGCTCGTTGCCCGGCGTGCCGTTGATGATGTCCACGCTGAAATGATCGCGCCAGTTGTCGTTCCACTCCGCCTTGTAATAGCGCTTCACGACGAAGACGAGTTCCTTGACATATTGCGGGACGCCATTGAGCCAGGCGTTGTATGCCGGCGTGTAATCGTGCTCGTCCGGCGTGAGCAGCTTGATGACCGAGCCGAGCGAGCGTTCGGCGGCCAGCACGCTGCGCTTGTCCGCGCGCGACTTGTCGGCGAAACGGTCGGAATAATCGCGGTCAACCAGTTCGGCCACGCGGTCGAAATCCGCCTTCATGTCCGCGACGAACACCGGGCCGGTGAGAATCGCATCGGTGATGGGCTTGGAAATCTCGGACTTCCCGCCGCCTGAAACCGTGCAAGGCTTGTGGCAGAACGTGCCCTCGGCCATCGTGCCGACGAGCCGCCATTGGCGGCCGTGGCCGGGCGGTTTTTCCATCTTGATCTTGTAGCCGGACGGGCGGACATAGGTTTTTTCCGGCGAGAGGTGCAGGCTCTGTTCGCCGGACAGCGGATTCGTCCAGAAAATTTTCTGGCTCTGCAAATCAAATCTTGCGGATGCGGGGACGTAAATAATTTCCGTAAAATTTTTGTCCACCGCGTAGCCTTCCGGCATCACGTCCATGATGTCGGGAAACATTTTTGTCATCTCGACGAACGAATGCGGCAGCCGGCGCGAAAGGATGTCGCCGTCGAATGTTTCACCCAGGTCGTAGCTCGGGAAAACAAGCGCGCCGCCGGCGTGTTCCTCCTCCGTGAGGCCGAAAAGATTGGCCGCGTAGCTCAACTGCGTCTTCACCTCTTTTTTGCAGTAGCCGAAATAGTTGTCGGCGATGATGGTGACGATGACGCCGGATTCGTCGCGGCAGGTGAGCTTGAACGCGTTGCCGCCGTTGTAAAGCTCGTCCTCGGTTTTCCAGCACATGCCGTCGCGGCGCTGGCGTTCCGTGGCCTGGTCAATGTGCGGCAGGCCGACGGATTTCTTCGTCACCTTGATGAGATGCGGCGCGAGGATGACGCAGCCGGTGTGGCCGGTCCAATGCTCGCTGTCGAGCGCCGCGTCGTTTTCCGGCAGCAGCGGGTCGCCGCCGTTTTCAAAGATGGCCTCGACGAAATCCAAATTGCTGACGAGGTTGCCCGGCACGAAGAAGCGGACTTCCATCGTTTTCTTTTTGGTGAAGCCGGGAACCTCCGGGCAAACGAGCGGCCGGATCAGTAGCGAGACAAAACATTCCGCCGGCTGCGGCTGCGTGGCCGTGAACGGCAGTTTCAGCAGCTCTTTCGGCGGCGTCAGCGCGAACTGGAGGATTTTGGCAAAGGTGATTTTAGGCACGCCCAGCTTGTCATCGGGAATCGGCAAACCGCCTTCGGTGACGTGGAAAATGCCGGCGGTCGTGCGGCGGTCGCTTTTCGGATTGTGTAAAACGCCTTGTTTGACGCGGTAGGAATTGATGATGTCGGACGAAAAATCATCGCGATCCACCGGCAGCGACAGCACGCGGGCAAGGCCGGCGCGGTCGAGCGTGAACGTGCGCGCGGGCAGCTTCGGCACCGGCACGTCCTGCAAATAATCGTAGAGAAAAGTCTGGATGCGCTGGTCGGCGGGGCAGAGATGCTGGCCGAGCAACCGGTCTTTTTCGCGCGACTGGGCGGCCATGGCGGAAACAATTTCCGTGAACTCCTTGTCGCCCGGAATCGGCACGGGCGGGCTGCCGATCAAGGCAAGTTTGACGTTGATGTGTGCGATTAGCTGGGCCGACAATTTGTCATTCATGGCAATCATCAAGAATTTCCAACACCATCATCTCCTACGCCGTAATCATGCCTGCTGGCGGTTGTCTGGTAAACATTTTTTTGATGATCCGGGCTTTATTCGTTCAATTCATGCCAGCCATTGCGGCTTTGCGTAAAGCTTCGTTCTCAAGCCGGCATGTTTCGCAATTAGAATTATTTAAGAAATTGCGATTGCAGTTGCGGCATGTCTCGGCCATAAAATCTCATGCTCTCAAGGGTCTGTTCCGCCGCAGTCGGCGGCATTGAGGCCTATCAGTTTATTTTTCAGTGATCGTGAACGGGATGGCTGGCAGCGTGGTCACAGCCCCGCGGCGCGGCGCGTTATCAGGTTTCTTTTGTTGGTCTGCCAGCCCTGGATTGTTGGGCACGACATCGCAGATCAAATTACCCGTGGAACCTGGAATGGCCTTGGAAGCGTCGCTGGCGAACAACAACTCCAGACCGTTTGTAACCGCCGAGACACTTTCTAACAAAATTCCCGCCGGCGCGTTGTCCAGTTCCAGTTTGAACCGGTCGAAAAATTTTCCCGGGGGCGCGCTTAGGCGCACCAGCACCGTGCCGCCCGGCGGGATTTTCACCGGTGTCGCGCTGATGATCTTGAACGAATCGCGCATAAATAACCGCGGCGCACCATTGACGGCGACGGCGAGTTCCTGCGCGGGCACGAGCTGCCGGTAGATGAATGCCTGCATCATGTCCTCGGCGGGCACGGCGACGTGTGTGACCGGTTTTCCGGCGACCAATCCGCTCCCTTCGATGGTCAGGGCCACGGGATTTTCCAAAGACTGAGCCGGTGCTTTCAAGGTAAACTGGGCTTTGCCCTGATTTTCTCCAATGCGCGCTCCGCTCAAGGAAAATCCTTCCGGCGCGTCCTTCAATGCAAGGTTGATGGCATTGGTAAAACCGTCCCGGCGCAACGCCGAGACGGTCAGCGGCGCGCTCATGCCGGTGCGCAGGCTCACGCTGGATGGTACGACGCGCAGCGCAAAATCCGGCTGCGGCTCGCTGATACGCAGGCGATAAGCAAACTCCGGGCCGCCCTGCCCTTGGGTATCGGTGAGGTGTATGAAATAAGTTCCCTCTGCCGGCAGCGTGGCCGTGAGATACGAATCGGCGTGAAACGTGTCCAGACCGTTGCCTTTGTCCTCAAAATCGTCATTGAACGCGAGCTGTTTTCCCGCCGCATCCGTCAGCCGCAAAAAAGAATCCAGCGGTGAATCCAGCCGCCGCGCGGAAACTTCCACGACGATCGGCTGCCCGGCATGACCGGCAAATTTGAACACTTCCGGTTCCCTCGGCTGGCCAACGTGCCCATTGACGATGATGGGTAGTGTCACCGCCTGCGCCGATTCAACGGAATGGTTTAGCTCTTGCTCGAAACATTCCGGCAAATCGTCCACCGCAAATGGAACCGCATTGAAAAATTTTCCGCTCAGCGAACCGGTTCCCATTAAGGAATTTTCATTTGTGAGTGACGTTTCCGGTAGATTCCAGCCGGTCAAACGGACGGAAGTTTTTTCACCGAGTCTGCCGCCGAGCGGAAAAATTCCGGTGACGAATGGCAGTTCGCCAATGGCCACGCGATAAACAAAATCTTCACGGCCGCGAAAGATTGAGTCGTGGATTTCCACGGTGTATTCGCCGTCGTGCGGCACGGCCAAATGGATCACGGGGTCGGGCTTGAAATGGAACCGCTCCTCGCTCGCCAGCTCCTTGCCCTTGGCGTCGTAAATGGTCAGCACGGATTCAAACCAGCCCGGGACGGCGTCGGCGAGGTAGGGAATCAAGGATCGCGCGCTCACGGCGATGACCAGTTGCTGGCCGCGCGTCGCAAAAAAACGGTATCGGTCCACGCCGCCGGGCATTATTTGACCGTTGACGACGGCGGGCAGCGAAATGGCCGTTTCATATTTTGGCGTGCCGTTGGGGGCGCGCCGGCCGCCGATGCGTTCCAGAAATTTGTCGAGGTCGGGATTCGCCGGCTTGGCGGCCAGCTTGGTGGTTTCCGGCAGCGTGCCAAGGCAGAACCGCAGCGGATTGGAAAGGGCGTTCGGCGTGGCCAGGCGTATTTCACGAGCCCCGGGGGCGGCGTCGGCAGCGATGGAAATTTTGACGGTCACCGTGTCCAGCATTGCCGGATTCGCCGTGCGGTTAGGCGGATTCTGGAGAATTTTTTTGCGGATTTGTTCACGCTCCACCGCCTCCGCCGCCGTCCAGACGTTCGTGCCGGGATCGGCCCGGCGCGTGGCCTGCCATTTTTCCTGCAATGTTTTCAGCCGGTCGCGCAGGTCGTTGAAATCTTTCTGATTCATCGGCCGGCTGTGATCCAGCACCAGCGCCGTGATGCCCGGCCCGGTGACAAACACATTGGAAGCCGTCATTAGAAATTGTCCGCCAACGACGATTTGAAACGTCGTGCCCGTTTTTCCGCCCGCCGGATAAACATAGGCCAGATGCGGCGTTTGCTGGGCAAAGACGGTTCCGCCCAGCCAAAGAAACAGCGCGAAAGTTTGAAAAGTTTTCATGCCGACATGATTTCGTTCAGCAGCCCGGCGGACTTGATGCCATCGGCGGCCTGCGGCATGACGAACGTCGGCAGCCCTTCGGGGTTCGGCAGCTTCGTCGTCGGCTCGATGCCGAGCTGCGCATAAATGCTGCCGATCAAATCCACCGGATACACCGGGCGTTCCTTCACTTCCTCGCCTTTCGCATCGGACGAGCCGACGACCTGGCCGCCTTTGAATCCGCCGCCAGCCAGCATCGCGGAAAAAACTTTGCCCCAGTGATTGCGCCCGCCGTTCCACGGTGCTTCCCACATCACTTTCGGCGTGCGGCCAAATTCACCGCCCCACCAGACGATGGTGCTGGCCAGCAATCCACGCTCGGACAAATCCTGAATCAGCGTCGCCACGCCTTTGTCCATTTCCGGCAACTGCCGGCGCATCGCCTGGAAATTTTCCTTGTGCGTGTCCCAGCCGCCGTAGTTGATCGTGACGTAAGGAATGCCACGTTCCACCAGCCGCCGCGCGACGAGGCACGACTGGCCGAATTTGCTTTTGCCGTAGCGGTCGCGCGTTTCCGGTTTTTCCTGCGCGAGATCAAACACCTTCGCGCCGTCGCCAAGAATCATGTCGTAGGCCAGGTTTTCCGCCTGGGTGTTGGCATTGATTTGCGGATCATCCGGCACCGCCTGCGCCAGCGTGTCGAGGTGTTGCATCAGCTCGCGGCGATTTTTCTGCCGTTGATCTGAAAAACCCGGCAGCACCACGCCTTCGACGGCGAACGGTGTTTGCGCCGGATTGCCGCCGGTGGCGAACGGTTTGTAGCGCGAACCCAAAAATCCGGCTTCGTCAAATCGTCCCTGCGGCTCCGTCAAGACGACGTAAGGCGGAATCAAACCCTTATAGCCGGCATCGTAGCCGCGCGTCAGCGACACGACGGAACCGACGCACGGGAACACCATCCGCCCACCCGGCTGGCGTCCGGTTTGAACGATGTAAGACGCGGTTTCGTGGCCATTGTTGCCGTGCGTCATGCTGCGAATGATCGAGTATTTGTCCGCCTGTTTCGCCAGCAGCGGCAGCAGTTCGCCGATGCGGACGCCGGAGACATTGGTCTCAATCGGCGATTTCAACGGCCCGCAATAGTCATAGCCCGCCTCCGGTTTCGGATCAAAAATGTCCAGATGCGACGGCCCGCCCCACATCCAGATTTGAATCACCGCCTTGGCGCGGGCGGTGGGCGCGGCGGCAAAAGCGCGGAAGGAAAGGTGATTCGCCAGCACCAGTCCGCTGGCGGCAAACAGGGCGCGGCGGATGGCTTCGCGCCGGCTGATGCGCGGTCGCTGGTTTTCAAAATTAAAATAGAACTCACTCATAGTTATTTAATTTAACGCAAAGGCGCCAAGACGCAAAGGCCGCCAAGAAAAACCAAATCAAAATTCCACAAGACTTCGCGGCTTTGCGCCTTGGCGTAAAAATTCATGGTTCAGTGCCGGTAAAGGAATTCCGCGCTGTTCATCAGCGCCCACGCCAGATCCACGGCGGCCTGGCGTTTGCCGATGCCCGATTGAAAATAATCCTGCGCAGTTTTGAGCTCTGCCGCCGTCGGAAATCGCGAGAGAATTCCGAGATACATGCCCGTCACCACTTCCACCGGCGTGCGGTTGGCGGAGGTTTGAAATTCAATCATCCGGCTCGCCTCGATTTTTTTCTGCATCAGGCTGGAGTTGAGCAGCGTCAATTTTTGCGCGGCGCTGATGCCGTTGTTGCGTTCCGTTTCCAGCCCGGTATCGCGCGACGGCCGACCGAACTGTTCCAGAAACCCGCTGGTGATGCTGCCGTCGGGCAGTGCGATGGAACGCAAATCGTCGGGAACGAACGTGTAAGGTTCGGGAATCGCGCTGGAATAATTTTCGTTGGTGCCGGTGATCTGATCCAGCGCGTCAATCAACACCTCGGCGTCCAGCCGTCGCAGCGGATAAAAAGCGAAATTCGCCACCGCTTCCGGACTGCGGCTTTGCGGAATCGAAGCAAGCTGGTAGGTCTTGGAATTCAAAATCAGCCGGTAGAGCTGCTTGAAATCGTAGCCGGACGAAACAAATTCATTTTCCAGAAACGCGAGCAATTCCGGGTTGCTCGGCGGATTGG
>Ga0182016_10002852_pt1 | contig 19991 bp, 18 predicted proteins | sample 712S2MmetaG_FD_120491 | JGI IMG/M metagenome (GOLD analysis project Ga0182016, IMG submission 120491) | Permafrost microbial communities from Stordalen Mire, Sweden - 712S2M metaG | ecosystem: Environmental > Terrestrial > Soil > Wetlands > Permafrost | place: Sweden: Stordalen | collected... | reverse complement strand
TGAGGCGGTCGATGCCGATGCCTTCGCCGCCGGTTGGGGGCAGGCCGTAGGCGAGGGCGCGGACGTAGTCTTCGTCCATCTGATGGGCTTCGTCGTCGCCGCGATCGCGCTCGGCGAGCTGGGCTTCGAACCGACGCTGCTGCTCGACGGGGTCGTTTAGCTCGCTGAAGGCGTTGCCCAGTTCGAAGCCGCCGGCGAAGAACTCGAAGCGCTCGACGTGGTCGGGGTCGTCGGGCTTTTGCTTGGAGAGCGGCGAGACGACGGTGGGGTAGTCGTAGATGATGGTGGGTTGGATGAGGTTGGGTTCGACTATATCTTCAAAAAGCTGGTACACAACTTTGCCGAGAGACGCGGAACATTCGAGATTCTTCTGCGCCTTTGTGAGTATTCCCCATGCAGCAATTAGGTCGATTAGGCGGTTGTTGGCTTCGGAAGATCTTTCGTACTCACCCTCGGCCCACAGACGATCAACTGCGATCCTTGTGGCCCCGTCTTCAAGCTCAATAGACGAAAGCGCGTTCGTCAGAAAGCGGAGCAGTCCGACACTTGACTCAAAATCTTGAGGTGTGGGCGAAGGGCCAATATCTCTAAACCAGAATCTAATTAGGGCGTTGATCATGGTGAGGCGGGTCCACTTGCCGAGGTCGATGGTGTGGCCGTTGAACTCGGTGATGGTGGTGCCGTTGACCTCGGTGGCGACGAAGGCGATGAGGTCTTCGGTGATCTGCATCAGGTCGTGGTAGTTGGCGTAGGCCTGGTAGAACTCGAGCATGGTGAACTCGGGGTTGTGCTGGGTGCTGACGCCCTCGTTGCGGAAGTTGCGATTGATTTCATAAACACGGTCGAGGCCGCCGACGACCAGGCGCTTGAGATAGAGCTCGGGCGCGATGCGCAGAAAGAGATCCATGTCGAGCGCGTTGTGGTGGGTGGTGAAGGGCCGCGCGGCCGCACCACCGGCTACCTGCTGCATCATGGGTGTTTCGACTTCAAGATAGCCGCGGCTATCGAAGAACGTTCGCAGCGCGCGAAGCACCTTGGCGCGCTTGACGAAGACTTCGCGGGCATCGAGGTTGGAGAAGAGGTCGACGTAGCGCTGGCGATAGCGGAGTTCGACGTCGGCGAGGCCGTGGAACTTCTCCGGCATGGCAAGCATGGCCTTGGAAAGGAAGGTGATGTGGTCGACGTGGATGGTGAGTTCGTTGGTGCGGGTGCGGAAGAGGTAGCCGGTAACGCCGATGTGGTCGCCGAGGTCGAGAAGCTTGTAGAGGGCGAAAGCATTGTCGCCGACGGCGTCGAGGCGGACGTAGATCTGGAGGCGCTGGCCGCCTTGCTGGAGGGTGGCGAAACCGGCCTTGCCCTGGGCGCGGATGGCCATGATGCGACCGGCTACCGCGACAGCGGGGCGCTTTGCATCGAGTACTTCGGCGGTATTGTCTTCCTTGTCCCATTCCCTACGCAGAGCTGGGATGGTGGTCGCCGATTCATTCTGGGCGGCGGGGAAGCGGTTGGGGTAGATTTGGTGGCCCAGGCGGGCGATCTCTTCGAGCTTGCCTTGGCGGAGCTTAAAGAGATTCTCTTCGAAGTCTGAATCGAACACAGGGAATCCTTTGGGTTGGGTGCGTGAGCAGGGGCAACAGTCAGTATATCGTTTGGGTGATGTGGGGGCCGGGGTTCCATCGCCGCGTCCCCACAGGGCGCAGAGGTGTAATCGCCGGGTTACCCAGCATTTCATGCTGGGCTATTGTCTTTTCGCCCCTCTGAGGCGTCTGCAACGTAACGGAAGTGCGATAGTGCATTGCAGCGGTGAAGGTTAGGTGGCAGATAGTCTTAGAATAGAGATGGGGAACGTTTTCGATCGGACTGGGAGCCAGATGACGGCGAAATTCGTAGTTCGGTGTCCGGAGTGCAAATCGACGGATGTTCGGCATTCTGAATTTCGAATGCTGGACGCGATCCCATTCGTTTTATTGATGGTTCCATTACGATGCCGAAAATGCAGGCGCCGTTTTTTCAATTGGCGATGGGAGAAGCTGGAGGGTGAGGAGCAGTAAAGGGGCCGACGGATTCTGTTTCGGTTAGGTTTTGGTGATTTGGAGTCTGGCGGATTTTTGGTGAGCAAATGGATAGCCTCTCGTTGTGATCGAGGGGCTATTGTATTTTTGCGGAGAGCGCTCTGCAACGATTGGGAGCGCGAGCGCAGGGTATCCTTGAGGGAGTGCCTATGGCCTTTAATCGACCCATTCCGGAAAACTTGCGTGGCGACTCGCGTGGCCGGCGGAAACAGCCGAGCGGGCTGTCGCTGTATGTGCAGGCGGAGAAAATGCTGCAGATCGCATTTGTGCTGCCTTGCGCGCTGGTGATTGGCTGGCTGCTGGGCGCGTGGGCGGACAAGGCGCTGCATCAGTCGTGGATGACGATTGCGGGAGTGATTCTGGGGTGTGTATCGGGGCTGGTGTTCGTGGTGCGGATGGCGCTGGCGGCGGAAAAGGATACTAAGCCGGATGCGGTTAATGTGCCGGAAAAGAAGAGCGACAGCGAGCAGCTGGGCGAATGAATCAAGGTTCACAACTTTTTGATTTGAGCGACAAGGCGGCGCAGGAGCTGCTGCGCAAGGCGTTGCGCAATACGCTGATTGTGGGCGCGCTGGCGTCAGTGGCGGTGTGGGTGGGGTCGGACTGGCGGAACGGGGCCATGTTGCTGACGGGGACGCTCATTTCGGCGGCGAGCATTCTGGAATGGCAGCGGCTGGCGAAGGTGATCAGCGCTGCTCTGGATCAGGAGAGAATTCCGCGGAGCGCGCCGGGAGTTGTGGTGTTCTTTGTGCTGCGGCTCACGCTTTATGCGGGGGCCATTTATGGTAGCCTAAAGTGTTTCCAGGGTTCTATTATTGCCCTCCTTTGCGGCCTGGGTTTGGCGGCATTGGCTATCATGTGGCAGGCGATTCGTTTGCTATTGGATTGAGATTGCAGGGCGGATTGACAGGGCTAAAGACCTGAAACGGAAAGAATTTAAGCCTTCATGCATGGATCGTTCTTTTTGACGCACATTCTCGACCAGCTCTTTGGCGGTATCGAGGCGAGCGCATTTCAATCGATTGTGGGCCTGAGCGCGAGCGATGCCGCGCAACAGGCTGCGAGCGTGAATAACGCGCTGGCGCTGGAGATGCTGGTGGTGGGCGGGATGATCGCCTTCTTCCTGCTGGTCAGGATGACACTTTCGGTGGAAAAGCCCAACCCCGCGCAGCAGGTGGCGGAGATGATTGGCGAGTTCACCGGCGGGATGGGCGAGCAGATTATTGGGCACGGCTACGAGAAGTATCAGTCGTTCGTTACCTGCATCTTCCTGTTTGTGCTGCTGAACAATCTGATCGGGTTGATTCCAGGGATTCCAGCGCCGACGACGTCGCCATTTGTGCCGCTGGGGCTGGCGCTGCCGACTTTCATTTATTACAACTACCAGGGGTTCAGGGCGCAGGGATTTATCGGGTACCTGAAGCATTTCTGCGGGCCGCTGTGGTGGATGGCCTGGCTGCTGCTGCCGATCGAACTGGTTTCACATCTTGCGCGCATCATGTCGCTGACGATTCGTCTTTACGCCAACATGTATGCCAGTGACATGGTTACGCTGGGGTTCTTCTCGCTGATTCCGATAGGCGTTCCGGCAGTGTTTCTCGGGCTGCACGTGTTTGTATCGCTGATTCAGGCGTTTGTGTTCATGCTGCTGACGATGATTTACATCTCGCTGGCGACTTCGCATGAGCACTAGGGTTCGGTTTCAATGCCCTCGTCCAAAGCGAGGAAAAGAATTCGCCGGAGAGCGCTTCCGCTCCGGAAAAACGATCGGCCGCAAGCGTGAGGGGGCCAGCACGGTGAGCCTCAACCACCCACTGGCGGTCAATTCAAGGGAAGCAGGAGGAAAATGCGGAAACTTCAATATGTGTTTATGATGCTGGCGGTTCTTTTCTGTGCGATGCCGGCGTTTGCGGATGGCGGATCGGCCGCGATCAACCTGGTGCCAATCGGCGCCGGTATTGGCATGGCGCTGGCTGCTGGTCTTTGCGGACTGGGCCAGGGCAAGGCTACTGCTTCGGCTTGCGAAGCGCTGGCGCGCAACCCCGGCGCCCGCGGCGGACTGATGATCTTCCTGGTCCTTGGCCTGGCGCTGATCGAGTCGCTCACGCTGTTTACCCTGGTTATCATCCTGGTGAAGGTCAAGTAGGGCAGGGTCAAGTAGGCCTGGGTCAAGTAACTTCGGCTGCACGAAGAACGGAAACGGCCTCGCCTTCGGGCGGGGCTTTTTTTGCGTGGTGCGGATGGCGTTTGTGCTGGGTCGGCGCAAGAGCCTGAGCATTTCATAGGTCGATTCCCAGGACTCTGGAACTCTGAGCTTTGTTGGTCGGCCACCCATTCCGCATCTTTCCTTTGAGAATCCGTGGATCGGATGGAGCAGGGAAGCTTGAATTGAATCCGAGATTGCTTTACTCTTCCGCCACAGACGCCGGCCCTTTTGGGTGCAAACGATCGTTTGGTCTTGAAATCTGCATCAGCAGCGATATGGCTTCCTGGAATAAGGGTCCAAAGAGGGGACTCACGTTGAAAGCGCAAGGAGTCTCAGCGCCCGACGTCGGTTAGCAATTGTCGGTTCTGGACGAGCCAAGCGAAGCGGGCGCCGAGTCCTGAAAGCCAGCCGAGAAGAGATTTGTGCGGTTGAATCGCTGGTGCGGTGTATGATGTTGGGCTTACGGAAGCCGAGACGGAAATCCAGAAAGAAAACTTTGGTAAAGGAGGGTTGATGCACACCAAGATCACGATTCTCGCAGCTGCTTTCTGGATCGCGGCGCTCGGCGCCCTTGGCACGGAGTGTCTTGCACAACCGAAAAAGCCTGCTCATAAGGTATGTCCACCGCAAACGAGATTCCAGTGCGCGGCCCTGAACATCCCCGGCTCCGATACCTGTAGGCCATTTGAATGCCAGGCCGTGCAGAAAAATGGCCTCTCGACCTGGGGTTGCGTGCAGGTGAATCAGCCCGCAGGTACGCAGTGCCACTCCCTGCTGGCTTGCGTTAAAGTTGGAGCCTGCGGTGCAACGGGTGGCTGCAACCCTTCTCCGGAAAGCCAGTTGATTTGCAATCCCACTTTAACTGCGACTAAAGACGGCATTATATGCAACTGTTCCAATCTTCAGTGCTCCGCTACCTTCTTCGCCACCGGGAAACCGTTCACCGGTCAGACCCAGATGTGCACGAAGCAATGGTTGCCGCCGTTCCAGTAGATTTGAGATCAGCCCCAGCGAAGCACACTCCGGGTTCATTCTAAGAGCCTGGAAGACACAACAAAAAAGCCCCGGCGATGGCCGGGGCTTTTTGCTGGAGGAAGTGAGAAGCGAATCAAGCCATCGCGGGCACTGGCTGCTGAACGCGTGCGACTGGAGTAGGCATGTCGGTTGGGCGATGGCTGGGCTGAGCCGGAGCATGCTGAGGCCGGGTGAGGCGATGGACGAAGTGGTAGGGTGGCCAGGGGCCGGAGAGCTGCATGTGGCACTCGCGCATGATGGCACTGGTGGAGGAGAACTTGTTCTGATAGCGCTCGACGTACTTGCTGTCGATCAGATGGGCGATATCGAGGACCATTTTGCCACTCTCGGTGAGGCGGCAGCTAACCTCTTCGTCGAGAGGCAGGAAGAGGCGATGCATCTGGAAGCTGACGGCGCGTGCGCGGGTCTGGCGCTCGCGGGTGCGGGAGGCGGTCTCGCGCAGGTTGCTCAGGTACTCGCGGCCAACAGCATCGGCAGCGTGGACCTGGCGGTCAAGTGCCTGGGTGCAGCAGTCGTCGACAAAGATCTTGAGGTGCATCTCAGTCTTGCCGCGCAGTTTTTCGATGTTGCCCTGGAACTGACGCTGGTTTGAGCGCATGGACTTGCGCAGGGCTTCGTCGTCGTTGAAGACGGTGCCAAAGCGGAAGGGAAGGACCGTGGAGTGCTGGAAACAGTCGGCAATTACTCGCGCGTGATCGACGCCGGCCTTCTGGTTCAAGCTGTCCGCGGGGTTGTGTTCGCTGACGACAACGGCGAGGTCGCTGGCGGGGTAGAGGAAGACCTGGTTACCGCTGACGCCGGAGACGGATTCGAGGGGAACTGGTTTGCGATGGCGGGCTAATTCTGGGAAGGCTAGTTTTTCACCAATGCAGTAGGCATACCATGCCATGACGAGACACTCCGTGCGCGTGCGCTTTTTAACGCCGCTCGTTGGTGAAGCTCATTGATCGAGGGAATAACTGCATAGAGGACAAGAGGCCGGGTATTTTACTGGGAACCCGGTAGAACTAGGCGAATAGTAGTCCCGCGAAAACACGACTGGCAACAGCCGTTGTCACCTATGAAGGAAAAGCGAGCAGTTTTGCACACAATCGTTTTTGTTTAAGCAATAAATCGATTGATCCTGTGGAAATTGACTCAATTTTGGGGATTTTGCGGGGATGGAGAGGGGTTGGGGGTACCGAGGGGTGGGACTGCGGGAATTTGGCAGGGGAGGTGTGGCGGGGGCTATTCGGGAAGGGATGGGTACGAGAGTTCTAGGGGAGGACGCGCTTGATGTGGAGATAGAGGATGACGTTGACCATGACCGAGGCGACGAGGAGCACGAGAGCGACCATGGCAAAGATGTTGACCTTGTGGCCGACGCTCTTGAGGTCTTCGAGGAGCTCCTGTTGCTCGAGGGTGTTGCGGTCAGTGGCTTCGCGGACCATTTCGAGCTGATCTTCAACGCGCTTGAGGGAGGTGTTCTGCTCGACGATCTGGGTGCGGAGTTCGCGATGCTGGGTCTGGAGCGAGCTGATGCCTTCTTCAAGGGGTGCCAGGTCGACAGGCGGCTGTGGGGGCGCCGGCCGGTGAGTGAGCTGGGCGGGCGGAGCCATGAGGTTGGAAACGGCAGTTCCGATGTTGCCATCGAGCAGCGGCAGGATGCGCTGAATGAAGGGCAGGGTGGCGCGGACGGCGTTGATGACCTTTTGCACGCCGGAGGGGAGTTCGCTGTCAGACGGAAGCTGGGAGATAGTTGCCTCCGAGAGGGGCAGGCCGCGGCCGAGGGCGAGGGGCTTGTCGGGTTGGGCGAGGCTGGTGGCTCGCGGGGATGGGTGCTGGGCCTGAGAGGAAGTCGCGGAAGCCATTGCTGAGCCAGTGGGGAGGGGTGAGCCGACGGCGCGGGGCTTCGGTTCGTGTGGCTGTGGCGCCCAGGGGCGGATGCGTGTTGGGGTGGGGCTTGGAGCGGTGCCGGCGGATTTGACAGGGCCGGGTGCTCGGCCGGGCGCGGCAGTGGGGCCGGGGTTGATGCCGGAGTTGATTTCGGAGATGAAAACGGGGCTTGGGTCCGGCCGAATCGATCCGGAAAGGGTAGTTGCAGGCACAGAGGGTTCGGACCCGGGAGTCAGAGGTTCGAGATCGCTGAAACGGGCGGATTTGCGATTGGGGAATCGGTCGGTGGGATGACCCAAAAAACTATCGGAAGAGTGGCCGTCTGGAATCGGGCGATCTAACAGAGGATCTGGGACGTGCTGGTCGAAGGATTGGTCGAGAGAATGGTCGTGGGACAACCGTTCAGCACGACGATCCGAGCGGGGTCGATCGTTCCAGAGTTCAGCGATGCGGTCGGACAGTCGTTCTGGCCTGTCGGTGCTCATGTGGTTCCTTCACCAATAACTATATAGCGGAGACGAGAAACAGTGGACAGTGAGCAGTGGACAGTGGACATTGCGCAAGATGGAGGGGTGGATCATCCATATACTTGACGGAGGGAATCGCAGGTAAGGGAAATGGACTGATGGAGAAAAGCGTGAATCCTTTCATGGCGAGAACTTTGCGGAGCCTGCAGCGAAATATTCTGTCCGGGCTGATTACGATGGGGCCGTTGTTTGTGACGTGGATCGTTTTCAGCTTTGTGTTTCGAACGCTGGCGGATGCGGGACTGCCCGCAATCAAACTGCTTGCGGAGATGTTTCCCGACGGCTTGTTTGGGCAGGAGTGGTTGCAGTTGGTGCTGGCCTTTTTGCTGACGCTGACACTGCTTTACCTGGTAGGCCGCGTTACGTCTCAAGTGATCGGGCGAGAGGCGCTGGTGATATTTGAGACGGCGCTGGAGCGGCTGCCGTTTGTGGCCAAGGTTTACACGTCGGTGCGGCAACTGCTTGACACCATGATGACGAAGAACGAGACGAGCCAGAGGGTTGTGCTGGTGGACTTTCCGATCGTTGGGCAGAAGAGCATTGGTTTCCTGACACGAAGCTTTACCTGTTCGACGAGCGGCCAGCCGCTGGCGGCAGTTCTGTTGCCGAACGCGATCAACCCGATCTCTGGCTTGCTGCAGATTGTGCCGATGGAGATGGTGACAGAGACAGACTTGACGATGGAGCAGGCGATGAGCCTGATCATGACGGGCGGGGCGGTGGGGCCGGAGACGTTGAGGTACACGAAAGGCAGTGCACAGTGAACAGGGGACGGGGATCAGATGGGCTTGCTGGTTGGAGATGGCCGTGTGGCGCTATAGCTGGACCGCGGTGCCGCCCCACTCATCTGGATGAACGTCAGCCAACGACTGGGAAAAGGTCCAGATGTGTCCGGCAAAGTCTTCTGCGTTGTATTGGCGCTCGCCGAATGGGTGAGTCGTCGGCTCTTGCGTGATGACCGCGCCGTGATCGCTGGCTGTTTTGCAGTGGGCGTCGACATCGTCGACACGGATCAAGACAGTATGACCATTGCCGAGCGGTTGATTGATCTCGTCGGAGCGGATCTCTCGCAGGATTACGGCACCTTCTCCCACATTCAATTGAACTCGGTGGTTGCCGATGCGCAGGCGCACGGTAAAACCGAAGGAATCGCATAACCAAGTGGCGGCTTGATTCACGTCGGGATATGAGAGTACGGGAATAACCGTAGCGGCAGGGATCGATCGATTCGCCAGCATGAGGGTCCTCCTCGTTTGGTTTCCAACAACTTTTTCAGGGACAACCGCAGATCGTTCGACTACCAGCCTTTGCCCCACTCATTGGGATAAGACTGCGATGAATGGGGTAAAGTCCGCTTGGGATAACAGGGACCATTTCCATTGCTGCTGAAACGAGATTCTAGCTGACGGGTTCCGAGGCTTCGGCTTTGGGATCGAGTGGGCCAACAGGCTCGACTTCGCTGGCTTGTTCGCTTTCCGTGGTGATCTGGCGGAGGGAGATGTGGTCGATCTGTGCCCAGATGAGTCCAACGGGAACGATGCCGAGGAAGCTGACGATGAGTAGCATTGCGGCGCAGGCGGTTGCTGCTTCCGAGCCGACGCTGTAGAAGTTGGCCATTGCGGCGGCGACGAGGCCGATCTGAGTGAACCAGCCGAGGATGGGAAGTTGGAAGACGCTGGCTCCGCCCGAAAAGGCGAGCATGAGCATGGATTTGGGCAGCGTCATGGCCGCTAGTTCTTTGCTGCCGGCAAAGGCCTGCATGGTTTCAAGATAGGCGACAGTGATGACCAGCCACATGATGATGGAGAGGCTGGCGGTGATGGCGAAGTCAGAGAAGCTGCGCATGGTGTCGAGTCCGGCGTGGAAGCTGCGGACTTTTTCAGCAACGGCATGACCGAGGCGCTTGGAGGCGAGGCCGAGGGTGGACTCAAAGAAGTTGGCGACGAGGTTGCCGGCTAGGCGGACCAATACAAGGAAGAGCGCACCGGCAATGGTAAGGCCCATGCCCCAGTAGCCGGCCTTCTTGACGATCTCGATGTGGGGCAGGTCGCCGGGCTGCCCGAACCAGACGGTGTAAAGAATTGTTGAGGAGAAGATGAGGGCCATCGAGCCTGCGTCGAAGAGGCGCTCAACTATATAGACAGCGATCTGTGTGGAGAGCGTGAGGCCGGTTTTTTTGGCGACGAGATAGGGGCGGACGGGGTCGGCAACGCGGCCGATGAGGGCGACGGCGGTGAAGCCGATGACCTGTGTTCCGAGCAGCGAGAATGGGCCGACTTTTTTGTTGTGCCGGAGGAGCATGGCCCAGCGAACTGCGCGGAGAACGTAGCCGAGATAGATGCAGGCGAAGCCGATGGCGATTTTAGTCCAGTCGGCGCCGGCGAGTTGAGCGCGGAAGACGGCGAAGTCGAAGTGGATTCGGTCACGGCCCCAGATGAGGATGGCGGCAATCGCGATGAGGACGATGACTCCCAGGATCCATTGCTTCTTCTTCAAGCGAAATTCCTTCTGCGCGAGATTTTGATCCGCGACAAGCGTGGGGTCCGCAATAAGCGGGTTGAACTGTTTCTATTTTCGCATTTGCGCTTCGCGGGCCAGGACGCGGCGATTGAACTCGTGGATGACGCGGGCGACGTAGGCGCGGGTTTCGGCGTAGGGAGGAATGCCGTGGTACTTGTCGACGGCGGCGGGGCCTGCGTTGTAGGCAGCGAGGGCGAGGGCCAGATTGTCGTGGTAGTGGGTGAGGAGAGCGTCGATGTATGCCGAGCCTCCGCGGACGTTTTGGGTGGGCTCGAAGCGGTCGTTGACGCCGAGGTCGCTGGCGGTGGAAGGCATGAGCTGCATCAGGCCCGCTGCACCGGCTCGGCTGAGGGCGCGGGTGTCGCCGTTGGACTCGGCCTTGACGATGCTGGCGAGGAGGTCGACGTCGACATTGTGGTCGGCGCCTGCGGCGGAGAGCATTTCGGCCAGGTCGATGGGGTTGAGGGCAGCGGTGAGGTGGGGCTTGGGGGTGGAACTGGGGGCCTGTGCCGTCCGCGCGGGTTGGGCGGCGGTTTCGGATGTTTGTGCGACAGCGGGAGTTTTGGCTGCGGGTGGAGATGGGGGAAGATCGGGGACGGTTTCGAAGGAGGCGATTTTTTCTGGCACGAGGTCGATGTAGTTGTCTTCTTCGGGGCTGAGGAAGAGGCGGGTGTTGCCGTTGACGGTGGCGTGGTGGTCGCAGCGCAGATTGAAACCATTTTGGAGAGATACGCGCTCTGCGGGGTGGGCGGGCAGGGCAAGCGCAGCAATGGCGGTGACGATGACGAGGCGGCGATGGGGGAGTGGGAACGGCACCGTTTCCAGAATACAGGGACCGGGGGACTATTGAGTGGGGCCAGGGACCAGGCGTAGATGCAAGCGTGGTGAAGCGGGCTTAGAGGATTTCGGCGATGGCGGAGCCGCCCCAAACGGCAATCAGGCCGAGGACGAGGCTTCCGCCGGCATAGAGCGCGGCAAGATGCCAGGCTCCCGAGCGGAGGGTGGAGAGAGTTTCCCATTCGTATGTGGAGAAGGTGGAGTAGGCACCGATGAAGCCGACGGGGATGAGGTAGCGCCAAGCGGGGTTGAGGTCGGCGCGTTTGCCAAGGTAGGTGAGTGTGAAGCCAATGACCAGGCAGGCGGTGAGGTTGACGATGAGTGTGCCGTAGGGAAACTTGATGCCCATGCGGCCGGCAATGGACGAGCCAACCCAGTAGCGGGCGATGGAGCCGAGTGCGCCGCCGATGGCGATGAGGATGTACTTCTGCAAGTGCGATCTCCTGTTGTATATGGACTTGGGGATCGCGCCGGGAAATAGGCTCCACGACAGGTTCCCCTGTCAGGAGTCATCATCTGCCCCGCTATGAGGAGGGACAGCAGTTAAGGGTGAACTCCATCACCGCATCGATATCTTTATTACACGGCGAGGGATGGGGCGGTGTCAAACCACCCAGTCGCACGGTGCGCCAGTGGGTGGGGTTTGTGCCCCCGACGGATTAGATAGCGCGGACGTTCGGTCCCCTCGGTGTTTGCTGTTCAAGGGTGCACTACGCGTCCGGCCACGAATTCACTCGCACCCGGCTCCGGATATGCTAAATTGTCTGCGTGCTCCATTGCATGTTCGAGTCCGCCGGCTGGGAGGTAGTATGAATCGCTCAACTCGCTTTCCCTCACTCCATTTGAGACCTTGCACGATCCTGGGGATCGCGTTGATCTGCTGCCTTTCGGCCCGTGCGCAGACAACAACAACTACTGCTGCTCCGCTGACGCCAGCACAGGAAAGGGCTCAGGCCAGGGCTGCGCAGCAGGCAGCGGCCAAGCAGGCAGCGGCCGAGAAGCAAGCCGCTGCGAAGCAGGCATTAGCTGACAAACAGGCTGCGGCGAAAGAGGCGGCAGCAACTAAGAAGGGAGCGGGAGCTGCTAATGCCAAGACAAATGGGCAAGTGAGTGGGGCTGCGAATGCGGCGAACACCGGTGCGAAGGCGCAGTCCGTGGCTACGAGCACATCGAGCACGGCGACAACGGCCGGAACCACTGCGAGGCCTGGTACAACGACGGCAGCAACGTCGACCTCTGCCAAGACTGGTGCGTCTGGGACGGGCGCGGCTGGGACGGCAACCGCAGGAACGGTGGGAACGGGCACGCTGGCCTGGGGACCGCGCACTTACTCCTCGACTGGCTGCACTCACAACGGCAACAGCGCGGTCTGCACCTTTACCTTTGTTAATCAAGGAAATGAGGCGACGGTCGTGGCTGGTGGCGCCGGCGAGTTGTCAGGCATCCAATTGGTCGACGATGCGCACGTACCTCACAGGTGGACCACCGCCCACTTCCTGGACAAATACGGGACTCAGCAGCCAAGGCTGCTCGTTCAGCCAGGGGATACCGGAACGTACGTGGTGACTTTCGGCGACGTGAATCCGCAGGTGACGTCGGCGGAGTTTCACCTGCGCGGCCAGATTGTTGGCGGCATCACGTTTGCTGCAGCACAATCGACGACCGCGAGCGGCGCTACGCCGGCAGCGAGCTCGGGTACGAGTTCGGGCAGGTAGGTAATCCGCGAGACATGAAGAGACTTGCGGCCTTTTGTTCGTGGCTGTTGCGGATGAGATGAGGGGCATCTCAGGCTGGTGGGCGGCTTGGCGCCTGTTGCACGCTGCTGTTGGGGGCGAGCCTCGATTCATGCCGTTGCAAGTGAGAGGCCGGCCTCCGGAGCCCGGTACCGCTGGGGCATTCTGGGCTTCGCCCCTGGCCGGGGAAAAGGAAAAAACGAAAAATTGGGGCAGCCTAATCTTGGCTGCTTGGAGGTGGGCGACGCGCGGCCCATCAGGGAGAATGTTTCGCCGCGAAGACGGCTGCGGTGAAAGCTTCCAGTGCCCTATTCGGCACTTTTTCGATGCGCTGAGCAGAACCTGACAGAACAGATGGAGCGAATCGTCGATAAGGATGTTGTCACTTTCTCGCATCGAGAAGGCGGCATCGGCGTGCGGGTTTTGGCAGTCGAGCCAACAGGATAGGTAAGCTTCAGGAAGCCGTATTGGGAGAACGCACGATGAGCCTCGAACGTATCGGAACGCGACTTTACTTGACCTTCGCCGTCGTGATTCTGTGCGGTACGCTGGCCGGCGGAATTGTGTGGCACCAGATCGATCTGCTGCAGGCAACATCGATGCGCGTTTCTGGCAATTTATGGCCCACGACTCAGGTGGCAAACCGGATCATCAACAATGTAAACAACAATGGCAGAGCCATGCTTTCGCTGATGTATCTCACGGATGCGGACGAAATGAAACGGTCCGTGAACCAGATGAACGAAGCGTCGAAGGAACTGACTGGACTTTACGCACAACTCGATGCGGGGATCGCCAATCCGGCAGGAAAATCGCTTCTGGTTGAAATCAAGAAGAGACGAGCCGAATATGTTGCCAGCCGCAAGAGGGCGACCGATCTGGCATTGGGCGGGAACAGTGGCCTGGCCAGAGAGAAGCTGATTCAAGAAACCATTCCGTTGCAGAAGGCATACCTCGAATCTCTTTACGAGCTGATTTCGATGCAGGGTAGGGCGATGGACACGTCGGAGGCCGAGGTGGGGCACATAGGCCACAGCGTGATCGGGACCATCGCGCTCATCGGCGGAATCTCATTTCTGGTGCTGGCCTTCATGGCCGCGTTTTTGACGCGCAGCATTACCCACCCCCTGCACGAGGCAGTGAGGGTTGCCGACTCGGTCGCACACGGACGTCTCGACAATGAGATAAAGACGGGAATGGGTGGGGAAACAGGTGAACTATTTGAATCGCTTAGACTGATGCAAAGAAAGCTGAGCGATATCCTGCAGGAGATTCAAGACACAAGCTTGAACATGGGACAATCGGCATTTCATATTGCGGCGGTCTCCGATGAAATTGCAGCAGTCAGCATGCAGCAGCAGGAGAGTTCGGGGCAGGTGGCTGATGCGATGAGGCAGATGCATGAGTTTTCGTCCAGCGTACAGGATCAGGCCGTAGAGGCCGCAGAGCGTTCCAGAGAAGTGGAGACGTTCGCCCAGAAGGGAATCGAAAACCTTCATCAGAATATCCGTTCGATGGAAGAGACTACGGTGGAAGTGCGTCGGGCAGCGAGCGAGATTGGGGATCTTTCGCGTTCGGCGCAGCAGATCAATAGCATTGTGAATGCGATCAAGGAAATCGCCAATCAGACCAATCTGCTGGCCCTGAATGCCGCCATCGAAGCAGCGCGTGCCGGCGAGGAGGGCAGGGGATTCGCGGTGGTTGCCGGCGAAGTGCGCAAACTGGCTCTGCGGACGACGAATTCGGCCAAAGAGGTGAACGACATCGTCGAGCAGGTGTCGGGGAAGATCCTGCAAGTGGCAAGCACCATGGATGTGGTGGTGAAGAAAGTGGACATCACGCAGGAGTGGACGAGAGACACGTCCGTGGGCATTGAAGGGATGGCCGGGAACGCAGTGATCGCTGCCAATGCAAACAAAAAGATCTCAGAGACCAGCCTGCAACAGGTGACGCAGTTCGATGTGTTGCACACAACGCTGGATTCTCTGGTGTCGACGCTGAAGGATAGCCAGGTCAAGGTCGAGTCGACCGCCGCCATTGGGCATAACCTGCGCGCCATTACCGACAGTTTGAACACTTTGATGAAGGGCTTTTCATTCAATAGCGAGATCCTGACCGAACGGAAGCAGAACGAACAGCGCAACGCTCCACGCGCGCAAAACCGGTTGCGCATCGTATTGAGTCAGGGAGGCGCCGAATACGAAGCCCTCACAACGGACTTTTCCATGACAGGTGCGCAGCTGCTCGCACATCATTCAATCAACGAAAAACTGCCGGTGGAGTTATCTCTTTATTTGCCCAACGAAGATGTGGAAGAGTACAAGAACCAAGATCCAATCTGCCTGTCGGGACGCATCGTCTGGCAGAGTCAGGACGGGGAAGACTATAAATGCGGCGTCGAATTTGGCGAGATCGGCAATGCCGATCGGGAGTCAATGGAGAAGTGTTTTGCGTTCTTCGGGAAGAACTGGGAGTTTTGAGCGGGGGCGGCGGCGGGATTCTTTCAGGTCATGGGGATGCGCGGGACTTTGGGAGGGTTGCGGAGTTTTGCACGCCCCTGGTGCCGGGTGGGATGAATGCTGGATTTCGGGCTAGCGCGCGAAGCTGATGCGGAGGCGTGTGCGCGTGGCTTTGGCGAAACGCTCAAGGGTGCGTGTTGAGGGAAGAACCTTGCCGCTTTCGAGGCGCGCAACGACGGCTTGTGTCGTGCCCATGGCTTGAGCGACCTGCTCCTGAGTCATGTCGGCGTCGGCGCGGGCTTTGATCAATGCGGATGCGAGTGAGAATTCGGCTTCGAGTGCATCGTAGGCGGCGACGTACCGCGGGTCTTTCTTCCACTGCTTGAGCGATTCTTCGACGGGGATGAGTCTCTGTTTCATTCGACTTCCTTCGCCCTTTTGAGGGCGGTCTCGATGGTTGTCAGTGGAAGCATCAGGGTGAGCGGAGCATCCTCAAGCGGAATGGCGCCGTAGCTGCAGTACCAGCGGGCCACGCGGTCACTCTTTGCGTCGATGACAAGGGCGACGCCGCCTACTTCAGCGGATGCCAGCAGGCAACGACGGCCTGCGGCGAGAAGAAGCTGACCTCCGAGTCCGTGACCTTGCGCTTTACTGTCGACTGCGAGGCGCGCAAGCCGGAATGCGGGAACGTCGAATCGGCCAAGGCCGCGGCGGACGAGGTATGGGGTGCGGGCGTATTCGATGGATGCGGGGCTCAGGCTGTAGAAGCCGAGGATGGTTTTGTCGTCTGTGTCGTCGATGGCGAGAAAGGTCTTTGATCCGCCGAGGTCATGGCTCTTTCGAGCGTAGCGCCGGAAGAATTCGTTCAACGCTTCTTCGCCGCAGTCGAAGGTGTCGCGATTATGTTGTTTTGATATCGGCTCTTCGTGCCAGGCCGGCGGGGTCATCGGTGTTTGGGAAGGGCTTTGGCGGCGGCGATGAGTTTCCGGTTGGGCGCAGGGGGATTTTCGAGCGCGTCGAGAACGCGCAGACTATCGCGCTCCGATAGCTGAAGGTGGTCGGCCTTCTGGATCACGTTGCGGGCGGCACTCAGCGCGTGGCGCAGGACAAAGTCAGTGAGGTCGGTGCGGTCGAGCGCAACGGCACGGGCGAGAAGCGCCTTCTCATCCGGGCGGATGCGCAGAGACATGCGGCAATTGTCTTCGACGGAGGGGCGGGGCATGGGGCGCGTCCTCTCTGTACGCATTCAAAGTGTACACTCGATGGGATTGAAGAGCAAGGCGTGTTCGGCGCGGTGTGGGATGAACGTGTTGACGAGGAATACGCTGTGCTTTGAAAGGCCTGGGGAACTTCCCGTCTGTCCCCAGGTTTCTGTCCCCAGGTTTCCGTCTGTCCCCAGGTTTCCGTCTGTCCCCAGGTTTCATGGGCTGAATAGCAAGACTCGGCAAGCCGGGTGCGGACCATGGATGGATTGTGGTAGTTTATAAACTACAGATGCTGCAATGATCGAATTCAAACAGACAGAGACCTTTCGGAAGTGGCGCCTTCGCCTTAGAGATGACCGGGCAAGGGCTTTAATTGCGTCGCGGCTGGACCGGCTGGCGTTTGGGAACGCCGGAGACGTGAGGCCGGTGGGGCAGGGATCAGCGAGCTGCGCATCGATTACGGGCCGGGATACCGTGTGTACTTACTGAGGCGGGGCGAGGAGATCATTATTCTGCTCTGCGGCGGCGACAAAGACACGCAGGCGAACGACATCAGGACGGCCAAGCGCCTGGCGAAGGAATGGAGAGAGGAAAATGCCTAAGAGAACAGTGCGTACAAAGCTTACTAATTACGACCCGGCAGAGGATCTCGGATCGGATGAGGCGATTGCGGTGTTTATGGCGGAGGCATTTCAGACCAACGATGTTGCTTATATCTCGCACGCGCTGGGGGTGGTGGCACGGGCCAAGGGAATGGCGCAGATTGCCGGAGAGACCGGGCTTTCGCGGGAGCAACTTTATAGGTCATTCAGTGCGAAGGGGAATCCAACGTTGAAGACGACGCTGGCGGTGATGAAGGCGCTGGGGGTGCAGTTAACGACGAAGGCGCAGGAGGCGGCATGAATGGGGTGCTTCTTTCTCGCCGCCTGATGAGCTTCGTGGCACCCCTCTGTTGCCGCAATGAAACTGTGTCAAGGATGAGGAACCCTGCCGTATATGGCTGGGTTACGGATGGGCGACCCGTCATCCTTTCCGCAAATCGGTATCTTGATTCTCGGTCATATTTAGACTCCTTCGATGGTTAATTGTGATAGCGGCCTTTGCCGTTCGCCGCGATGTGACGGTATCAAGAACGTTGTGCCCTCGCCGAACTCTGCGGTTGGCCCTTAGGCGCGCGACGTTGATCGAACCGAGAAACTGAGGGTTGAGTTGGTTTCGTTGGCGTAGAATTTGTGCTGATTGATCGAATGGGGACCCAAGCGGCTCGTTCGCTCGTTGATCGGAGGTCTAGATGAATAAAAATGGAGATCAGCAAGGCTCGGTACCCAAGGATTGGATGGGGGCTCTTACCTCATGCTTTTTCTATTGCACTGCATTGGTTCTAGCCATTTGCGGGATGAAAGTCGCCTTTTGGAAAGCGGACGGGGCGGCGGCAAAGGACGCGTTACTTTTATTAGCGTCTGCAGTTGGGGTAATCTTTGTGCGCGAAGCGATGTTGCTCCTGCCTCGAGTACGGCGCCTTAAGGTGCTCGATAAGATTGAGTTCGAATTGACTGCACTTCAACAAAGAACAGCCTCTGCGGAGGAAAAGGCCGAATCCGCGGCAAGAAAGGCTGAAACTGCGCAAGTGAAGGCGGACGTTGCTTGGGACTCCACTAAGCAGTTTGTCGAAGAACAGGGCGGATTTGGCGGATCAGCGATATCGGAGAGGGGCGATTGATGGTGCCGGGGCCAATCACGAACAGGGCAGACCAACAAAAGGGACGATTTGGTGGGAAATTCACGCGGGCCGGTCGTGCGCTAACCGCTGAGGTCAAGGCTGTGCCGGATGACGACGACTGGTTTCAAATTAAATTGAGAGTTGTACCAGAGCCGGGAACGCCTGGGATTAAAGGCATGGTCACATTTTACCTTCATCAATCCTTCGCCAAAAACATCAAGAGCGTTCGAGCTGTTGGTGGCGAGGCCAAGCTTTCAGTATTCGCGTTTGGCGCTTTTACAGTCGGCGCAGTAATTGATGAAGAACAGGTCGAGTTGGAACTCGATCTGGCGGAACTTTCCAATGCACCGAAAAAATTCAGGCAGAGGTAAGGAAGATCAAGACCCCTGTCCAGGAAATCGGAGACCCGGGCTCTTGGGACTGGGACGCTAAAGCTGAGGCAATTATCTTCTGAACGACACAGTGATGGCCGAGACAACGCCTGCGTTGAGGCTCGAACAAGACGCTTTCAAGTCCGCGGACACCCCGTTCCCCAAGATCAATTGTGTTTGCCCTTCCACTCGGCGTAGGGGCCCTGGAAGTCTTCGATGCCGGTGGGGGTGAAATTCCAGAGGCGGGTGGCGACTTCGTCGATGAGGTCGTGGTCGTGAGTTACTAACAAGACCGTGCCTTCGTAACGCTGGAGGGCGATGTTGAGGGCGTTGATGGCTTCTAGATCGAGATGGTTAGTGGGCTCGTCGAAGATCAGGATGTTGGGCTTGGTTAGTATCAGCTTGCAGAAGATTAAGCGGGCTTGTTCTCCGCCGGAGAGAGCTTTGGTTTGCTTGTCGCCTTCTTCGCCGCTGAAGAGCATTTGACCTAAGATGCCGCGGATCTCTTCGCTGTGTGCGTCGGGCTTCCAACGATGGAGCCACTCGGCGACAGTTAGTCCGTGCTCGATAAGTGCGCCGACGTCTTGAGGGAAGTAACCGATCTGGGCTTCGTGGCCCCAGAAGACCGAGCCGGAATCGAGAGTGAAGTCGGGGTCGGCGAGGCCGGGGTAGTTGGCGAGCAGGCTCTTGATGAGAGTAGTCTTGCCTGCGCCGTTGCGGCCCATGAGGCAGATCTTTTCCCCGCGGATGCAGTTGGCAGTGAAACCGTCGAGGACCTTGTGGTCGTTGTAGAGCTTGGTGACGTGTTTGAACTCCAGGACGTGCTTGCCGCTGGGGCGGACCTGATCGAATTTTATGTAAGGGCGCTGGATGTTGGAGCGGGCTAGTTCGTTGGTCTGGAGGCGCTCGACCTCTTTGCGGCGGCTGGTGACCTGAGAGGAGCGCGTGCCGGCGGCGAAGCGGGCGATGAAGTCGTTGAGCTGGGCGATCTTCTTTTCGCGTTGCGAGATCTGCGACTCGAGTGTGGAGCGGATCTGAGTCTTGGCCATGACCATGTCGTCGTAGCCGCCGGTGTAGACAATGATGGTCTGGTAATCGATGTCGGCAGTGTGGGTGGTGACGGAGTTGAGAAAGTGGCGATCGTGAGAGATGGCGATGAGGGTGCCATCGTAGTTCTGGAGGAAGTCCTGGAGCCAGTGGATGGACTCGAGATCGAGGTAATTGGTGGGCTCGTCAAGCAACAGAGCCTCAGGTTTGCCGAAGAGGGCCTGGGCGAGCAGCACGCGAACTTTTTGGCCGCCCTGTAGCTCGGACATCTTGCGGTCGTGAATTTCTTCGGGGATATCCAGACCATCCAAGAGAATGGCGGCGTCGGCTTCTGCGGTGTAGCCGTCTTCGTCGCCTATGGTGCCTTCGAGCTCGCCGAGGCGC
>Ga0182016_10002850_pt1 | contig 19994 bp, 13 predicted proteins | sample 712S2MmetaG_FD_120491 | JGI IMG/M metagenome (GOLD analysis project Ga0182016, IMG submission 120491) | Permafrost microbial communities from Stordalen Mire, Sweden - 712S2M metaG | ecosystem: Environmental > Terrestrial > Soil > Wetlands > Permafrost | place: Sweden: Stordalen | collected... | reverse complement strand
GCTGAAAAAGTAGTATTCGACATGTCTTGAAGGGGCGCACCTTCAGGTGCGCCGTCCTACGCCTTTATTCTTGCCATTCCTCGCGGGCTTCAGCCCGCGAGGAATCTGCGTCTTCGACTTTTTCAGCACCCTGCTACGGAAGCTCTGATTAATTCCTTACGCGACGGCCTTCAGAGGCTGTGTCGCAACCGCAACCGCAACTCTTTTAGCAGGCCGCTGAAAAAGTAGTATTCGACATGTTTTGAAGGGGCGCACCTTCAGGTGCGCCGTCCTACGCCTTTTATTCTTGCCATTCCTTGCGGGCTTCAGCCCGCGAGGAATCTGCGTCATCGACTTTTTCAGCACCCTGCCAGTGGAACGAGAGCTGCGCAAGAGTGGCCGTAAACAGCCGCAACGCGGCGGGATGCGGTTAGCCGGGGCCGTAAGGCCCCGGTCACGCGGGAATCAGCCCGAGCCGCAGAGCGGCGACACGGGTTACGACACATTCTCTTCCGTCCGGCGTCTAAGCTGTTATAAATACTCCGGGGCTTCGGAGGCCGTGTCGCAACCGGGAAAGCGCTCGCGGTGGAACAAAATCCCCCAGCCGCGGTCCCTGGGAGTTGCAAACCACGAACTCCGGTCCCTTTAGGGAAGCTCTGATTAAGTCTGGGCCTTCGCAGGCGACGGCCTTCAGGCCGTCCGTAAATGTCCGTTATAAAGGCTGGGCCTTAGCCCCTGAGGCACTCCCGCCTGGCTTAATCAGACCTTCTTTTAGGTCCCGGCCGCAAGGCTGGCATTCAATCACGGCGTCCGCTCCCCGCCGCTAGTTGCTTCTATGACATCTCCAGCCGCAACTCGCCCCGCAGCGGAATCCGCCCTGCGCATCTTCCTCTCGCACAGCACCAAGGACGCCGACTTCGCCACCACCCTTGCCGCCGCCCTCATCGGCGCCGGCTTCCAACCCTGGCTGTGCGAGGTCGACATCGAAATTGGCGCCAACTTCGTCAGCAAAATCAACCAGGGCTTGCGAGAATCCGACATCGCCTTGCTGCTCTGGTCGCAACATGCCGTGAACTCGCGCTGGACGGAAGAAGAGTGGACAGCGGCCCTCTCGCGCCAGGTCGAGGAGAGCAGCATTCGCCTCGGCATCATCCTGCTGCCCGGCTGCCCCATGCCCCTGCCGCCGCTGCTGCGCACCAAGAACTTCGTCGACGCCCGCTCCGACCAGCCCGCCGCGCTGCGCCAAACTGTCGAGTGGCTGCAACGGAGACAGGCGGTTCAGCGCCTCGCCGGACTGCGCGCGCCGGTCTATTTGCCCTACTACCGCCCGCAGGACTTCGTCGGCCGCGGCGCCTATCTTGATCGGCTGCGCAACACCTTCACCGCCGAGCCCTCGGCTTTTCTGCTTCATGGCGAGCCGGGCGCGGGCAAGTCCACCCTGGCGCTGCGCTTCGCCTGGGAAGCGCAGAAGGACTTCGACGCCGTCATCTTTCAACTCTGCGGCCAGCGTCCGCTTGACGCCATCACCGCTGAACTGGTCGAGCGTCTTCCCATCGACGTCAAAACCCGCCCGCCGAATGAGCAGCGCACCCAGGCAAAAGCCTGGCTGCGTGAGCGCCAGTCGCTGCTGGTGCTCGACGACGTGTGGTCCGCCGACGTCAAGCAACTCGAACCCGGTCCGCCGTGTTGGGTGCTCTACACCTCGCGCAGGCAGGCACTGTCCTGGATCCCGACCGCCGAAACCACCAAGTTGGAGAAGTTCACCGAGGCGGAAGCCGAAGAGCTCTTCCACACTTATCTCGACGCGGTCTTCGGCAACAGTGAGGTCACGCGCCACCGCGAAGCTTTGCTCGCCTTCGCTCGCCAGGTCGAGTGCTTGCCCATCGCCGTGGCCGTGGGCGCCAACTTGCTGCGCGAGAAGTCGGCCAGTGCTCTGCCGCGTGCCGTGCTCAAGCTTCGGCTCAATGCATTGACCGACGGCGTCAAAGATGTGAACGCGCTCTTCGGCAAGGCCATCGAGTCGCGCTCCCAGGCTGAGCAGAAGTTGCTGACCGCGTGCGCCGTCTGTGTGCCTGAAGGTTTCTGGCTGCCGCTGGCCGCCGAAATTGCCGAACTCAGCGGGGACGAAGCCGAAGATGCAGCCGATCCGTTAGTGCATTCCTCGCTGCTGCGCGTGGTTGACCGCGACCGCCGCCGCTTCAACCTGCACGCTTTGTTGCGCGATCAACTGCGGGCGCGGCTGGACCCCGACGACCTCGCAACGTTGCGCAAGCGGCACACCGCGTCATTGGAGCGATTGTTCAAAGACTGGCAAACCCGCTGGCAGGACTGCCGTGAGTGCCTGGAGGAGATCATTCCTGCGGCTGGGTTTCTCTGGCAAACTGGCGAAGGCGCCCGCGAATCTTGGCTTACTTACTGGGGCTATGCCCTGGGTCTGAGGGTAGGCGAGCTCGATGCAGCACTCCGCATTCTGCAGCAGCATGAATCGTTTTGGACAGGACGCGATGATCGCGAGGCGAAGAACGCACTACAGGCCAGCTACGGCAACCAGGCGCTGATCCTGAAAGCGTGGGGACGACTGGACGAGGCGATGGCGCTGTACAAACAGCAGGAAGCCATCTGCCTGGAGTTGGGCAACAAAGACGGCTTGCAGAACAGCTACGGGAACCAGGCGCTGATCCTGCAGGATTGGGGGCGGCTGGAGGAAGCGTTGGCATTGCTCAAGAAACAAGAAGTCATCTGCCTGGAGTTGGGCAACAAGGACAGCCTGCAGCGCAGCTACGGGAACCAGGCGCTAATCCTGAAAGAGTGGGGACGACTGGACGAGGCAAGGGCGCTGTATAAACAGCAGGAAGTGATCTGCCTGGAGTTGGGCAACAAGGACAGCTTACAGATCACCTATGGGAACCAGGCGCTGATCCTGAAAGCGTGGGGGCGGCTGGAGGAGGCGATGGCGCTGCACAAGAAGGAAGAGGCAATCTGCTTGGAGTTGGGCAACAAGGACAGCCTGCAGCGTAGCTATGGGAACCAGGCGGGTATCTTTCATCTTTGGGGGCGGCTGGAGGAGGCGATGGCGCTGTACAAACAGCAGGAAGCCATCTGCTTGGAGTTGGGCAACAAGTACGGCTTGCAGAAGACCTACGGGAACCAGGCGCTGATCCTGATAAACCAAGATCGCCTGAATGAGGCGCTAGTCCTGCTGCAAAAAAGCGAAACAATTTGTATCGAGCTTGGACTGAAGAAGGACCTCGGCTATTGCTACTGGCAACGGGCGTCGTTGGCGCACACTCAGGGTGATCGCCAAACCGCGAAAGAAAAGCTGAAGCAGGCCCTCGCCATCTTCACCGAACTCAAGATGCCACGCGAGCGTGACGCAGTTCAAGCCAATCTCGATATTCTCTCCGGCGAAGCCCCGGATTAAAGCGGCTGGCCGGCAAACCTAAGGAACCTCTGACTAAGTCTGGGCCTTCGCAGGGGAATTACGTGTTTGACTCCCGTTTCGTTGACTTTTCATCACTTAGCTTCCTTGTGGATTTCTGGTAATAATATACTTGGCTGATTATTCTTCTCTTTTGGGCTTGCTGAGGTTCTTCACGCTTGACCGACGCGGCGGCAGCTTCCATGAAGCTATGCGTTTCAGCGCGTTAGGGTCCGGCTTTATCAAATGCTCGTAGTCAAGAAGTCTGCTCTGCCAAACGAGATCGTGCAACCTCACGTGCCACAGCCTAGTCTCTTGATTAGCGCGATTCACACACCAACCGAACAGGTCGGCCATTTGGAGAGCGGGAACGTATCTTGAATCAGCTTCGCCGACATGGATTATGTCTTTCATTAGCTCAACGTCTTTTTGAGCCTTGGGATGCCTCCAGGCATTGCTTATGTACCCATAGAATGGCTCTCCTTGATCGAAGAAGAATTGATACTTCTTGCACCCTATATACCGTCCCCATTTGAGAGCAAAGGCAGTTGACTCTCTAGCGCATATGTCCTCTATTGTGTCCGGTATTTCGGGAACGTCTCTCTTAGCTCTTAGCCAATCATCGAATGGGATTGTCAGCGTAACGGGAAGCAGGCCCGGTCTATTCAGTCCACTTGGATCTCCGGCGAACGTGGCCATTTGACTTCTGACTACACCAACAAGATCCCCAATGAAGGAATCGACTCGCGTCTTGTTCCATCCCTTTTCAACCGCGAAATCGTTTCGCAATGAAACCGCATCCGTTGTGTGCAGGTAATCGGCACGATGCCTATAGAGAACCTTTTTCCATTCCGTATCAAATTTCTTCCACTGCTTGCTCGTGCCGCACACAGTGGCGATACTGATGCGGTCATACTCGCTACTATCAGCTTGATTACTGCCATCGAAGTAGCTTTTCAAGACCACGAGAAGATGATCCTCCGGAGGTGGATTGAGAGGTGATAGATCAACCAATGATAGCGAAATACGAGAGCAGATTTCCGCCTGGAAAACTTTGGGAAAGGGAGTAAAAGCCATAATTCCCCTTCGCAGGCGACGGCCTTCAGGTGAAGGCGACGGCCTTCAGGTGAAGGGGACGGCCTTCAGGCCGTCCGTAAATGCCCGTCTGAAAGCCTGGGCTTTGGCCCTGAGGCACTCCCACCTGGCTTAATCAGACCTTCCCTAATTTTTCTTCGCCACCTCGCGATAGACCTCCAACATGCGCCGAACGCCGGCATCCCAAGAGAATTTTCCCGCCTGCTCCAAACCGCGGGCCTTCAACTTGTCGCGCAACGGTTGGTCCACCAGCACGCGATGCAGCGCCCGCATGATCTCAAAAACATTCTCCGGATTTACCATGATGGCGGCATTGCCCACAACCTCGGGGATGGACGACGTGTTGCTCGTCACCACCGGCGTGGCATGGGCCATGGCCTCCAGCGGCGGCAGCCCGAAGCCTTCGTACAACGATGGGAAGACGAAGATCTTCGCCTGGTCGTAGAAAATGCGCAGAACGTCGATGGGAACGAAGCCCAGGAAGCGAACATCGTTCTGCACCCCGCCCTTCACCGCCGCGCGCCGCAGATCGGGATGCTTAGAAACTTCATCGCCAATGATGATCAGCTTCAGGTCTTCGAAGCGGTCTTCCTTGCTCAGCTCGCTTTTCAGCGCCGAGAAGGCCTCGATGATGCGCACCACATTCTTGTGCGGACTGATGCGGCCGGCGTACAGCAAGAACGGACCATTCACCTGATAGCGCTCGGCGATGAATTGGCGCTCGGCATCGCTGCTATGGCCGAGACGGAAACTGTCGTCGATGGCGTTATAGATGACCTCAATCTTTTCCGCCGGCACCTGGAAAATACGTTCGGTATCGCTCTTAGAAAACTTGGAGACCGCGAAGATGCGCGCCGCCCGCTGCAGCACGCGTTTGGTGAATTGGAAGTGCAGACTGCGCTTCAAATTGGAATGGCTGTTGATGCGATACAGGTGGTCCAGCAGATCGTGTACCGTGACCACGTACGGGCACGGAATGCCCTGCGGCTTCCAGAACAGGTGCGGCACATGCAGCAGATCACAGCGGTTCTGCTTCAGAATACGGTGCAGTTCCAGGTAACTGGCAACCGACAATTCGTTCGGTTGTGCAGGAACGGTGATGAAATTCGGCGGCAGCGGTTCAATGTCCCCCAGCTTCCCGGGAATGCCGATCAGAAAATATTCGTTCTCCTGGTCCAGACGCGCCAGCGTACGGATAGCGTTGCGCGTGTAGGTCCCCACGCCGAACTCGGTAATGCGGCGGATATCGATAGCAACGCGCACCCAGTAGTCTAAACCTTAGCGGGCTGCTGAAAAAGTCGGGTTCGCGGAGTTCGGGTTCGTGGAGTTTTGAAGGGGCGTAGCTTTAGCTACGCCGTAGCGCCGAGTTTTGAAGGGGCATAGCTCTAGCTGCGCCGTAGCGCCGAGTTTTGAAGGGGCATAGCTCTAGCTGCGCCGTAGCGCCGAGTTTTGAAAGGGCGCACCTTTAGGTGCGCCGTCCTAAGGGCATAAATCACCTTGACGCACATGTGCGTGAAATGCCACACTTGGGGGGTGGAAAAAACTGCACACTTTCGTCCGATGGCAAGGAATCGGAGGGAGATTATGATGACGAGAGGGGCGATGATGGCGCATGTCTAAGGGTGAAGGACGGGCCATACTCGCATCATGTAGGCGGTTACTGGCCAGATCGTGGGTGGCTATGACCACCGCGACTGGAACCAGCACACTTGGAGTCTTTGTTTGGACGCTCGCCGTGACTGTGGCGAACTGGCTGGCAGCCATTGGCGATCAATACCTCAAACTAAGAGGGCATAAAATCCCGAATCCCCTGGAGCGGGCGCTGACTGATTCGTGGTTTATTGGGGTGCTGGGTTTGGGAGGAGTTGCTGTTCTGGTTATCTTTGCTTGGGCTGTATTCACTGTCATAGTTATCTATAGGGAGCATAAAGCCCTGCTAGCGGAAAGATATCAAGCAAACGAAGTGTTAACCCCGCTTCAACTAAAAGGGTTCGAGTTGGCTGCCGAAATACGAGACTTCGCCATGAGCTTTGGCGATATTGTTGAGCCTCCGCCCCAAGTAGATGCCAAATATCGCACAACTGTTAGGGAAAATTTGCAAAGTTGGATTGGCTCATATCCCCCTGAGGTAGACGCTCAATTAAGATTGAGACTAATACATGGATTCGAGACGAGAAAATTCAGAGAGCGGGTAGAGGAGTATATGCACCGCATGGGTGAATCTGGTTATCCCATATTAAACGCTAGCGGATTTACCGAAGAGATATTTGATCGACGGAGTTTATGTCGATTAGCCGCCGAGATCGAAAACGTCGCAATAGCTGTTAACTATTTTCCATCCCCGAGGAAACGGAAAAAGCAATGAAACCTGAGTATCGGGAAGGGCCGGAAGCAAGAGAAAACTTTGAGCGGGCGCTAACTAAGATTTTCAAGGCTCCGAAGACTGCGGGCAAGCAGCCCAACAAGGCTACTGCCCGCAAAAAGCACGGCAAGAACAAGGTCTAGAAGGGTTCCTCTTGCCCCGTCCCTGCCGCCGGATGGTGGAGCGAGTCAGTGCCCTTGCCCGTCAGTTGGGCGTAGGTCAATCGCTTCCCGGCGACCTGAGACATGAGGAACGTGAAGCGGTCGGAATCGTTCAACGGATTGTCTTTCGTAGCGCGATTATTGAATCTGAAAACTTGTTCGTTGAGGTAGCGGTCAAGATGGAACGGCTCGACAGCAACGTAGGTTCCGCGAAGGGTACGCTTCAACAGCGACCAGAAGTTTTCGATGCCTTGCGTGTGAACCGCTCCACGCACATATTCCCGCGCATGGTTCACAACTTCGTGGATGAACTCAGACTCGCCAGCGCCCCACTTGTACGTTGTAGAGTCGTCAGTGTAGAGCTTGCTGCCGGGGGCGATGCGATTCAGGATCGCGCTTTGCAAGGTCTCACGGCGCACGTTGGGAACAACGACCGCGCGCACTTTGCGAGCTTCACGGTCGAGCACTCCAGCAACGGCAGTCTTGCCAACTCCAACATCTCCACGTCTCTGCTGGCCGCGCTGCTGCTGCAATTTGATCTTCCGGCTACGGTGCATTTTCATGGGATTCGGGCCGATGAAGGTTTCGTCGCTTTCGACTTCACTTCCGGGGCCGCCCATCTTTGTTGGGGCACTGTCTCCCATAGCTTCACGAATCCGATGCAGCATGAACCATGCGGTCTTTTGGGAAACTTTCAGGTCGCGGTGCAACTCCCAAGAGCTAATCCCATTCTTGCAGTTGCAGACCATCCAGATCGCGATCATCCACTTGTCGAGTCCAAGAGCGGAGTCCTCAAAGATCGTGCCGACTTTGAGCGTGAATTGCTTTTGGCAGACGTAGCAGAACCACAGCTTCCGCGTCTTGATGAACGAGTGCTTGGCGTTGCCGCAACGCGGACAAGCGACCTGTCCGCCGGGCCAGCGCCAACTAATCGCGTACTCAAAAGCACGGTCTTTGTCCGCGAAGTAGGAGATTGCTTCTTGGAGAGTTTCGGGGTTATTCATGTAATAAATTCTACCCTAGACTCACATGTGTGTCAAGGTTATTATTGCCGTCCTAAGGCCTTTATTTTTGTCATTCCGAGCGGGCTTCAGCCCGCGAGGAATCTGCTTTGAGGACTTTTCGCAGCCTCTTTAGTCGGCCAGAGATCCAGGTTTTCAGCAACCTGTTAGACCGCTAACTCACACTTCGCCAGACGTCCTAACGAAACTTTCGCGGACGTGCCGCCGGTAGCTGCTGGTTGATCGTCCAACCGACGGCTGCACCGTTATAATCGCCCCAGCCATGGAGAGTTGGTACAAAGTCCATTTCGCCTTTTCCGAACCTGGCGTCCGAGGAAAAGCCGTCAAATTGCAGAACGACTATTCCAGAATATTTGTCAAGAATCGTGGCCCCAACGACGCCCTCGTTTTTACCGATCAAGAGCACAACCACCAGCATTACGACTATTACTTTTCTCCCGGCGCCATGCGCATCGCCGGGCCTCTCGTACTTGCCTCCGGTGGTGTCCCCTGTCCCCAGCCCGATCGCAATCACGTCACTCTCGCCGTGGGAAAGATACACTCCGTCGATCGCCTGCTACCCCGGAAAGACTAGCAGGCGGCTGCAAAAGTCGTATTCGGGGAGTTTTGAAGGGGCGTAGCTTTAGCTACGCCGTAGCAAGTCCCTTATTCTTGTCATCCCTCACCGGCTTTAGTCGGTAAGGGATCAGCCTGCTAGCGACAGTGTCGCAACCGTAACCGCAATTTTCCGGTGGAACAAAATCGCGCGAAAGTAGCTCCATCAGCCGCAACGCGGCGGGATGCTGTTAGCCGGGGCCGTAAGGCCCCGGTCACTCGGGAATTAGTCCGAGCCGCAGAGCGGCGACACGGGTTGCGACCCAGTCTCTTTGTCCCGCAGCCAAGCGGGAAAAGAAATACCAACCGCGTCGTTACGCCTCAAACTCCTTCGGGGACGGCACGCGCCTAGAGCGCTTCCCCGTCAGGTTTCCGCCCCACCTGGCTCCCTTTCGCGCCTCCCCGTCGGGCCGCCGAACTTCAATCAGAGACCGCGCCGCCTGCCTGATTCAGTAATTCCCAATTTGGCCCATTATTAGAGCGTCGTACGACTACGCTCTAACTTTGTAGAGTATCTTTTACATGTCAATACTTAAAAATGCAACAGTTAGCCATAAGGTGATGAAAATAGACTGAATAAAAAGTGCCGAAATGCTGAACAAAACCCCATTCAATGTGCTATATTGAAATTAGAGTTTAAGAACGGGAAAGCATCCAGTTCCGCCCGTCCCCAAACTCCCCAGCAAAGCGCTGGGCTTTTTCTTTTTTGGGGCCACCCAGCGCCGTCCTATTTCCAATCTTTCATCCTGCCCAGCCTCGGCTGGGTTTCCTGTTCCGGGGCAAAGTTGAGCGTCGTCCCGGGGATATCAGGGTGCAGAACTTCAGTCCTGCGGTCCATCGTTCTGCGATTCGATTAACCACACGGTTCGACTCGCAACCGCATGGGCCGCCGGCCCGAAGCCGCTAGCCAAAGCATTTGTCATTCATCTCTCCGTTCGAGGAAAAACCTATATGCCATTCTCCAAGAGCGCCATCCCGTCCGGCAAAAAGCAGGCGCCCATGCCGGGACCTGACAGCGCAGCCTACAAGAAAATTGTCGCCGCCAGAAAAAATGCCGCTGCCCAGTCGGCCACTTCAAACGGCGCCAAGAAGCCTCCCAAGACTCCGCTCTTCTCCACTCTCAAGTCGCGTCAACTGACGGTCGAGCGTATCAAACGCGAGATCTGGGCGGCCGTCCAGGAGATCAATCAGGCCATCATCAATCTCGCCTTGTGCGGCAATTACAATGCCGCCAAAGCTCTCTTCGACTTTGCCGGGGTCTACAACTTGCCTTCGCCCGAAGAGGGCGCGCCTGGCCTTGCTCTCCCCGCGCCTTCCCCCGAATCGTCCCTGGCCTCCGCCGCTCCTCTCAACCCCGTCGATGCCTTCTTCAAGAGCCTCGGTATCGATCCCGCCGGCGACGAACCTGAACCCGATATGGCAGCCTGAAATTCTCTCGCCGCTTGTAGAATAGTTCTGCGGACGACGGCGCACACCGCGGAGTTCCCGGCGCATCGTCGCTTTTCGCCGCCCGGGACCAGGAGCACTCTTAGCATGGACATCTCATGGGTGACCGACCGCATCGCGGTGGGCGGCGGCATCTGGAACGACGACAAGATGATCGAGGTGGTTCGCGCCGGCATCACCCACATCATCGACATGCAGGTTGAGTTCGACGACACTCGCCTGGCCGCGCCTTACGGTGTCCACGTCCTGTGGAATCCCACCGACGATGACTTTCAGCCCAAATCCCTGCGCTTATTTCAGCGCGGCGTCGACTTCGCCCTCGCCGCTTTGGATGACGCCGAGTCCCGAATTTTCATTCATTGCGCCGCCGGCGTCCATCGCGCGCCCATGATGGCCCTGGCGCTGCTCCGGGCCATGGGGTTCGCCCTCGACGATGCCATGGACATGATCCAGACGCGCCGCGGCGTCGTCGATTTCGCCGATGTCTACGTCGATAGCGTGGAAGACTTTGTCCGCAGCTATCGGGCCGCCGAGCCGGAACGCCGCTAGCGGCTCGGGGCCTACAACAATTCGGGACTACAACGATTCTGCTAGACCTGGCCTTCCGGCCACCGTCTAAGGTCGGGTTAACAGAAACCGGGCTTTCGCCCCTAACTGAGGGTGGCTCCAGGAATTCGCCCTAGGCAGGAGCCTGACATAGCATGATTTGTCCTCCCAACCGCGGACTTAGACATAGCACGAATTGTTGTCCCGACCGTGGACTTTAGTCCGAGCGGAGCGACGGCCTGCTGTTGCTTTTCGCCCATTTGCGTGTCGTTTATTCCCACTCTGTGGGACAACCATCCATTTCCTATTTCGCCGGTTTCGCCGGCAGCAGAGAGGCATACGTTATGCCGCATACCAGCCGCCTTGCCGGGCGGTTCTTTTCTGTCCTCATCTCGCTTGTCTTCGCCATCTTACTGCCGCGTACCGTCGTTGCTGGCGAAGCGGTTTCCCGATCCCCGCAACGCTCCCTTCTTGCGCGTGCTGCGGGGCTTCCATCTCCGGCCGCTTCGCCCTTGGCAACTATCGCCCCGCTGCCGCTAATCTCGTCCCCGCATTTCTCCGCCTGGTCGGTCCAGCGCCGCTACACCCTGGCCGCCCTCACTCCGCCCGCGCCCCTCAATGCCTTCGATGGTTCCGGCCTTACTCTCTGTCAGATCATCGACACCGTCTACCGCGCCGACGGCACCCCCGCCCAAGGCGACGTCGTCATCCTGTGGCCGGCCTTCACCACCGCTGCCGGACAGCCCGTCGCCCCCGGCAACCTCACCGTCCAGTTAGGACCCGAGGGCCAGTTCAACGCCAGCCTCGCTCCCAACAGCGGCGCAACTCCCGCCGGCACTTACTATCGCGTCACCTACAAGCTTGACGACGGGTCCACCAGTTCCGAATATTGGGTCGTTCCCGCTACTCTAACCACCACCATCGGGGCCATTCGCAGCCTTCTGGTTCCCGCCAATCAAGCGGCCCAGTTCCTCACTCGCGCCTACGCCGACGCTAACTACATGAACCTCACCGCCAGCCAGACCGCCGCCGGCGTCAAGACCTTCTCCAATCCTCCCTCCGTTCCCACCCCGCAAAATCCCACCGACGCCGCCAACAAAGCTTATGTTGACGCCAACGGCGGCGGCGGCAATCTGGGCGCGCCCCCTCCCATCGGCAATGTCACGCCCAACACCGTAAACGCCACCGTCAACACCGCGCAGGATTTGCGCACCGCCAACTTCCCCGTCATGGATCTGCGCGACTACGGCCTCAAGGGCGACGGCCTTCTCCAACCCGGCTGCAACATTACCTCCGGACAGAATGTTGTCACCTGCTCGGCCTCCTCCTTCACCTCCGCCGACGTTGGCAAAGCCGCATTCTTCCCCACTGCCGGGGCGTCCAGTGCCTTCTTGAACACCACCATCGCCAGCTATCAGTCAGCCACTCAGGTCACCTTGCAAGACGCCGCCTCCACCACCGTGTCCAACGGGCCGCTCTGGTATGGCACCGACAACACCGCCGCCTGGTGCGCGGCCATGAATTGCACCAGCACCACCACTCCTAACCAGGTGTTCTCTCCCCAGCCCGGACGCACCGTCCTGCTTCCCCGCGGGACTTACTTCATCAGCGGCACCATCTATACCCGCAACAACGACAACTTGATCGGCGCTGGCCAGGCCGCTACTCAGGTCCTCCTCTTCAGCCCCACCAACAGTCTCAACGCCTTGTGCATGGGCTCCAACGCCAGTGCTGGAACCAACACCTGCACTCTCGATTCCGGTACCCAGAACATCGATGTCGAGGGAATCCTGTGGGGCACGCCCGAAAATGGCAGTCAGGTTTGCATCAACCCGCTCACCTACTCCGGCTTTGAAGTCAAAAACAATTGGTTTGAGTGCGGAATTGGAGTCTATGTTCAGGGCAACATCGGTAGTGTCATCGGCAACACCTTCGACTCCAGTACCTTCAACGGCGTCGTGGTCAAAGGCGATGGCGAGGACTACGGCAACAATCCCTCCCACTCCGTCCTCATCTCCGACAATCACTTCTTCGCCAACAAGTGGTCCGCCATCCAGATCGATGGCGCCAGCGGCGTCCAAATCCATCACAACAACATTCTCTACGCCAAGCAGTTCAGTATTTATGTTGCCAGCCCCGAGTCCTACACCACCTACCGCCTCAACATTAACGGCAACAACTTCGCCGCCTCCGCCGGCTTCTGGAATCCCACCGAGAACCACATCTACGTCTCCACCCCGCTGGTGCGCTCCAACATCTCCGCCAACACCTTCGGCATCGTCCGCGATTCCGACATTCTGCTCAACAGCAGCGGCATTGTTGGGCTCAACATCAGCAACAACAAGTTCTCCAGCGGCCAACTCACCTGCGGTGGTTCCTGCACTGCTTCGTTGCAGGTGACCAATGCCGGCGCCGGCCTCACCGTCAACGGCAATCAGTGGGATTCTCCCGGCTCCTACGCCGCCGATTTCCAGACTCCCGCCTACCTCACCAACAACTACTGCACCAATCCCTTCGCCGTCACCGGGCCGCCTGCCAATGACTATGACAAGGCCTGCTTCCGCTTCGCCGCCCCTACCGCTGCCAACCTCACCGCCAAAGACAATGTGACCGACTCCACCAGCGTCGCTGCCGTCGCCATTCGCGGCGGCGCCGTTCCCGCCTACACCAGCGGCAACCGCTCTGCCTGGTCCTCGGCGGATGTCTACGTCTTTTCCGGAACCGGCCCCATCGCCTCTGCCAACGAGAGGGCCTACAACGGTACTGGCGTCTATACCGTCTTTACCACAATGTCAGACCCCTCTACCGGTAACGCCAGTTTCGCCGGCGACCTCACCGCCCGCGACGTTCCCGGCGTCGAGTATTACGTCAGCAAGTACGCCGGCATCCAGGCTGCCATCAACGCCGCCTACAACAATGGCGCCGTCCTGGGCGCCGTGGTTGACGATCGCACCTCGCCCTACACCGGCCCCGGCTTCATTCTCTACGACTCGGTTACGCTCAAACTTGCCCCCACCACCTACACCATCAACGGCACCGTGACCTACAACAACGGCAACAATAACGTCACTGCCGGTATCGTCGCCATCCCCGGCGCGCGTCTTATCGGGGCCAGCACCTCCACCAATCACGGCACCATCGTCACCGCCGCCAACGGATTGAATGCCGACCTCATCGCCACTTCCACCGTCGGCACCGGCATCGGCTCCGCCGCCCAGTGGTGGCATTGGGGAGGCTTCGAAAATCTGCGCGTCATCGGTAACGGCGCCAATCAAACCGCCGGCAACTGCTTCAACATCGAAAACATGGGCGAGACCGCTTTTCTCCGCACCATTGAAGTCAGCGCCTGCTATCTCGATAACATCCTGTTTACCGGCGCTAGTGCCACACCGTCAGACATCGCCAACATCACCACCAACAGCGCCGGCCGCTACGGATTCAATTTCAACAATCTCAGCGGCGTCGCCGTCGTTCACGGCCTCAGTGGCGACTCCAACACCACTTCCATCGTGCGCCTCAACGGCGGCCAGTCCGGCACCCTGACCATTCTCGGATTCAAAACTGAGGAAGAAATCAGCGGCCAGGACCCGCTCGTCACCATCGATCAGACCGGCCAGAACGGCGCTCAGCCCGGCCTCGTCATCGTCGGCGGCTACACCTTCGGCCGCACCGGCGTCAACGATGTCATCAAATATGTGAACGGTACGCCCGGCACCACGCCCTTCATCAGCGTCAGCAATTTCTACGTGCAGAACTATGTCAACGCCGTCAACGACACCGTGAACAATCGCACCACCGCCGCCGCCAACATGAACAAGGTCCCGTTCTACTACGGCCCCACCGGCGCCTTCTTTTCCGGACAGGCCTTCACCCTCGACCTCAATACCTTCGCCCAATCGCCCCACAGCGGCAACGGCATCCTCACCGAAATCTTCGGCACCACCAGCTCCAACGAAACCCTGCTCGCCGCCAGCGGTACCTCCACCAGCATCAGCACCGGTGGCATCGGCTTCCGCATGCCCAACCGCACCACTTACGGCCAATCGCCCGACCTCTTCGCCAAGATGACCTACGCCTTTCCCGGCGGCATTCCCAACACTCAGCAGTGGGAGTTCATCCCCACCAAGGTCAATGGCGACACCAGTACCCGTTGGATCGGCGATCCTGGTTTTCGCTGGGACGAGGTCTACTCCACCGACGTAAATACCACCACCGCAACCGTGGGCACGCTCAACGTCACCACCTGCAACGGCTGCGGATCCGGCGGAAGCATGGTCTATCCCGCTGCCGGGGTCGCCAATAGCACCGGAACCGGATGGGGCACATCCTACAATGTAGGACTAGGCGCCAACAACATCCCACAGCTCAATAGCAGCGGATACCTGCCCGCGTTGAACGGGTCGCTGCTCACCAGCCTTGACCCCGGCAGTCTGGGGACCGGCGCGGTCGCTTCCGGGGTCACCGTCCCCTGGTCGCAGGTGACCAGCCAACCGGCCATCCCCTCGCAGGGTGCGCACCTGGTTTCCGGAACTATGGCGGGATCGACTTCGACCATTACCGGCACCGGATCGATGCTGGCCATCTACAGCAAGAGCATCCCGGCCGGCTCGCTCACGGTCGGGACCGGAGTGCATTGCTACGCCCGTATGCACCACACCGGAAGCGCTGCGGTTACCATGCAGTGGACTTTGGGAAGCAGTTCGCAAAGCTATCCCACTACGTTTACCGGCAGCACTTACGAGGTCATGGCCGACATTGAAATTCTCACTCCATCCTCACTGAGCTCCCAGGTGGTAACTCTTCCTTTCTCGTTCTTTGGAGGAACTACCGAGAGTCCGCAGACGGTGACCTGGAACGAAAACCTGGCCAACGCCGACACCATCTCCATTAACTTCAACGTTGCCGCCACCGACAAGATGACCGGCGACGCCTTCTACTGCCAAACCGTGCAGTAATCGGCACCATCGCTGTGGCGTGCGATAACGGCAAACTGTCACGCGCTTCACTCAACTCGCGTAGGCGCCGCTTTGGCGAGCCCGCATAGAGCAGCGCCCTGGCGAGCCCGGGTAGAGCGGTGCTTCAGCGCCGCGTCATAGCGCACCTCGCAAGTTAAGACCGGCTTTAGCCGGCCCCTGAAAAAGTCGGATTCGACATGTCTTGAAGGGGCGCACCGTTAGCTACGCCGTAGCAAGTCCCTTATTCTTGCCATCCCGAACCGACTTCCCAGGCTGCTGAAAAACTCGTTGGAGGTCAAAGCTCGGGTAGAGCTGGCCTTCAGGCCAGCGTCTAAGTTCTTTGTTGTTGATTCCGAGCCGGCTTTAGCCGGCGGCAGCAACTATGCTTTCCCGACTTTTTCAGCGGCCTGTTTAGTCGGTGAGGGATCCGCGGTTTCGCTGCGGAACTAAGTCCGCCACGCTAGCCACCAGCCCCTAACCACGAACCACTTTCTTCCAGGAGTTCCCGGTGGGCACTAAACGCACAACCAACTCGAAGCAACCAAGCAAACCGAAGTTGAAACCCGCACCTAAACTCGACCCTCTACCGACCGAGCTGCCCGCGCCGCCCGTTGCTTCCGCACCTCCCCACGACGCACCCCCCAGCGCGGAAATGCTGAAGTGGTGTGGCAGTCATCTCGACGAGAAACCTCCGGACAACCGCCGCATTGGCCCTTACAAAACTTCGCCCGCGGCCTCCACCTGGCGTGAGTATCTGATGTGGGCGCTGTTAAATATCCGCGATAAGAACGGACGCCTGCGCCGGCTGGTCCTCAATCGCGCCCAGAAAGATCTGGAAACCACCAGCACTCAGCGCAACATCGTTCTCAAAGCCCGTCAGTTGGGCGTCACCACTTACGTTGCCGCGCGCTTTTTTGTCAACTGCATCACTCGCGAAGGAACGCTCAGCGTGCAGGTCGCGCACGACCAGCGTTCCGCTGAAGAAATCTTTCGCATCGTGCACCGCCTCCTGGAGAACTTGCCCGAGGCGTTGCGCCAGGGCGCGCTGGTCACTTCGCGCGCCAACGTCCGCCAGATCGTGTTTCCCGTTCTCGATAGCGAGTATCGCGTGGAAACCGCCGCGGACCCCAACGCCGGCCGCGGGCTGACCATCCACAACCTCCATTGTTCGGAGGTCGCCCGCTGGCCGCGCGATGTCTCGGAAACTCTCGCCTCCTTGCGCGCCGCCGTCCCGCCCGACGGCGAGATCTTTCTCGAGTCCACGCCCAGCGGCGCCGGCGGCAAGTTTTACGACGAGTGGCAGCGCGCCTCGCAAACCGGCTACACCCGCCACTTCTATCCTTGGTGGTGGGACGCCAACTACCGCCGCAAGATCGAGGTTGTTAAATTCACCGAGGAAGAAATCGAGCTCATTCGCCGGCACGGACTCGACCCCGGCCAAATTGCCTTTCGCCGCGAGATGCGCGCCAACTTCCGCAACCGCGCCCGGGAAGAGTATGCCGAAGATCCCGAGAGCTGCTTCCTGGCTTCCGGCGATTGCGTCTTCGATTCCGATCTTGTCGAGCAGCGCCTGAAGCAGCCTGCTCCCATCGCCGAAGAAAGCGACGCAGGCCGCCTGCTCACCTTCTTTCCGCCGATTCCCGGCGGCAACGGGATCGTCCCCAAGCAATACATCGTCGGCGTCGATCCGGCTGGAGGCGGCACCGACGGCGACTATTCCTGCGCTCAGGTCATCGACCAGTCCAGCGGAGTGCAATGTGCCGAGCTTCACGGACATTTCTCTCCCCACGATCTGGCCGCTCGTGTCGCCATCCTCGCCCACAAGTACAACGACGCGCTGGTCGCCGTCGAGCGCAACAATCACGGCCACGCGGTGCTCGCCCATCTCGTCATGAATCAGGGCTACACCAACCTCTACAAGTCCGGCAATCAGCCCGGATGGCTCACCACCGCGGCCTCGCGTCCCCGCATGTTAGAAAACTTCGCGGCCATTCTCTCGGCGGCGTCGTTCATGTTCCTCAGCCCGCGGCTGCTGGAGGAGTGCCGCACCTTCATCCGTCATACCGATGGCACCTGTTCGGCTGCCGCCGGCGCTCACGACGACACCGTCATGGCCATGGCCGTCGCCCAGGCCGTCCGCGCCGAGTTGCGCGTGCTTCCTCCCAAGTCGGTACATGAACTGCAATTCACCATGCTGCAAGCGGCATAAAGCAACTTTGCTTGGTGTCATCCTGAGCGCAGGCGGCGCTTCGCCGCCGGAGTCGAAGGACCTGCTGTCCTTTGCAGCGCAGAGAGCGCTCTTCCTGGCAGCGGTGAGCGCTGCTGCTTCTCCCTTTTCTCATCCGCAGCGCCGCAGTCGAAGCGTCCCCTATAGCTCTGTCCTCCCGAGTCGAAGGACCGGCGCTCCGCATCTTCCGTCGGCACCGCAAGCACCACAACACAACCGTCCCGCGGAGCGGGACGACTCAGCTTAGCCCAGGACGAAGTCCTGGGTACGCGTCACAAAAAAACTCCCCGTCCCGGCAGGGACGTTCCCCTGGTCGCGCGGACCCCGGCCAACCGCGTTCCACCCATCAACCCCGTAGCGGCCTCTATCGCCGCCGCCAACCTATCCACAAACCATAAAGGAGAAACTTGAAATGGCATTCAACCTACAAACATTCCAGAAGATGATGTCCGTCGTGCAGGCGGCTACTACGGAAGCCGCCACCGTCGCTGGCCAATGGGGATCTGGCGATCACCTGGGTGCTGTTACCGCAGCCGTGCAGACCGCCGGAGCCATCGCCCAGTCCGCCACCACCAATCCCCAACAGCAGCAGGAGGCCACCGTGGCTACCCAACTGGCAACTACTCTGATGCCGGTGATTTTCGGCTTTGCCAGCCTGTTTGCCAAAAAGCTCTGAGGAAACTCTGATTAAGTCCCGTTTTGAAGGGGACGGCCTTCAGGCCGTCCGTTAAGTACCCGAAATCGTGCGGCTTTAGCCGCTGCGGGACCTCGCTTTCACTTGATCAGAATTTCCCTAACCGTAACCAATAGCGAAGAGAGTGGGTGCCTCATCCTTTCGCCGCCCTTGGCGAAAGGGTGGGAATTGTGGTGGACCTCGCTCTTCTCACACTGCTCTGTGACGTATGCCGACGTAATCGCGGCAGCTTCCGCGTTAGCATCGACTCGGGAAGCTGCCGCAGCCGCCGACGCCGACGCCCTGGCCGTGATGTACGGCCGCGATGACCGTTGCGGGCGGTTTTCCACAGGATTGTGCTTTGCCCCCCTGTCGCTTTTCGGACCCTCTGGCTCACAGGGACAAACCAACACTAGTTACTAATTGCTAGTCGCTAGTTGCTTACTGTGCTCATCCAGGCGGTCCAACACGTGCGCAGGATGCGGGGCGGCGCGCAGAGTCATCTCATGCGCTGCGCCGACGGCTTTTACTACGTCGTCAAGTTTCAGAACAACCCCCAGCACTCGCGCGTCTTGGTCAACGACTGGCTGGGCACCCGCCTGGCTGAATTGATCGGCTTGCCCGTCCCGGTGGCCGCCATTGTCGACGTGCACCCCTGGCTGCTGGAGCACACGCCCGATCTGCGCATCGAACTCTGCGGCCATCGCACCATGTTCACCCCCGGCCTGTCCTTCGGTTCGCGCTACGTGGTCTCGCCGCTCGAGGGCCAGGTTTTCGACTATCTGCCCGAGACCATGATCTCGCGCGTGCGCAACCTGCGCGACTTCGCCGGCATCCTCGCGCTCGACAAATGGACCTGTAACGCCAACGGGCGCCAGGCCGCCTTCTGGAAGCGTCCGCGCGAGCGCAAGCTGACCGCCAGCTTCATCGACCAGGGCTACTGCTTCAACGCCGGTGAGTGGAATTTTCCCGACGCGCCCCTACGCGGTGTCTTCGGGCGCAACGACGTTTACGCATGTGTCACATCGTGGGACAGCTTCGAGCCTTGGCTCAGCCGCATAGAAAGCTTTCCCGAAAGTTCGCTTTGGCCGCTGGCCGAGGAGATTCCGCCCGAGTGGTATAGCGGTGCCAGTGACCAACTGGAGCGTTTGCTTTCGCGCCTGCTGGCGCGCCGCTCCCGCGTCCGCGAACTGGTCCTGGATTTCCGCAATTCATCTCGAAACCCCTTCCCGAACTGGCGCGAAGCGGTGAATTGATGTTGCACCACAGAAACACAGCGACACCGAGAAAGAGGACAATGGATTGCCGGTGAGGTGCCAAAAGATCAGCTTTCATACACGTCAAAACGGTTCGGGTGGTGGCATCAGGACGGTTCGGGTAGAAGCACCGGCCTTTAGCAGGCTGCTGAAAAAGTCGGATTCGACATGTTTTGAAGGGGCGCACCTTTAGGTGCGCCGTCCTAAGCCCTTTATTCTTGTCATTCCTCGCGGGCTTCAGCCCGTGAGGAATCTGCGGT
>Ga0182016_10002845_pt1 | contig 20012 bp, 22 predicted proteins | sample 712S2MmetaG_FD_120491 | JGI IMG/M metagenome (GOLD analysis project Ga0182016, IMG submission 120491) | Permafrost microbial communities from Stordalen Mire, Sweden - 712S2M metaG | ecosystem: Environmental > Terrestrial > Soil > Wetlands > Permafrost | place: Sweden: Stordalen | collected... | reverse complement strand
GAACAGCTCGAAGCCCGCGTAGCTCTGCTTGAAAAGCGCCTTGGCTTCGTGGGTTCTCTCCCTGCTTTGTCTGATCAGGAAACCCTCTTTCCAGCGGCGTTCGGGTTGCGCCTGAGCGTGCTCGACACCCCCGAATCTGCCTGAGATGGCTTCCTCTCCAAATCGCCTTGCAATTTCGGCGACGGGTTTGGCTGCGGGCTTCTTTGCGGCTTTAATGACTGGCGTACTCCGGCGTCGCCTTTCCTCTTAACTCGGCTGAAAGTCGAATCTCTGTCCGAAAGACCGCCAGCGCTACCAGTACTAGTACTGGTTTTGCGGCTACGGCATTAGATTTCCTAGAGAGTGCCTTCTCACCGCCGATATGACGGCTTTCATGAGGAGGTTCGCATTGATCAAGAAATACAGGCTCCTGACGGCCCTCATTACGGCTCTCACCCTGCTGCCAGGTCTTTTGTTTGGACAGAGATCCAAGGTTTCTTCCGATATGCCGGCTTCCGGCAGCGTGAGCGTCATTATTCAATACAAGACTGCGCCAACAGTAATTTCGGGACTCAACATCCTGGGACTCGGGGGGCTTCTGAACCAGCTGCTTTCCTCCCTGAACGCGCTGGTTGCAGTGATCGACGCCAGCGCGGTGGACCAGATTACGGCCGACCCGAATGTTGTCTATATTTCGCCCGACCGGTCGCTGAGCGGGATGCTCGAATACGCCAACCCGACCGTTAACGCCAATATCGCGCTGCAACACGGCTTCGACGGTTCGGGGATTGGGATTGCTCTGATCGACAGCGGGGTTACTGTTGACGCCGACCTGAATGCGGAGGGTCTGCTGGGGCTGCTTGGGCTGCAGTCGCGGGTCGTTTACAACCAGAGTTTTGTTACCGGGCAGAATGCGCAGGATCAATACGGCCACGGCACGCATGTGGCTGGCATTCTCGCCGGTGACGCTGACTTATCGAGCGGGCCTCAATATATACATACGTTCCGCGGCATTGCGCCGAATGCGCAGATCGTCAATCTGCGGGTTCTCGATGCGAATGGCAACGGAAGCGACAGCGCGGTGATTAGCGCGATCGAGCAAGCGGTCGCGCTGAAATCGCAGTACAACATCCGGGTAATCAATCTGTCGCTGGGACGGCCGGTTTATGAAAGTTTTCAGCAGGACCCGCTGTGCCGTGCCGTGGAGTATGCGTGGAAGAACGGCATTGCGGTGGTAGTGGCGGCGGGAAATTTCGGACGCGACAACACTTCGGGCAACAACGGTTATGGCACGATCCTTTCGCCTGCGAACGATCCTTCGGTGATTACAGTCGGCGCGATGAAGGACGAGCAGACGGTTACACGGAGCGATGACCGGATCGCCAGTTACAGTTCGAAGGGCCCGTCGGCGCTCGATCACATCGTGAAGCCGGATATCGTTGCGCCGGGGAATCACATCATTTCAATCGCGCAGCCTTCCTCTACTCTCTATTCGGAAGCGCGCGCGGCGGGGGTTCTCACTCCTGTGTCTTACTACTGGCCCGGGATGGGCGGGAATTCGACTCAATACCTGGCGCTCAATGGAACGAGCATGGCGGCGCCGATGGTCAGCGCGGCGGCAGCCCTGCTCGTCCAGCAGGATTCCACGTTGACTCCCGATCAGATTAAGGCGCGCCTGATGCTAACGGCGAGCAAGAGTTTTCCGATCGCCAGTGTGGCGACTGATCCGGTTACGGGGGCGACTTATACCAGTTACTACGACATTTTCACTATTGGGGCCGGTTATCTGGATGTCTGGGCGGCGCTCAATGATACGCATCAGGCGTCGGGCAGCGCGGCTTCGCCGACTGCGGTGATGAATTCGTCGACCGGGACTGTTTCTCTGGCGGATACGAATGCGCTTTATTCAACTGGTCAGACTACGGTTTGGGGATCGTCGAATGACTATAGCCTGACTACCGTATGGGGATCGAGCGTCCTGGTTTCGGATGCCCCAGGTGCGACGTCTTCGGGTAGCACTACGGTTTGGGGCAGCACAACGGTTTGGGGTAGCACCACCGTCTGGGGGAGTACGACCGTTTGGGGCAGCACCACAGTCTGGGGAAGTACAACGGTTTGGGGCAGTACGACGGTGTGGGGCTCGGGGGGCTTGTTGCTGGGCGAGAACTAAAGGGCGCGAGCCATCAGGTAAACTACGGAATCGCGTGGATTCCCCGATAACGCCGCTTTCCCATCGAAAATGCATTCTTGTTGCGGACGATCAGCCTGTGGGCCGGGAGCTGATTCGCACTGTGCTGGAATCCAGCGGCTATGACGTGGTGGAAGCGGGGGATGGCGAAGAAGCTCTGGCGGTGGCGTTTTCCAGGCTGCCTGACTTGATTCTGCTCGATATTCAAATGCCGTTGCTTGACGGGATGGCGGTGGTGACAGAACTGCGGAAGGATCCGCGTTTCGCGCTGACTCCGGTTATTGCGGTTACGGCTACCGCTATGAAGGGCGATATGCAGAAGGGGATGGAAGCCGGGTTTACCGATTATCTGACCAAGCCGGTTTCCATTGAAAGGCTTCGGCAGATTATCGGGCGGTTTTTGTAAAACAGGACACGACAAAAAAGAGGCCGCTTCCCGCGATTTGGCTTCGCGAGAAGCGGCTTGAACCCCAGGAAATTGTCAGTGTTTCACCTCCACTTTGGCTGCGTTTAACCCGCCCACCGGTATTTCCGTGGTGAGGGGCTTTAAGTCCGGCACGGGAATTCTCACTTCGAGCACGCCGTCGGTAAACTCTGCCGCAGCCATGCCCGCATTCGCCCCTTCGGGCAGCGGAATCCCGCGGTAGAACTTGCCGTAGTTACGCTCTGAGTGGAAGTAGCCGTTGTGTTTTTCCTCGGTCTCGAATTTTCTTTCACCTTCGATTTCGAGAAGATCACCGGTCACAGTTACCTTCACGTTCTCCTTTTTGAGTCCGGGGAGTTCCGCATGAACCAGCAGTTTGTCTTTGTCCCGTTTTACTTCAATAACCGGGTGCCACACTGCCGTTTCGACGGCTTTCCCGAACGCTCGATCCATTTCATCGCCGAGCTTTCGCGCGAGGGTAAATGGATTTATTCCAAAAAGATTCGTCCGGAGAAGATCCGGAGCAAAGAACGGAGCAACTTCGTATTTCGGAGTTTCCGTTCTGGCAATCTTCACTTCTGCCATGACTATTACCTCCTTAATTTACTGTGGGTATTGCACGCAAACATCCACGCTTTGAGGCCCTAACTTCTTTTGCTTGCACACGCGATTGTGGTGTCCACGCCATGCTGAGAGCTTTGGCGCAACAATGGGTTTTCCCGCGCAGTTGCGGCACGTTATCTCAATAAATCGGTGATATTTCCGTGGCAGAGCGCGTGCCCTTATGTAGTCCAGGAGGCGAGCGCAATGAAACGCTGGCTGGATTATCTCAATGCAAGCGGCATCCACTATTCATGGTCCATGCACCGGTCGGCGGACACGGCCCTTGATACTGCCCAGGCAGAGAAAATGCCTCCGCACGAGTTCGCCAAGGTGGTCGTTTACTTCTGTGAGACGGGGTTTGGAATGGCTGTTGTGCCGGCTGACAAGCTGGTGGATCTTTGCGAAGTCGGTTATGTGCTGGGGGTGTCTTACATACGTTTCGCCAGAGAAGGCGAACTGCCCGATTTGTTCCCGGATTGCGAATTAGGCGCAATGCCTCCGTTTGGGGACGTTTTCAAAATGCCGGTGCTGGTCGATTCCGAAGTGGAGAAGAACAACTTCATCGTCTTCAATATCGGCACTCATCAGGATACAGTGCGTGTGAGGTTTGAGGATTATCGGGCTCTGGTGAATCCGCTGATCGCTTCGATTACGGTTCGCGACGCGGCGCTTGCTGCCGGCAAGTAGACCCGCGAGGTGGCTGGAAAAAATGCACCGTCAGCCGCGTTTAGTTAAAAACGCGGCTGAGATCCGTATGTTAATTACTTCACGCGCACAGTAGTGCTGGCCGACATGCACATATCGCCAAACCGCGTCTCACACTCCAGAATGTAAATCGTATTCTCCTCAGGCTGGACGACCATAGTTCCGGACGACGGCAACCCGACTTTCTTCTGCATTGAGCCGCGGTCGCGATTTTCCGGACCCCATTCCATCGTCACCGATGCGGTTGCCCGCGTATTCCACGTCAATGTGGCCGATTGTCCGCGGGTGATTGCCTGTGGCGAGGCCGTAAATCCGACGATCTCAGGCGAAATTCCCAAGCCGGTCGGCGCCGCCCCGATTCGCATGACGCCCAAGCTAACAGCGAGGGTAAGAAGGAGTAACAGCAGTAATATCGTTGTGCGCTTCATGCCCGGGGGGAATGCAAATGGCCAGCCATTGGCCATTGCAGCGATCTGCTTGTTTTTCAATGGTGTTGGCGCGGCTTTCTTTCCCGAAAATGAGTTCGGCTGCGCGTGAGCACAAAGGAACTGAGTGCTAGCACGCAGTCGAACGGCGCAGAGGGAGGCCGGCGACGCGGCGTTTATTGGAATTACAAGACTTTGGTTCGTGGAAGCCACCGTGCTAACCACATACGCGGAGGCCTCAAATGCCGGTCAATCGTTGGCTCGAATACCTGAACAAGTTGCAAGTCCGCTATTCTCACTCCATCCACGCCCGCGCGAATACCGCTCTCGAGACCGCGGATGCCGAGAGGATGCCTCCGCATGAGTTCGCCAAGACCGTCGTCTATTACAGCGAAGGCGGCTATGGAATAGCCGTAGTTCCCGCCGATGAACTGGTCGATATGGTCAAGCTCCGCCACTTGCTGGGATTGCCGTGGATCCGGCTCGCCGATGAGGGAGAGCTTGCCGAATTATTCCCCGACTGCGAACTGGGCGCCATGCCGCCATTCGGCTATTCCTGCGAGTTGCCCGTGGTGGTAGACGCCCGCATCGCAGGGGATTTCATCGCGTTCACGATCGGAACCCATCGTGACGTGGTCCGCATGAGCTTCGCCGACTTCTCGCGTCTGGCGAGGCCCAGAGTCGCTTTCATCAGCGTGAGACCGGAAGTACTCGTCTAAAGATTCGAAAGGCCGACCGGAAATTTACCATGTTGACTCACGACGATTTAAAAAGGCTCTCGGCCGTTTCAGGACCTTGCCTGACTATCTTTGAGCCTTTGCGGGGCGCTCACCTGCAGGGCGCAAGGCCTGACGCCGGCATCACTGCCGCAATTCAGAAAGCGGGACACCTGCTGACTGAAAACGGCTTTGAGCCGAAGAACCGGGATGAAATGCTGCGACCCCTGCTGAAGGTCGCAGCGAATACGGACTGGACGGGGCGCAAAGGCAGCCTCGCACTGTTCCGGTCTCCTGGCTTTACCATGGCGAACTTCTGGCCGGACACCCTTGCGCCCCGGGTTCACTTTGGCGCGGAGTTTTTTGTGCTGCCGCTATTGCCGGGACTTCAGGGAAAGCACGACTTCTGGCTTCTTGCTCTCAGCATCAAAAAGATTCGTCTGTTCCGCGGTTCGCGCGGCGGCCTGGTCGAAGTCGTTCTGCCTAAAGATGTGCCAAGGAGCCTCTCGCAGGATGAAGCATTCGATGCGCCCGATCACAGCCTCAGAGGCAGATCGACCGCCAGCCCGTCGGCAGGAAGCATGAAGGGAGTCCAGTTCGGTACAGGCTCGGCGAGAGAGCTTCAGGGAGATTACCTCCACGACTTCTTCAAAGCTATCGATCGCGGTATCCATCCGATTCTTACTCGCAACCGAAAGCCGCTGATTCTCGCCGGCGTCACACGTGAGCTGGCCATTTACCGAAAGGTAAACACATATTCCGCCGTTCTGGCCGGAGGCATCTACGGGAGCCCGGAGTCACTCGGCGAGGAGACACTTTACGCCAAGGCAGTGGATCTGATGTCGGCCTTTTCAATGAGGGCTGCGGATTCAACCTTCAGGGAACTCGATAACGCAGCCGACCACGCCCTGCTGATCAAAGACCCGGCCGCAATCGCCGAAGCTGCCGGTAAAGGTCAGGTGGAGGAATTGATCGTGTTTTCCGATGCGCCCGGCTTTGAACAGCGCGAGGACACAATCAACTGGGCGGCGCTCGCTACCATCCGGAACTCAGGCAGAGTCAGCATTCTTGCCGATGCACAACTCGAATCCGGAGTTGCCGCCGTGCTGCGCTTCCGCGAGGCTACGGAGCCTGAAAGGCAATCGCCGCAATACGCAGAGCAGATAGCACAATCCCGGTAACCCTGCCGTATCAGCCGTTTGCTGAAGACTTGCCGGTATCCTTACCGGGTCGTTCCGGCTTGAGACGATCCGGAATGACGCCGTCGGTAACGAAATTGTTGAACTCGCGCAGCGCGTCGCTATAGATATTCATCGTCGATCTGTATACATTACCTGCATTGCGGATTCTGTCGGTCCCGTCAGGCTCTGGCAGGCCGGAGGGGATATCGGCGGTAACACCATGGAAATCGGTATGCGCTTGCTGGTAAGCTCGCTTCGCCCGCTCCACCTCATCTCTGAGGATGGCCTCTATGCTAGTCCTCTTCAGCACAATACGCGCAGGATATCATCCGATATCGCCATGCGCAAGAAGCACCCGTCAGCTCGCGACCGCGCTCCCCATTGGCGAATTATCAAGCCCGTGTTTCTTCATCTTGTACCGCAGAGCATCCCGGCCGATTCGCAAAGCGCGCGCCGCTTCCGACTGATTCCCCTTCGCCTGCTCCAGCGCCTCGGCGATCAATCGTTTCTCGTGGTCCTCAAATGTGAGGCTAGCGTCTTCCGGAATGTCAAACAGCCTGCTGGTGTTTCGCGCCGAAGCCCACAGGTACTCGGGGAGATCCTGCAAATCGATCGTCTCTCCGATAGCCATCATGCAGCCGTGCCCGACGGCATTCTCGAGCTCCCTGATATTGCCTGGCCAGTTATGCCGCGCAAATACAATGTGGGCGCGCTGCGTAAGTCCCCGGATGACCTTCTTGAACTGACGCGAAAATTTGTCGATGAAGAACCGGATCAGCAGCGACAGATCTTCTTTCCGCTCCGCCAGCGATGGCGTCCGGATCTCAATCATCGCCAGCCGGTAATAGAGATCTTCGCGAAATTGCTTTTCCGCGATGGCCGCGTGCAAGTCCCGATTGGTCGCCGCGATCACGCGCACATCGATCTTGCGCGGCACCAGAGAACCCACCCGCAGGACTTCCTGATTCTGCAGTGTCCGAAGAAGCTTCGCCTGTGTGCCGATGGGCATATCGCCGATTTCATCGAGAAAGATCGTGCCTTTGTCGGCGAACTCAAACAGACCCATCTTGTCTTTGTCGGCGCCCGTGAAGGAACCGCGGACATGCCCGAACAACTCACTCTCGAAAAGCGACTCGACTACTGCGGAACAATTCAGCACTACGAAGCGCCCGTTCGATACGCTGCTCAGATTATGCAGCGCGCGGGCGGCCAGTTCTTTGCCCGTCCCGGTTTCCCCGGAAATCAGCGCGGTTCTGTAATGCGGCGCAACCCGGCGGATCCGGGAACTCAACTCCCAAAGAGCCGCACTGGAACCCACCATTCCTTCAAAAGTCGCCGACTCCCGAAGCTGCCGCTCCAGTGCGTCTCCGCGATTCCGGCGACGCGCCTCATCAACCAGCTTCGAAATGCGTTCTCTCAAAACGGCTACACGAACTGGTTTTTCGAGGTAGTCCGCAGCGCCCTTCCGGATTGCTTCCACCGCCGACTCCGTCGTCCAGTAGGCTGTCATCAAAATGACATCAATCGCAGGGTCGAATTCGATGATGCGCTCAAGAACCTGCAGGCCGGTCAAGCCGGGCATCATCAGATCGGTCAAAACGATTTGAGGATGTTCGCGGAAAACCAGATCCAGCCCCTCTTCCGGATCTGACGCGCTGAAAATACGCACATCTTCAGCCGCAAGCGCCTCGGAGAGGAACTCAAGGATATTTTTGTTGTCGTCGACCAGGACTATCGACACCTTTGCTGCCACGCTGACAGTTTAGCCTGGATCCCACAGCGCTGGTAAAGGAAGCCAAATAAGGAAAGCGTGCCGATAACGTGACAAGCCGCCGAGGCCTTGCGGCTCAGCGGCTTGCGCGAGATTGTACTGACGTTACCGTTCGCCGGGAACTTCGAGTTTCGAGCCCAAACGCTCCATTCTCTGTTTAGCCCGGCCGTAATCCACAAAGTCGGCGATCATCGCCGCGAGGTCCGAGGCGTAATCGGCATTGGCTTCGAGATAATCCTTGTACTCCACCATGGAGTGGGCGCTATGGTTACCGTTGATGTGCTCGATAACCGCCGAAGTATAGCCGCCCAGTTCGTCCAGAAACGGATTGATCCGGTCAATGGCTGTTTTCTGCCACGGCGAGGCAATATTTCTGGCGTCCTTCAGCTTTGCGTGCTGCTTTGCAAGAGCATTGATGTGCTCTTTGATCTGCATAACGGCTTCCGCATGGCCCGCCCAGCTGACGTCCGACCGCGTGTAGGTTTCCATCGTGACGGCATCTTCTTTCAGCTGAAATGCCATGGTCTTTGCCTCGGAGAGAAGCTTGGAGACTTGTTCGGAATCCTGCCCTTCGGCCGCGACCGCGACCGGCGAGGCCATAAGAAATCCCCCGATCAAAAAAGCAGGGGCTCCTGTCCAGGCTGCTAACTTTCGTGTGTTCATATCATCTTCCTTCCGTTGTGTGAAATCAGTTCCGGGGCTTATGCCGGGATGCTGCAAGTGGAACACCAGGCCGTAAAGCCAAATATCTCTCTGTAACTAAGGGTTAGCTCCCCTTTCCGTGACGAGGTCTGCTGCGCTATTTGGCACAGGCGACCCGTTGATTCGGTTCTTTCACCCAGAAGAATTCCTAACTCCCGCCAATCCGCGCATCGAAGTTGGTCGTCGCGATGCACTAACTGGGGGCGGAAACATTATGCCGTCACTTAAAAAGCTCAAGAGGATTCTGTTCCCGGTGGACTTCTCGGACAGCAGTATCGCGGCCGCCCGTTACGTAGAAACCTTTGCCGGCCGCTTTGAAGCAGAGGTTATGCTGCTCCACGTGGTGGGCATGGGAGAACACGCCCTGGCGAGCGAACTCCTGCCAGGCAGGCAAGCACAGCTCAATGCCTTTCTGGCCGACGAGTTCAAATACTTCACGACACAACGCATATGCGTAATCGGCGATCCGGCGACGGAGATTCTCGACACCGCGCATCGCTGGCTTCCCGATATGGTGATGATGCCGACTCGCGGGCTCGGTGCGTTTCGCCGGCTTCTGCTCGGTTCCGTCACCGCCAAAGCGCTGCACGATCTTAGCTGTCCGGTCTGGACCAGCCCGCATCTGGAAACGGCGCCGCTGCTCGAAGAGATTCACTTTCGCCGAATTCTCTGCGCGCTCGATCTCACCGAACGCAGCGGCTGCGTACTGGAATGGGCAGCCTGGCTGGCCAGCCAGTGCCAGGCCGACCTGGGGATCGTCCATGCAAGCGCCGAATTGCCGTCCGAGTACTACGGCTGGGATCTTGAGAAGGAGTTTGTGGAGTCCGTCGCGGCTGACGCAAAGCGGGAAATTGAAAAACTGCAAACGGCCGCCGGCTCGAGCGCTCAGGTCTTTGTTACGCCCGGATATCCCGCGACCGTAGTGGCCGAAGCAGCCAGAAATTTCGACGCCGACCTGCTCGTCATGGGAAGGCATGCCGAAGCTGGCATCGCCGGATACCTTCGCCACAGCGCGTACGCCATCCTGCGAGATTCCCCGTGTTCCGTTATCAGCATTTAATTGCGGTTCTGTGGGTTGTCACGTATGTCGCCGGGCTGCAGGCCGTGCCCTGCCGTGCCGCTGACCTGCGGGAAATCATCCGCCAGGGAACGGTCATGCTGGAATCGGACTGGGCTGCGGATCTGAATTACGCGTACGTCCTGAAAGACGAAGTTATTAAAGACGAAAAGTCGACCGCCAAAACGTCCCAATACGTCCTGATCGACGGGTCCGATTATTACCTGCCGCCCGCGCCCGAACCGGAGGACCTGCGGAAAATCCGGGACGAAGTGGTGCGGCGCAAGGCTGAGAGCCTCGAAGCGCGCCGCCAGCGCATTGAACGGTTTACCCGGGCCCGCGAAGAAAACGGCGCCATGCTACTGGAGGTTCCGAGGGCTTTTACGTTCGAGTTGATGCCCGGGGAGACGGTGGACGGCCATGATGCTTACGTTCTCTCCGCGACGACACTGAAAAGACCAACGGCCGGTCTGAGTCGCGCGCAGAAAGTCCTTTCCGGGATGAAGTGCTCGATGTGGATCGATAAAGAAAGCTTCCATGCGATTCGGGCAGAGTGCAACGTCGTGACCCCTGTCCCTGTTTACGGCATTCTCGCGCGGGTTCTGCCCGGGACCCGCATAGAGCTGCATATGCAGCCGGTGACCGAATCGGTGTGGCTGGTGTCTGAGTTTTCCATGACACTGACTGTCTCGAAATTCTTCCTGTTCAAATCAACGCAACTGACTCGTTCTATCTACTCCGACTACCGGCTGAACGATGTCGTGCTAAACGAACTCCTGTCAAAAACCAGCCGATGACTTTAGTTTCTCCCGGTACCCGCGACTTCAGTCGCGGCCATTCCAGGCCTTTAGTTAAGTTAGTCTGCGATCCAGAAAATTGATCACTCCTGCCGTCATGGCTTTACCGCGCAGGGTGCCCCTTTTCATCAAGGCAACCTCAAGCGTCTGGCTTAGCTAAAGAATTCCCGCCTTCAGCCGATAAGCACTCTGATGGCCTCAGTAGCTTCCGTAAATCCCGGCATAGCCGACTTGCTTCAAACCCTCTCCGGAGCATCGACGGGATCGCTTTCTTCCGTCCTGTCCTCCTCAGCGGTGAAATCGGTGATCGAAAACGCCGCGCCGACAGACATAGTGCAGTTAAGCCAGGCAGCCCAGCAACTGGTGGAAGCAAACGGCTTGTTCACAAATTCCGGAGCCACGCAGACCGTGACGGATCCAGCCACCCTTCTTCTCCAGGCAGTAAACAGCTCCCTGTCCGGTTCGACCTCTTCAACACCCGCCGCCACAGCATCCGGCGCGTCGCAGCAGCAACTGGTATCAGAGCTTTTCGGAACAACTCCAACGGCCGTCTGATCGTCTCAAAACGCGATAAGCAACAGAGCAGCTCCGGCCAGGGAAATATCCTTAATGAAATGCGCAAACTTGCTCAACCGCGAGTAGGATTCCGTCTCATTCCAGAAATGGTGCAGAAAGAACGGCGCCGGGATGATCGCTGACTCTCCTAAAAAACAATCTTCTGCTTCAACTCCGGCGCGGCCACGTCCAGGCGCTTCGACAACCCGGCAAGGTGGCAAGCAGGCACTGCCGGGAAAAGATGATGCTCAATATGGCTAAACATGTCGAACGTAATCGCGTTCTTGATACGGTGGCGCAGCGTACGCGCGAGGTAATGAGTGCGATCACAGTGATGATGCACCGTCCAAACAGCGAAGAACGCCGTGAAACAGTGCCCCGCCGCCATCGCCATCACGTGATATCGAAGAACTGCGCTCCCTGAAAATCCGAAGACGAACCAAATCCAAACCGCATTCATCATCAACTGACCGGCTACCACCGCCTCGAGCTTTTTCGTCCCGCGGCTGAGCGCCGTCACATGCAGAAGCGCGGTGAAATGCGGACCGAACAAAAGAGCGCGCTACCAAACCATCTCTGCGCTACGGCCTTCCACATCTTCCTCGCCGAGCATCAGTCTGTGATGCCGCAAATGGTTAAAACACACCGCATCCAGGGAGCCCAGCATGGCCAGGCTCATCACTCACAGCAAAACGCCAGCCATACCGCCGGCAAGAAGAGTTCGGCAACAATCTCATGCCTGCGCACGGGAACGAGATCCCGCCACTGGATCCATCGAATCCGTGGATCCTGAAAGATATCCGTCCCGGTTCCGGTCTCTGTAAAATTCGCTTTTAGCGATACCAAAGAATCCTCTGACATTCAAGAGGCACCGACGCTCCCGGATGCCGGGGCACGACCCGGGGCGTGAAATCACCAGCGGGCCGGTCGGCGGGAATCGTTGCATCGAAAGTCCAGGCGCTCCCGGAACCAACCAGTTCCGCACCGCGCGTCATCACATGCCGGACAGGCGAATCGCCATCCGCGTACAATTCGACCGCAACCTCATCCTGATTCAACTCGTCGAGCCAAACCTGCACTGCGAACGAATGCCGATGGGCGTCACTACTGACATTCAGCGAGCCAAAACGAATGCGCGGCCAATGCTCCTCCACGTGTTTCTGCCATTCCAGCAGACCAGCGCCCGCCGCCCCCATGTCCTTCGAGCGATCGAGGAAAGCATTCGCCAAGGGCAGGTAATGAAGCTCCGTATATTCCCGAACCACACGATTCGTGGAGAATTGCGGCGTCAGGCGAGCCATGCTCTCACGAATCCGGCGCACCCAGCCCAAAGGGATTCCCGACTGATCGCGATTGTAGAACTCCGGTACAATTTCCTGTTCCAGCAGGGTGTAAAGCTGATCGGCTTCTCTCCCGTCCACAGCCGGATCGTCACCATGCTCAAGACCGTCGCCGAGAGCCCAGCCCACTTCGGACGAATAAGCTTCAGCCCACCAGCCATCCAGTTCCGAAAAGTTGAGGCCGCCGTTGACCAGAACCTTCATCCCGCTGGTGCCGCTGGCTTCCCATGGCCGCCGCGGCGTATTCAGCCAGAGATCGACGCCCTGCACCAGGTGCTCGGTCAGCCCCATGTCATCGTCACTCAGAAATACCGCATGAGGACGAGCCGATGTGTGACGGATAAAATCAATCCACTCGCGGATCATGGCCTGCCCCGCCGAATCCTGCGGATGTGCCTTGCCGGCAATGACTATCTGAACGGGGCGGCGGCTGTCCGTCAGAATGCGCAACAGCCGGTCCTGATCGCGCAGCAGGAGATTAGGACGCTTATATGTAGCGAAGCGGCGCGCGAACCCCAGAGTCAACGTATCCGGATCGAAAATAGAGCCCGCCAGAGCAACTTCCGACTCAGGGGCGCCATGTCCGGCGAGCTGCCGCGCCAAACGCCTCCTTAGATATTCAATGAGCGATCTTCGCGCCCGCTGTCGCATTTCCCAGAGCTTCGTTTCCGGCGCCTCGCGGAATTTCGGCTCAACGGCATTCAGGTCCCCGCGCCAGCGGTGTTTGCCGCAGACGGCAGTCCAGAGTTCATCGGCCTCCGGGGAATCCCAGGTCGGCGTGTGGATTCCATTCGTTACATGCCCCACCGGCACCTCGCTGGTGGGCCACCGTGGAAAGAGCGGCTGGAAGATGCGTCGGCTCACTTCTCCGTGCAGACGGCTCACGCCATTGACCGCGCCGCTGCCGTGGATCCCCAGATACGCCATATTGAACGGCTCAGACTCATCCGCCGGATTGTTCCTGCCGAGAGCGAGAAGCTCATGCAAAGAAATCCCCAGTTCGTGTTCCGCGTAATCCCTCATCCGGTCCCGCATAAGCTCCGGGGAGAATCTGTCGAAACCCGCTGCTACCGGAGTATGGGTCGTAAACAGATTACCCGCCCGCGTCACGGCAAGAGCCTCGTTGAACGGACGACCCGTATCTTCCGTGTAGCTGCGGGCCCGCTCGAGAACTGCGAAGGCCGCATGGCCTTCGTTCAGATGACAAACTTCAGGTCGAACTCCCAAAGCACGCAGAAGCCGCCATCCGCCGACGCCCAGAATCCGCTCCTGCTGCAAACGAAGTTCGGAACCACCGCCGTAAAGCTCGCTGGTAATGCCGCGGTACTCCGGCAGGTTGGCCGGATCGTTCGTATCCATCAGATAGAGTTTGGTGCGGCCCACCTGAGCTTCCCAGGTTCGGATGATAAGCGGATAACCGGGCAGCTGGATGGAAATCCGCAGCCATTCCCCGTTACTATCCCGCAGCGGTTTGAGGGGCAACTGGCCCGGCTCGTTGAACGGCCGCAGCGCGATTTGATTGCCATCCGAATCGATGTGTTGCCGGAAATATCCCTGCTGATAGAGCAAGCCGATGCCGATGATCGGAGCACCGAGATCATTGGCCGCTTTCAGATGGTCGCCAGCCACATTCCCCAGGCCGCCGGAATAAATCGGCAGCGCATCGCTCAACATGAATTCCATGCTGAAGTAAGCAATGGCGCTGATTTTCGACTGCGGCCACGTTGTTTGAAACCAGCGGCCGCGCTCCATTTGTTCGTCACGGTCCGCCAGAACCTGGTCCAGCTTCTTGCGAAAGTCCGGATCCGCCAGAACTGCATCAAGCTTCGGTTTCGATACGGTTTGCAGAACCAGCCAGGCGTTGTGGGTAAGATTCCAAAGCTCGGGGTCAATCTGATTCCACAGTTCATCGGCGCAATGATTCCAGGACCAGCGCAGGTCCAGCGCGAGGTTTGAGAGCAAGTCCACTATGTTCGCTGTCGCCATAAATATAGTTTCGCCCTGCCCGTGTTGCGTCCAACACGCGACTTCAGTCGCGGCTGTTTTGCGCGCTTTGAAACGCGAACTGGAGTCGCGTGTACCGCCGCTACTGGCCAAACTGACTCACCAGTCGGGCGAGCAAGTATGCGGCGCCGGCCGCCAGGCTGCCAATAAGCGCGGTCTCCAGAGCCCCCCTCGGCACACTGGAATCGGTGACCCTCCCTTTTACCGCGCCGAAGACAAGAAGCGCAATCAAAGTCAAGCCCGCGCTCCACGCCAGAGCTTCTCCAACGCGCAACCCCAGCGCATACGGAAGCAGGGGCAGAATTCCACCAGCAATGTAAGATGCTCCGATCGTCAACGCGCTTTTCAGTGCCCTCTTCGGATCGGGCCGAGCCAGGCTCAGTTCGTTGCGCATCATGAAATCGACCCACCCGTGCGGATTGGCCGTGATCTCGTCGACTGCGCGGTTGAGGGTCTGCCCGCCCAGGCCGTAACTGGAAAGGATCTCGCGCACTTCAGTCCGCTCCGCTTCCGGAGTCTTGCGAATATGGCGTCTTTCGCGCGCCGTCTCGGCAAAGTAATGATCGCGGTCGTTGCGTCCGGCGAGATAACCTCCAAGCCCCATCGAGATCGATCCGGCAGCCAGTTCCGCGACGCCCGCCACAAGAACTACGAAGCTCGTACTAACGGCGGCCGAAAGACCGGCGGCAAGAGCAAACGGCACCGTAAGTCCGTCCGACATGCCAATAATGATGTCGCGCAAAACCGCGTTGCCTGTAAAGTGAGCATCCTTTTCGTCGGGTTCGGAGGAAGGCATATTTGGATCATAAGGCCCAGCAGCCCGCGGGCAAATTTTGGCCGCGCGATTGCGAGACTTAATGCATGCGTGCCTGCGTCCTTGAAAGCCCCCGCGCCCGTTGCTGCCGCACCGCTCGAATGGATGGAAGTGCCGAAACCGGAGCCGGGTCCGGACGAGGTCCTGATTCGTGTTCGCGCTTGTGGAGTATGCCGAACCGATCTGCATGTCGTTGAAGGAGAGTTGGCGGTCCACAAACCGAATGTCATGCCCGGCCATCAGGTAGTGGAGATCGTGGAAGCGGGCCGATGAAAGCTGGTACGCGAGTTGGTGTGCCGTGGCTGCATCGCACCTGCGGAGTTTGCGAGTATTGCCGCAGTGGTCGCGAGAACCTGGGCAACCGGCCCGAATTTACAGGCTGGACGGTGAATGGCGGATACGCTGATTATCTGGTGGCGCCGGTCGATTTTGTCTATGCGATTCCGGATCGGTTCGAAGATATTGCTGCGGCGCATTTGCTGTGCGCGGGAATCATCGGATTTCGCTGTTTGCGCCTGGCGAATACTTCGCGCGGCGCACGGCTTGGGTTATACGGATTTGGGTCCGCGGGTTTGGTGGCCATTCAGGTGGCGCGGTATTGGGGTGTTGACGTTTACGTGAGCACACGAGATGCGAAGCACGGCAAACTGGCAATGGAGTTCGGAGCAGTCCGGGCAGGCGCAGCGGATGAGCAACCTCCGGTACAACTCGACGCCTCGATCATGTTTGCACCGGCGGGAGAACTGGCGCCGCCAGCTTTGAAAGCGTTGAAGAAGGCCGGCCGCGTGATCCTCGGGGGCATTCACATGAGCGATATCCCTTCGTTCAGTTACGACCTGCTTTACCAGGAACGGGTAATGCGCAGCGTCGCTAACAATACTCGCGACGACGGCCGCGAATTTCTAAAGATCGCAGCAGAAATACCAATTAGAACCCAAACCGAAACATTTCCGATGAGGGAAGCCAATCAGGCGCTCCTAAAACTAAAGACCGACGGAATCCAGGGGGACGCGGTCCTGCTGGCCGACCGTTACAGTACCGGAACGCGGGGCGACCAACCAAAGCAGTAAGCTAATATCGAACTCAACATGGCAGCACGGGACGACTCCCAGGACTTAGCCACATTCGGATATCGCCAGGAACTCAACAGAACGCTCGGAAGTTTTTCATCTTTCGCGACGGGCTTCTCCTACATCTCCATCCTGACGGGCTTGTTCCAGACCTTCGCGCTGGGCTTCGGCGCCGGGCATGAAGCATTCATCTGGAGTTGGCCGATGGTGGTGATCGGACAATTCCTGGTGGCACTGGGCTTCGCGGAACTGGCAGCGCACTACCCGCTCTCAGGTGGCGCGTACCAGTGGTCCAAAATGGTGGGCTCGCCATTCCTCGGCTGGATCGTTGGATGGACGTACATCGCCTGCCTGATCGTCACATTAGCCGCTGTTGCCCTCGCACTCCAAAGCATCCTGCCCCAAATCTCCGCTCATTTCCAATTCGCCGGACCGAGCGCAGTGAACGCGGTCCTGCTGGGTTGCGGCCTGCTGCTAGTCACAACGTTGTTGAACTCCGCCGGAGTCGGACTCCTCACGCGGGTAAACAACCTCGGTGTATTCACGGAACTGATCGGGGTGCTGATCCTGATAGCCGCCCTGTGCGTGCGAGCGGTAAGACCCGTGGATCAGGTTTTATTTCCCCCAGCGGTCGCGGGAAGAAGCTTTCTGGCCCCGCTCCTGGTGTCGGCGGCGATGACCGCGTCGTACGTTCTCTATGGATTCGACACAGCCGGCTCACTTGCCGAAGAAACGAAGAATCCCCGCCGCAACGCCCCGCGCGGAATCCTGCGGGCTCTGGCCGCTGCGAGCGGATTGGGAATGCTGGTGCTTCTGTTCGCCCTGATGGCGGCGGGAAACCTAAGAGCCGCCGAACTCAGCCGCGCGGATGGCGGCCTCGCATGGCTGGTGAAAAGCGTGCTCGGCGAAAGGTTCGGCACCATCCTGCTGTGCGACGTGGTCTTCGCGATTATGGTCTGCGCCCTGGCCGTCCACGCCGGCGCCGTCCGTCTGATCTTCGCCATGGCGAGAGACGGCAAGCTGCCGTTCTCCGGCGCGCTCGCCCGAGTCTCACCGGAAACAAAAACACCTGTTGTCCCGGCGATCGTGACCGGCGGTCTGGCGATTCTGATTCTCGCCGTAAATGTGAATCTGCCTCGCCTGATCGAACTCGTAACGATGGTGGCTGTTCTCTGGGCCAACCTGGCTTATCTCTTTGTAACGGTAGCTTTGTTCCGGCGGAGGATTGCCGGATGGCCCGCGTCAGAACCACGCCGGCCAGGTTCCTCATTCTCACTGGGACGTTGGGGCATTCCGGTGAACCTCGCGGCGGCGGCATGGAGCGCGTTCATGGTCCTGAACGTCGGCTGGCCGCGTGCCGAGATCTACGGTTCAGAGTGGTCGAGCCGATTGGCGCCGCTCCTGCTCACGGGTATTCTGTTGACCGCCGGTATTTCGTCCTACTTCTTCATGCAACGGCAGCTGAAACTGGCGGCGAGCAAGGAGTGAAAGCGCGCGCACTGGCGTGGAGCGTCCACGTCTTTACAAGCTTCGGCCTGGTAGCCGCGGCCGGAATCGCAGTGCTCATTGTGCGAGGAGGGGACGAGTCATTCCGCGCCGCATTCGCCTTAATGTGGCTGGCGACTTTGATCGACGCAGTCGACGGGACTATGGCCCGCCGCGCGCGCGTAAAGGAAGTGCTCCCTGAGTTCGACGGGCGCCGCCTGGACGATCTGATCGACTTCCAAACCTATACCAGTCTTCCACTCTTATTGATGTGGCGAGCGAACTTGCTGCCGGGATGGTGGGGGTTGTTGTTTGTCGCCCCGCTGATTGCCAGTGCGTTCGGATTCTCCCAAGTCTCCGCCAAGACACATGACGGCTACTTCCTCGGGTTTCCGTCCTACTGGAACATCGTGGCTTTCTACTGCTATTTCCTGGCACCGTCGCCCTGGCTCACAGCCGTCGCGGTTCTGGGGCTGGCATTTTTGACTTTCATTCCGAGCCGGTATTTGTATTCGACGCAGCCCGGACGACTAAATATGGTCACGAATGCGCTCGCGGTGCCGTGGGCAGCGTTAGTGCTTTGGATCACATTCCAGGGTTCCACACGAGGCGGAACCCTGGTTTTCATCTCGCTGTATTTTCCGGTCTTCTACCTTGGCACGTCGTGGTGCCTCAGTCTATTCGATGAACGTCGCTGACCGGGTTGCGCTCGGAATTGTGGCATCCGTCCCCAATTCGCAGCCAGCGTGACCACAGTTGCAGGAAATCTCGGTCATATCAGCCGCGTCCTCGCAGGACTGGCTACAGTATTTGCTCTCTGCGGGGGCCATACAAGTACACGCAGGATGTTCACACTTCTTGGTTTCAGGCATAAAACCTCCGCGGTATGCGAGGCACTTCGCTGGCCAAAGGGAGTTTATTACTTACGCGCGATCATGACCCGGGAAGGGTAGAACCCCTGCTGGACTTTGCGATCGTGCTCGACAGCGAAATCGCAGGCATCCATGGCTTCCGGAATCGCGGTTTCCACCTGGCGTCCCCAGAATGCCGGAGCGAGCCCGCCAGCGACCTTGTAAACGGCATTAAATGCAGGCACGTTCTGCCCGATGAGCACCAGCGCCAGCCGACCGTTGGGACGCAGCACCCGGCGGATCTCGCCTAAGGTGTCGATAATGCCCTCGGGCCCGAGCAGTTCGAGCAAGTAACAGCAAACCACTGCGTCGAAAGCGCCGTCGCGGAAAGGCATGCTGCGGGCGTCCACCGCCTGACAATGGGCCTGCGCCTGAGGGCGGCGATGGCGCGCCAGTCTTTGAGTGCGGGCGGCCATGTTGGGCGAAAGGTCCACCCCGCAGTTCAGTCCCCCGGGATTGATCTTCACAATCCGCCGGAACATTTCGCCGGAACCGGTGGCCACTTCCAGAACGCGCATGCCGTCCGTGATGCCGGCAAGAGAGAGAGCCGCCTTGTGGGCTTTCTCATGAAAGAGCAGCGTAGACAGCGGATAGATGCCCGCCACCAGGTCATAGATACGGCGCGTCCGGTCGGGAAGCCCGTTGAATCCGTTCTTCTCAATGGCAGCGGGTGAGGTGAGGGTGTTCATTCAGAGGTTTGGTGGTTGGTCTGATTTTGTTGTCAGCGACTCTTAAGATACCGCAGCGAGGCGTGTTCGCGTTTCGGGAACCTGAATCTCGATGCGGGTGCCTCGTCCCGGCTGGCTGTCGATCAGCATGCGATAGTCCTGACTGTAAAGCACTTTCAGCCTCTCTTTTACGTTGCTGACGCCGATGCCTTTGCTGAAGACCCCTGCGAGCTCGGACTCCGGAATGCCCACCCCGTCGTCTTCCACTTCAATCGACAGTCTGCCGTTGGCGAGACTGGTTCGCAGGGTCACAGTTCCTCCGTCGATTTTGCCCGAGATCCCATGCTTGATGGAATTCTCGATTAAGGGCTGCAGGAGCATGCTCGGGACAAGGGTATCAAGAGTTGCGGGGTCGATGTGTTTCACTACGCGCAATTTGTCGCCAAAACGCACAAGTTCGATGGAGAGGTAGTCCTCCACGAAATCCAGTTCGTCGCGCAAAGGCGCAAAGTGCTCCTGGTTCCGCAGGCGCTGGCGCATGATACGGGAAAGGCGCATCAGCATGGATCGGGCCTGTTCCGGATTGATGCGAATCAGGGTAGAAACCGAGTTCAGGG
>Ga0182016_10002843_pt1 | contig 20021 bp, 16 predicted proteins | sample 712S2MmetaG_FD_120491 | JGI IMG/M metagenome (GOLD analysis project Ga0182016, IMG submission 120491) | Permafrost microbial communities from Stordalen Mire, Sweden - 712S2M metaG | ecosystem: Environmental > Terrestrial > Soil > Wetlands > Permafrost | place: Sweden: Stordalen | collected... | reverse complement strand
CTGGCCGAAATTGAAGACCGCCTGGCTGCGTTGGATCGCTTGAAACGCAAATACGGCAAGACCGTCACCGAAGTCATTGCCTTCGGCGAGTCCGTAGCCCGCAAGCTTGCCGAGGTCGAAGACAAGGACGAAATCCTGCGCCATCTAAGGCAGGAATTGACTGCCGCGGCCGATGCCTATCGGTCGGCGGCCGGCTCGCTCCATGAAGAAAGAAAAACGGCGGCTGCCAAACTCGCCAGGCGCGCAGAAGCGCAAATCAACTCGCTCGCCATGCACGTGCGCTTTGAAGTGGAAGTCATCGCAAGCGAGCGCGAAATCTCGCGCAGCGCAGGAAACTGGACCCCGCATGGCTGGGATTCGGTCACATACCGCATCGCCACTAATCCCGGCGAGCCTCTCAAGCCGCTGCACGAGATTGCCTCAGGCGGCGAAATGAGCCGCGTGATGCTGGCCCTGAAGGTCAGCGTGGAAGAGGGCGCCGCGAAGCCGAAGACCAAATCCGCAGCTCCGCGCACCTTGGTCTTCGATGAAATCGACATCGGCATCGGCGGCAGGGCAGCGGAAGCAGTGGGACAGAAACTCAAGGCCCTGAGCAGGGGCCAGCAGGTCCTCTGCGTGACCCACTTGCCGCAGATTGCCGCATTCGCCGATCAGCATTTCCTCATCGACAAACGCGAAGCCGACGGCCGCACCAAGATGCATGTGCGCCTGCTCGACGATCGCGCCCGCACCCGCGAAGTGGCGCGCATGTTGAGCGGCGCCAAAGTCACCGACACCAGCCTGCAACACGCCGGCCAAATGATCGCCGGCAGCCGCTAACCACCCGCCCTCGAATGCTGGGTGCCCCATCTTTGCGACGGTATTTTGTCGCAAGGGTGGGAAACCACAAACCTCAATTTCCCATCTCTGAGAAATCGCAGACCCCGATAAACACCATTGCGAATGTCAGTCAATCGGGATCAGTTCCGTCCACGATTCGCGCACCGGGTCCACAACCCCGTTGGGATCGAACGTCGGGTCGGCGCCCAGCACTACGCTGTTCTTATCGGAAGAAATCCAGTTGTGGGTGTACTGGTTGGATGTTTCGATCTTCTGACCCGTTGTGGGATCGATAAAATCCTGGCGGTTGAGCGACTCGAGCACCTGCAAATGCGCCGCGTGGTCGGTGGCATCCTGCGCCGCGCGATCGTTGGCCATGGCGTGTTCGAAGCTGTTGCGCTGCTGTGCCTGGAACGCTTTGCCTTGCGCCACCATGTTGTCCGTCACCTGCTTGAAATGATCCTGGATCGCGGCAAACTGCCGTTGGCTCGCCGCTTGATATTGAGCAAACACCGCCCGCATGTTTTGCGAAACGTGCTCATCCCAGGCCTGGTCGATGTGCGGCGGCGGTGGTTGCGTGGCAAGCAGAGCGTCGAGCTGGCCCTTGGGAGCGCGGCGAAAAACAACTCCGTGCGCGTAGCAGGAGCGTTGAGTCGTGGCAGGACGATGCATCGCGGGATAGCCCGGCATCGCCGTCTCCAGGCAATTCATCATCGTAAAGAGCATCTCTTCCATGGGCTGGTCGCCGAGCATGTATTCAATACGCACGCGGCCGGTATCCACAAGATTCCGCGTCGGAGCAATACTGCTCTGAAGGGCCTGCTGTTGCGCATTGCGCAGGTTCTGCTGCATCTGCGGCGTGGGCGGGACCACCGTCACCTTGGTCGCGAAGGGATGAATGTTGGGGACGGCAATGTCCAGCAGAAACGCAGTCGCCGACTTGATCGGAATGGGAGCGCACTTCGGAATCAGGCTGGTGCCATCACTTTTCCACGTCCAGGACGCGCCAGGCAATTGCCCCACCGCTGTGTAGCCATCGGGAGCAAGCACCGTGTACGAAAGGCCATCTGCGGGAACACTGGGTGCGTAGCAACTGTGTGGACGCAGAATGAGCCCCTTGAATCTCCAGTTGGTCGGGACCGCAATGGTGAAAGCCTGCTCGCCTAGCCCTGGGTCCTGAACGCCGGCCGTTTTGCCGCCATTCCACGAAACTCCCGCCGCGGTCCATGAAGACTTCACCAGACGGGCGCCGGCGTTGCCATTCGCTTGCGCGTCCCCACCCTGGGCGTTGTTGCGTTGCTGGCTGAAGCACCCGGTGGCACTGAGCAACGCCACAAGTACGACTACGCTCAAGGGTGTCGAGCTCATCTGTTTTCTCATCTGGAACGTCACCATAGCTCTCTCCATCTTTCTTGCGTACGGATTGATCGGTGTTCCTGCTTGGGTTCGGCATTTCTGAAGTCAACATCGCCAAGGCTGACGCCGGAATTTCTCCGTCAATCTGTACGCGTCGGCAAGATGAAAAGCGTGTCACGGGTAAAAAATTCTGCAAACGATCTCGCCCTATCCTCCCGCAAAAGATGTGGCGCGCACCTCAGTCCCCAGCTGCGCGCATTTTGCACTCAATTTCCCATATTCCGGGCATAATCGTTCAAATGACTCCTCAACGAAAAAACCGCCCGGTCTGTTTCGTCGGACATTCACGCGGTCGATACTCGCGTGGATTACCCCCACCCCCTCTCTATGTAGTTGCTCCAAATCAATGAAAATAAAGAGAATGGGCCCCAAAAAATGCGTTTTTACGTTGAAAATTCGAGAATTTTCATTGGGGAAAGCGAGAATCAAGGTGTCTCGAGAACCCCATTTCTTGGCCTGGCTGGGCGTTGTAGTTGCATGGACCACCAGGGATACTTTCGAAGCATTCAAGTCCGCCGGTTGGTATACTTGTGGATGTAACCACATCGCTGCTTGAATCCATCCCGAACGGTACACACGTCGAGGCTTCCCCAGGTCAAAAGCGGGTTTTATTGCTGAAACCGCGCGGCTTTTGCGCGGGCGTGGTGCGGGCCATCGACATTGTGAAAATCGCGTTAGAGACCTTCGGAGCACCCATCTACGTGCGCCGCGAAATCGTCCACAACCGCTATGTGGTCAACGAACTCGCCGAAAAGGGCGCGATTTTCGTTCACGAAATCGACGACGTTCCCGACGGCCAGCGCGTTATCTACTCGGCTCACGGGGTTTCTCCCGCCGTGCGCGAGCGTAGCAAAGGGCGCGGGCTCAGGGTGATCGACGCAACTTGCCCGCTCGTCACAAAAGTCCACATCGAGGCGGTGAAGTTTGCCAAGCAGGGATACAGCCTGGTGCTCATCGGCCATCGCGATCACGACGAAATTGAAGGCACGCTCGGCGAAGCTCCCGACGTGACGCAGGTCGTTTCCAACGTGGCCGAAGTGGCCGAGCTCAAGGTGCCCGACCCCAATCGGGTGGCCTATCTGACTCAGACCACGCTTAGCCTCGATGAAGCGCGCGATATCATTCACGCGCTCAAAGAAAAGTTCCCAAACATCGCTGGCCCCCATTCGCAGGACATCTGCTACGCAACTGAAAATCGCCAGGTGGCCGTGCGCAATGTGGCGCACAACGCCGGCCTGGTGCTGGTAGTGGGCTCGGCAAACAGTTCCAACTCGAATCGGCTGGTTGAGGTTTCGCGCAACTTGGGAACGGTCGGTTACCTCATCGACAATTCGCAAGCCATCGACCCGAAGTGGCTTGCGGGCATCAACACGGTGGCCGTAACCGCGGGCGCTTCGGCGCCTGAAGTGCTGGTCGAAGACGTGGTCAATTATCTGCAACTAAACGGATTCGACAGCGTCGAAGAAGTTGAAGTGATGCCCGAGAATGTGCGCTTCGGCCTGCCGCCTGAAATTGTGCAGGCCATCGGAAGCGCAGGCGGCGCAGAGTCACTGCCAGTGAAGTAGGGGCAGTCTTGTCCAGGCAACGCACGACATAAGTTCTGGACTCTCGGTTTCTGAGGCGTATTCCACCGAATGATGAATCACGGTAAAGTGCAATCCGCGACGGGACACGGCACGGCGGTCCAGGCCGCCGCGCCCAAAGCCGCGTCGCCCCGCTTTGGGCGCCTGGACGCAGACCTTGCCGACGTCGAGGCCGCGGTGGTTCGATCGCGCGAATACCTGCTCGGCGAACAGCACCCCGACGGCTATTGGTGCGGCGAACTCGAAGCCGACTCCATGCTCGAGGCCGACTACATTTATCTGCACACGCAGCTCGAGAGCGGCGACCCGGGAAGGCTGCGGCGGGCATTCACCGAGATGATGCGCTACCAGAACGACGACGGTAGCTGGAGCATCTACCCCGGCGACCCAGGAAATCTGTCGCTCTCAGTGAAGTGCTATTTTTCAGCGAAGCTGATGGGCGTTACGGCGGACGATGCGCGCCTGACCAGGTGCCGCGAATGGGTGCTGGCCCACGGCGGCGTCGTCGAGTGCAACACCTTCACCAAGATGTACCTCTGCGGATTGGGCCAGTACGACTACGATGCCGTCCCAGCCATTCCGCCGGAGATCGTTCTGGCTCCGAATTGGTTCTACTTCAACATCTACGAGATCTCGTCATGGTCGCGGTCGATCCTGGTTCCGCTGGCCATCATCTACGCCAAAAAGCCGTTCAAGAAGATTCCGCAGGAGCAGGGAATCGATGAGCTGTTTGTGGGCGGGCGCGCCAATGCGGTTTTACGGCTGAGAATGAACCGCAAAAAGCTGCTTTCGTGGCGCAACTTCTTCCTGGTTGTTGACAGGATTCTGCACTTCGCCGAGGCTGTGCATCTGCGGCCGCTGCGCAAGCTGGCCATGAAGAAAGCCGAGAAGTGGATGCTCGAGCGGCTGGAGATGACGGATGGATTGGGCGCCATCTATCCCGCCATGCTCAACGCGATTATTGCGCTGCGCTGCCTGGGATATTCCGAAGACGATCCGCAGGTGATTCGCGCGCGCGACGAGTTTGAGAAGCTGGGCATTGAAGAGCCGGCGAACGCGTCGATGCCCGAACCGACTTTCCGCATGCAACCCTGCATGTCGCCGGTGTGGGATACGGCGCAGGCACTGTTTGCGCTCGGCGAAGCAGGTGTTCCTGCCGACGATCCGCGCATGATCAAGGCCGCCGACTGGATGCTTGCGAAAGAGGTCCGGCACAAAGGCGATTGGGCCGTGAAGGTGCCGCACACCGAACCGGGTGGCTGGTACTTCGAGTTCAATAACGAGTTTTATCCGGATACGGATGACACCGCGCAGGTTCTGCTTGCGTTGAGCAAGGTGGACAATCCGCGCGAGGCGTACCAGCACAAAGTAGCGCAGCGAGCCATTGCGTGGGAGTTCGCCATGCAGTGCAAAAACGGCGGCTGGGGAAGCTTCGACAAAGACAACACGAAGATGATCTTTCAGTACATCCCCTTCGCCGACCACAACGCCATGCTCGATCCGCCGACAGCCGACATCACGGGCCGCATCCTCGAGATGCTGGCGGCTTACGGGTACACCAGCGACGACAAGCGTGTGCAGAAGGCGATCAAGTTTATCTTCAGCGAGCAGGAACCAGACGGAAGCTGGTTTGGCCGCTGGGGCGTGAATTATCTGTACGGAACATTCCTGGTGCTGCGCGGATTGGAAGCCATCGGAATCGACAACCACGAACCGCAAATTCAGCAGGCCGCCGAGTGGATTCGCATGGTGCAGAATCCCGATGGTGGCTGGGGCGAGACCTGCGGCAGCTATGATGATCCGAACCTGCGCGGAGTCGGCGAGAGCACGCCCTCGCAGACAGCATGGGCGCTGCTTGGTCTGCTCGCCGCTGGTGACGATCGATCGGATTCGGTTGCCAAAGGAGTGCGTTGGCTCCTGAGCCGGCAACTGCAAGATGGAAGCTGGGACGAGTCGATGGGCGAGGGCAAGACGAAGCAAAGCATCATCACCGGAACCGGGTTCCCCCGCGTGTTTTACCTTGCCTACGTAATGTACAGGCAGTACTTCCCATTGATGGCTTTGACGAGTTACAAGCGAGCCATGGAAAGAAACAGCAGCTATTAGCTTTCAGCTATCTGCTGTCAGTTCAGTCGCATTGGATGTCGCATTTGTTTTGCGCTAATAGCTGACAGCGAGTTTTTTGGAGGGTTCGTAAAGATGGCAATTCCAATTTCCCAGGTTTGGACGGTGGTCCAATACGTGTGGAAGCAAAAGCTCAAGGGAAACAAGCGCTATCCGCTGGTGCTGATGCTTGAGCCGCTGTTCCGTTGCAACCTGGCCTGCGCCGGTTGCGGCAAGGTGCAGTATCCCCCACACATTTTGAAGAAACAGCTTACGCCAGAGCAGTGCTTCGCGGCCGTTGAAGAGTGCGGCGCGCCGATGGTGTCCATCCCGGGCGGCGAGCCCTTGCTGCATCCGCAGATCGTTGAGATCGTAAACGGCCTCGTGGCGCGCAAAAAATACATTTACCTCTGCACCAATGCGCTTGAACTCAAGAAGCGCATTCACGAATTCACTCCTTCAAAGTACCTCACGTTCTCGGTGCACCTGGATGGGCAAAAAGAGCACCACGACTTTTCCGTTTGCCGCGAAGGCGGCTACGACATCGCGATCGAGGGCATCAAGGAAGCTGTCAAGCGCGGCTTTCGCGTGACACCGAATTCGACCTTCTTCGATGGCGCCGATCCGAACAGCATCCGCGCCTACTTCGACGAGATCATGGCGATCGGCGTTGAGGGCATGGTGTTATCGCCGGGCTACAGCTACGACAAGGCGCCGGATCAGACCCACTTTATGGGCCGCGCGCGGGTGCGGAAGCTCTTCCGCGCCGTGCTGTCGAATCGCAAAAAGTCTTGGAAGTTCAATATGTCCCCCCTGTTCCTCGAATTCCTGATGGGCGAACGCAACTACGAATGCACCCCGTGGGGATCGCCGGCGTACAACATCTTCGGATGGCAGAAACCGTGTTACCTGCTGCAGGATGGCTACGCCGAGACGTTCAAGGAGATGATGGAGACGACCAAGTGGGAGGAGTACGGCGTCGCCAGCGGCAATCCCAAGTGCGCGAACTGCATGGTGAGTTGCGGCTACGAGCCCACGGCGGTCATCGACGGTTTCTACAGCCTGAAGGGATTGTGGGCCATGGCCAAGGGCAACTTCAGCATGTATAAAGACAAGCACGCTCTCAAGCAACTCAACGAGTGGCCTTCGCATTCGTCCACTCCGCTGGTGCAGATTACCGAGCCGGCCCGCACGCTTGAGGAGACCAACGCATGAGTGCCGAAGTGCTGAAGTACACGCGCGAACAGGTGGAGGCGCTCGAAGTGGCGCCCGGATTTGCACACGAGAACCTCGAGGGCTGGGTTCCCGAGTTAGCCGACGAAGAAGTACTGCGCCAGGCCCTCGAGAAGGCATTCGATTATCGCGGCGACGTGACGCTCACGCTCAAGTCCGGCGAATGCGTGGAAGCGTACATCTTCAATCGCCACACGGGTGCGACGTTGGCCGATTCATTCGTTCAGTACTTCACGCCGTCGGCCCCCGACAAGCGCAAAGCCGGCTACGCAGACATTGCGCGCATCGAGTTCACCGGCAAGGACCGTGCGGCAGGGAAGCATTGGGAAGACTGGGTCAAGAATTACAACGACAAGAAGGCAGCCGGCGTGAAGAACATCGCGCTGGTGCCGGAAGCGCTGGACTAGCACTATGATTGGCCGGGTGCAAGAGTGCGGCTGCATTGCGCTGCCTGAAGAGATTCAAAGGATGACGGGGCTCTATCCGGGAGTTTTTTACGAGATTGAAGTGACGGATGAGGGCGCGGTTGTCCTGCTTCCGCCCCAAGGACCTTCTCAGCCAGGCGAACCAACGACTGGAGCCAGATGCGGCTGAACTTCCGCAAGTAGATTCAATGAAAGTCTTCCTGACAGGCGCCACCGGCTTTGTGGGTCACCATGTGGCGCGGGCGCTGGCTTCTCATGGTGCGGACCTTCGCCTGCTCGTTCGGAAATCGAGCAATCTCCAAAATCTTGAGGGCATTGGCGGCGATACCGTCGTCGGCGACTTGCTGGAACCCGAGAGCCTAAAGGGCGCCATCGCAGGATGCGACGCTGTGATGCACGTTGCGGCCGATTATCGGCTATGGATTCGCGATCCGGCATCGATGTACCGCGCCAATGTCGATGGCACGCGCGAGTTGCTGCGCCTGGCGCGCGAGGCTGCCGTGCCGCGTGTGGTGTACACGTCGAGCGTTGCCACAATGCACTTCCGAACAGATGGCCTGGTGATTAACGAAGACACCCCGGTTTCGCTCGCCGACATGGTGGGCCATTACAAGCGGTCAAAATTCCTGGCTGAGCGCGTGGCAATTGAAGCCGCGGAGGCCGGCCAGCAGGTCATCATTCTGAATCCAACCACGCCGATCGGGCCGTTCGATGCCAAGCCAACACCGACGGGCCGCATCTTCGTTGACTTCCTCAACGGCAAGTTTCCCGCCTATGTGGATACCGGGCTGAATTTGGTCGACGTGAAGGAGGTTGCGCGTACTCATGTGGACGCACTGAAAGTTGGCAAGCCGGGAAAACGCTACATTCTGGGCGGAGAGAATCTGACGCTCAAGCAGATTCTCGACAAGATGTCGGCCATTACCGGTATACCGTCGCCCAAAACGCGAATACCCTTCGCGATTGCGGCGACGTACGCGTTTTTCGAGGAGTGGATTACTGGCCGCATGCGCGGCAAGGAGCCGCGGGCGACGCTTGAAGAGGTCCGCATGGGCCGCAAGAAGATGTTCGCCTCCAGCATGCATGCGCAGCAGGAGCTTGGCTTCCGGATTGTCCCGGTCTACCCCGCGATGCGCGCGGCCATTGAGTGGTTCCGGACCAATGGCTACACGTCCTGAGCCTTGCCGAAATATGATCCACAGTGCTATAGTTCAGAGTGTTAGAAGGGGCCGTGCAAGTCTACGTTACGAAACCGATGGCACGTTTCAAACGACGCGAACAGATTTAGCTTTCCAGCCTCAAGGAAGCCATTGTCCGAGCGGAATCGGGACTGGTAGACGCCGATCTTGGCGGCGGGCTCATCAAACAGCGAGTGGCTCGCCCCGGCCAGGGGCGTTCCGGTGGATATCGCACCATCGTCGCATATCGCAGCGCGGACAGGGCTGTCTTCCTCTACGGATTCGCTAAAAAAGAACGGGAGAATATTGCACCTGACGAGTTGGCCGAGCTTCGAAAAGTGGGCCTGAATTGGCTTACCGCTTCGCCGCAGATGATTGCGGAGGCCATCGAACAAAGAGTACTGCAGGAGGTTGACTGATGATAGCCACGAAGAACAGCACGCGGCTCAGCCACGCCATTCTTGAAATGGCCGCCGACCAACATCGCATTGGCGTGATGGATGACGCCACGTATCGCAAGATCACAGTGCGGCACCTGGGAGAGAAGGCGAATCGCCTTTCACGGCCCATCAGCCCGAAGCAGATCCGCGCATTGCGTGAACAGGCCAACCTGAGCCAGGCGGCTTTGGCCCAGGTGCTGAATCTGACGGTTGGCTATCTTTCGCAATTGGAACGGGGTGTTAAAGAGCCGAAGGGCCCATCGCTCGCGCTGCTGAACATTGTGCGATACAAGGGCATTGAGGCGATTCTTTGAGCCGGAGAAACTTGGTAAGGGAGATATGACCCGCGTCGCCATTATCTCCGCGCTTTCCGGCGAACTCAAGCCTCTTGTGAAAGGCTGGCCGCACAGCGAACGGGGGAACATCCAGTTCTGGGCACAGCGGACCGAAGAGGAAGAGTGGATCGCCGCTTGTGCTGGCATGGGCGAGTCGGCCGCAATGCGTGCGTTTGCCGCCATCGAAGACGGTGGGCCGATCGACCTGGTTTTCTCCGTCGGCTGGGCGGGAGCCCTCAAAAGCGAAGTAGCGCCCGGCTCGGCACACAATGTCGCCGGAGTGTTTGACGCCAATACCGGCGAGCGCTTCAACTGCGATGCCCACGCCGGTAGTCGCTGGCTGGTGACGAGCCCCAGGGTTGCCGATAAGGTCGAAAAGCAGCGACTGGCCGGTTCGTACCGGGCTGACCTGGTGGATATGGAGGCGGCCGCCATTGCCCGGCTGGCCTTGATGCGTTCCATCCCGTTTTATTGCATCAAGGGGGTAAGCGACGGTTTCGACGCGAAATTGCCCGATTTCAACCGGTTTATCGGCCGCAATGGGCAGTTCAACCTGATGGACTTGGTTCTTTTTTCCATTGTGAGGCCGCAGTACTGGCCCAGTCTGCTGAGAATGGGTGAGAATAGTAAAAGGGCTTCCTTGGCAATCCGGGAGTCACTGCTCAACTTCCTTAGTGAAAGGGCTTCCGACTAAGAGCGAATGGCGACCCAGACATCCAACTTCCAGAGCAAGGCAGAAAGCAAGATCCCAGCGACCATGCGGGCGGTCGTTTATCGCGGCATCAACGACATGCGCGTGGAAACGGTTCCGGTGCCCAAAATCGGCCCGGGCGAACTTTTGGTGAAGGTGGCCACCTGCGGTGTGTGCGGGACAGACCTGAAGAAGATTCACACCGGTTCTCACTCTGCCCCACGCATTTTTGGTCACGAGATGTCGGGGGTCATCGTCGAAACGGGCGATGGGGTCGACCGCTACGAGGTAGGTGAACGCGTCGTGGTGCATCACCACGTTCCATGCGGCGAATGCTACTACTGCCGCAAGCAGACGCCTACGCAGTGCCCCCTCTACAAAAAGGTCGGTGTGACTGCAGGCTTCGAGCCCTCCGGTGGCGGATTCGCCGAGTACATTCGCGTGATGCGCTGGATTGTCGAAGGCCGCGGCGTGGTGCGAATTCCCGAGGGAGTTCCGTTTGAACAGGCAGCCTTTGTTGAACCGCTTAACACGGTTCTGAAAGGCGTAAAACTGCTGAACCTCGTTGCCGATGATACGGTTCTGGTGATCGGGCAGGGACCAATTGGGCTGATGCATGCCGCTCTCGCCGTTCGCACAGGGGCGAAGGTGCTGACCAGCGATCTTTACGCGGAGCGCCATGCAATTGCAGCGCGATTCGGTTTGACGCATCCAATACATGCGGGCAGCGAAGATGTTGTGAAAAGGGTGTTCGAGGAGACAGACGGCCGGGGCGCCGATGCGGTAATTCTTGCTGTCGGCGGGAATTCTCTGATCAAGACAGCCATGGATGCGGTGCGGCCTGGCGGGAAAGTGATGCTGTTCGCACAGACGCAACACGGAGAAACGTCAATCGATCCGGGCGCCGTCTGCATGGACGAGAAGACGTTGATGGGGTCGTATTCATCGTCGTTCGAGATTCTGGATGAAGTGACGGACCTCGTGTTCGGTGGATATCGGAAAGGATTCGATTTGACGCAACTGATCTCGCACCGCTTTGCGCTGGAAGACGCGGTGGAAGCGATCGCGATAGCGTCGCATCCGGGGCCGGCATCTATGAAGATCATGATCGAACCGGTTTTGGGAGCAGGGGCAGAATAGGAGGGACTTGATGGCGACAACCATGAAGGCCGCGATCCTCCACGGGCGGGAAGATATCCGCATCGAGCGTGTGCCTGTGCCGGAGGCGGCAAAGGGCGAACTGATTGTGCGCGTGGGCGCGGCGCTGACCTGTGGAACCGATTTGAAGGTCTTTCGCCGCGGCTATCATGCGCGCATGATTGTCCCGCCCGCCCTGTTCGGCCACGAACTCGCGGGCACCGTGGTTCAGTCAGGCGATGGCGTCACAGACTTCAGTCCCGGAGACCGCGTGGTGGCGCTGAACTCGGCTCCATGCGGTCATTGTTACTTCTGCGATCGCGGTCAGGAAAACCTTTGCGACGATCTGCTCTTCAATAATGGAGCTTACGCGGAGTTTATCCGGATTCCGGCCCGCATCGTGGCCAAGAACACGCTGCACGTTCCCAATCACGTACCGCTCGAACATGCCGCTCTGACGGAACCGCTCGCCTGCGCGGTGCATGGGTTTGAAGACTCGAGGCCGCGGCCCGGAGACACGGTTGCCGTGATCGGCGGAGGTCCCCTGGGGCTTATGATTCTGCACGTGGCGGCGCTTGCCGGGTGCACGACCATCGCCATCGTGAAACACGACGGGCAAATGGAAGCGGCGCGGCAACTCGGCGCAACGCACGTCGTGCAGACCAGCAATATCCGCAAAGCCATCAAAGAGACGCGCGCTCTCACGCCCAAAAATCGCGGGGTCGATATTGCCATCGAGGCCGTGGGTGTTCCCGATGCCTGGGAAGAGGCCGTTGAGCTGGTGCGCAAGGGCGGCTGCGTCAACTTCTTCGGCGGTTGCGCCGTGGGCACGCACGTTACGCTTGACACCAATCGCATCCACTACAGCGACATCACGCTCCGCGCCACGTTCCACCATACGCCGGCCATCTGCCGAAAGGCTCTCGATCTGATTGCCGGAGGCAGGTTCCAGGCGCAGGCCTTCATCACCGGACACGCACACCTGTATGAGCTCAACCGCGTCTTTGAGAAGCTGATGAACCGCAGCAGCGAGATCAAGACGGCCATCGTTCCCTAAGGTGAAGCGATGATGAGGGTGGCCATCCACGAACGACAACGAGAGGCGGACGATCTGGAGCGGGAGACGTTGGATTGCCGTGTGGACGCACCCTTGCCGCTGGGACGATCGACACTGGCGCAGACCTTACAATCGCTGGTCCAGTCGCCAGTTTGGAAGGAATCGACAGATCCCGGCGAAAGAAGCGAGTCCCCGATCGCCGAAGCAGCAGCGGCCGACTATACACCGCCAGATTCATCGATTGGCGGAACAGTGCCGCAGGGTGTCATGCAGCCCGGAACTGTTTCCAACGCCGAAGTTTTAGAGCGTGGCTGGGCAGCGCTCCCTGAAAGCTACCGAATCCCCCCGACTGTGCCGACACTGGAAGAAGCGCGCGCCTACTGTCAGCGTCTCGCCGAGAGTCATTACGAGAATTTCCACGTGGCCTCGTGGTTTCTTCCCAAGGCATTGCGTCCGCACTTTCATGCCATCTACGCGTATTGTCGAATTTCAGACGATCTTGGCGATGAAGTAGGCGGCAGAGATGAGGCTCTTGCGCTTCTTGGAGTTTGGGGCGAGGAACTCGATGCCTGCTACGCCGGAACGGCCCGCCACCCAGTGTTCGTTGCGCTCACCGAGACCATCCGCGAGTGTTCCATTCCGAAGCAGCCGTTTGCCGATTTGTTGATCGCTTTTCGCCAGGATCAAACCGTTACGCGCTACCAAACCATGGAAGACGTGCTCGCCTATTGCCGTTATTCGGCAAACCCCGTGGGCCGGCTGGTTCTCTACGCATGTGGCGAAGCCGATGAAGAAAAGTTCCGGCTCTCGGATGCAACTTGCTCGGCGTTGCAGTTGGCAAACTTCTGGCAGGATGTGCGCGAAGACTTTGCGCGCGGGCGCGTCTATCTTCCGCAGCGCGATATGGAATTTTTTCAGGTTAGTGACGAGACGATCGCCGATCACCTTGCCACGCCTGGATTTCGCGGGCTGATGCGCACGGAAGTGGAATACGCGCGCGGATTGTTCAAGCAGGGACTGCCCTTGATCGGGAATGTGAACCGCGAACTGGCGCTCGATCTTGACCTGTTCAGCCGCGGCGGCATGGAGATTCTGCGCGCCATCGAACGGCAAGATTACGATGTTCTCTCGGCGCGGCCTTCCATTTCGAAACTCTCCAAGGCTGGTCTTCTGTTGCGGGCGGTATGCGCCAAAGTGTTTCCGGCACTTAGTCTCGGTAAGAGCCGCCTTCGCACCGAGCCTGCAGATTGAATCAGGAATTTCAAGTGACCTCAGGCACGACGGGATCGATGGAACTGGACGCTTCATACGCCGTGTGCCGGGCCATTGCCCGGCGTGAAGCCAAGAACTTCTATTACGCATTTGTAGCGTTGCCTAAGGCGAAGCGGAATGCGATCTGCGCGATCTATGCTTTCATGCGGCAGGCCGACGATCTCGCCGATGACAAGGCCATGCCGATCGAAGAACGCCGAGTTCGTCTGGATGCGTGGACAGCGGCGTGGAAGGCGACAAGTGCCGGTGGTGAGACGGCCGATCCGATTTTCGTTGCCGTGCGGGATGCCACTACGCGCTATCGCATTCCGGCAGTTTTGCTCGATGAACTGATCGCAGGCGTGACCATGGATGTGGATGCGGCCAAGTCTGGCGCGCCCGATACCTACGCGACGTTCAACGATCTGTATCGATACTGCTATCTGGTTGCGTCGGTGGTGGGGCTGGTGTGCATTCGCATCTTCGGCTACTCTGACCCGCGCGCCGAAAAGCTTGCTGAAGAAACGGGTGTTGCCTTTCAGTTGACCAACATTTTGCGTGATGTTGAAGAGGATGCGGAGCGCAAGCGTGTTTATCTTCCACTTGAAGATCTGGCTGCGCATGGGGTGGCACTCGAGTCGGTCCTGCTTCACAAAAAGGGAACGGGCCCACCCGAGAATGAGCGCGCGATCTTGAGGGAGATTGGACGCCGCGCCGAGCGTTACTACGCGTCCGCGCAGGAGCTTATGCCTCTGATCGACAAGGAGAGCCGGCCGGCGTTGTGGGTCCTGGTTGCGATCTACCACGCTTTGCTGAAGCGGATCGAGGCTGCGGATTTCGACGTGTACTCGCGACGCATCTCTGTGCCGACGGCGACCAAGATCTCGATCCTGATTTCAGGGCTGACGCGCATGATGTGGATGCGCGTGGCGGGTTGAATTGAAATCTCTGGAACATAGAGCGGGAACATCGACTGTCACCGTGATCGGCGCGGGGGTGGCTGGGATGAGTGCTGCGTGCGCGCTGGCGGAAGCCGGTTTCGCCGCGCAACTCATAGAGCGGCGCGCCTACCTCGGCGGACGCGCTTCTTCCTATTTGCATCCGGGCGTGGGCGAGGTAATCGACAACTGCCAGCACGCGCTGATCGGCGCGTATACCAATCTGCTGGGCTTCTATCGGCGCATCGGTGTTGCAGACTTGATTCACTGGACGCGCGAGATGACGATGATCGAGCCGGGAGGACGCAGGTCGAAGCTCGGACCATCTTGGCTTCCGGCTCCGCTGCATGGGTTGCCACGCCTGATGCGCGCGCATGCCTTCACGCTTGCTGACAAGGGGGCGCTGGCTCGGGCGTTTGCGGCGATGATGCGGCCCATCCCGCAAGACTCCACAGAGAATCTGGCCGACTGGTTGCAACGTCATGGACAGACACCCGGAGCGATGGAGCGGTTTTGGCGGCTGGTAATTGCGAGCGCGCTGAACGCAGACTTGGACGAGATCGGCGTGCAGTATGCGGCGATGGTGATCCGCGGGCTTTTCATGGAGTCCGCCGGCGCGGGCGCAATGGGAATGAGCACGGTGCCGCTGAGCGAACTCTACGAACCGGTCACTCCGTTTCTGGCGTCGCGGTCAGGAAGTGTCGCACTCAACACGTTTGTTGAAGGTGCGGATTGGAACGACGAGACATCGCAATGGACAGTGCGCACGCGGAACGGAAACGTCCTCTCCGATTTTGTCGTCTTGGCACTGCCGTTTGAAGCCACGGCGCAACTGCTGCCGGCATTGCCTCCCGTGGAAGGAGCGCAGATGCTGGCGCGGCAGCTTGAGAGCCACAGGCACTGGCCCATTTGCAGCGTGCATCTGTGGTTCGATCGCGAAATTACTGACCTTGAACATGCAGTGATGCTCGATCGCGAGATTCACTGGATGTACAACCAGTCGCGACTCCAGGGGCGCGGCGGAAACTACATTGAGCTGGTGGTGAGCGCGACGCGTGCCTTTGCGGCACTGCCGCGGCAGGAGGCGATCAACCAGGCGTTGCGGGAGTTGGCCGAGTTTTTTCCGCGCGTGAAGGAAGCAAAGGTCGAGAAGGTCGCGCTCATCAAGGAAATGCGCGCAACGTTTGGTGTGCCTCCGGGTATTGATGCGGCACGCCCCGGAGTGGAGTCGCCGTGGCCCCATCTGTACCTCGCAGGCGACTGGGTACGGACAGGTTGGCCATCGACGATGGAGAGCGCGGCGCGCTCGGGGCACAAGGCCGCGGAAGCGGTTTGTGCGGCGGCAGGTAGTGCACAGAAGTTTCTGGAGCCGGACTTGAAGCCCCGTGGACTCATGCGCCTTATGCGCTGATTCGCAGCTCCGCTAACACCGCTCCCCGCCAATCAATGCGCGAGCAAATAAACACCCACACAGACGAAAACGGCGGCCGTCCAGCGCCGGCGATCGACATTCTCTTTGAGAAAAATCTTGCCTGCCACCGCATTCGTGACGAGGGTGAGCGACGCGCATGCGGGGGCGACGAGCGACAGGTTCAGATGATTGAGTGCGAACAGCAGGGCGAAGAAAGCCATGGCGAGGAAGCCGACGCCGCCAAAGAAGAGCGGGCAGGTAACGACGGCTTTGATCGCGCCCTTGAGGCCCGACTGAGCGCGGATGTCGTCGAGATCGCCAATCGATTTCATGGCTGCGGCGGTCAGCACTTCCCCCGTGGTAGAGAGCACCACGACGCCGGCAATGATCGCGGTTGCGAACCAGGGGGCTGTCACTGGACGGGCTCCCGCTCGGTTCGCGACGGGCCCTGGGCGACAAAGCCCACGCCAAGGGTGATGAGAGCGATGCCGGCCCATCGCCAGATTGAAATGGTCTCGTGCAGCCAGAAGCGCGCGAAGAGCGCGACCAGCACATTGCCGAAGGCCGTCGCGGGAAGGACGAACGTCAGGTCGGCCCAGGAAAGCGCGGTCAGATAGCTGGCAAAGAAGCCGATCAGCAGCGCGATTCCCAGACCGACCCAGGGAGTAAACACCACGGCGACGAGCGCTGCCGGATGGGCAAGCGAGATCGCAGGAACATGGGTCATTCCCCGCGACAGGCAAGTATCACCCAGCGGAGCGCAGATCGCGACCGTGGCGAGAATGAGGTATTGGCGAAGTGAAAGACGATGATGCGCCATGAATAGATTATTGATGATTGAGGGTGATCGGAGGTTTCGTCGGAAGCGCTCCAATTACGCATGCGGTCATTCTGAGCGAAAAGGGGCTCCAGACGTCTTTCAGTCTGGGGGTGGTGAGTCGAAGAACCTGCTTTTCCTGCCTACCAGCGAAGAGGCCATTCCTTGTAGCGACAACGCAGAAGCGAAAAATTGAAAGGGCGAACGCTGTGCGTCCGCCCTCGTTCTTGCGACCCACCGCCACGCTAGGCGCCGGCTTTGGCGGGGGTCGTGGCGTTGGCTTGCGCTGCGCGGGTTGCCTTGACCTGCTTGTTCCGCTGCGCGCGGAGTTTCAGAAAGGCCTTGGCTTCTACGTAGAGACGTGGCACATCGCGGTTGACAATGGCTTTCCACACCACGCGGAATGCAGCCTTGGGGCGGAAGTAGTACTCGTCGTAGAAGCGGTGCACCATCTCCATCACGTAGTCAACGGGCAGGCCGGGATACTCGATGTGCGCCATCTGGTGGCCGCCGCCATCTTCCATGCGCTCGTTGGTGATGTAGCCGTTGGCCTTGGCAAAGTCGTAAAACTCTGTGCCGGGATACGCGTGTGCAATGGAGACCTGGATGGTCTCGCAGTCCAGTGTCTTGGCGAAGTTGATCGTGTTGCGGATCGACTCCTTCGTTTCGCCGGGTAGTCCAAGGATGAAGTCGCCGTGAATCACGAGTCCCAGGTCGTGGCAGTCCTTCGCGAACTGGCGCGCCTTCTCCACCGTAGCGCCCTTCTTGATGTTCTTCAGGATTTGCGGATCGCCCGACTCGAAGCCTACAATCAGCAGGCGGCAACCGGATTCCTTCATCGCCTTGAGCGTCTCGTATTCCGTGGTCACGCGCGAGGTGCAGGACCAGGTCAGGCCGAGGGGCTTGAGCTTGGAACAGAGTTCGATCGTACGGGCCTTCTGGATGTTGAAGGTGTCGTCGTCGAAGAAGAACTCCTTCACTTCGGGGAAGTTTTCCTTGGCCCACTTGAGTTCGGCCGCAACGTCATCGGTAGAGCGCTTGCGCCAGGCGTGACCGCTCAGCGTCTGTGGCCACAGGCAGAAGGTGCACTGCGCCGGGCAGCCGCGGGTGGAGTAGAGCGCGATGTAGGGATGCAGCAGGAAGGGAACGTTGTAACGCGTCACATCCATGTCGCGCTTGTAGATTTTGGTCGCCCAGGGCATGGCGTCCAGATCTTCGATCTGCGGACGGTCGGGATTGTGCACAACCTTGCCGTCGAGCTTGTAGCTGATGCCGAGGATTTCATTGAGTGGCTTTCCCTGGGCAAACTCGACAACGGAGTAGTCAAACTCGCGGCGGCATATGAAGTCGAGGGCAGAGCACTCGTTGAGGGCGCGGTCCGGGTCGGTGGTCACGGGCGGGCCTACGAAAGCGATCTTGATGGCCGGATTATTAGCTTTAATTGTTTCAGCAAGGCGCTGATCGCCTTCCCAGCCTACGGTTGAGGTGAACAGCACCAGGAACTGATAGTCTTTGGCGATCTTGATGGTTTCGTCGGCGGAGACGTGGTGCGGTGGCGCGTCGAGAAGGCGTGAACCTTCGAGCAGACCAGCCGGATAAGCAAGCCAGACAGGGTACCAATAGGACTCGATTTCTCGGGTAGCGGGCCAGCGCGAACTTGCGCCTCCGTCAAAGTTCTCGAACGAGGGGGGATTCAGAAACAGCGTTTTCAAAGGCATAGGCATCCCCTCAATTCTACCATTTGGGTTAGTTTTTTAGACTAATTCCGACCAATTTGGTTCTATTTAGCGTGGACCACCTTGGTTCTATTTTCCGTGGAGTTCATGCAGCCAGTCGTCCATGTGGCCGAGGGCGCGGAGAAGGCCGAGACGCGCCTTGGCAAGTTCCAGGGAGGCATCAAGGGCGTCCTCATATTTCTGGCGCTCGTCGATGCGCGCAAGCTGCTCATTCTTCGGGTTGAGCTGGGGGGTAGAGCCGGGCCCGACGGCGCCATTGCCCGATTCGAGCTGGGTCAGGACGGCTTTGAGCTGGGCATCGGCAACCTGTTGCTTGAGGCCGGCGACTTCGGCTTGTGCGTCAAGCTCGCGGATGCTGCCGGTAAGGGTGGCGATCTGGACGTCATTCTGCTTGCGGGCTTGTTCGGCTTCTACGGTGGCGCGGAGGGCTTCAGCGGCGGTCAGGCGGGATTTGGCGCGGAGGGCGAAGTCGAAGAATGGGATCGTGATCTGAAGGCCGAAGCTGACATTGTTCGGCGTGAAGTTTTTGTAGTAGGTGCTGTAGCTGTTCAGCTCGTTGGAATCGTAGTTATAGACGGCGCCGAATCCGATCAGAGGGCGTTTCCAGGCAAGGTCATCTCCTTTGGCCTGGAATGCCTTGGACCGAGCAAGTGCGCCTGCGGACTCAATACCGGGGAGATCGGCTGGAATTTGATCAGCGGTGATTGCAGGAATCTCAGGAATGCTGGAATGATCCGGAAGAATAGAACCGAGCGGTAAGCCGGTCAGCACAGAGAGTTGCTTGGCCAGCGTAGTCGCGCGGGATTCCAGATGAACGCGCTGGAGTTTGAGCTGCGCGGCTCTCAGGCGCGTTTGCAGCAGGTCGAGATCGGAATCGACGCCGGCCTCAGTGCGCTGCTGCTGAATGCGGACCAGGGCGGCCGTGAGAGATTCCTGTTGCTGGGCCGCAGACAGCTCGCTGGTGACCGTATCGAGGTCGATGTAAGCGGTGGAGGTGTCGAGGGCGACTTGCTCTCTGGCATCCTTGAGGCTTAAGTTCGCCGCCTCGACTCCGGCACGCGCGGCCTTCGTGTACTGGCGCTGCGAGTAGCTGAAAACAAGCGACTGCATGCTCGCGCTTCCTACCGAGGGCTGACCGGTGGGGAAGCCGTGCGAGTAACCGACATTTGAACCGATCTGAAAGTTGGGGATGTAGGCGTCTTGTGTTTGGGCGAGGGCAGCCTGGGCTTTTTTAACATCGGTTTCAGCGAGGCGAACAGTAGTGGAATTGCGCTGAGCCAGGTCGACAACAGTGGCCAGAGAAACTTGCGCCCCGAGCGGGATAGAGATGATCGCGCAGAGGGCCGCGAGAAGAGCGAGGCACGGCAACCACCGGGCAGTGCGCGGATTGGAGACAGATTTCGCGGGCATATGCACGGTCAAAGGTTCGCTTGCTGTGATTCCGGGTTCGG
>Ga0182016_10002842_pt1 | contig 20023 bp, 16 predicted proteins | sample 712S2MmetaG_FD_120491 | JGI IMG/M metagenome (GOLD analysis project Ga0182016, IMG submission 120491) | Permafrost microbial communities from Stordalen Mire, Sweden - 712S2M metaG | ecosystem: Environmental > Terrestrial > Soil > Wetlands > Permafrost | place: Sweden: Stordalen | collected... | reverse complement strand
CAGGCGCCTTGAGGCTCGACGCCTCCAGCAGATACACGCTGCGCAGTTGCACCTGCCCGCCCTTCATCAGCGGCGCGGCCAACTCCGCGGCCTCGTGAATCCCGTCCCAATCGGCCGCAACGGCCGGCAGCAACGCGCCTTGCAGGGCAGCCGAATTCCCCTGCGCTACAGCTTCGGCTAGCCGCCCTCCAACTGAGGCCAGCGTATCGCGATCCCGCGGCGAAAGCTCCGCCTGCGTGGTGCAACTCACCGCACCCGCGGCGTGGCCAGCCCGTGGCCCAGCCAGCAAGGCAAGCGCAAACGCTGCAACAGCCCAAACCTTCCAGCAGAGGCGCATCTCTTTTGTGAAATCCTCTCCGCCCGGCGAAACTCTTCTTGAGCGAACGCGGGTCACTGATAGTCTAGTACACAAGAGCGGCAACGCATCGCCGCGCCCGGCGCTGGCTGGACAGGACACCGCAACAGCGCCGGATTGCAGCTGAGCCGGCCGAATCAGGAACCGATTCCATGAGAAGAGCCATCGCGCTTCAATCCGGGACTGTGACAGGCTTTGCCCCTTCCACCAGCCAGGAACGATCCAGACGGGTTTTGCGGGCGGAGAAAGACGCCATTGCAGCCCTTTTTGCGGCTGCGCTGCTGTTTTCAGTCCAGGCGCTCCCGGCGCAAACGATTGCCGCAACTCCAGCCGCAACAGGCGCTTCGACCCCGGCGCACAGGCTCCTTCGCTCTCGCACTCATCCCGGCGCGGCCCATCCTCTTACCCCGCAGGTTGCGGAGCCGCCCGCTCCCATTCCCCCTCCCGCACCCCCTCCGCCTGATTGGCCTGCCAACGACCGCCCGGCACAGGCATCGGTCGTATGGGACAGCCAGGGCCTCCGCATCGACGCCCAAAACTCCAGCCTGCAACAGATATTGCGGGATTTCGCCACGGTCGCTGGCGCCCAGATCGAAGGCATGGGCGCCGATGAGCGCGTATTTGGCACATATGGCCCCGGCCAGGCGCGGGACGTGCTCTCCGAGCTTCTTCAAGGCTCGGGCTACAATGTGATGATGATTGGAGACCAGGGGCAGGGCGCCCCACGGCAGATCGTTCTCAGCGCGCGCCCAACCGGCAGCGCGCAGACGGCCACCACGAACAACACGGCCAACGCCAACGACGACGATGCCGACGTGGAGGAGCCGCCGCAGCCTCCACCGGGCACGCCCATGCCTATACGCCCACCCTTCCCGCCGCGCGGGCCCGGGGCCATGAATATGCAGGAGCAGCAGCGCGAACAACAAGTCCGCGAGCAGCAGCGCGAACTACAGATGCAGCAGCGCAACAATCCGCCAAACTGACCTTGGAGGTTGCATGTGAAGATGCGTTTCATATATCACTTTTTAAATATGCCAACTAAGAAAACTCTTGACAGCCCCCGCGTTTCGCAATAATCCCATCCGATCTCTGCCCTTCACGACACCCGCGCCACTTCGGTTCGCGCCTCCACCGCGGCGCGCCCAGCCTGCGGCCGCATGAGCGCAAATCCCACGCGAAGGATTCCATAAGCCGCCAGAATGCCAAACGCCATCGAGCCGATGGAAGCACAGACCAACATCCCCAAATTCAAAACATCCGCCATCGCCATCGCCTCGATCCGCTCTCAGGAGTCTCCAGCATAACCGCACCTCTCGCTCTGAGCGGAAACTTCTGCCGCCCCGGCGCAAAGAGTACTCTCTACGATTGTCGCAGAGAATGCCCCGCCACTGCCCCTCGTTGCTGTTTACAAGGAGAGTACCTCTGCCGGCGCTCCAATGCAAGGGAGCGCCACGACCCCCAAGTCGCCTTGCGGACCAATGTCCCAAGTCCGCGCGGAGCATTTCCGCAAGCATTTGGATTGGAGCGAATCCCGGTCGTGCCCATAGACACAACAATCTGTCCAAACACAAACAAAAGCCGAGCCGCTCGTCGCGGCTCGGCCCTGTTTCCCCACCCAAAGTGCGATGTATAAAGCTGCTTCCTCTTTTCAGCCCCTAGCGTCCCCCGCTTCGGCTTGCAGCGGCTTGCGCGCCTTGATCGCCCGAATTCGTCAGCAGCCGAACTTCCACGCGCCGGTTCTGCTTGCGCCCTTCCGCGGTCGTATTCGGCGCAACTTCCTTGTCTTTGCCGATGCCGATCAGATAGAACCGATGCGCGGCAATCCCGTACTTCGACGCCAGGTACTGCACCACCGCATCCGCGCGGCGCTGGCTCAGCTCGTAGTTGTACTGGGCCGGCCCGGTTGAATCCGTTCCACCCGTCACTTCCAGGATGTAGCCCTTCGCCGATCCCAGCTGGGCGGCAAACTCATCCAATTGCTGGCGGTCGTCCTGGGTTAGCACGGCCTTATCAAACCCGAACGTAACGGATACATCGGCAATCGGCCGGTAGTTGTCCAGCCCCTTGACCACACTCTCCAGCGAATCGGCGCGATGCACTACATTGTCCGCCTCTGTCTCCGCATCCCCAGCCGCCTTGGCGGCGTTTTGCGCGTTTCGGTTGGCAGCGTCGGCAGCGCCCTGTACCCCGTTGATACCCGCCTGTGCCCGGTCGTCTACATCTCGAATATCCCGGTTGTTCGCCGCCGTCTTGCCCTCCAACTGGTCGGTGTGTTCCACGAGAGGCGCAGTCTGGCTCCGCACGTAATTCTTGGTTGCGCAGCCCGTCGCGCCCAGCGTTGCCAAACTAGCCGCCAATCCCATGATTCCAAACTTATAACCGTTCATCATCCGGTTCCTCTCCGCCACTCTTGCTGCCCGGCTGCATACAGCCGGCCAGGGCTGATCTATTTAACCGTTTTAGCTGCATCCACAGCGCCAAACGTCGTTCCAAGCGTTAACTATGTAAAAACAATCATCTTAGAGGATATACCTCTATTCTCGACTCTCTTGAGTACTGTGTATTTTTTACTCGATCCGGTAACGATTGCTCGCCGACCCCCCGATCTCTGCTCTCTGATAGCTGTTCCGCTATCCTAGAAACTGGCCTCCGCCCATGGATCTTTACGAGAAAATCCGCGCTCTCCCCACCCAGCCCGGCGTCTACCTCTACAAAAATGCCGAGGGCGAAGTTATCTACGTGGGCAAGGCCAAAAACCTGCGCTCCCGCGTCCGGTCGTATCTGCTCGAAGCCGCGCAGGCCAACGCCAAGACCGGCTCGCTCATGCGCGAGGCCGTCGATCTCGACTACATCCTGGTTGCCAACGAACAAGAAGCGCTGGCTCTCGAAAACAACCTCATCAAGCAGCGCCATCCCCGCTTCAACATCCTGCTGCGCGACGACAAAACCTACCCCTACGTCAAGCTCACCCTCGCCGACCGCTTCCCCAAAGTCTTCGTCACGCGCCGCCTGCGCAAGGACGGCGCAGCCTACTACGGTCCCTACTTTCCCGGCAACCTCGCCTACCGCATCGTCGAGCTCATCCATCGCAGCTTCCTCATTCCAAGTTGCAAGGTCGATCTCTCGCGCTACCATCCGCGCGCCTGCCTCCAGTACTACATCCATCGCTGCCTTGGCCCCTGCGTTGAGAGCCTCACCACCCCCGCGCTCTACGCCGACGCCGTCAAAGACGCGCAGCTCTTTCTTGAGGGCCGCGCCGCCGAACTCGAACGCACGCTGACCGCCCGGATGACCGCCGCTGCTGAAGCCGAGCAGTTTGAGGCCGCCGCTCGCCTGCGCGACCAGCTCTCCACCATCCATCAGCTCCAGGAAAAGCAGCGTATCGCCACCACCGAGCAGGGCGATGACGCCGACGTCTTCGGCTACCACTTTGAGGACGGCTCGCTGGCCGTCAACCTCTTCCACGTCCGCGCCGGCAAAATCGTTGACCGCCGCGAGTTCTTCTGGGAAGACCTGCCGGAACTGCTGGAACCCGCAGCAATCGAGAATCCGGACGAACAATTCAACACAGACGCCGAAACGTGTCAGGGCACGACTTCAGTCGTGCCGCAAGACGCACAAAATGATAATGGGGCTTTAGCCCCTGAGGTAAATAACCGCGAGACCTCATTGCACGCCGGCCCTGTTTTCTCCGCCCTGCTGAAGCAGCTTTACATCGACCAGCACTATGTCCCCCGCTCCATCCTCGTCCCCGTGGACTTCGACGACCGCGAAACCCTTACCGCCCTGCTCACCCAGCGCACCGGCCACCGCATCGAAATCGCCGTCCCTCAGCGCGGCGAAAAACGCTCTCTCGTCGACCTCGCAGGCCAGAACGCCAAACAGTCTTACACGCAGCGCTTCCGCGTCCTGGAGCCCAGCCGCAAGGCCATCCAGGAGGCGCTCGCTGAAGCCCTGATGCTTCCCGAGCTGCCCCGCCGCATCGAGTGCTTCGATATCTCCCACATCCAGGGCGCAGAAACTGTAGCCTCGCTGGTCGTATGGGAAGACGGCAAGATGAACAAGCAGGCCTACCGCAAATTCAAGGTCATGACTGTCCTCGGCGTGGACGATTTCGCCTCCATGCGCGAAGTCGTCCATCGCCGCTATAAGCGCCTGCTGGGTGAGAACCACGAAACCTCGGGTGGCCCAGGTCCCGATTCTGGGACTTGGGAAAGCACAAATGCTCATTACGGAACAGGGGCTTTAGCCCCTGAGGGCAAACCCTCGAAGGAGCCGAAAACCCTCCCCAGCCTCATCCTCATCGACGGCGGCCTTGGCCAGCTCCACGCCGCCGCCGAAGCCCTTGAATCGCTCGGCATCACAAGCCAGCCCCTGGCCTCCATAGCCAAGCGCGAAGAGGTCATCTACCTCTACGGCAACGAGCAGGAGCCCATCGTTCTCGACCGCCGGTCGCCTGTCTTGCACTTGGTGCAGCTCATCCGCGACGAAAGCCACCGCTTTGCTGTCGGCTATCATCGCCAGCGCCGCGCCATGCGCGACCGCGACTCCGAGTTACTCGCCATCCCCGGCGTAGGCCCGCAAACCCGCCAGCGCCTGCTGACTCATTTCGGCAGCCTCCGCGACATCCAGCAAGCCACCGCCGAATCCCTGGCCGCGGTAGTCCCAAGAAAAACCGCCGAAACCATCTGGCGGCATTTTCATGAGAAACAACCTGCGAGTTGACCGATGCATTGCGGGTGAAACCAAAAGATAAGGCAGCGCTGTGTTAGCCTATCGATTACGGGAAAAAGGGTGCAGAATGAACTCATTTACGATTCTCCCAACCGTCAACCAAGCCAAAGAGTTCATGGAGATTGCGTCCGATTTCGGGCAGCCGCTAGAACTCCTGCGCGAGGCAATCAGCAACGCCTACGATGCGAAAGCCACACGCATTCGAGCGCTGTTCTCCACCGAGTTGATAAAAGGCGTTTATGTCCTCAAGATTCTTATTGAAGACAACGGTACAGGCATGGATAGAGAGAGCCTGCAAGCATTCTTCGACCTTGGCAACTCGCCGCGACACAAGGAAAAACTTGGGGCCGTGGATGCGTCGGGAACATGGCCTATTGGGGAGAAGGGCCACGGCACTAAGGTTTACTTCAATAGTTCCAAGATCACTGTGGACACATACCGCGCTGGTCGCATTTATCACGCGGTCCTTAACGATGCATACGGGACACTCAGCGATGGAAAGATCCCCGAGGTTGCAGTGGAGGAGCTAGAGGAGCAAGGCCCTCCGGAATACTCAACCCGGATCGTCGTTGAAGGTTACAATCACAATCAAACCGAATTATTCAATCATGAACGAGTAAAAGACTACGTTTACTGGTTCACAAAATTTGGTTCTGCTGAGCAGAATTTTGGAATCAATGACCTCGCAGCCACCGAGCTCCATTTGAAAGGTCTTGATCGGACGCAGCCCGAGGTGCTCCGTTTTGGGCACCCCTTTCCGACTGAAAGTGCCGATCTACAAGCTCTATTCGACTCGTACGACGAACGCGCAGTGGAAAGATTCTGTAAGCGGTATATATTTGAGGGCACACTACCCAAACTTCCGCACTTCCCGTATCAAGCCATCTTTTCAGTCGAAGGTAACCGCGTAAAGCTGGACTCGAACAAGATGCTGAGGCGGCAGGGGAAGTACGTCCCGCCGCAAGGAGCGTACACAGTTGCGGAACGCTACGGAATCTGGCTATGCAAAGATTTCATCCCAGTCGAGCGGAGAAACGAAGTCATCAGCTATAAGGGCAGCGAATTTACAAAGCTGCACGCTTTCTTTAACTGCCAGGCACTTCGCCTTTCTGCAAATAGAGGGTCGGCGGAGCCTACGCCCGAGGCTATCAAGAATGCTGTTAACGAAGAGATTCGGAACATCTATGAACAGATCATGTCGGGAGACGACATGGACATGCTGGACTATCTGGAAGAACAGGCCGCTGTCCGCAAGACGATAGATCAAGAAGCCAAGGACTTCAAAAAGCGCCAGGAACGTGCGGAAAAAGCCCAAGTGGCGGACTTCAAAGGGGCAACCCTGGTCGAGCCCTACAGCGAGGTCGGTGTGCTTGCGATGATGGTCCAACTTGCACTTCTGGATTCTACTCTCTTCCCTTTTACGATCTTGGACTACGATACCCATTCCGGATACGACGTCCTTGTGAAGGGCGATTCAACCACTCCTATCCAGAACTCACGTAAATTCTATGTCGAGTATAAATACCTTCTTACTAACTCGTTTAACCACTCCTTTCAAAACTTGAGGAGTATCGTATGTTGGAACACGAAACTACAGCAAGACGACGAAGTTCAAGATATTGCCCAAAAAAAACGCATTATGAAAATACTGCCGCCGCAGAGCCCGGAGGCTCCCGGAGCATATACACGATATTTTCTCGATGATCCATACAGCCCGAACAAGATCGAGGTACTCGTCCTTAAGCTGTACTTGAAAGAGAAGTTGAAACTGGATTTCAAACCGCGTGACATTACACGCCCGACGTGATCCGCGCAGCAGAAAGACGCACCAGGAGTCCAATCCTTCGCCTTTTTCTGGCAAGAGTGGGTAGCGACGCCGCGCGCCTTCCACGCCGAAGGCCGCCGACCCACGGCAGGTGGCTTGAGCAAGACTCTTCCGTGAACTATAGTTAACGCATGATCGAGATCCGTCGGGCCGACGTCATTTCCAGCCGGCTTTGTAATCCGCTGGATCACAAGGCCAAGGAGATCCGCTATGGCTCTTGAGACTGCCCCCTGGGATGCCGCCGAGTACCTGACCACACCCAGCCGCATCGCGGCCTATCTCGAAGCCGCCTTCGAGGACGGCGATCCAGCTCTTATCGCAACCGCCCTCGGCGATATCGCCCGCGCCAAGGGAATGACCCAGCTCGCCAGCCAGGCCGGCGTTACGCGCGAGGCCCTTTACAAAGCCCTCTCACCGACCGGCGATCCCAGGCTCTCCACCTTCCTCGGCGTCATGAAGGCTCTCGGCATCAAGCTCACTCCTCACGCCGCTTGAATCCTGTGCGCCCGAGCGCGGGTGATAGCATTCGCCCATGCCCGCTTATCTCTTCGCCTACGGTACCTTGCAACCAGGCCGCGCCCCCGCGGAAATCGCGGCGGCAGTTGCGAAGCTGCTGCTCGTGGCAGAGGGATACGTCCGCGGCCAGCTCTACGATCTCGGCGACTATCCCGGCGCCATACTCGATTCATCCTCGCCGCAACAAATCTCCGGAACCATCTTCGAGTTGCCTGAAGACCCCGACATCCTGAGCCAGCTCGACGCGTATGAAGGATTCGATCCCGATGCGCCGGAGCAAAGTCTCTTCCTCCGCGTGCAATGCACAGTGGCGCTCTCGACCGGCGGTGCACTCGCCTGCTGGATCTATGTCTATAACGGCCGACGGGAACCAGTCCGCATCGTGACTAGCGGAATGTATCGGTGAGTGCCGTGAAGTCATTCCCTGTTACAACCAAGATGTTTTCAACAAGTTCCTGGACGCCGACGGAACAGCCGCACTTGTTTACCCCTTGATGGAATCTACCCCGAGGCGACGGCGTAAAATCATGTCATCCGCCTAGGAGCAACCGTCTTGCCGCAAACCCCTTCGCTAGCCCCCCTGCGAACGCCGCTGCGCCCCGCCCTCTTGCTCGCCGCATTCTTTGCAGCCATTACTTTCCTCGCACACTTTTTGAGCTCGCTCTGGGGTATGCATCTTGGCTACGGCTATTTCCGCGACGAAATGTATTTCCTGGTTTGCGGCCGTCATCTTGCCTGGGGATACGTCGATCAACCTCCGATGGTGGCTATACAGGCTCGCGTTGCCGAGATGCTCTTTGGCCTTTCGCCGACCGGGATTCGGATTTTCAGCTTCGCCGCCGCAGGCGTAACCATCGGCCTCACGGGACTGCTCGCCTGGCAGTTTGGCGGCCGCCGCGAGGCGCAGATATTGGCCATGACCGCTGCACTGGCTGCTCCGGTACTGCTCGGCACCAGCAACTACCTTTCCATGAACTCCTTCGAGCCGTGTTTCTGGATGGGCTCACTGCTCGTGGTCCTGCGCATTGCCGAGGGAGCCGCCCCACCCCGCGCCTGGCTTCTCTTCGGGCTGCTGGCGGGGCTGGGAATCGAAAACAAGCATTCCGCCGTCTTCTTTTTGATTGCGCTGCTGGCAGGCCTGCTGCTCAGCTCCCAGCGCCGCATCCTCTGGTCGCCCTGGTGCGCGGCCGGCGCCGGCCTCATACTCCTTATCGCCCTGCCGAACTTCCTCTGGCAGGCGACCCATCAATTCCCTACCTATCAGTTCCTGAGCATCGTTGCCCACTCCGACAAAAATATCAAGCTGCCTCCATTCGCGTTCCTCTATGAACAAATAAAAATACTGCTCTTCTCTACCGCGCCAGTATGGGTGGGTGGAATTATCTGGCTCGCCTTTTCCCGCGCCGCCCGCTGCTGGCGCTTCGTTGCGTTTACCTACTTGATCTTCCTGGCCATGATGATGCTCATGCACGCCAAAGATTACTACCTGGCCCCCATCTATCCCATGCTTTTTGCTGCAGGAGCCGTCGGCTTTTCGCAGATCAACAGCCGCGCCTGGCCCGTCGTCACCTACGCGGCGGTTCTTGGCGCCACATTTCTCTTCGCCACAGGCCCCGTTGTGCTCACCATTCTGCCGCCGGCCTGGTACAACCCCTTAACCGAAATCTTTGGCCCGAAAAACACCCAATTCGAAAAATTCACCAGCCCCCTCCCGGAAATCCTCTCCGACCGGTTCGGCTGGCCGCAGATGGTCCAGGGTTTTGCTGCGCGCTACAACGCGCTTCCGCCCGACGTCCGCGCCCACACTGGCATCTTCTGCCGCAACTATGGCGAAGCCAGCGCCGTCAACATTCTCGGCCCTCGATACGGCCTGCCGACCGCCATCAGCGGCCATCAAAACTATTACTTCTGGGGATGGAACGGTTATACCGGCGAGTCCGTCCTAACCCTCGGCGACAGCGCCGCCGATTACAAAGACACCTATGCGGAAGTTATCGATCTAGGCCCTTTCGATGCGCCATGGATCATGGACCATGAGCATCATCACTACTATTGGCTGCGCCACCGAAAAGTCCCCTACGCCGCAGACTGGCCGAATCTCAAGTACTGGTACTGATACTCGCCCAAGCGGCGGGCCTGCGGATGACGGGCCATTCAGCGCAGAGACACCCTGATGTAGAATGGTCCCAGAATCCTGACGATCTTTCGCCCGCTCCCTGCTCCACCTGTAGGACTGCGCGTTTCTCCGGCTGCAATTCCGTTGCTTCACCGGAGCAGCACGCGTGTGCGCTGACAAGCTCACCAGTCCCGATCGCTCCTATCGCCCGGACATCGACGGCCTGCGTGCACTGGCTATTCTCAGCGTGGTGCTCTATCACGCCGGCGTGCCGGGCATCACTGGAGGATTCACCGGCGTCGATATCTTTTTCGTCCTCTCCGGCTATCTCATCGGCGGCAATATTCACTCCGAACTCCGCGCGGGTAACTTCAGCTACCTGCGCTTTTACCGGCGCCGCGCCAAGCGGATTCTTCCCGCCTTTTTTGCGGTGCTGGCTTTCATCCTGCTGGTGTCGCTCATTCTCCTCTCGCCCTTTGAGGCCGCTCAAACCGCGCGCTCGGCCTTCGCGGCAACGCTCTCAGCCTCGAACATTCTCTTCTGGATGACAGCGAACTACTTCGCCCCAAAAACCGAATTGAATCCAGTGCTTATGACGTGGTCGCTGGGCGTGGAAGAGCAGTTCTACGCCGTCATTCCCGTACTCATGGTTCTGCTGGCGCGCATTCGCCGGAGCTGGCTCTTGCCGGCCATCCTCGTTGTTTGCGCACTCTCGTTCTGTTTCGCGTGGAGCGAACTCGGCCATTCGCCCATGATGGCGTTTTATATGCTCCCCGCGCGTGCCTGGGAGCTGGGGCTTGGCGTCGCCCTGGCGGTGGCCGAGTTGAACTATGGCCGCCGAGCCTTGCCAACCCCGCTTGCCGAGTGGATGAGCGTCGCCGGGTTGGTCCTGCTGCTCGCGCCCGTCTTCCTGCTCACGGCCTCTATGCCCTTTCCCGGCCCCGCCGCGCTGCCGTCCGTGCTCGGCACGGCTCTGCTTCTGGCTGTCCCCGCGAGCTGGATCAATCGCCGCCTGCTCTCGCTGCCTACGCTCACCTTCATCGGACGGATTTCCTACTCCTGGTACCTCTGGCATTGGCCTCTGCTGGCCTTCCTGCGCGTTGTCTACGGAGGAAATCCTCCTCGCCTGGACCTGCTGCTCACGGCGGCCGCTTCGCTGGGTCCAGCTGTGCTCTCATACTTCCTCATCGAGCAGCCCTTTCGGCGTTCCACGCGCCCGCCGACGCCGCTGCTCTTCCGTTACGCCCTGGTTGGCATCGCTTTCCTTGCGGTTTGCTCCGGTGTCTGGCTCACCCACGGCCTTCCCCAGCGGTTTCCCGCGCTGGCGGGCGTGGAAGCTGCGGAACGAACCCTCAAGGCCGATCCCTGCCTGGTAGGCGAGAGCGACCACCCCAACGCTTCGCCGGCCTGCTTCGAGCTCTCGGCAAGCCGGCCCTCGGTCGCTGTTTGGGGAGATAGCCACGCGGCAGCCCTTGCGCCCGGCCTGCGCGCCGCCGCAAACGCCCAGGGATACGGCTTCGTCGAGTTGGGCAAGAACTCGTGCGCCCCGCTCACCGGCGCAACCCATTCCCTGCCGCAGGAACCGCTGCGAGCTGCGGCCTGCACGCGTTTCAACCGCAAAACCTTGGCCCTGCTTCAGGCCAACCCCGGCATTCGCATCGTGATCCTGGCTGCATCCTGGGCAGCCCCTTTCAATCGAACCTGGATGGACGGATGGCTGACCCCCGACAGCGCGCCCCAAGCCGCAATGCCCTCGCTCGAGGTTTCGCGCCAGCTTTTCACCGAGTCGCTGGCAGCCTCGATCCGCGCTCTTCAGGCCGCAGGCAAGCACGTGATCGTCGTCGAGGATACGCCCAATTTCGGCTTCGATCCCATGTTGACAGTTCGCACCGCCCGCATCCCGGCGCGCCGCGTACTGGCTCTCTGGCTGGGCGCGGCGGACGCCGCCGGTCCGGGAGTCGCGGCTCCGGTCGCCGAGCCGAGCATTCCGCTTTCCATCTCTCTGCTTGAGCAGACGGCAGCGCAGCTTCCTGGCGTCACGCTCCTCGACCCCAAGCCCGCTCTCTGCGCCAGCTCCATCCAATGCGCGTATCGCGAAGGAGACAGCTTGCTCTTCATCGACAGCAGCCATCTCTCGCCCGAAGGAGCGCGACGGGCTCTCCGCGACCTGCGGCTGCCCGCGATTCATCCATGACTCAATTGGGTTTTCAATAAATGGCGAGCGTCGGCGCCAGCGGAGCCCAAGAGCTTTACGCCCGCTTTTTCGCCACTTCTTCATACAGGTCGGCATACTCCCGCGCCGGCTTTTCCCAGCCGTAGTCCTGCGCCATGCCGTTCCGCATCAGCTTCTTCCAGCTATCCTGGTCTTCAAACGCCGCCAGCGCGCGGTCGATAGCCGCTAACAGCCCTTCGGCGATCAGCCCCGTAAACTTGAATCCCGTACCCGTGCCCAGCGCCGGATTCCACTCCTCGATCGTGTCGTCCAGCCCGCCTGTCGCCCTCACGATCGGCACTGTTCCGTATTTGAGCGAATACATCTGGTTCAGCCCGCATGGTTCAAAGCGAGACGGCATCAGGAACATATCCGCGCCAGCCTCGATCTGGTGCGCCAGCGCCTCGTCGTAGCGGATCTGCACAGCCACCTGCGCCGGGTTCCGGAACGCCCAGTCGCGGAAGAACCTCTCATAGACCGGCTCGCCCGTTCCAAGGGCCACTACAACCACATTCCGGTCCGTCAGCCGGTCGGCAATCTCCGCCACAAAGTCGATGCCCTTCTGCGTCGCAAACCGCGAAACGATCCCAATCATCGGCGTCCCGGCAGCCACCTTCTCCAGTCCAAACGCATCCAGCAGATCGGCGCGGCACTGGAGCTTGCCGTCCAAGTCGCCGGCGGAGTAGTGCGCCGCCAGCTTTCCATCTGTCGCGGGATTCCACTGAGCGTAGTCCACGCCGTTCAATATCCCGCGCAGATCCGCCGCCCGCCCGCGCAGCACACCGTCCAGCTTCTCTCCAAACTCCGCCGTCTGAATCTCCTCGGCATATTTCCTGCTCACCGTGGTCAGCATGTCCGAGTAAACCAGCCCGCCCTTGAGAAAGTTGAAGTTATCGAACTGCTCCACCCGGTCCATGGTAAAAATCGCCCATGGGAACAAGAGCCGCTCGGTTGTAGCCGGCGGAAACCACCCCTGGTAGGCCGCGTTGTGGATCGTCATCACCACCCTAGCGTCTTTCAGTATCGGATCGGTTTTGTAGGTTGTGCGCAGGTAAACCGGAATCAGCGCCGCCTGCCAGTCGTGGACATGAAAGATCTGCGGCACATCCAGCAGCTTCGCCGCCTCAAGCACGGCGCGGCAAAAGAGCCCGAAGCGCTCCCAATTGTTGGGATAATCGCCCTCCGCGGTCCCATAAAGCCCTCGCCGGTCAAACAGGTCGGGGCAGTCCACAAAGTAGTACTGAACCCCACCCCGAACGCCTCCATCCACAATCCCCACAAACCGGTTGTAGTATTCAAACGGGATCGTGATCGACCGCGCCGCATACTTCCACTCTCCCACTATGTGCGCCTTCACCCCCGCATAGAGAGGCAGGTAAACCGTAACCTCGTGCCCCAGCTTGACGAGTTCCGGCGGCAGCGCCCCCACCACGTCGGCCAACCCGCCGGTCTTGGCAAATGGAACACACTCCGAAGCGGCAAAAACAATGTGCATTGGATCGATCTCCCCGGTCTTCACGGCATCGCGCGGCATCATGCAATCCCGCGCGGCCAAAGGGTCAGTCTACTACCATCAAAGCAGCCTATGCCCGCCAAACCCAAGCTCGGACAGAACTTTCTCAATGACGCACAAGCCGTGCAGCGCATCGCAACCTCTCTCGGCGATCTCTCAGGCCGCACCGTCGTTGAAATTGGCCCCGGCGCAGGCGCCATCACATCGGCCCTCGCCGTCCGCGCCGCCCATGTGATTGCCGTGGAGCTGGACCACGATCTGGCGGCGCATCTCCGCACCCAGTTTTCGCCCGAGCGGGTCACTGTCGTCAATCGAGATGTGCTGCAATACGATTTTGCCGAGGCCTCGTCCGCCGCAGGCCAGGCCTTGCTCGTCTTCGGCAACCTGCCCTACGGCATCACCTCGCAAATCCTCCTGAAGCTCGCCGCCAGCCACGCCTCGCTCGACCGGGCTGCATTGATGGTTCAGCGCGAAGTGGCCGACCGCATAGCCGCCCCGCCCGGCTCGCGCGATTACGGGCTGCTCTCAGTGACTGTGCAGATGTACGGGCCCGCGGAAAAACTCTTCACCCTCCCGCCCGAATCCTTCTCGCCCCCGCCCGACGTCCACTCCACGGTCTTCCGCTGGCGATTTGCTCCGCGCTTCGTGGAACTTGGCCTCGATGAGGCCAGCTTTCTGCCGTTCATGCGCAAAGCCTTCGCGCAGAAGCGCAAGACGCTGGCCAACAATCTCCGCGCCGCGGGCATTGCCCCCGCCGCAGTCGCAGCCGCGCTGGCCCAAGCAGCCATCGATCCCCAGGCCCGCGCCGAAGCCCTGCACGTCGAGGCTTTGGCCGCGCTCTGGCACAGCCTCCAAGACATACCGTCATCTGAATAGACGACACCCTACGGTAACTCTGAATAACACTAAGGCTATATGCAAGTAAGTGCCTATACGATGCAGTACTATGTCAGGGCACGACTTTAGTCGTGCCGTAAAAGCCAGAGAGAATGCGGGCTTTAGCCCCTGCGGGAAAAGGCGTATTCGCTGAGGTATCCCGGAAAGCCTGCCTCAGGGGCTAAAGCCCAGCTAATTTAACAACACTTACGGCACGACTAAAGTCGTGCCCTTTCAAAATGTCGACTTAATCAGAGGTTTATTGGCGCATAAATTGCCGCCGCAACTCTTTCGACTAACTCGTGTCTCAATGAATGTGAGTGCGGATCGGCAAACGGTAACAAAACAAACCGCCGCCTCCCAAGGAGATACACCCATGAAACTCTCTCTGAGTGGCGTCGGAATTCTCGCACTTAGCTCCACCATTGCCTTCTGTCAGGGGGCTGGCGTCAGCATCAACCAGCGCCGTGAAAACCAGCAGGACCGCATTGCGCAAGGCGTAAGAAGCGGCCAACTCACCGCTCGCGAAACAGCTCACCTGGAGCGGCGCGAAGCCTCAATCGGACGCGAGGAACATCGCATGCGCGCCGCGGACGGCGGACGCCTCACCCACGGTGACCGTATTGCTCTCAACCATCGCCTCAACCACACCTCGCGCGCCATCTATCGCGACAAGCACAACGCCGCAAGGCGGTAAGCCAAGCCACGCTCCATGACGCCAAAGGCCGCCCAAAGTAACTTGGGCGGCCTTTCCTGTGTGCATTCATTCCGAATCTTCGATAAGTTATTTCCGAATGTCATCTGCGGTTGTGTAACTCTTCGACTAACTCACGTTCAATGTTAACCAGCATAAAGCAGACTGCATGCCGGTACTTTGGCCCATCATTCAAGCAGTCAGGCCGGAACGCCGCGGCGTTACCGGTGCGATCCTCCCCCGCTGCTGCTCGGGGCGCTACCACCGCCCCCCGAGGAGTGACCTCCGCCAGAAGACCCGCCCCCAGAAGATCCGCCCCCGCCGGAAGAATGGCCGGCCGACCCACCGGAATACCCGCCTGATGAACCGTGGCTAGCTGACCCGCCCCCGGAAGACGCTGCCCCCGAAGAACCGTGGCTTCCCCCGCCCGACGTTCTTCCAGAGGAAGAGCCGGTTGAATTCCCCGGCCCAGTTGCGCGGCTGAAGCCAAAGCTCGGCCCGGCCGGGATTGCTGGAGCGCCTGCTGTTCTTGTCCCCGAAGCCGCACCTGGATTAGAGCCGGAGTAAGGCGTCCGATTGACAAACGACGATGCCGAGCGTTCAAACTGCGGCCGCGGGTTGAGCTGGCGAACTGGCTGAACTGCCTGACCCGCGATGACCACAGGCGCTTTGCCGTCCCGCGCCGGCAAAGCCTTATTTCCACCAGAGGGATGCCGGTTCACTGCAATCAATGGCATGGGATTGTGACCTCCCCGTCCAATGGGCAGATGAGGGTGCATATGCGGAGGAAGCGGCGGATGGTAACCGCCATAGCCAATGCCGATGTTGGGGGCATAGTAGCCACCGTCGCCCCACCAGGGCGAGCAGCCCCCCATTCCCGGCATCCAACCCCAGCCAAAGCTGTCGTAGTAGTTCCAGCTGCCGCATTGGAACGGCAAATAGCCCCAGGAATATCCCGATACCCATATATAGCCAAATCGCGGCGTCCACATCCAGTATCCGTTCCCGTAAGGGTCCCATCCAGAGCTGGCTGCCGCAAAAGGCGACCAGATATTGCCTTGCCCAGGCAGGTTGTACCAGCTCCCGTTTGCGTCCAGGTCGTTCCACGCGGGGTTGCTGTTGCTGGCATAGTCATTCGTAGCCGCAGTCTTCGCGGCGGCTTCGGAGGTAAGCATCTGGTCGCGATCGGAGTTCCAAGAGTCCCACGAGTCCGGTTCGATCGATTCAGACAGTGTGTAGCGGCTGGTATCGTCGCCGCTCAGGGCCACACTCTCGCCACCGTGAAGGTCCACGGTCAGGTTTTTGCCTCGCTCCAGATGCGCATTGCCTGAAAAAACAGCTAGCTCGCCTGGAGGGTTGTCGATGTTGATCCGCAGCACTGTAAAGCCGCCCGCAGTCACGACGGTATCGCCGAAACGAACGCGAATGGCCCCGGCTTGCCCGCCAGCCTGAACCTCGAAGTAGCCCAGCCCACTCCCAAGTTCTATTTCCGTATTGCCCGTATCGCCTTGCCCGCGTAAAACAGCCAGAGTGAGCGAACTATTCGGAGAAAGCCGCGCCACGCTCCCGTCTTCAAACTGAATCTCGGCGCGGCCGTCTTCTCCGGTGGCAACTCTCATTCCTTCAAACAGCGGCGCATTCGCCACCGCCTGATCGGTAATTAACTGGCTGCCCTGCGAAATCAGCACCTGCCCATCCACGCTGCTCAGCCGCACGGCGCGCACAGGCTGCGCCGCATCCTCGGCCAAAGCCACGGGAGACATTTGCCCCGCAACCGACACAAGCGCCGCCAATCCCACAAACCACGCACCAGTCCGCATCCGATTCCAAAGTTGCTCCATCGCGCCACTCCTTCCCGCCGCCCCAGCTCTCGCACGAATTCCACCAGAACCGGCAAACTCACACTCACTAAGACACCGTCAACATGCGAAAGTTAGGTCAGAATTCGCTAGCGAGAGCCTTACCTCTCTCTAGTTCCCGGTCCCGCCTCAGCCAGCAGAGCCCGTGCCCGCTTCCTCACCCGTTCCATCACCGCCGGATCGTCCGCCACGCGCTCCAGAATCTCCCGAATCGCGCCAATTTGCTGTGCTCGCCCATCGCCCACCGCTTCCACAAGGTACTCTGTCTCTTTGTCCAATCCCAGCCTGTCGTGCTGCAGTAGCAGCTCTAGCCGCCCACCTTCCACGATGGTACCCGCCACCGCGACCAGGGATTCCCCAAGCGATTGAATCTGTTTGTCTTTCGCGTAGTTGTACGCACAGCTCCATTCACCGTCAGGTCCGGTCAATCTCAGCTGTTTCCGTCCCTGGAAGGCGACTTTCAGATGGCTCTCGCACTCCGCGCCGGATAACTGAAGATGGTGCGCCGTTTGAAAGACGCGCCCGGCGAATTCCGTGCTCACTTGAATATCCCGGTCCAAATCTGGCGCTTCAATTTCCTGCATCCCACTGCGCGAACCATCGCCCGCCGCGTTGCCCCGCACAGATCGGAAATGCCCGCTCCCATCGGGGCGTAGCGTCAGCGTCCATTGCGACGGCGAAAGCCCCGGATGGGAAAAGTCGATCTGAAAAACCGGGACTGCCGTTGTCCCAACCTCGCCACGCGCCGCCAAAGCCAACCCTGCCACGGCCAATGCCAGCCATCCCACCTTCATCGCCCTACCCCTTGCAGCCCCAGTGTCTCTGCCGTATGAATGTGGCAAATCGCAATTGCCAGCGCGTCCGCCGCATCCGCCGGCTCCGGCAATTCGGCGAGATCCAGCAGCCGCGCCACCATAAACTGCACCTGTTCCTTTTTTGCCAGTCCGTAACCCACCACGCTGGACTTGATCTTCAGCGGCGCATATTCTGCCACCGGCAGCCCTTGCAGCGACGCCGCCAGCAGCGCCACGCCACGCACTTGTCCCAGCTTCAACGCCGACTTGGCATTCACCGAGTAGAAAACACCTTCGATGGCGACCGCATCCGGCTTCCAGCGCTCCAGATTTGTGCTCAGCTCGCGGAAGACCTGCTCGAGCCGCGCCGCCGTCGAGAGAGCCTTCTTCAGACGAATAGCGCCCATCGACTTCATCGTCAGGCAAGGCTGCCGCCCGCCATCGCAAGACTCCACGACGCCGAACCCCGTTACCTCAGTCCCGCAGTCGATCCCAAATACTCGCATTGGCTGCAAGTTTACTCTAGCGGAGGCCTTTTGTTCCTGAAGACAAGGGTGCACCGGAGCCTGCGCGATGAACTGCGTGCGCAAGCGTAGTTCTCATTCTCGATCAGGCTCTGGCCGCGGGTTGGCCCGCAATTGGCTAATGGCTGGTGGCGCCGCTGTCATTGCTGACCATGAGGCTTGAGACGTTCACCGGCTCGAAGTCCGACAAGATGATATCGGTCAGGCAGGAAAGATCGTCGTCGTTCCATCGGGCGTCCGGTGTGCCGATCAACCCGCCGGTCTCACCATTGTCGGCCAGAATGATTCCATAGTTTCGGAATCCGGTGATAATGATCGCGGCTTGTGGACTTGTTGAGGCACAAGTGGGAGTGGCCACGGAAGCTTTTAGCCGGTAGATTTCGCCGGCGGCTCCGGGAAAGCTGCACGTTGAGGGATATGGAGTGGCTGAGGAGGATAAGGATGGGGATTGAGCGATCTCCGATTCCTCCGCAATGGTATTTCCGCTCGCATCCGTGCAATACCCCTGGCCCGCTGCCTGCGTCCCAGGCCAGACCCAGTAGTTCAAGGTATGGTTGAGCGTGAAGCGGATGGGATGCTCAACCGTGCCATTGGGCGCGCTGGGCGTGCCGGTACCGATCACTTCGTCGGCATTGACCAGCAGCGGCCCAACCGGAAGTCCCGCGGCATCGCTTGTTCCTTTCCCTTGCATCGTCAGATCATTCGAAGTTACGTCGGGCCAAAGCGCGTTCGAGGAATCGGTCCAGGGACCGTTTTCGTAAATTCCCTGCCACATTTCGTATTGGGCAGGTTTGTTTCCGCCGCCCGCTTCCACGTAAACCAGAACGTGCCCGTCTCCACCTTGGCTGACCGAGTTGGCGGTGCCTTCGATCGGAGCATACGCCGGAATCGGACCGGAGGTGAAATAGGATTGATATTGGGTGGTGCTGACCGATACGTCCGGCTGGTTGTAAGGAACTTCGAAGGCCGGTATTCCATTCGGAAAGGGAGCATTCGAATTATTTCCGAAGAATACCCTGATCCCTTCCGGCAAATAGCCGCTGTACATAGGCGCCGCGGGCGAAGTATCCACGGGCAGGCCGGTGGTGGCCGCGTCGACCCGATGGTGAAAGATCGAGGTCGAAGGGAAGATGCTGGCGAGGAACGCGTTGCTGCCGGTGATGGCGAAGCCGATGTCCTGGGTCGCCTGCGCACCCGTCGAGTCCGTCACGACAAATTCGGGTGTATAGGCGCCTTGACCGCCGATCAGCGAGCTGATGATGACTCCCGTGCTGGCATTGAGAGACATCCCCTCAGGCAATGTCGGATAGTCGACGACATCCGTGCTGAGCGAATAGGTGTAGGGCGGAGTGCCGCCGCTGGCGACAATGGTGCAGCCAGAATACGCCGCCCCTTGTGTTCCGCCCGGGCATGAAGTGGTCGTTATCGCCAATGGACCGCCGGACGCTGTCACGGTGACTTTTGCCGTTGAGGTAACGGAGCCTCCGGAATTCGTCGCTGTCAGCGTGTATGTGGTCGTCGTGGTCGGGCTCACGGTTGTTGAACCACTTGCCGACGTGGACGTGAACGAGCCTGGCGTGATGGCAATACTGGCCGCTCCGGTAGTTGCCCAACTCAGCGTACTGCTGTGACCTGAGGTAATACTTGCAGGACTGGCCGTGAAGGAGCTGATGGTAGGCTTGCTCGGCGCGCTTACAGTAACTTTTGCCGTGGCCGTGACGGAGCCTGCGGAATTCGTCGCTGTCAGTGTGTAGGTGGTTGTAGCGGTTGGGCTTACGCTTGTTGAGCCGCTTGCCGACGTAGAGGTGAATGTGCCGGGCGTAATGGCGATACTGGTCGCCCCGGTCGTCGCCCAACTCAATGTGCTGCTGGAACCTGAAGCGATGCTTGCTGGGCTGGCGGTGAAGCTGGTGATGGTGGGCGGGGTGGGCGTCACCGTGACCGTAACCGTCTTCGTAATCGCTGTTCCGCTGGTGGGAGTGACCGTGAGGGTATAAGTGGTGGT
>Ga0182016_10002839_pt1 | contig 20026 bp, 15 predicted proteins | sample 712S2MmetaG_FD_120491 | JGI IMG/M metagenome (GOLD analysis project Ga0182016, IMG submission 120491) | Permafrost microbial communities from Stordalen Mire, Sweden - 712S2M metaG | ecosystem: Environmental > Terrestrial > Soil > Wetlands > Permafrost | place: Sweden: Stordalen | collected... | reverse complement strand
TTAGACGTTTATTTTTGTCCTCACCAGACTTAATGCCGCGCTCCACGAGCCGGCTGCCTGTCCCTTCGGCAGTAGCCCGGTACTTTGCCTGATTTCCTGAATTGGAACCGCAAAAGACCCAGACCCGTCGAAAGCCCCAAGGCAAGATAGAAGAGCCGGTAAGATTACCAGTGTAATGGAGATGGAGCAGCCGTCGATAGCGCAACGTGTCGCTATTTCGGTGGGAAACGGACCGTCGGCAGAGAAGCTGAATCGTTTAATAATCTTTATCATCTGATAGATATGCGCCGGGAGACTTATAACGAGTTCCGCCACTTGTGCCGCGCGCACAACCTGGCGGTGACCCATCAGCGGCAGAGGATCTTTGAAGCTGTGGCCTCGCGTCCCGGGCATTATTCGCCAGAAGAGATCTACGAGCAGGTAAAACAAGACTTGCCGTCGATCTCGCTTGCGACCGTCTATAAAAACCTCAAGACCTTTATTGAGGCCGGCATGTTGCGCGAAGTGAGCCTGCATCACGGCGCTTGGCGCATCGATGCCAATCTTCATCCCCACCACCATCTGGTTTGCACGCGTTGCCGCTCCATCCTCGATTTGGACCAGGACTTGCTCGCTCCCGTTAAGTTGCGAGGCAAGCTTCCCTCCGGCTTCAAACTGGAGAAGTTCAGCATCGAGATACAAGGAGTTTGTAAGGCTTGCGTAGCGTCGGAATCAAGAACTCATAACTAAATTAAGAATGGAGAAAGCAAGATGCTAGGAATAGGCGAGAAATTCCCTGACTTCAGTGTGACCGCTACGGTCAGCACCAATAAAGATAACGCATTCAAAACTATTACCAATGAAGACTACAGCGGCAAGTGGAAGATTTATTTCTTCTGGCCAAAAGATTTTACCTTCGTCTGCCCAACTGAAATCGCCGCCTTCGGCAAATTAAATAAGGAATTCCAGGAGCGCGATGCTCAGCTTTTGGGCGGCAGCACCGATTCAGAGTTCGTTCACCTGGCATGGCGCAACCACCATCCCGATCTGAAAGACCTTCCCTTCCCCATGCTGGCGGACATCAAACGCGACTTGACCGGACAGCTGGGAATCATCGACGAAAAGGAAGGCGTGGCGCAGCGTGCTACCTACATTGTCGATCCCGACAATGTCATTCGCTTCGCATACGTTACCGACCTGTCGGTAGGCCGCAATCCGCAGGAAGTCTTGCGAGTGCTGGACGCGCTGCAGACAGACGAGCTCTGCCCTTGCAACTGGCAGAAAGGCCAGGAGACGCTGCAGGTCTGAACTGGCTGGGTGTCAAATCTTAGGGGATGCAGTGCGAGTACTGGTAGCGCCGGCCTTCAGCACGGCGGTGAGATGTGTGCTCGTCAAGTTGGGGTTGCGGTTGTCATCCAATCGACTACCGCAACTCCAGCCAATTTTGTCAGTCCACGGCCAACGCAGCGCTGGAGCGCCGCTCTACCCGTGCTACAGTACCTTCGAAATCACTGAGTTCGAGGAAAGAAATGCATTTTGACGTGCTTATCGATACCATTCCGTCTTACGCAAAGGACTTGAAACTCAACTTCTCTAGCGTGGTTCGCCAGCAAACAGACCTGAACGAGCAGCAAGCCTGGGGAACTGTCGTCGCCTCGGCCATCGCCTCGCGTAACCAGCAACTCATCCTCGCCGCTCTGGAAGAAGGCGCCACCCACCTTGGTCCCGAGGCGCTGGAGGCTGCCAAAGCCGCCGCTGCAATCATGAGCATGACCAACATTTTCTACCGTTTTCTGCACTTGACCTCGAACGAAAAGTACGGCACCATGCGCGCTGGACTGCGGATGAATGTGATGCGGACCCACGGTATCGATCCGCTGGACTTCGAGCTGTGGTCCACCGCGGTGTCGGCGATCAACGGTTGCGGCGCCTGCGTGGATTCGCACGAAAAGGTGATGCGCGAGAAAGGCGTCAGCGAAGAAAAAATCCTGGCCGCCGTGCGGATTGCCTCCGTGGTCCATGCGATTGCAGTGGTACTGGATGCCGAGCAGGTGGGCCCACGATTGCTGGTAGAGGCTACGACTTAGCTCTGATCGCCGCCGCCGGAACCGTCGCCAGGGTGGAACTGCTCGGCCACTCTGCGGCACCCAGCAAAGCTTTCCGTTGCCGGGGCTGACGGGCTATTTTGCCGGCTTGCATGCACTTCCTATACATTCTTCCCCGACGGCAGCGCAGGCCTTCGGAAATATTCCGATTCGGGCGATTCCAAGTCCAACCCGTCGTCGGTCATTTGCGCTGGCTTCAGGCAGCTCTTTTGGAAAGACAAACTCCAGCACATGGGCCGGAGAACTTTCCTCGTAATCAAGCGCGTAGTCTTGCAAGCTTGTCTGGTCAATCAACAGGTCTTTCTGCTGATCTCCAAAGCGCACTACTACATGCTGATTGAGCATGGGGCGGGACGCTCCCAGCCGCATTTTCAGACACACCGGGCCAGTGAAGGACCGATTGAGGCGGAAGCCGGCGTGGAGACCCATCGCGGTATCTGTCCACCGCCCGAAGCTTTCACGGACAGATATTCCGTAGCTCTGATCGACAAAATCGGGTAACCCTTCACGGGACAAGTCAATACCCTCTTGCGGAAGTACGTGATAGTGTTGGGGCCTCCAATCCCGGCTGGTCCTATCGATGAAGTACGCCTTATACTCAGGACTTACCTTGGGATGCAGGATGGCATAAAGGACGCTCAGGTGTAACCCCAGCAAGGCTATCACCAGCAGAATTCGAAGAGTAGTACGCATGATCGCACTAGACGACAGCATTGCTGCCTATACTCCAGAGAAATACCATCGTGGCTGCCATGCCGCCGGCAAAAGCCGCGTAGATCATCTGCAACCTCGGATAGCGCTTCAGCAACAAGAATACTGCATATAGCATCGGAGGCTGCCACCAGACGAACCTTGGCATTCCTCCAACTTCCGCGGTTGCCGGCAGCAGGATGCAGAGGGCCAGGAACACTGCCATTTCAATTTTTCGCTGCTGGGCAAGCCAGGCGCTCGCGATCCATCCCACGATAGCTGTCCAAGCCCAGTATCGGGTCCAATGGCCGTGCCGCAGTCCTTCCCCAATAATCGCGACCGGGTTGCCGGAAGTTACACCCCAGGCCACAAAGCTATGTATAGGCGCAAGTGCATCCCCGGTCAGATGATAAAGGTAGAGCAAATACAGCGACAAACCCGCGGGACAAAGCAGCACTCCCACAAATATGTCTAGCCTCTGTGCTCGTATCAGCCGGCTTATACCATACTTGCGCAGACTAGCTATGACATAGGGGACCACAAAAGCGACACCGACAATCCTGGTGGCAGATAATAGACCACCCGCTAGCCCTGACGCGACCCACCGCTCCCGGCTCAAGAAAGCGAAACCAGCGGCAGCAATTGTGAAGTACAAGGATTCCGCGTATCCACCATGAGCGTAGATAACGTAAGGATTGAACGCCACCAGCGTACCCGCCAAGACTGCGTCGCTCAGATTGTCCCTGTCGTCGCGAACCATCCATAAGAAAGAGAGTATCGCGGTGAAGAGAAAGAATTTGCTCGCAAGGACGGCGGCCAGCCCTGGGGCCACTCCAAACCAACGCGACAGGGGCATGGCGGACAAGGGAAAAAGTGGGAGAAAATGCCAACTGGCCGCGTCATGGCTGCCCCCCGCGTGCGGCTGCGACTCATAACCGGACTGGATGATCTGAGCGTACCAGCCACAATCCCACTGGCAGTACTCGCCTAACAAGTGTGCCGGTGACCCTCGTTCCCACTGGGCAAGTCTCGAAAATGAGACCACGAACACGTGACTTGCGATCACTAGAATTAGCGACAGCAGAACTTCCTTCACCGGCCATTTCCACCAGCCTTTGGAAGATATTTCGCGGGCCTGCGAGTTAGTGGCTGCGGCAGCTTGGTTCATGATTGGATCGGATCAACCCTTCACTACTTCACTGCTTCTATTATGCTCATTTTCAAGAAAGCCAGGCCCAACTTCCGAGCATCGGGTCCCTTACCTATTTCGGCAGGAGACTTTATCGGCCCAACGATATGAAATCGGACCTGTGCTGGATTGGCGCGAGTCAGCGTGGCTTTAGAAATCTGCACTGTCCTTGTCGTAATGGTATCCGATGAATACTGGAACGACCAGCTTCCCACGGGGACGTCATTCACCAGTACCTGGACCGAAAGATCGGGAAACTTTGGCGCCAAGTTAGGAGCGACCACCGCTCGCAACAAAACCGTGTCGGGCAGGTCTGGTTGTAACATAGGCAGGTCCAGGCCAAAGTCAGGTCCGTTGCTCCAGGTGGCCCAGTCCTCAGCGTTCGCCCAATCACCCCGCAGGAACTGGGCCGCGCTTCCTCCTTGATTGAAAGTCAGGGTCTCGCCGAGAACATATTGCCAGTTACGCTTCAGCACCTCGCGATAGAAATCGTAGTGCACTCCATACCGCGATAAATCAGGCAGGTTCGCTGGAGCGTATGGATCGAAGGGAAAATAGGTGCCAGGCTCCGGCATTATGATCGACCGGACCTGGCCGCGTCCAGACTCGTACAGGCTCAACGGCAGCAGGGGCCAATGGGCGTGGAGCTCGCGCAGCCGCAATGGGCCTACCTGCTCGCGCGACATAATTGAGTTGTCAAAGGCGACCGGCCCCTCATGCAGCAGCAGTTCGTAGCGCAGCGTAGCCAGCATGCCTTGCCAGCGGGCAATGACTCCGAAGTTCCAGAAGGCCTGCCCGAAGCCCAGCGCGCCCACAAGAATTGCAATGGTCCCGATGGTCTGGCTATTGGGCTTGGACCAGCCGGCAAGAACAGCCATTAACAGAGAAGTCGCGGCCAGCGGTAACAATAAGTTCAATACTCGGGCCGGAACTTCAACTTCCAAACTCGAAGGACTGCGTCCCACCAACACCGCAAAACACAAATACAACACGCTCGCCAGCCCCACGGCGGCAATTAGTTTCTGGATTCCCGTCATGCGGGAAGGCACCGCGAACAACCCCGTGCAACAGAGCAGTACCAGGAGCGAGACTTTCGCAGCCAGGTGGCTCGAATGGAGCAGGGCAGATAGGCCTTGTATGAACCCGCTCCGGTTGCTTGGATCAAACGGCCAGATGACAGATGCTACCGCCAGCCCCACCCCTAGCATGTACCAGCCGGCCAGGACGGCGATAAGAACTCTTTGTTGTGGGGACCTCTTCCACCGCCAGGCACAAACTCCGGCGAGGATGACGCCGAAAAACATCATCGACTCGTAACTCAACACCATGGGAAGGGAGAGTCCGAGCAAGAGCAGTAAAGTCCAGCCGGCAAGTTTTTCTCGAAACAGCAAGATAAAGAGCACTGGCCAGTATAGGGACACTATAAAGTGACTATCGGTCGAGAGATAGGCCTCCACATTCATCGTGCCGGCAAAAAAACTGAGGAGCGGAAACACCATGTACCAACGCTGGCCAGCATAGCGATAGCAGAAATAAAGGCTAATCAGAGCGTGCGAGTAGAATGTAATCCCGACAATCAGGGAGAGTACATGCAAGGAATGTATGTTGAGATGCGTGGCCAGCACCAGCGGCGTCTGCTCCGCTAGGATAGTGAAGATGCGGGCCCGGAAGAACTCCCTTTTCCAATCGGCCACCCAAAAATAGTAGCTACGCGTGGAGGCAATTCTGACGAGGAACCAAGCTCCATCCGCCCAAAGCTGAAGATCGCAGGCGACGGCGGTCATGCGTTCCAACAAGACGGCGACCAGCGCCGCATAGATCACGGCTGCACCAACCTCAAGAGGTCCGCGGCGCCGGAAGATCTTTTCTTGTCGGGCCGCGCCCGCCGGGTGGTCAGCTATCCAGTGTTGTGGTGGTTCCATGCCTTCATGAGCGGGCGTACCCGGCCGGAAGCAGCAAGCAAGCTCCAATACGGTAGTTTAGCGCATTTCCGGTCGCGGTTTGGAGCTTGCGGCCCCAGTCGCTGCCCGCCGGCGGACCCCATAAATCACAACCCCTTGTGATGTATGCACTTGTTGGATGTGCGGTCGGAATGTTCCGCTGAACTGTATCTGGAGCAGAGCCTGGAATGCCGCAAGTGGCCTATATAGCGAGCAAGACCGTGTCGGACGGCTTCTGCCGCAAATTTCGCGGATCACCCCGGCAGGTGACCGCCGGCACTCGGCAAGGTGCGCGGACCGGAACTTAGCGCGACACCGACCTTCTTGGCCCCTCGGAGCGGCTCGCACCCGCTCCGGCCGCGTAACGCGGAGATGCGATGTGAATCACAGGGGGTCGTCGTGCTTACACCATACGGACTGGACATCATAGAAAGCTGCCTGGCGTGCAAGATGCGGGCGGAACATATCTTTTGCGATCTTCCACCGGCGGCGTTGCAATCGTTCGAAACCATCAAATATGCCACTGCGTATCCCAAGGGCGCCGTGCTTTTCGTGGAAGGTCAGGCGGCGCGGGGAATCTTTGTTTTGTGCAAAGGCCGCGTGAAACTCTCCATCTGCTCCACCGACGGCAAAACACTAATCTTGAAGATAGCCGAGCCGGGAGAGGTGTTGGGGCTGAGCGCCACGGTGAGTGGCAAGCCCTACGAACTGACGGCAGAAACCGTGGATCCGTGCCAGGTCAACTTCGTGAAACGCGAAGAGTTCCTGCGCTTCCTCAAGGAGCACAGCGAGGCCTGCCTGCGGGTCGCCGAACAACTGAGCGACAAGTACAACTCGGCCTGCCGCGAGATCCGTTCGCTGGGATTGTCGCACTCCGCCGGCGAGAAGCTGGCGAAGCTGCTGCTGGAGTGGAGCACCAAAAACGGTGAAGCCGCCAAGATTGAGCCACGTTTAAAGCTGGCGCTCACGCACGAAGAGATCGCGCAAATGATCGGCACGTCGCGGGAAACTGTGACCCGCCTGTTCGCGGACCTGAAGAAACGGCAGATCGTACAAGCCAAAGGCTCGACCCTGCTGATCCGCAACAAGGCGGCACTAAAAGCCATGGCCATCACGCAATAGTCTGGCGGATGGAGAACCACCCTCTATCTGTCCGTGGAACTGTGTCTGCTTTTAACCACGGGCTACCCTGCATTAGCGCCTGCCAAAGTGGGCCATTTCGGTCCCTTCTGTGAATGAGGTCACGAAAACCGGTGACTGCAGTCACTGCACAGAACCGCGGAGAGCAGTATTCCTGCTATATGGAGCATACGATTCAGTCAAGTTGCGTGACTTGCGATTTCCGTCCCAATCGCCTTTTTTGCGACATGCCCGCGGAGTCGTTGAAGGCCTTCGACGAGATTAAGTCGCTCGGTTCCTACCCTAGAAGCACGATCCTGTTCGCCGAGGGGCGGCCGGTTCGCGGCATATACCTGCTGTGCGATGGGCGCGCCAAGCTTTCCATCTGTTCCGACACCGGAAAGCGGCTGACCTTGCGAGTCGCCGGCCCGGGAGAGGTCCTGGGACTGGGCGCAACCCTGTCCAATACGCCTTACGAGATCACGGCGGAGTTGTTGGACAACTCACAAGTGGTCTTTGTACGGCGAAAAGATCTGATGAAGTTTCTGCGGGAACACCGCGAGGTGTGCATGGAGGTCGTACGCATGCTCAGCCAGGACCTGCACGGCGCCTATGAGCGAGTTCGCAGTATCGGCATGATACGCACGCGCCACGCACGCATAATGTTTCACCCGCGCGCTATGGTGGTGTGAGCGGCAAAGCAACTTAGAGAGTCTCTGAACCCGTCAATGTCCGGCAGAGCCGGCCTTCAGAACGGCGTCTAAGCTGTTGTAGATACTGCGGCCCGGCGAACACCGAACCCTGGGCGCTTCAGGGTTTTCCCTGGCGCATCTACCGTTGTTGCATTGCGGCCGTTGGTTCTCCCCGGAAGGCAGGGTCCGCCCAATTCAGCTGGCGCTCCAGCGTCAGCTGCGATACTGGGGCCATCCCACGAGCGTCACCTCTCCGCCTCCGGCTCGCCGCGTTAGCTCCATCTCCGCTCACACCTCCAACCCCCTGTATGTGACCCGCGTCACAGACTTGTTAGTACGCCCATCACAGCCCCTCTCGACGTCGGCGACCTATCGTGGACAGTACCGATTGCTAAGTTCATAACGACCGCACATCTAGTCCGGTCTTGGGGGAAGAAGACGTGAAACCAACTGAATTCTCTGCTTTGCCGGCCGCCACTGTTCCTACCGATTCATCGACGGCCCGCGAAGCCTCACCGCAGACTTCGCTTAAGGACGAGGCCGGTGCTGCAGGCAAGATGGCGAGAGAGAAAGTGACACTTGACGGCAACGAAGCAGTCGCTTATGTGGCTTACCATGTCAGCGAAGTCGCCGCCATCTATCCCATCACCCCTTCGTCGCCCATGGGCGAGTCGTCCGACGCCTGGTCGTCGCTGGGGCAGAAGAACATCTGGGGCACAATCCCCAACGTCGTCGAGATGCAAAGCGAAGGCGGCGCTGCAGGTGCACTGCATGGCGCCTTGCAGGCCGGAGCGCTGGCCACCACCTTCACTTCGTCGCAGGGCCTGCTGCTGATGATTCCCAACATGTACAAGATCGCCGGCGAGCTGACACCGGCCGTCATTCACGTGGCGGCGCGCGCCATTGCCGCCCAGGCGCTGTCCATTTTTGGCGATCATCAGGACGCCATGTCCGTCCGCGCCACCGGGTTCGCGCTGCTATCGTCAAACTCCGTGCAAGAAGCCATGGACCTGGCCCTGATCGCTCACGCGGCCACGCTGGAGTCGCGCATTCCCTTCCTGCATTTCTTTGATGGTTTTCGTACTTCGCACGAAGTTGCCAAGATTGAACAGCTCAGTCTCGACGATATGCGGGCCATGATCGACAACGATCTGGTGCGCGCCCACCGCGCTCGCGCCCTCTCGCCCGATCATCCCGTGCTCCGCGGCTCGGCCCAAAATCCTGACGTTTACTTCCAAGGCCGCGAAGCGGTGAACCCCTATTACCTGGCCTGTCCTACCATCGTGCAGAATACGATGGACAAGTTCGCTCAGATCGTGGGCCGCGAATATCGGCTGTTCCAATACGAAGGCGCACCCGACGCCGAAACCGTCATCATCGTCATGGGATCGGGCGCCGAAGCCGTTCACGAAACGGTTGACTACCTCACGGCGCAAGGCAAGAAAGTCGGCATGTTGAAGGTCCGTCTCATGCGTCCCTTCTCGCTCGAACATTTCCTGCAAGCGCTGCCCCGCACCGTCAAGAGCATTGCCGTTCTCGATCGCACCAAAGAGCCCGGGGCCATCGGCGAGCCGCTCTATCAGGACGTCATCATCGCGTTGACCGAGGGCTTTACTGCCGGCAAAGCTCCCATGGCGGCATTCCCCAAAGTAATCGGCGGACGCTATGGTCTCTCCTCGAAAGAATTCACGCCCGCGATGGTCAATCGCATCTACGAGGAGCTAACCAAGCCCACTCCGCAGAACCATTTCACCATCGGCATCAACGACGATATTACCCACACTAGTCTGAACTATGATCCGGCATTCTCGACCGAAGCTGCCGAGACCGTTCGCGCCATGTTTTACGGACTGGGCGCCGACGGCACGGTGGGTGCAAATAAGAACACCATCAAGATCATCGGCGAAGAGACTGAACTCAACGTGCAGGGCTACTTCGTCTACGATTCGAAGAAGTCAGGTGCGGTGACGACCTCGCATTTACGCTTCAGCAAAAAGCCGATCCGCTCCACCTATCTCATTTCGCGCGCTAATTTCGTGGCCTGCCATCAGTTCAGCTTCATGGAGCGGCTTGACGTTCTGAAGCCCGCCGATACCGGCGCGGTATTTCTACTTAACACTCCTTTCGGTCCCGACGAGGTGTGGGACAATCTGCCGCGTTCGGCACAAGAAACCATCATCAAGAAGAAGCTGCGCTTTTACGTGATTGATGGGGTGAATGTGGCCCGCGCGGCGGGAATGGGCGGGCGCATCAATACCGTGATGCAAACCTGCTTCTTCGCCATCAGCGGCGTGTTGCCGCGCGAGGATGCCATCGCCGCCATCAAACATTCCATCGAGAAGACCTACGGCAAGCGCGGCGAGTCGGTTGTCCGCAAGAACTTCGCCGCGGTCGATTCCGCGCTGCAGAACCTGCACGAAGTCAAGGTTCCGCAAACCATTACCTCGAAGTTCGAGGTCCGTCCCGCGGTCCCCGCCAACGCTCCCGAATTCGTACGCAACGTGGAAGCGCTCATGATCACCGGAGACGGCGATCAGATCCCGGTCAGCGCGATGCCAATCGACGGCACTTTTCCCACGGGTACCACAAAGTGGGAGAAACGCAACATCGCCCTGGAAATTCCGGTGTGGGATGAAGAACTTTGCATCCAGTGCGGCAAGTGCGTCATGGTTTGTCCGCACGCCGTCATCCGGGCCAAGGTTTACGATCCCGCGGCCATCAACCATACCCCCGAGGGCTTCCAAACCGCAATTCCCAAGTGGCGCGAGTTCTCCGAGTTGAAGTACACGCTGCAGGTTGCTCCCGAAGACTGCACGGGTTGCGGACTGTGCGTGGCCATCTGCCCGGCCAAGAGCAAGAGCGAATCCAAGCATCGCGCCATCAACATGCAGTCCCAGCCTGCACTGCGCGAGCGGTACAACGAGTACTGGGACTACTTCCTCTCGATTCCCGAGCTGTCGCGCGAGAAACTCTCGCACGGCCAGGTGAAAGACGCGCAACTGCTGGAGCCGCTCTTCGAGTTCTCCGGCGCCTGCTCCGGTTGCGGCGAAACGCCCTACATTTCCACCATGACCCGCCTATTCGGCGATCGCGCATTGATCGCCAACGCAACCGGCTGCTCTTCGATTTACGGCGGCAACCTGCCCACCACGCCGTACACCGTGAACTCCGAAGGCCGCGGCCCGGCCTGGTCGAACTCGCTGTTCGAAGACAACGCCGAGTTCGGCATGGGCATGCGGCTGGCAGTGGACAAGCAGAACCAATATGCCAAAGAACTGGTCGAGCGGCTGGCGTCAAGTGTCGGAGACGAACTCGCCGTCGGCTTGCTGAGCGCAGACCAGTCAACCGAGGAAACCATCATCGCCCAGCGCCAGCGGGTGAAGGCGCTGAAAGAAAAGCTGGCGGGAAACCAGTCTCCGGCCGCTCGCGACCTGCTGGCAGTTGCCGACGAGTTGGTGAAGAAGAGCGTGTGGATCATCGGCGGCGACGGCTGGGGCTACGACATTGGCTACGGCGGCCTCGATCACGTGCTCGCCTCCACCGTCAACGTCAACATCCTGCTGCTCGACACCGAAGTGTATTCCAATACCGGTGGTCAGATGTCGAAGGCCACGCCGCTGGGCGCGGTGGCCAAGTTTGCCGCCGGCGGCAAGCGCACTCCGAAGAAGGACATCGCCATGATGGCCATCAACTATGGCCGCGCTTACGTCGCCCACATCGCCATGGGCGGCAGCGATGCGCAGACCATGAAGGCCTTCCTGGAAGCCGAAGCCTACGACGGGCCGTCACTCATCATCGCCTACAGCCACTGCATCGCGCATGGCTACGACATGGTGTACGGCATTGAGCAGCAGAAGGCCGCGGTCAACTCCGGCCACTGGCCGTTGTTCCGCTACAATCCCACGCTCGCCAAAGAAGGCAAGAACCCGTTCCTGCTCGATTCGCGCGCGCCCAGCATTCCGTTGGAGAAGTACATCTACAACGAGGCACGCTACACCATGCTGGTCAACAGCAATCCTGATGAGGCCAAGAAACTGTTGCAAGAAGCGCAGGAAAATGTCAATGAGCGCTGGAAGCTCTACCAGCACATGGCCGCGATGAACTTCGAAAAGGCGTAAGAGAACCGCGAGGAGAAATCATGATCGACCTTTCCACTAATTATCTCGGACTAAAGCTGAAGAACCCGGTCGTGGTATCGGCCTCACCGCTGACGGAGAAGCTGGAGAACTTCGCCCGCCTCGAAGATGCCGGCGCCTCCGCCATCGTCATGTATTCGCTCATGGAAGAACAGATCGAGGCCGAGAGCGAGAACATCGACAATGCGCTGGAATATGGGACCAACAGCTATGCCGAGTCCACCTCTTACCTGCCCGACATGCAGAAGTACCACATCGGCCCTGATCGCTATCTGGAGCTGCTGCGCAAGGGAAAAGCTTCGGTGAGCATTCCCGTCATCGCTAGCCTTAACGGCCGCTCGCCCGGGGGATGGGTGCGCTACTCGGAATACATGGAGCTGGCCGGCGCCGACGCGCTCGAACTGAACATTTTTGACATTCCTACCGATCCGTCACTGACCGCGGCCGATCTGGAAAACCGGTACTGCGATCTGGTACGCGCCATCCGCAAGAGCGTGCACATCCCCGTCGCGGTAAAGCTGGGACCGTATTTCACTTCATGCGCCAACTTTGTCAAGCGCCTGTCCGAAGCCGGCGCCGACGGTGTCGTCATCTTCAATCGCTTTTATCAGCCCGACTTCGACCTGGAAGAGCTGGAGGTGGTACCGAACCTGGTTCTGAGCAGCCCACATGAGTTGCGGCTCCGCTTGCACTGGGCCGCTATTCTCTACCACCAGGTCGAGACTTATATCGCCATCACCGGCGGCGTTCACGATTCCAGCGATGTGCTGAAGTGCATGATGGCCGGCGCGCACGTCACCATGATGACCTCCGCACTGCTGAAGTACGGCATCGAGCACATTGGGGTGGTGCTGGCCGGAATGGAAAGCTGGATGCAAGAGCACGAGTACGTTTCGGTACGACAGATGCGCGGCAGCATGAGCTTGGTGAACGTGGAGAACCCGGCGGCGTTTCTCCGCGGCAACTACATCAAGATGCTCGGCTCCTATACTTGGCGCGAGCCGGGTACGGCGCTAACGACTTTTTAGCTTTTCCTCCGCAATGACTCCGGGGCCGACTTTCTAGCGGAAGCCGGCCCCGGTTATCGTTATACATCGTATCTACACCCATCTTGATTACTGCAGCCCCAACCGAGGAGCCTCACTGCCCCTTCATCTTGTCCTTCACCGTCTTGGCCAGCTTTTCGATCTGTTCGGCTTTCTTGATCACCTCAAGTGACAGCGTATTCTCATTGCTCTGTTCGACGGATTGCTGGAGTTCCGTGGCCAGTTGCAGCAGCTTCTCCGTGTCCTTCTTGATTTCCTGCTGACGCTGAAGATTTACCTTCTTGACCATCGCTTTGTGCTGCTGCACCTCCCACGGGTCCTCTGTGGGACTGGTCTGCGGCGGCACGCCGGGAAGTGGTGGTGACGGTTGGCTGGCTTGGGCCGCACCATACCTTCCCAACGAAAGCAACAGTGCCGCAGTGAGCAGAAACTTACTCCAGCCGAGAGCGCGATGTATTTTGGGTGTCATAAGAGCACTGTGATTATATTCTGCGAAGGCTGAGACTGGTCCTGCGCAACTCGCCCGCAAAACGCGCATTCTGCATCGGCCCCGATGCTGCATCTTTGTCCACGGCGCTTAGCTGTTTCGCCGTACAAGTTCCGCACGCCATCGGCCCCGCAAGCTGGACTGATTCTTCTCCGCGTGGCAAGAGCGCCGCGAAAATCACTAATTACTACCAATGGTAGTACGTAAAGCGGCGGAGTAGCCTTGGGTGTCAAAAACCAAGCACCGTGGGTGAACATTAGTTGTTACCAGCAGTTCGCAGCAGGCCTGGAGGAATCAAGCGATGCAGTCAGTCTTCATCAGAATGTCCCGTCCAATTCACATCGTCTTCTTTACCGTAGGTGCTGTTCTGCTTTTCGTCTTCCCGACCATTCTGCGTGCGCAGAATTCCACCAGCACACTGCGAGGTGTGGTGCAAGACCCAAGCGGCGGGCGAGTGGTGGGTGCCCGGGTCGTCGTCCGGTTAACCGGGTCCTCCATCGCGCGCGAGGCAACGGCAAACGATCGCGGAGAATTTCGCATTGATGGCCTTCTGCCCGGTCCCTATGAGGTAGCCGTTACGGCCAAAGGTTTCGCGGACGCCACGGCCGACGTAGACACCGCAGTCAGTGTGGTGCGCGACATCAGCATTACGCTGAAACTCGCAGGCGGGCATGAAACGGTGAATGTGCAGGGGCAGTCTTCCGGGATTACGACCGAAACGCTGGATACGTCGAGCGCCGTGCGTGGCGGCGTAGTTGACAGCAAGGACCTCGAAGCGTTTCCGCTCCCGGCACGCAGCTTTGCCAATATCGCTTATCTCGTACCGGGAACTGAGCCGGTCGAGCCATCCGACCCTACCAAAGCGCGCATAACCGCCGTCTCCACCGGCGGAAGCTCCGGCTTGAACAACGAACTGTCGGTTGACGGTGCCGACAACTCCGACGACTGGATCGGCGGTTTTCTGCAAAATTTCTCGCCCGATGGCCTTCAGGAATTTGCCGTACGCACCTCGAATGAAGAAGCGGATACCGGGTGGACGACTGCCGGGTCCGTCGTGATCACCACCAAGCACGGCACCAACGATTGGCACGGCGACTTAGCTGTTTACGAGCGCGCGGCAGCGCTAAACGCCCGTTTCCCAATTGAGAATCCCGCGCAAACATGCACTAACGGTGTTTGCGTGAACAATCCCAAGCAACCGTTCTCACGCCAGAACTACGTTGCGACCATTGGCGGTCCCATCGTAAAAAACAAGGTGTGGTTCTTCACCTCATTCGAGACCGTGCAGGAGGATGCGAGCGTCGCCTATAGCCCCGCCAGCATGTCGCAATTTAACGCGCTCGCGCAATTGGCGGCACAGGGATTGATCAGCGGCGCTCCTTCGATCCCCACCCCCGCCTTTGTTCCGATTCCCTTTCGCGACTATATGGGTACGGTGCGCTTTGACTGGTCGCAATCGTCAAAATCGAGTTGGTTCCTGCGTACATCGGAAGACAGCTACGTCACGAACAACAACCTGGTGGAGCAGGGCACATTGCCGTCAACTGGTTTGCTTACGCACAACAATTACTGGAATGTGGCGCTCAGCAATACCTATACTTTCAACACAGACACGGTTGGCACCCTGGTCCTCGATGCCAGCTTATTGCATCTCACGCAGACCCGGAACTCAAATCTGGGCTTCGCGTTGGCCTTCCCCTTCAGTTCCACAGCGCTGACCATCTCCGGTTTTGAAACCTTTGGCGACAACCAATTCGCTACTCCTATTACTTTTTTTCCCGACCTGCGCAATCAGCAGAAATACCAGTTCCGCTACGACCTGAGCCACATTGTGGGTACCCACGCGCTCAGGTTCGGAGTCGACTTTATTCATGAACCGGTACTGAGCGGGGCGTTTCCTGGCACAGCCGAGACCCTTGCCAGCTACGTCAATAACCCAACCTATTACATACAGAACCCCGGCGTGTTCGGAACCTTCAACCCACAGTGTGTGAACTTCACCGCTTCGGACGGCTCAACTTGCAATTACACTCCTGCCGGCGACGGCAGCTTTTCGCAGAATATTCAGCGTCTCGCGCTGTACGCCGAGGACTCCTGGCGAGTCACGCCCAAACTCACGGTCAACTACGGCTTGCGTTGGCAGTCGACTTGGGGGCTATTCACTGCTTCGGGCCGAAGTGAGGCGGATAACGCCGCGTACATAACCATGCAGGCATTGCAGATTCCGGTTGTGCCCAGCCTGCCGCACGATGACCACCACCAGTTCGCGCCGCGCCTGGGTTTCGCTTACTCTCTCGGCAACAGCGGGACCACTGTACTTCGCGCCGGCTTCGGCATGTACTACGACGATCTGGCACAGAACGGATGGGCGACTGCGTTCCAGGGTGTCAACGGCTCGAACTACACCACCGGACCGTGCAGCCTTACTGGAGGCCCGGGCACTTATGCGCTGGTCGGCTCCGGCTGCCTGACTGGCGGCAGCGGGGTCACGGGAAATGTGATTGGGTCCCCTTACAAAACGCCCTACGCCATTCATATTACCGGCGGCGTGCAGCACGCTTTCAACGATCAATGGCTGATGAGCGCCGATTATGTATACGAGGACGGCGTTCATGGATACCGCGCTTTCCCCTATACCAGCGGCACCAACTTAACCACTCCACTCATTCCCACCTCAGACCCAAACTATGCTGCGGACCAGATGAATGTGGTGCCCAACGTCAATGTGTTCCAGTCTGACAACCGTTCCAAGTACAACGCGCTGATGCTGCATGTGGCAGGGAATATGCGCCGCTTCAGCGTGGTCGCCAACTACACGCTTTCCCGGGCCGACACCTGGGGTTGCCTGCTAGGCGAACTGTTTGACTATGTCGATGGCGTTTGCCAACAGGCGAACGGGCAGTTGAATGCTTTCGGCCCCGGAGATTACGGACCCTCTGGCGAAAACGTTACCAGCCGCTTCATGCTGGCCTTCACGGTGCACGTTCCCGGCGGATTCGAAGTGAGCAGCATCAATCAGTTCGAGAGCGCCCGCCCCATCACCATCACCAATGCTGACAACACCGGCCGCATCTATGTAAACGGAGTGTACACAAGCCTAGACGAATTCCGCGGCACGCCTTATATCCAGTCAGACCTGCGCGTCACGCGTCCTTTCAAACCCAACGAGCGTTGGACTATCCTGCCATTCGTCGAGTTCTTCAATCTTTTCAACCGTAATAATCCCGGGGCGAACTATGCGGTCAATGTCGTCCAGCTTCCGGTTCCGGCGGCTCAGATGGTGCCCAATCCAGTGACAGGTATCACCAATGTCACCAGTGTTTGCACCAACCCAAGCTGCACCACAACCACGCCCATCACCAGCCTGAACCAGCTTGAGATACCCGAGGGCGCTTTAGGTGACTTCTTCGGGCCGGGAACGACGGTGGGCATTCCATTCGCGGCCCAGCTCGGCGTACGGGTCACCTTCTGAGTCCGTACCCTATCGCCACGCAGCAAAAAGCCGACCCGCAAAGGTCGGCTTTCCCTTCTGTGGCCGAGAACTACTTCTTGAGACTCACAACATAGGTGGAAATAGTGGTGACTTGATCTGGCGTCAAACTCGCTATGCCTTTGGTGTGCGGCGCTTTCTTGCCGGCGGCGCCATTAGTAAGTAAAGCGGCTATCTGCTGCTGGTTTAAGGACGTCGTCTGCAAGGAAGGACCGATCTTGCCTTGCCCCGCCGCCCCGTGGCATCCGGCGCACTTGGTTCCGTAGAGCGCAGCCCCATCCTGTGCCCAGGCCAAACTTGAGAGCACCGTGCAAGCCGCCAAAATCATGATGTAGCGCTTCATGTAAAGAGATCTCCTTATTCGCGAAATGACGACCTTGAACCGCAAACCGCCTCATGGTCGCGTCAGTCAAACTACTTGGCACTACAACTTCTGTGTGAGTATGACCCTATTTCTCACATTCGTTGCCATTGTAGAGCGGCTGGGACAATTTGCAAACGAATTCCTGTGTGGCAACCGGATTCGGGCATCAAATGCGACGCCCACACCATCATTCAATCGTCTGCAGCCGACTGCGCTGATAGAAGAACGAGACCGCCAGCAGGATTGCGCCGAGCACGATAAACGCGGTGATGCGATAGCCGCGTTGCAGTGTGCCGATGTCGAATAGGAAAACTTTGATCACGGTCAGGGCCAGCAGCACAATCGCCTGCCAACGCAGGAATGCCGACCGCTTCCAGAAGCCAATCAGCATCAAGGCGCTGCCATAAGCCATCCACCCTGCGGAGTAGGTAAATGCTCGCACCGTGGCGATGCTCAGCCGTTCGGTCTCGGAATAGGCCGAGATAAATTGCGGCTGGAAATAGGCGACGATTTCGAAATGCAACGCGAGCAACGCCAGCAGGTTGATGCCGATGATGGCTGCCGCCGACCATTGACGATTGCCGTCGCCGCCTTCTTTGGCTGAGTAGTAGGCCAGCAGGGCGAGCGCGCCGATCGCCGTCAGGTACAACCCACAGCGAGCATTGATAAGCAGAGGGCCGCGATCGAAAGAGTCGACTGCCATCAGCCGCACAACTCCCAGTACAAACGCACACGCTCCCAGCACTCGCAGCAGCAAGCTTTGGCTGCGGTGCGCCGCCCAGAACAGCGCTCCAGCCTCGACGATCCAGCCCAGAGTATTCCAATGTCCTCCCAGTTTCAGAGGAATGGCAATGGTTAGAAAGCCGACTCCCAAGGCCAGATACAGCGGACCGTAAACAGCGCCGGCGACTTGGTTGCGCCGCTGCAGCAGGCGCGTTAGCAGGAAGAAAAAAGCCGCAATTGCGACCGCCAGCCATGCCAACTCGAAGCGGTAATGGTCGACTAGAATCAGATAGCTGGTAGCAAAATAGAAACTTGCATTGAGCAGCGCCAATGCGATCATGGCGTTCGGACGCGGCTTTACGTCGGCCGGCCCTCGGCCTGGAAATGGCGCCGCGGCATACAGCAGGAAGAAGAAAGTCGCGAAGGCCAGAGTCGTGGCCAGTTGCGGCTCGGTATAATAACTGGAGGCCCACGCGCCAAAAAGCAAGCTGGTGCCGATGAAGCTGCCGAGCAACAAGCGCCTCCAGCCTTTGATCGCCACTACCCAAACAGTTCCCAAGTCGAGCAGCGCCAGATAGCAAAACAGCGCCACTTCATGATTCTGGTGGGTGGAAACCAGCACGGGCGTGAGAAATCCGCCGAGTAGCGCCAGGGCCGCCAGCAACTCTGCGTTCTGCCGCAAAGAGAGTACGGCTGAGGTCACGGTGACGAGCACCATTGCGCAGAAGGCAATCGGATCTGAAATAAGGTGGTAAAACTGGGACGCTGCCCACAGCGACAGGTAGAGAGCACCGATCCCGATGGCTTTCAGCGAAAACGCGAAGCCGGGAAATCCTTTGCGGCGGAAGCGTTCGCTCCAGAAGAGAAGCGCAACGCCGGCGAGGATTCCGATCGCGACCTGGATCGCAGGCCCAATCCAGTTGTTGTCGAACGCCAGCTTCAGAAAATACGAGAGTCCCACCAACACGGCCACGATGCCGACACGGTTCAACCACTGGCCACCAATGCGGGATTCGAGTGAAGCATCGAGCTGGGGGCGGCCAGACTTAGTCGCCGCGCCTAACTGCACTGTCTCCGACGGCGCGGGGGTAGTTTCTCCCGCCGAAGACACGCTAGGTTGGGCGATGACCGGCGCTGAGAACAATGTTCCTCTGACCGATTCAGCCTGGGGCTCGACCGCCGGCTGCGCTGCAACAGCCGCTTCCCCAGGATGAGCACTCAGCAGTCCTTCGAGCAGGTATACGCGACGAGTGAGTTCCGCCACTTGCTCGCGCAGGCGTTCCAACTCTTCGGAATGGTGGGGACCGGTCACGCGGAATCGGCTGGCAAGCGCTTACAATACGCGAAAGTCAAATCGCAAGCAAAAACCAAGCACCAGTTGAGCTGCGGAACATTTCATAGCCGACCAACGGAGGAACCGCAGCTCGCTCGGGATGGCAACGTAGGGGAGGAGACGAGAATGAAGTTTCATACCGAATATCTCACGTTTAATACCAGGAAACATCGGGAGTACATTCACATCACGCCGCAGGTGGAGGAGGCGCTGCACAAGAGCGGCATTCAGGAGGGCATGATACTGGTTTCCGCCATGCACATCACGGCGGGCGTCTACGTGAACGACAACGAAAGCGGGCTGATCCACGACATCGACAAGTGGTTGGAGGAGATGGCGCCGTTTCGCGAGGACTACGAGCATCACCAGACCGGCGAAAGCAATGGCGACTCGCACCTGAAGTCGATGCTGGTGCACCATGAAGTTATCGTGCCGGTAACGGGCGGAAAGCTTGATCTCGGGCCATGGCAGCGTGTCTTTTATGCGGAGTTCGACGGCCAGCGAAAGAAGCGGCTGATCATTAAGGTGATGGGGCAGTGAGGAAGTAACTAGCAACTAGCAATTCGCGGGGCTAAGAATCCGCGCAAGATGTTTCCGCCAGGAGAGCTAGCCCGCTTTATTCGTGAAGGCGCTGAGAGTGGTTTGTGGGGCGACCAGATTACGCCGAACATAATGGCGTGGGGATGATTTTGGTTGTCTGATGGTGCTGGCTGACTGGTGGGCGTGTAGAAGT
>Ga0182016_10002836_pt1 | contig 20038 bp, 16 predicted proteins | sample 712S2MmetaG_FD_120491 | JGI IMG/M metagenome (GOLD analysis project Ga0182016, IMG submission 120491) | Permafrost microbial communities from Stordalen Mire, Sweden - 712S2M metaG | ecosystem: Environmental > Terrestrial > Soil > Wetlands > Permafrost | place: Sweden: Stordalen | collected... | reverse complement strand
CGATCCACCGCCCGCTGGCCAAGGTGCCGGAGAACGCCCTCAAGTTCGTCGTCGGCGTGATGCTCTCGGCGCTTGGGACGTTCTGGGCGTCCGAAGGGCTCGGCATGGCGTGGCCCGGCGGCGACGCCGCGGTCCTGCTCCTCATTGCCGCATACGCGTGCGCGACGGCGCTCGCCGTCGCCGGCGCGCGAGCCGCACGCCGCGGAGCAACGGCCCCATGAAGGCGGTCCGCTCCGTTGCCGGCGAGATCCTCGGGCTGTTCGTCGACGATTGGCCGCCGACGCTGGTCACCATCGCGTGGCTCGGCGCGGGGCCTTATCTGCTGCGCGCGGCCCCACTCGCGGACGCGGTGCGCGCGCTCCTCTTCTTCTGCGGATTTGCGGCGATTCTGATCGGCAGCGTCGCAGCGTCGGCGCGCCGCCGCCGCGGCTGACGAGCGTGCCGCATCTGCGCCGCGGCCTCGCGTGGCTCGCGGCATGCGCGCTCGTCGCGTTCATCGCCGTCCCGATCGTCGCCCTTGCGATCCGCACGAACCCGGCGACCTTCGTGGCAGCGATCGCAACCCCGCAGGCGCTGCAAGCGCTGCGGCTGAGCGCATGCACGACGGCCGTCACGCTCGGCGCGGCGATCGCGCTCGGTACGCCGCTGGCGTATCTGCTCGCGAGATCGGAGTCGCGTTTTCGGCGCCTGCTCGACGCGATCGTCGATCTGCCGATCGTCCTGCCGCCCGCCGTGGCGGGCGTCGCACTCCTGGTCGCATTCGGACGGCGGGGTCTGCTCGGCCCCGCGCTCGATGCGGCGGGCATCCACCTGTCGTTTACGACGGCGGCCGTCGTCATGGCGCAGCTCTTCGTGTCGGTGCCGTTTTACGTGCGGGCGGCGCGCAACGGTTTTCTCTCGGTCGACCGAACGCTCGAGGAGGCCTCCGAGACGCTGGGATACGGAGCCGTTGGAACCTTCATGCGCATTACCGTTCCGCTGGCAATGCCGAGCCTGATCGGCGGGGCCATGCTGACCTGGGCGCGCGCTCTCGGCGAGTTCGGCGCGACGATCATGTTTGCGGGAAACCTGCCGGGCGTTTCCCAGACGGTGCCGCTGGCCGTCTATCTCAATCTGGAAGGCGGCGATATCGCTACGGCTACGTCGCTCTCGCTCGTCCTCGTCGCGGCCAGCGTCGCCGTGCTGGCGGTCGTACGGCTTGCAGAACGATAGCCTCGACGTCGCCATCGTCAAGCGCGTGCGCGCCTTCGAACTGCGCGTCGATGCGTCGTTCGCACCCGGCATCACCCTCGTGGCCGGGCCGAGCGGTGCGGGCAAGACCACGCTGCTGCGAACGATCGCGGGGACGCTACGCGCGGACGCGGGCTCGATCCGGTTGGCCGGCACGTTGCTCGCCGACGCTCCGAACGTCCACGTCGAACCGAAGGCGCGCGACCTCGGTCTCGTGTTTCAGGACTACGCGCTCTTCCCGCATCTCGACGTCGCCGCCAACGTCGCGTATGGGCTGGCGGCGCGCCGCGTGCCGCGCGTCGAACGCGACGGCAAGGTCGCGGCGGTGCTCGAGCGCCTGGGGATCGCGGACTTCGCGACGCGGCGTCCCGCGACGCTGTCCGCGGGAGAGCGGCAACGCGTGGCGCTTGCCCGCGCGCTCGTCATCGAGCCGCGAGCGTTGCTGCTCGACGAACCACTCGCCGCGTTGGACGTCCTAACGCGGGCACGCGTGCGCTCCGAGTTGGCAGAACTGCTCGCAACGCTCCGCATCCCAACCGTCCTGGTCTCACACGACCCGGCCGACGCGGTCTGCTTCCCCGACCGCGTGCTGGTATTGGAGGGCGGCACCGTAGCGGCTCAGGCGAGCCTCGGTTCGCTCGATCCGAGCACGTCCGCCTTCGTCGCAGCCTTCCTGGGTGCCGCTGCGACCGCCCTACGTCCTTGATATTGCATTAGAAAGGCTGCCCGTGGTGCGGGAGCCGCGCGGGCGACCGCGTAACGCCACAGCGTGAAGGCTCCGCTCGCCAAAGCACTCCTGTTTTTCGTCGCGCTCGCCTCGGCCGGCTGCGCCGCCGACCGCAGTGCAGCGCTCCCGTCGTACCCGTCGACGCTGCTGCCATACAATCAAAACGCCGGCACGCGTATCATGGGCAGTCGTCAGGCGACGGGCAAGATCCAGCACGTGGTGATCATCGTGCAAGAGAACCGGTCGTTCGATAACCTGTTCCAGGGATTTCCGGGCGCGGACACCGCTTCGTCCGGTCAGAACTCCAAGGGACAGACGATCAAACTGCGGCCGGTGAAACTCGAGGATCAGTACGTCATCGATCACTCCGCCGCCGCGATGTTCGCAGCGTGCAACGGACCGCCGAGTACGCCGGGACAGAACTGCCAGAACAACGGCTTCGACCTCGAATCGGCGTTCGGCGGCCCGCCGGACCCGGAGTACGTCTACGTTCCGCACGACGAGTCCAAACCGTACTTCGACCTGGCCAAGGAGTTCGTGCTCGCCGACCGGATGTTCCAGTCGCATCTGGACGAGAGCTTCGTGTCGCACCAATACATCATCGCCGGCCAGGCCCACGGCTCCGTCGACCTCCCCGACGGCATCTGGGGCTGCGACGGCGGTCAGTACGACCAGGTGCAGACGATCTCGGCGACCCGTAGCTACGGCCCATCGCAGCGCGCGTGCTTCGACTATCGCACGCTGGGCGACGAACTCGACAAGCACGGCCTCTCCTGGCACTTCTACTCGAGCACCGTCAACGGCGACGGCGGCGAGTGGTCCGGCTATCAGGCGATCAAGCACATCCGCGACGGCAAGGACTGGAGTGCGGACGTCATCAACCCGCAGACCCAGTTCTTCACGGATCTGTCGAACGGTTACCTCGCGAACGTCACCTGGATCACGCCGGTCTGCGTGACCTCCGACCACGTCAACTGCGGCGGCAACGAAGGCCCGTCGTGGGTGACGTCGCTCGTGAACGCCGTCGGCGAGAGCCAGTTCTGGGACACGACCGCGGTGTTCGTCATGTGGGACGATTGGGGCGGCCTCTACGATCACGTTCCTCCGCCCTACGAGGACTACGACGGCCTCGGCTTCCGCGTACCCCTGATCGTGATCTCTCCGTACGCGAAGAAAGGCTACGTCTCGCACGTGCAGTACGAGCACGGCAGCATCCTCAAGTTTGCCGAGGACCAGTTCGGGCTTGGCCGCCTCGCCGCCAGCGACACGCGGGCGAACTCGCCCGAAGCGGACTGCTTCGACTTCAACCGGCCGCCGCGCAAGTATCACGCCGTCCCGACGCTCTACGGGCAGCAGTTCTTCGAGCACCTGCCGTACGACCCGCGCCCCCCGGACGACGAGTAGTCGCCGCTGCCTTTCCCCCGCTCTCCGCTCACATCTCCGGCACAGGACTGACACAGCATGACCCTGCCAACGTACCGCTCGCGCGCCTCTGCATTCGCGGCAGCCGCAACCCTAGCTGCTTTGACGGCGTGTTCGGCCGGCGGGCAAGTCACCCCGGCGCCGCCGACGCAGCTGTCGGAGCCCTCTTCGGGATCGCACGTCCCGTTCACGTTGGCCGCGCCGTTCCTAAAGCGCCACCTGTCCGGGAAGATCCAGCACGTCGTCATCATCGTTCAGGAGAATCGCTCCTTCGACGATCTCTTCAACGGCTATCCCGGGGCGAACACGGTGACGAGCGGCAAGAACTCTAAAGGACAGACGATCCAGTTGCAGCCGGTGGGCCTAGAGACGCAGTACGTCATCGATCACTCCGCCGACGCGATGTTCTCCGCGTGCAACGGCACTCGCGGCCGCAATTGCAAGATGAACGGCTTCGACAAAGAGCAGTCGTTCGGCGGCCCCGCCAACCCGGAGTACGTGTACGTGCCGCAGAGCGAGACGGGGCCGTACTTCGCGCTCGCCAACGAGTTCGTGCTAGCCGACAACAACTTCCAGTCCCATCTCGACGAGAGCTTCGTGTCGCACCAGTATCTCATTGCGGCACAGGCGGCGTCGAGCGTGAACCTGCCGCTTGGCGAGTGGGGCTGCGACGGCGGCCCGAGCGACACGATTCAGACGCTCAAACAAGACCGCACGTACGGCAGCAGCATCCAGGCATGCTACGACTACACGACGCTGGCCGACGAACTCGACAGCGCGGGATTGACCTGGCGGTTCTACACGAGCACGCTGACCGGCGACGGCGGCTACTGGTCGGCGTTCCAGGCGGTCAAGCACATCCGCGATGGGCCGGACTGGTCGCAAGACGTCATCACGCCGCAGACGCAGTTCTTCCACGACGTCAAGGGCGGCAATCTCGCCAACGTCACCTGGATCACGCCGACCTGCGAGAACTCGGACCACGTCAACTGCGGCGGGAAGACCGGCCCGCATTGGGTCGGCACGCTGGTCAACGCCATCGGCCGCAGTCAATTCTGGGACACGACCGCCGTCTTCATCGTGTGGGACGACTGGGGCGGCACGTACGACCACGTCGCGCCGCCATACGAAGACTACGACGGGAACGGCTTCCGCGTCGGGATGCTCATGATCTCGCCGTACGCGAAGCAAGGCTCCGTGACGCATACGCAGTACGAGAGCGTCAGCATTCTCAAGTTCATCGAGGACCAGTACGGGCTACCGCAGATGGCAGCGGCGGACGCGCGCGCCGCGGATCCCGCTAACGACCCCGCCGCCTTCGACTTCACGCAGCAACCGCGGAAGTACAAGAAGGTCAAGACGGACTACGATGAAGCGTTCTTCCTCAACCAGCCGTACGACGCTCGTCCGCCGGACGAGCAGTAGCGCGGCCGGCGCGCGGCCGCAACGCCACGATCGTGCCTGCGAGCAGCAGCTGCACGACGGCGCGCGTGACGAGATAGGCCGGCGGATAGAGGACGCCGAGCCGTAGCGCCGTCGCCCCGTACAGGTTGAGAATGGCCGCGGCCGCCAGCAGGAAGACCAGGGCGTCGACCACCGCGACGTAGCGTTCCGGATCGCGGCTCGCAGCCCACAGCAGGTAGGCCATCGTCATCGCGACGACGCCGATCGCCTTCAGCAGTGCGGTCACGAGGCCGGCGTCGTGCGACCACGGCGCTCCCGGCACGGTCGCGAAGACGTTCCTCGTCGCGAAGACGAGGATGAGCCCGGCCACCGCCTCGACGATCGCGATCGTCAACAGCAGGACTCGAAGGGCGCGGTGCGACTGCGGCTGGGTCATGCGGAGGGTACCTCCGCCGTTAACCTGCCGCGGCTAGGCCGGAAGGTCCTTCGGGCGATCGGCGTAGATGAGCGTCGGCTGTTCCTTGTGCTCGATGACCTCTTTGTTGATGACGCACTTCTTGACGCCTTGCAGCGACGGCAGGTCGTACATCACGTCCAGCATGACCTCCTCGAGGATCGAGCGCAGGCCGCGCGCGCCGGTCTTGCGGCTCTGGGCTTTAATGGCGATCGCGATGAGGGCTTCCTTGGTGAACGTGAGATCCACCCCGTCCATGCCCATGATCTTCTGGAACTGCCGGACGAGCGCGTTGCGCGGCTCGACCAGGATCCGTCGCAGCGCGAGTTCGTCGAGCGCGTCGAGCGTCACGACGATCGGCAGGCGGCCGATGAACTCCGGAATCAGTCCGAACCGCAGGAGGTCCTCGGGCATCAACTGCTGCAGCAGGCGGCCGACCTTCTGATCGCGCTTGGATTCGGGAATCGAGCGGAAGCCGAGCGAGTTCGACGCGACGCGCGACTCGATGATCTTCTCCAACCCGTCGAACGCGCCGCCGCAGATGAACAGCACGTTGGTCGTGTCGATCTGAATGAACTCTTGGTGCGGATGCTTGCGCCCGCCCTGCGGCGGGACGTTGGCCGTCGTGCCCTCGAGGATCTTGAGGAGCGCCTGCTGGACGCCCTCGCCGGACACGTCGCGCGTGATCGACGGGTTCTCGCTCTTGCGGGCGATCTTGTCGATCTCGTCGATGTAGACGATGCCCTTCTCCGCCCGCTTGACGTCGTAGTCCGCAGCCTGAATCAGCTTGAGCAGAATGTTCTCGACGTCTTCACCGACGTAGCCGGCCTCGGTGAGCGAGGTCGCGTCCGCCATGGCGAGCGGCACGTCGAGGATCTTCGCCAGCGTCTGGGCGAGGTACGTCTTGCCGCTGCCGGTCGGCCCGACGAGCAGAATATTCGACTTCTGCAACTCGACGTCGTCCGCCGTGCCGCCCAAGTTCACGCGCTTGTAGTGGTTGTAGACCGCGACGGCTAGCGACTTCTTCGCCCGCTCCTGACCGATGACGTACTGGTTCAGGATGTGGTTGATTTCCTTGGGCTTGGGAATGTTGCGCAGGCGCAGATTCTCGTCGACGTTCTTGTAGAGCTCTTCCTCGATGATCTCGTTACAGAGCTCGATGCACTCGTCGCAGATATAGACGCCGGGGCCCGCGATCAACTTGCGCACCTGCTCCTGCGATTTACCGCAGAAACTGCACTTCAATTGACCCTTCTCGTCTCCGAAGCGAAACACGCGTTCTCTCGCTTCAGGTGAGGGCGCTCTGCCCGGTACGCGATTCCTTGGTGAAGATCTGGTCCACTATGCCGTACTCGCGCGCCTCCTCGGACGTCATGTAGTAGTCGCGGTCGATATCCTTGAGAATCTGCTCAGTCGGCTTTTTCGTCGTCTTCTCGTAGATGCCCGCAAGCATCTGGCGCGTGGCGATGAGATCGCGGGCGGCGATCTCCACGTCGGTCGCCTGGCCACCCAACTGCGAGACCCACGGCTGGTGGATCAGGATCTTCGCGTACTGCAGGGCGAAGCGCTTACCCGGCGCCCCGCCGGTCAGCAGGATCGACCCCATCGAGGCGGCCATGCCGGCGCAGATGGTGGCCACGTCGGGCTTGACCAGTTGCATCGTATCGTAAATGGCAAGCCCCGCGGTCACGCTGCCGCCGGGGCTATTGATATACATGTCGATATCTTTATCGGCATCCTCGCGCTCCAAGAATAGGAGCTGCGCGATGACGAGGTTGGCCAGGTGGTCGTCGATCGGCCCCCCGACGAAAATGATGCGCTCCTTGAGGAGCCGCGAATAGATGTCGAACGCGCGCTCGCCGCGGGCGCTCTGCTCGACGACCATGGGGACCAGGTGACCCAACCGATTACTCCTTGTCGACCGACGGGGCCGGCGTCTCGGCCCCTCTACCCATGACTACGACGCCGGAGTCCGTGTTGCTTCAACTCTGCGCGCGTGTGACAGGAGAAACTCGATCGTCTTGCTGCGGACGATCCCGTCGACCAGGGCATCCATGTTCGTGCCGAGCGCCGCGGCGATCTGGTCCTTCGGCTGCCCGTACTGTGAACTGAGGGAAGCGAGCTCGGCGTCCACGTCCGCCTGGGTCGCCTCGATCCCCTCGGCCCGCGCGATGCGCTCCACCAAGAAGCCGGTTTTCACGCGCCGCTCGGCCTCTTCACGCATCTCGGCGCGAACGGTGGCGTCGTCCCGGCTGCTCTCCCGAAGGTAGTCCTCCCAGGCGATGCCGGCCCGCGTGACCTGGCGCTGCGCATCCTCGTACAACGTTGCCGCCTCGCGCTCCACCAGGCTCTCCGGGAGCGGGACGTCGTGCGCCGAGCGGAGTTTCTCCAACAGTTCGGCAGTCATCGCGCGCCGGGCGCGCTCCTCGTTATCGCGCTCGAGGCGTCCGCGCAGGTCCGACCGCAGCCGGTCGATGGTACCGTCGCGCAGGAAGCGCGTCGCGAATGCGTCGTCGAGCGCGGGCAGCTGCGGCTCCTTGACCTCGTGCACCGTGACGGTGAACACGGCTTTCTTGCCGGCCAGCGCAGCCTCGGGATAGCCGGCCGGGAACTCAGCCTCGACCTCTTTGGTCTCGCCCGCCTTCATCCCGAAGATGCCGGCGGCAAACCCGGGAATGAATCGATCCTCGCGGATTTCGGTCGCCTGGCCTTGCGCGCTTCCGCCGGGGAACGGCTCGCCGTCCACTGTTCCGACGAAGTCCAGCGTCGCAACGTCGCCCGCCTGAACCGGCCGGTCGACGGGGGCAAGCTCGGCCGCGCCGCGTCGCAGAGTCTCCAGGTCGCGGGCGACCTCGTCGTCCGAGACGCTCGTGTCGGGCGCGGTGACTTCGAGACCCTTGTACTCGCCGAGCGCGATCTCCGGGCGCACGGTGACCGTCGCGCGCAGGCGCAGGTCGCCGCCGGCCGCCTCTTCGGCGGGCATCAGTTCCACCTGCGGCCGCTCGACGGGCTCGAGGTCGTTCTCCGCGACGGCCTTCGCGTACGCGTCGGGAACGACGCGGTCGAGCGCGCGCTCCTCGATGCCCGCGGTGCCGTAGGCCGCCTCGAAAATCTTGCGCGGCGCCTTACCCGGCCTGAAACCGGCGATCCGCGCATTGCGCGACAGTTCGCGGTAGGCCTGGTCGCGCGCCCGCTCCAGATCTGCGGCCGGGACGACGAACTCTAGCTCGACCTGTGTCGGATCGAGTCGCTTAAGGGTGCTTTGCATCATAAAATTGTGGAGCGGAAGACGAGATTCGAACTCGCGACCCTCGCCTTGGCAAGGCGATGCTCTACCACTGAGCTACTTCCGCGCAACCGTCCAATGGGCGAGCAGAGACTCGAACTCTGATGGGTCACCCCACTGGAACCTAAATCCAGCGCGTCTACCGGTTCCGCCACACGCCCGAGCAATGCCGTCCTCATGAACTTTCGGAGTCTACCGTGTGACTCATTCCTCCGTCAAGTCCGCCCGTCTCTACCACAGCGCTCCGCCACCCACCAGGATGTACAGGATCGGCCCGATCCCCCAGAAGATGCCGACCACGATCCAGATGGTCTTTTGGAACGTCGACAAGTCCTCGCGCCCCAGCACGTTGAGGAGCATCAGCAAGAACGCGAGCGGGTGCAGGACGATCGAGAGGACGATTTCGAGGACGAGCTTCATTGTCGTGGAGTCAGGCCAGGCGCGGCCGGACTCCTGCCGGCCCGCAAGCAGGAGCGACCTGCCCCGGCCGATCCGCCGCCCGAGCCAATAGCCGAGTTCGGCCCCAGCGCTCGATATCGGTACCGAGAATCACGCCGACGCCGCCACACGCCTCGCCGTCAATGACGATCGCCAGATCGAGCGGCGGCGATTGCGCCTCGTTGCGGGCCACCCGCCAGCGCGCGTCGTCGTCCGTCTACGGTTGCGGCGTTGGCGCGCAGCGACGGCTCGTCGCCCGTGCGCCACGGCCGCAGCGTACGCGTCGGCGTTTCGATGTGCACGGACGGCATCGCAGGGCTTACTTGGCGGCGGGCGACGCGCTCGGCGAGGCGGCCGGGCTCGCGCTCGCCGCCGGCTTCGCGGCTCCCGAAGCCTCGGGATACTTCGCATCGATTGCGGTCACGATCTCGTTGGCGACGTTCGTGTACATGCCGATCTGGCCGCCGCCGAGCGGGTTGTGCGAGACGACGTCCGTGTCCTTACCCGCCTTCGGCGCCGATACGCCGGCATCGAGGGTTCCGATCGCCCAGTGGTCGACCTTCACCGTCTTGTCGGGTGCGCTCGCACCGAGAGAGCGGGCCATGGCGTCGCTCTTCTTGTAAAGGTCGAGCGCGTCGTCGCCTTGCGACTTGGTCGCAGCAACGTAGACGGCCGTCGTCGCGCAGAGGTACAGGTAGCGCTGAGCATCCTCGTCGGTATAGACCTTCGGCAAATGCATGCAGACCATGAACGATTTCGCACCGGCGATCGCGGCCTGCGCGTCCATGGCGGCCGTCGACTTGCCGGCCTGATCGGCGAACGTCCGGGCGTCCTGGCAGCGCGAGTCGATCGCGTTGTGCGCGGACATCGCGAACACCGACTCCGGCTTGAACGCGTCGGCCGCCCGCGCGGGGCCGGGCACGAGCGCCGCGACGGTAAGGACTGCGAGACACGAAAGCGCTGGGTTCTTCACGTTGGTTTCCTCGGGAAGGCTGCGGAATACGCCTGGACTTCCCTCGCCGGAACGCCGCCCCTTCGCCCGGCTGCGCAGCCATCTGCGACGCGCTGCTGTTGGCGGGAGTGTGAAGGCTCTCCGGATCGACCGTTACGCAACGCTGGACGAACTCGCGGCCGGCGAGGTCTCCGAGAGCCCGCCTGCGGACGGCGAGGTCCGTATCGAGATCGAGGCGGCCGGCGTCAACCCAAGCGACGTCGGCATCGCGCTCGGGCGATTTCCCACCGTCACGCTGCCGCGGGTCCTCGGCCGCGACTTCGCCGGGCGCGTCGTCGACGGGCCGGCAGAACTCGTCGGCGCTGCGGTCTGGGGTTCCGGCGGCGGCGAACTCGGCATCACCCGCGACGGCGCCCACGCGGAGTACCTCACGCTTCCCGCGGCGGCGGTTGCCCGGCGGCCGGCTCATCTCTCGGCCGACGGTGCCGCGGCGATGGGCGTCCCGTTCGTCACGGCCTGGAGCGCGCTGGTCGATCTCGCCGCGATCCGCTCCGGCGAGTGGGTACTCGTCGCCGGCGCGACCGGCGCGGTCGGCACGGCCGCCGTGCAACTCGCGCGCGCCCTCGGAGCGCGCGTCGTCGCCCTCGTGCGCGACGGCAGCGACACGGGCGCGCTCGAAGGCCTCGGCGTCGCGGCGATCGCGCGCTTGGAGAGCGACGACGTACCCGAAGTCGTCCGCACCGCTACCGGCGGCGCGATGGCCAACGTCGCACTCAACGGCGTCGGCGCGACGGCGTTCGCACCGCTGATGGCGTCGCTCGCACACGGCGGCCGGATGGTCGTCTACTCGATCGCGGCGGGCCGCGAGGTCGCGCTCGACCTCTTCCCCTTCTATCGCGGCGCGCACGCATTACTCGGCCTGGACTCGGCCAAGCTCGAACTGGCCGACGTCGCCCGCATCCTTGGCGACCTTGCGCCGCTCGTCGAGACGGGCGCGATCGAACCGCCGCGCATCGCCGAGCGCTACCCGCTATCGCGAGCGCGTGAGGCCTACGAGGCCGTGGCCGCCGGAGCCGGCGGAAAGGTCGTCATCGTGCCCGACCGGCTTTTCGACGGTGCGGGTTCGGGCATACTCACCGTATGAAATGCACAACTGCCGCGGCGGCACTGGCCGCCATGCTGCTCCAAGTCGGGCCCGCCCTCAGCCAAATCGATCCGAGCGACCTCGACGCACCTGGCCTGAAGCGTGGCATCCAACAGTTGAATGCGTCGGGCCAGGTGGGCGCGATCACCCTGCTCGAGCGCGGCGACTCCACGACCGTGGATCTGACCATGCACGGCGTGCCGTCCGGCAAGGTTGAAGACGCCGCGATCGTGCGCTTGCGCGACTGCACCGCAGCACGGACCGCGGTGCAGGCGTATGCGCTGGCGCCGCTACGCGACGGACGCAGTAGCACGCTGATCGCAGCCCCGATCGCCAAACTCGCCTCCGGCAACTACGGCGTCGTGATTCGCAGCCAGGTGAAACCGCAGAATCTCTTCGCCTGCGGTCAACTCTACCGGACGTGAGGGCGTCCGTGGCGTAGAGCGCGCTGGGGCTCTGCGTGCGCGGAGGCGAAGACGCCGGGGTGTCCGTCCCGACCGCTAAGGACCCCCTTGCAAGCGACGCGCTCGCGCCCGTCCAGTTACGGCTCTTCGGCAGCCTGCGCTGCAGCGCGTCGGGCGAGCCGCGCAGCCTGGCATTTCTGCCGCGGGTGGCGGCCCTGCTGACGCTGGTCGCTGCGAGCAGCCCCGAGCCGATGACCCGCGACGCGCTCGCCTTCACCCTCTGGCCCGACGATGCGGAGATCGATGCTCTGACCAAGCTGCGGCGGCACATGTACTCCGCGCGCAGGGCATTTGGAAACGGGGCGGACCCGCTGCTCGGCACGAAACTGCACGTAGCGTTCAATCGCGACGCAGTGTGGTGCGACGTGAGTGCCTTCGAAAGCGCGCGCAAGGCCGGAGACTTCGACGCCGCGGTGGCACTCTATTCCGGGCCGCTGCTGGCCGGCTCGCTCGACGACATCGTCATCGCGGAGCGCGAGCGCCTCCAGTCGCACTTCATGAGAATGGCCGACGAGTTGCTCCGGCGGGCTCGTAAGAATGGTGAAGACGACCGGGCATTCGAGTTGGCCGCGCGGATGCACGACGTCGACCCGTGGCGCGAAGACCTCGTTAGAACGCTCATGGAGTTGCGCGCCGCGAGCGGCGACCGGCCCGGAGCGTTGTCGCTCTACGATCGTTTTACAAAGCGCCTGATCGACGACATGGGGGTCGCCCCGGCGGTCGAGACCTCCGCCCTCGCCGACCGGCTGCGCGCCACACCTTCGCCCGAGCCCTCCGGCGAGCAGACGACCTCGCTCGAGTTGCCGTTTACGGGCCGCGCGCGCGAGCTCGCCGCCTTACACGCCGCTGCGAACGACGCGGCCGCCGGCTCCGGTCGGCTCGCTTTCGTCTGCGGCGAGGCCGGCATCGGGAAGAGCCGCCTGCTACACGAGTTCGGGCACGAACTTGCAGAGCGCGGCTGGCGGGTTGCGACGGGCCGCACGTCTCCGGGCGGGGAGCGTCGCGCGTTCGAGCCGCTCCTTGAGGCCGTCGGCAGTGACGGGCCTACGTCGCTCGGCCAGGGCGAATCCAGCCAGCGGCTGGTCTTCGACGCGATCGCGTCCGCGGTCGAAGCGCTCGCGGCCGAGCAGCCGCTGCTGTTGGTCTGCGAGGACGTCCACGACTGCGACGCCTCGACGCTCGACGCCCTGCTCTTCGTGGTCCGCCGGCTCCGCGCGACGGCCGCACTGGTCGTGGCCACGTATCGCTCCGACGAGATCGACCTCACTCACCCGCTCGCCGTCCGGCAGCGCGAGCTCGCGCAAGGACCGATGCCGGCGACCATCGCGCTGGATCGCCTCACTCGTAGCGACGTGCAAGATGCGATCGCCGAAGTCGCAGCCCGGCGTCCGCACGCTGCGGCGTTCGCCGAGGAGTTCTACACGCTCTCGGAGGGCGTGCCGCTCGTGCTGCAACACGTCATCGCAAACTGGATGGAGAGCGGCGAGCGCGATCCTTCGCGGGCTGCTGCCGTACTCGCCGACATCATCGATGCCAGAATCAGCAGACTCTCCGACGCGACGCGCACGCTCCTCGAGGTCGCCGCCGTCGCCGGCGACTCGTTCGACGCCGAAATCGTTCGGTCGGTCGCGGGTTTCGACACGGCAGAGACCTACCGCTGCATCGACGAACTACTCGAACGCCGGTTGTTACGAGAGAACGGAAGCCGCTCGGCTTTTCGGCTGAGCTTTTCTCACCATCTCGTACGCACCCTCGTGTACGATACGCTGCCTCCCGACGTACGCGACCGCAGGCACCGTCGCTACGGCACGATCTTTGCCGGGCTCGGTCCGGACCTCGCCGCTGACGCCGCCGGTCATCTCGACGCCGGCGGCGACCACGATCGCGCCGCGCAGTCGTTCCTGATCGCGGCCGGCCACTTTCGCCCCCGCGCGGCATACGGGCGGGCGGCCGCGCTCGCCGACCGCGGCGTGGCACTAGCGCGCGACGCAACGCTACGTTTCGACCTCTTGCTCGAGCGCGAACAGGTAGCCAACGCACAGGGCGACCGCGCGCGCCAGCGCGAGTTGCTCGCGCAGGCCGCCGCCGTGGCCGACGAAGCCGGCGAGGAGCGCCAGGCGACGCTGCTGACGGCACGTCTGCGACTGGCCCGCGCACTCGGCGATCGCGCCACGAAGCGCGAAGCGATGGCGGCACTGGCAACGCTAGCGGAGCGCTCGGCGAACGCGCGCCTTCGGGCAGGCGCCATCTTCGAGCGCGGTCGCGCGCTCTACGATGATGGTGAAACGGCCGCAGCTCGCGCCGAGTTCGAGCAAGCACTGCACCTCTTCGCGTCGATCGACGACGCGGCGGGCGCCGTGGAGACGTTGGTACGAATCGTCGAGGCGGCGGTGACGACGGGGAGTTCCGAGGAACAGCACGCGGCGTTGGAACGCTTGCGCGCGGCATCCGCGCGCTCCCACGATGCCGCCTTGCGGCGCAGGGCAGAGGAGTGCGCGTTCTCGTTAGCGCTGCGCTTTCGCGACTACGGCGAGGCCCGGCGCATCGCCGACCGGCTTCTGCCCGAACTGGCGCGCGCCGGGGACCGCGAACGACTGGCGTACGTCCATTCGCGCCTCGGCATCGTCCTGGCCAATTCCGCTCAGTGGTCGCAGGCGCGAGCGCACTACGCACGGGCCAGGCGGATCTACCGCGAGTTGGAAGACCCGACCGGTTTGGCCGTGGTGGCGCTGAACGAAGGAACTGCCGGGGCGCGCTGCGGGCACCTGGCCGATGCCGCGCGGCTGCTCGCGGAGGCCGACGAGCGATTCGGAGAGGCCGGCGACCACTTCGGCAAGACGATGGCGAAGAGCAACCGCGCCAACGTCGCGCTGCACCTGGCGCGTTACGAAGAGGCGGCGCGCCTTGCCGGTGAGGCCCGCGACCTTGCGCTTGCCGCCAACAGCGCGTGGCTCGAAAGTGTGGCACTCGGCAACCTCGCCGTCGCCAAGCGCGAGACCGGCGATCTTCGCGGTGCCCTCGCCGACCTCGAAGCCGGGATCGCAATGGCGCGTGCGTCGGCCAGCGAGGGGCAACTGGTCGTCGACCTGGCGGAATACGCCCTCACGCTGCTACAAGCCGGCCGGCTGGCGGAGGCGCAGGCCGTCGCGGCCGAGCTGAACTTCTTGAGGACCACACACGCCGCCGAGTCGCTGCCGTTCTATCCGGCCTACGTCGTTGCGCTCGTGGCAAGGGCCGCCGCCCGGCCCCAAACCGGGGAGCTCGTGGAGCTTGCCTTGGCCCAGCTCGAGACGTTTCTCGGGTCGTTGGACGCCGCCGGCCGCGCCGAAATGACCACCAGCAGCTTCGTGCGACCTCTGTTAGCACTGGCGGAGTGACGCGATTCGTTCGAGCGGACGCTGGCCGGACGCGGCTGCGCTACCGTGAGCGCATGGACGACCTGTATGTCGTACGCGTTCGCTGCTCGACGAGCCGCAAAGAGCCTTCGTTTCATGCGGCCGTAGAGCACGTCGGGACACGCATACGCTTTCACTTCGCCTCGCCGGACGAGCTCCTGGCGTTCTTCGAACTGCGGCTGACCGGGAAGGCGGAGCCTGCACCGCAGACGCCGGCCGGTTGAGAGCGCGGCCAACGGACGCATTTCGGACGCTGCATCGCTAGACTGCAGACAACCCCGGGCTGCTAGCAGTTCCCGGAGGCACCGACCAGCGGGGAGAAATGACTTTGCGAACTCCAGACAAGCGGCTGACCGCCTTCGTCGCCGGCATCATTGCCGTGGCCGGCGGCAGCCAGTCGGCAATGGCGCGGCCGGCCATCGGCGGCGGCCCGGTACACATGGCTCGTCACGCCACGGCCCAAGAATCGACCATCTATAACTTCCTCGGGCCGTCGACGGATGGCGGCGGCGGCGACTCGGCACTCGTCGAGGACGCCGCGGGGAACTTCTACGGCACCACGTTCTACGGCGGAGCGTATTCGTGCGGGTCCGGTTATCCGGGCTGCGGCACGGTGTTCAAGCTCTCGCCTTCGCCCAGCGGCGGTTACACGGAGAGCGTCATCTGGAATTTCCAGCCCGGGCAGGGAGTGCAGCCGATAAGCGTGATCGTGGACGCCGCGGGCAATCTGTACGGCGTCACCCAGAGCACCGGTACCGGCGCACCCGGCGGCACGGTGTTCAAGCTAAGCCCCGGGCCCTCCGGCTACAGCTATACGCAGTTGCATGCGTTCACCGGCGGTAGCGACGGCGCGTTCCCGGCCGGCGGCCTCGGCTTCGACAAGTCGGGCGACCTCTACGGCACGACCGAATTTGGCGGAACCGGCAACTGCCAGATCTTCGAATACCCCACCGGCTGCGGTACCGCGTTCGAGTTGAAGGTCTCCGGTTCGACGTATACCTACTCGCAGATCCACGTCTATCAGGGCGGCACCGACGGCGCGTTCCCAACCGGTCCCGTCCTCGTACAGCCGGGCGGCATCATTCTCGTGACCACGGCCGGCGTGATTGGCGGTACGGGCACGGATACCGCAGGCACGATCTCTCAACTGGTCTTGCTCAACGGAACCTTCTACAATCTCACGCTCTACGCGTTCGGCTACCCGCACCGAGGGGTCGTCTATCCGATGGGCGGCGTCATCGAAGATTCGCACCAAAACCTCTTCGGGACGGCGACGGGAGGCGGACTTGGCCGGACGCCTGCGGGCGGAGTGTACAAACTCAGCCTCGTCAAGGGCATCTACACGCAAAGCGTGCTCTATTCGTTCAAAGTGAGTGCGCGAAACGGTGCCTATCCTTCGGCGGGCGTGATCGAGGACGCCGCCGGCAACCTCTACGGGACGACGCCGATCGACCATAACGAATACTTCAACGGTGGGACGGTCTTCGAGCTGTCGCCGACGCAAAACAAGAAGTACGCGTTTAGCGAACTGAACGCGTTCACCAGCGGGGCGACCGGCCTCGATCCGCAGGTCGTCATGATGGGGCACGACGGCGCCCTGTACGGCACGACCTTTATGGGCGGCCCTGCATACAGCAACAGCTATTCCGGCTACGGCGTCGTCTTCAGGGTAACGCTCTAGCATGCGGTACCCGTGGAACGCGCAGCGCTCGGGACGCGCGTTCCACGGGCCGGCCGCCCGCAGGGTCCGTTCCGCTTCGTCTTAGTCCACGACCGGAATCGCCGCGACTTCCTGTACGGTCGCGTGACCGTTAGGGGCGCGTCCGCCGCTGCCACGCAGCTCGAACTGCTTGATCACGACGTACAGCACCGGCGTGATGATCAGGTTGAGGAACGTCGAGATCAGCATGCCGCCGAAGATGGCGGTGCCGAGCGCCTGGCGCGCGCCGCTGCCCGCCCCCGAAGCGACGACGAGTGGCGTGATCGCGACGACGAAGGCGATGGACGTCATCAGGATGGGCCTGAGCCGTGTCTGCGCGGCCCGGATCGCCGCCGTGACCACGTCCGCTCCCGCGCGGACCTGCTGGTTGGCAAACTCCACGATCAGAATGGCGCTCTTGCTGGCCAGGCCGATCAACATCACGTAACCGACCTGGGCGTACGCATCCTGCGACAGGCTGGGGTTCCCGAGCAGGAGGATGAACGGGAAGCCAAGGTGCCCCATCGTCAGCCGGAAGTTCATGAACAGCAGCGCCCCCAGCAGTGCTGCGGGCACCGCGAGCACGACGATCAGCGGATCGATGAACGACTCGTATTGGCCGCACAGCACGAGGTACACGAAGATTACGCCGAGCAGGAAGATGATGGCGGACTGCGAGCCGGCCTCGATCTCTTCGAGCGACAAACCGGACCACTCGTAGCCGACGCCGGGCGGATCGACCTGTTTGGCGATGCCCTGCATCGTGGCGATCGCTTCGCCGGTACCGTGTCCGGGAGCGGCCGCGCCGTTGATCTCGATCGAGCGGAACAGGTTGTAGTGCGTGATGGTTGGTGCCGCCAGCACCCGCTTGGCCGTGACGAGCGAACTGATGGGCGTGCTGCCGTTTCCGGCGGAGCGGACGTAGAGGTTTTGGAGCGCGGCGACGCGGTCGCGGTAAGGCGCGTCGGCCTGCACGTAGACGCGGTACGAGCGATTGAGATAATCGAAGTCGTTGACGTACACCGAGCCGAGGTCGGTCTGCAGCGTTCCAAAAAGATCGGTGAGCGACACGCCGATGGCCTTGGCCTTATTGCGGTCGACGTCCACTTGTAACTGCGGCGCGTCGACGCGGAACTGCGTGAAGACCTGCGTCAGCGGCTTGTTCGGTTGGTTCCCGAGCGCCATGTAGCCATAGGCAGTCTTCATCAGAGCCGGCAGCCCGATGTTGCCCCGGTCTTCAAGCTCGAACGTAAAGCCGCCGATACTGCCAACGCCGTTGATCGCCGGCGGGTTGAACGCGAAAACCTGGGCTTCGGGAATCTGCTGCTGGAACTTCCCCATCAGACCGGTCGGCCCATACAAAATGCCGACGACGGATTCGAAGAAGCTCTTGCGGTCGGCCCACGGCTTGAGCAGGACGAACATCACGCCGCGGTTGGGCCCGGACCCGGCGAAGCTGAAACCTCCTATGTCGAATACGTCGGACACGCCCGGCTGTTTACGAATGATGTCCTCGGCCTTGAGTGCGACCTTGCGCTCGTTGCTGAGCGACGTCCCCTCGGGCGCCTGGATGAGGGTAATGAAGAATCCCTGGTCTTCGTCGGGGATGAACCCGGTCGGCGTCGACTTGAACAGAACGGCCGTGAGGATCAGCGCTAGGCCGAACGTACCGAGCACGAGCCAGCGCGCGGCAAAGAGGTGCGGCAACAAGCGCTGGTAGCCTCTGCGAAATCCGTCGAGACGGCGGTTGAACCAGCCGAAGAACCCGGTGGTCGCTTCCGGGCCGTGACGGAGAAGGATGGCCGAGAGCGCCGGCGCGAGCGTCAGCGCTGCGAACAGCGAAATCGTTATCGAGGCGGCGATCGTCAGAGCGAACTGCTTGTAGACTTGGCCCGTCGTTCCTGGAAAGAACGCGACCGGGATAAACACGGCCAGCAGGACGAGCGTCGAGGCGACGACGGCTCCCTGCACCTCCTTCATTGCGGCCGCAGCGCCCTCGATGCCGAACATCTTGTGTTCTTGGGCGTAGCGGGCGATGTTTTCGATGACGACGATCGCGTCGTCGACGACCAGCCCCGTCGCGAGCGTCAGGCCAAAGAGCGTGATGGTGTTGATCGTGAAGCCGAACAGCTTCATGACGAAGAACGTGCCGACCAGAGAAACCGGGATCGTCGCGGCGGGAATCAGCGTCGCGCGCGGGTCCTGCAAGAACACGAAGATGACCAGAACGACGAGCAGGATCGCGACGAGCAGCGTGATGACGACCTCGCGCATCGACTGCTGCACGAACGTGGTGCTGTTGAACGCGACCTTATAGTGAACGCCGGCCGGAAAGGTCTTCTGAAGCTCGTCGAGACGGGAGAGTACGCCCTGAGAAACGGTGAGCGCGTTGGCGGTCGGGAGTTGGAGGACGCCCAGGCCGACGACGTTGTCGCTGCCGTCGAACCGGACGAACGACGAATAGTCTTCAGCGCCGAGCTCGATCCTGGACACGTCGCCGAGCTTGGTGAAGCCGCCGTCGGGCTCGGTCCGTAAGATGATGTTGGCGAACTGCTTGGGGTCGGTCAGACGTCCGATGGCGTTTACCGTCACCGTGTACGGCTGGTCCGGGCCTTCCGGGGCCGCGCCGATGCTGCCGGCGGCGACCTGAACGTTCTGCTCCTGGAGGGCGTTGAGGACGTCGGACGCGGCGAGGCCGCGGGCGTTGAGGGCCGTCGGATTCAGCCAGATCCGCATCGCGTAGCGGCGCTGGCCGAAGATCAATACGTCGGAGACGCCGGGAACGCGCTTGAGGTCGTTGACGATGTTGAGCTCGGCATAGTTGCCAAGGAACTGCTGGTCGTACTGTTTACTGTCCGACGTCAGGGCCAACGCCATCACGAACGAGCCGGAGTTCTTGCTCACCGTAATGCCGGTCTGCTTCACCTCGTCCGGGAGGCGTCCCAGGGCGGACTGGACGGCGTTCTGCACGTCCGACGCCGCGATGTCGAGCGAGCGCCCCAGCGAGAACGTGCACGTAATCGTCGAGATGCCCTGCGAACTCTGGGACGTGACGTACCGCAAGCCCTCGACGCCGTTCACCGCTTGCTCCAGCGGTATCGTCACCGACGTTTCGACGGCCTGGGGGCTCGCGCCGATATACGAGGCCGTGATGGTGACGACCGGCGGAGCGATCGCCGGATACTGTGCGATCGGCAGCGTGGGTATGGCAACCAGGCCCGCGATGAAAATAATCAGGGAACAGACCGCTGCGAAGATGGGCCGCCGGAGGAAAAGCCTGGTCAAAGTGCCGCCTCGCTCAGGGGGGTACGCCCTATCGACGTTCGGTATCCGGCGAAGGTTTCAAGAGGCAGCTCGATCGGCTAAGAAAGCCTACAAGCGACGACTCAGCTCGCCGACCGTGCGAGTGCCGCGAGCAGCCTG